>ERZ795044.3476-NODE-3476-length-13205-cov-4.599468_pt1 | contig 13205 bp, 7 predicted proteins | sample MGYA00375128_ERZ795044 | MGnify/ENA primary metagenome ERZ795044 (study PRJEB30173, sample SAMN05720213) | anaerobic digester metagenome | isolation source: active sludge of municipal wastewater-treating anaerobic digesters | place: USA | collected 2014-12-22 ... | reverse complement strand
GAGCGCTTGCTCGTAACGACGATCATTTTTTTCAAGCCTTCCGGCGTTTAACAGGACATCCGGGTTGTTTGGCGCTTGTTGTTGGAGTTCAGCAAGTATTCGCCGGGCTGCTGCAAACTCGCCGAGGCCCTGATATTGCCTCGCTACGCTAAGGCGTAGATCAATATCGTCGTGGTGAGTTTGTGGCTCGATCACTTGTAATTCGGCCAGCGATTCGGCGCGAAAACCCACTTCGCGCAGGGTGCGGACCAGGTCAAGTCGGGTCTCGAAATCAAGCGGGTTTTGCGCGGCCAGGCGACGATAGATGGGCAGTGCTGACAGCCAGTCTCCTTGTGTGGTCAGGAGCCGCGCCTGGGCCTTGAGAAGCATTGGATCATTGGGTTGCTCGTTGAGCAACTTCTCTAGGTGAGCCTGAGCAAGGGCATAGCTACCATCCTGACGCAGTTGGTCAACATGACGCAAGACGTAGCTGGCTTCGATGTTCAGCAACTCGGCTTCCTCGGCTGTCGTCCATTTGCCCTCGGCGAGCAGGTCGCGCAGGTAAGGTTCGAGTTCAGTATCGCGCTGCGTACGATTGAGTAGCGCTGCTTGTGCCAGTTTAAGGCGCTGAATTTTTTCGGGCTGACGCGCTATGTGTTGTTGCAACAATAGAATGCCGTGTTCGGGATAGCCAATGTCGACCCATGTATTGGCGAGCATGGGGATTTGATCTTCTGCTCTGGCGGCCATTGGCTCGGCCAGAAGCAGCATCCGTCTCGCCTCATCCCGGTTGCCATTGGCGAAAAGCTCGCGGGCTTGCTGGCCACGCAGTTGCACCCAAAGTCGGCTCTCCAATTCGTCAATGCTTGCTTTTCGCGCGCTCTCGGGAATCATGTCGACCTCGCGCAACGCATCTTCAAACGCATCCCTGCTGCCAAGATAGAGTGCATAGGCATGGTGCATTTCGTCACTCTCTGGGGCCAGGCTCACCCCCTCCCGCAGTAACTGATCGCCCAAGGCAGGAAGATCCAGCCGGGCATAAAGCCGCGCCAGCGAGTAGCGTAGCCAGGCATCCTGTGGGGCCAGGCTGACGGCGCTTTCCAAATTGGCAATGGCTTGACTATAGCGACCCGCAGTGATTAGTGACTCCGCTTCGTCGCGCAGCAAGGAGGCTTTCAATTGAGTTGCGCGCTCGATATTTTCTCCCCCTTTTTCCAGCTGTGCGTTGGCCAAGCGGAAAGCCTCATCACGTCGTTCAGTGCGAGAGAGCAGGCTGATCAGTCCGCGCAGGGCCTTACTGTTTTCTGCCTCCAGATTCAACGCTTGACGATAGAGCACTTCGGCACGGCTGAATTCATTTTTGTCCGCAGCAATTCCGCCTAGGGTAGCCAGCGCCTCCGGACGATCATGTTCCATGCCCAGCGCTTTTTGCGCAAATGATTCCGCGTCAGCCAAGTCGCCTTTGTCACGGGCTTGTTCAGCCTGGGCTAGATAGCCCCAGAACCGGGCGGTGTCTGCCAGATCACGCCAGCGCTGGCGCTCGCTAGCCGAAGCCAGACGAGCTGCTTGCAGGAACTGTTGTTCAGCTTGTTGGTGTTCTCCACGGCGGAGGGCGATCAGACCGAGGCTGCCGATGGCTTCAGCATCCCTAGGGCGCTTTTCCAGCGCCCTGCCTAACAGGCGCTCGGCCTCGTCGATATTGCCCTTCTCAAGATGTGCCAATGCTGCCCGTCTGGCGATTATTGCCGGGTCATGGGCGATCCTTTGCCGTGCTTCCTCGGTTCGTTGAAGCTCGCCAAGCCGTTCTCGGATATCCCTGTCCTCCGGTGTGTAAAGCAGGTATTCGCCGAACAACGGGATGAGGTAGGCCTGGTTGCCCGCACTCAGCAAGCCTCGGCGCCAAAGATCGTTTAGTTTCTGGCGATTGACCTCTCCGGCTTTGGCCAATCGAGCCAGATCTTTCAGAACGGCTGGTCGTGCCGCCGGCAGATCAAGAAGTAGCTGATTGAGGGCCAGATGGTAGCGATCATCTTCGGGATAGCGCCGGATCAGGCTTTGCAGGCCACTGCGGGCCTCTTTCCAGCCTCGTTCATTGCTGCTGGCAATGATCAGCCAGTACTCAATACCGAGTTCTCCAGTTGGCGCACCGCGCGGAAAAATGCGGCGCATAATTGCGGCGGCGTCCGTGTTGCGGCCGGACCGGGCCAAAATTCTAGCCGTGGACAATGCCTTGCGTTCAATTGTGAGCGCGTGGATGAAGTCCTCAAGTTCGCGGGTGGCCTCGTGTTCTGGATGGCTTTTTTTCAAAGTAACCAGGATGCTTTGCGCCTCGGCTTGTCGGCCCGAGGTTAGTGCAGTTTGTCCGATCAGCGAGAGAATCTCCGGATTCCCTGGCGAAATGAGCAGAGCCTTGTCCAGCGCTAAACGCGAAAGATCAGGCCGGTTCTTGCCTTCCCATAGACGAGCGCTGGCCAGAAGCTGATCTGTGGTGTTCGCTTGCAGTTCGGGGGCAGCAAGAAACAGGGCGCATGAAATACTTAGCGCGAGGACTGACTGGCGGGGATTGGACATGCTTTTTCCTTCCAGCGCGGCACTAAAAGGCCGTCAGCTTCGAAGCGGTAATAAGCGTCTTTCCAGCCCATGGCAAATAACGCGAGAGCGTTTTCATAATAGGCTAGCGGGCGCTCTGACAAGGGGCGTGCTTCGATTCTCTGGCGTTGTTCCAGGCTGGCTGCAGGTTCGCCAATGGCATCGAGAAACGGGATGACTGCCGCGGAAAATCCGACGGGGCCTCCTTGGGTGAACTCCCCGGTTGTCACGTTGATTTTTTCTGGTGGAAGGCCTTGGCTGATGATGGTCTCCGCCATGGGGCGCAATGCCTTGAGCAATGGCTGACGCAGTGGTTCAGCCGGGGAAAGCATGCCAACCCAGAGATAGACGCGGATTGAATCGTAGGAGCCCTCGGCCCGGGTTTTGGTGTCTGGCAAAAATCCTGTGGGTACTTTATAACTTACCCAGTCCGGGGAAAAACCCTTAGGCGCAGAGTCGACCAGCACCCGGAACGAGCTGTCGACAACGCTTGTCCAGGAGACTTGCGGATAGAGTGCTTTGAAGCGCCGGAGCAATTGGATCGGAACATAGCTTGGGTTGAGCCGCCAGGTCCCTTTTTCTGGATTGAAACCTTTAGGTGCGGGCAACAAGGTACGACTAAGTCCTGGAATGTCGACTGTTTCTTCCCGCCAGATGCGGTTCGCCAAAAGGTTGGCTAACGCAACATAGCGACGGTCGTTCCAGAGGCGACCGGCTTCGCCCAGTGCATAGGCGATCCAGAGATCGGCATCGGCTGCCGGATTGTCGTCGACCACCCCCCAGTCGCCGTCGTCCTTGAAGCCCCACTGCCATGCTGGCAAGCGTGAAGTCAGATCGCCTGCCGCTAGGTTGTTTTCCGTCCATCGCAGAATTTTCTCGAATGCCTGTCGGTCATTTGCGACCAAGGCAAAAAATAGCCCATAGGCCTGTGCTTCTGAGACGGTATGTTTCCGGGGCGTGTCGATATCGACGATTCGGCCGCCATCATTCATGAAGTTTGTTTTGAAAGATTGCCAGCCGGCCCAGGGCTGGCAGGATGGGGTAGCCGCCAAAGTAGTGTGAGTGGGCAGGGCGAACAGTAGTAACGCCCCGATCGCAAAGTTGACGCAACGATTCAACAGACTCTTGGAAAATTTGATGTGCTGCATCAGGGCTGATCAGGATCGTAGCGTTTTAAAAATGTGGTTGTTTTTCGATGTGTCAGAAAACGGTGGCGTAGCCGAATCCAGGCTGGATTTACTTGCATTCGCCTGAAAATAAAATAACTGGGAAAGCCTAAGGCCAACCCGATGAGCAGAAAGCGGGCAAATATGAAGACGATAGGGTCGTAGCGCATATATTTCAGATTGCCTGGACGATTTTTGGATGCAGCGGACACCGTTCCGCTGTCCGTGGCGAGTGGGCAGCGGACGTAGGTGGCATTACCGGCAAGGGATTGTGAAACGGGGTGCTCAAGGCCTGCGGAAGGACAGTGGTTGGTTCTATCTCTTTCGGTTGAGGGGGCGTTTGCTGTCGGAGATGTTCGGCCAGCATCGTGCTGTAATCAATCAAACCTTCTTGTTGTTCGATCTTTGAGATGACCGGAAGGATCGATTCGTAAGTGGGGAAGCGAACTTCGGCTTCAAAAAACACGCCGAGCGGGACGTTGATCAGTCGCTCCAGCGTGGCGTCGATATCCGGTTCACGGCAGGCAAACAGGAAAATATAGAGAAAATCCTTGTCGACCGTAAAGATGTCACCTGGACGTTTTGTTCGGCATGCCCTCAAAGTGTCGAGGTGCGGGATTTCAGGATTGATCGTCAGGCGCGTCAACGCGCTTTCGAGACCCATGGCCTGCCCTCGCTCCAGTGTTCCGATGATGGTCGCAGCAAAAGACTGGGGCGGCAGATAGCCTGAGGCTCTAGGTGGCATGATCATTGATAGTGCAGCGTCGAAATCGGCCATGATCTCATGATTGAAGCGTTGGCCGTGAAGGCCACGTAATAGTGAGAGAAAGCGCGAGAAACTGACATCGGCGTAAACCACGAGATTGGCGCCAAGTGCCGTAAGCAAGAGTTCGTGGGTGTAGCGCAGGCGCTTTGTTCTTTCCCGAATGACCAGCTTTAACCCCCGGCCACACTGCCGACGAAGGGTGTGAATCACCTTGAGCAGGTGCTCGAATTCAGTAGCGTTGTCATGGACCAGAATGATGGTTGCCGCGACCATGTCTTTCGACTGTTCGAGTATCTCGTCGAGGGAGTTCGCGCTTTCCCAGTGCACAGGAATACCTTTTTCTTGGTCGATGGCAGCCTTTGCCGCGACCACCCGATCCTGATCAGGCGCTGCGCGCACGGTGCTTTCCAGCGTATCGATTTCGGCACCGGTGGCAATCAGCAACGTGTTGCTTTCATCCAGGCCAAGACTGAAGGCCCGTGACGAGAGTGTTGCTTCGGTGGTTATCCAGTAGTCAATGTTCCAGTTGTAGTGACCGCCATCGCTGTCAAGAAAAACCAGCCCGTCCAGCGCACCTTCTTCGACGCGAAAGCGTTGGCGCAGGTTTTCTGTGCAAGCCTCCTCGCTGAACAGGAGTACCAACTTATGCTGGCGGGCGTGCGTCCAGCGGCGAATGGTTTTTAGGGTTTTATGGAGGTTGACCGTAGCCGTTGACGAAAAAAGCTGTTCGGCGCCTTCAATGATGATCAGGCTGGATGTCGGTAAGGCAAAATAGTCGAATTCTTCGATGCAGGCTTGAGCGCCGAACTTGTCAGCCTGCACTTTGCAGTCAGTGGAGAGGGTGAAGACGACTAGTTCTTCGTTTCGGCAAGCTGCGTATCCATCGATGCCCACTGACTCCATCAAACGCATCAGGGATTCAGGTGGGGCGTTCTGCGCGATTCCGATCCGTTGCGATTTGATGTTCTGAACAACCAGCCCAGCAATCAGGCTCTCCCTTGCCACCGGATGATGGCTAAGAATAGCGACTATCCGGCCCGGCTGAATCTGGCCGGCAGCCTGAGGCAACCCCGGTATGCCCAGCTTACTCACAGTGTGCTTCTTTCCCCACATAAATCAGGCCTTTTTGGGTGTTTCTGGCGTCCACGGAAGGAGTGACGGCCAAGTTTGCAAGACGATGTTTGCCTGCGCCTGACTCACGAAATTGGTGTAATCCACCAACATCGTTCCATTGATGTGCCGATAGAGCGCAGCAACATCGGGGGATAGCAATGGCGGAAGCTTGGGGGCTTTATTGGTCATCGGTCTGTCTCGTATTCAACCCAAGATGATCCGGGTGACAGCATGAAGTCTCGTTCGCCATGGCGCATCATTGTCAAAGCGTCATTCTCTGAAACCAGCGGTGTCGATGGGATGTTCTGCAGATATTCAGAGAGCTGACCTGCCTTGGGGCCAAATGGCGACTGGCTGATAAAAGCATTCAGTAACCCGGCGAGCCCCAGGTAGCTGACCGGTTGGTTGAGTACCAGCGGTTTCTTCTCCGGTTTGAATGCCGCGCCAATCAACTTGATGCCAACGGGTATCTGGGTGATTCGTGGGTTTGGAATTTCACGCATACCCGAGATCTGCATCTTGTCGCCGCGAATGGAGGCGCCGTGCTCGGGAATGAAGACGACAACAACATTTCGCCCCGACTTTTCAAGATGGTTAAAGAAACTTTCAAAGTCTTGAAGTAGCTTTTTGACACGAGCCGGGTAGGTTGACAAAGAGCTTCCGCCGCGACTGCCAGGTAGCCTGTTGCCATCGTGCAACGAAATGGAATTGTAATAAAGAGCCCGTGGCACGCCTTTTTCAGCGGATTGCTTATCTGACCATTGTTTTAGCAGGCTGTAGTCATCGTAAATCGGTGAGTCGTCAAAACTGCGCATGGCGACCGGGCTGCCACGATTCTCTTCAGGAGTCACGTTCAGGCCACCGCGCTCCCTGACGTCAGCAAGAAAGTTTCCATAATGCCCATCGTGGTTCATGAGTAGCTGGGGTTTAAAACCGGCGCGCTCAAAATTTTGCATCAGGGAACATTGTGCGCTTGGTGGGCCATAAAGGTCGCGGTGGCTTGCCTGGCCACAATTTGCGCGTAGCAGACGGATGACAGAAGGACCGCTGTAACTTGCCGCCGAGTTGAACCGCTCAAAGATAACGTCGAATTTTTGCAGCAGGGGATTGTTTCTCTCTCCGATAAAATCCAGGTCATCCCAGGCTAGGGAGCAAACGTGCAGCAGAATCACGTCGAAATCAGCAGATCCCTCTGTCTTTTCGGGGAAAGAAACGCGTCGCGTTGATTCCTCTTCGTGGAATGTCTTCAATGCGGCATTTAGCGTGGCGTCGTCAATGGCGACAGTTGGCGCCGGTTTTGGTGTTGAAATTCCCGAAGTGTCAATGGCTGATGCGCTGTTATTTTTGGCCATGTCATTAAAGAGTGGCATCGCCAACGGTGCAAATACAATGCCAAGAATGGCAAAGGAACTCATTCGTAGACGACGTCCGAGGAGCAGGTAGAGTAGATAGCCAAAAACGAGGGCGGCGACGATTCGAATGTCAATAAACCGCCCGATGAGTTCAATTGCATAGGCGAGACTGAAGCCTTCCAGATTTGTTGATTGTGAAACAACGCGATCGAGTGGTGGGAGCCAGGAGTCGTGGTAGAGCAACGATACTCCGGCAATGGTCGCCGCAATCTGTCGCATCCATGTCCACGGGGTGTTCCGCACGGGGATAAGCAGTGCTGCCGCAAACAACAAATTCGGCCAAATGTTGAAGCCGATGTATTTCCCAAAAAACAGAAATAACTTGGCGAAAAAATAATAACTCCAGTAACCCATCCTGGTTCTTTTCCCTATGTCCAATGTTCGGTCAAAGTCGACTGATGACCTTGCTGCTGAGGTGCGTTGGTGATGCCGGAGATTCAAACTTTTCTACAATATGCTGAGCGACGCTGTGTAGGTTGTTAGTCAGGCTCTGGCGTATTCTCTGAAAAATTCGTAGGTAACCACGCAAGCCAAGGCTGCATACTTCACGGAAACCTTCCAGCGGTTTGTCATTGGGTCGGCCATCATTCTTGCCAATCCAGGCGTCTGCACGCCCGAAGGTGCACTGGACCAGACGCCGTTCGTCGGCAATCGAAAGTTCATCAAACTGCAGTCCGAGCTGGCTTTTGTTAGCTATGACGACGCGAGCAGGGAAGGCGCATTCCTGATCGCCGCGATCAAGCGTTACCCATACCTTATCGCCTGCCTTGGCTAGTTCGGTGGCGGAGATCTCTTCAGGTAGAGCAAGGCCCAATCCGCCCAAGGAATAATCCTGGGTGTAAACGTGCAATGCCCGGCCATCACCAAGTTGAAGGATGGCGGGAACACGGATGGCGACCCGATGGTTCACGCGGACTTGGCGAGCCTCACTGGCGACGCTGATCGCTGCCCCGAGGATGATCATGTTGAATAGGGTCCAAGCTAGATTGAGCAAAACAGTCCCTGGTTCGTAGGCATTCCACCAGAGCAGGCGGCCAATTCCAACACCTATGCCAAGAAAATTCAGGGCCACCAGTAAAATGTAGGGTTTGGAGATCGTCCAGTCGAAAAATTTCTCAGCGACCAATCCACCCTTTGCGGTCACGTTGAATTTGCCAAAATGTGGGTTGAGCAAGGCGACGGTGGTGGGCAGGGTGATGTACCAGGCAAGGACGGATTCGTACACCTCACCCCAAAAGGAGTGTCGGTGTGCTCCTTGGTTTCGTGAATTAGCAATGCTGGAAAGGACGATGTGCGGCAGTGCGTAAATCAGAATGTAAATAGCTTCTGTGTTGATAATGTGCATGCCAAACCATAGGTAGCACAGTGGGGCTGTCAGAAAAATCAGGCGAGGGATGCCGGAGAAAAAATGTAGCATCGAATTGCTGTAGCAAAGGCGCTGAAAAAATGAAAGTCCCTTGCCCAGGAATGGGTTGTCCAGGCGGAATATCTGGGCCATTCCTCTCGCCCAGCGGATGCGCTGACCGATGTGTGCCGATAGACTTTCGGTAGCCAGCCCAGCCGCCTGCGTAATATTCAAATATGCCGTCGAATATCCACGCCGATTCAGCTTGAGTGCTGTATGGGCGTCCTCAGTGACGGTTTCAATGGCTATCCCGCCAATTTCTTCTAGCGGGCCTCGTCGAATAATTGCACATGAGCCACAGAAAAAAGTGGCGTTCCATAGATCGTTGCCGTCCTGAATCAAACCATAAAACAATTCACCTTCATTGGGTACGCGCTTGAAGGTGTCAAGATTTCGCTCAAATGGGTCAGGCGAAAAAAAATGATGGGGCGTTTGCAACATCGCACAATTGGGGTCTTTGAGAAACCAGCCCATGCCGACCTGCAGGAAAGAGCGCGTCGGAATGTGGTCACAATCGAAAATTGCAACAAATTCTCCGGTAGTCTTGGTTAGCGCGTGATTCAGGTTGCCGGCCTTGGCGTGGAAATTGTCCGGGCGGATGATGTAGCCAACCCCGACTGTTTCGGCAAATTCACGAAATTGTTCGCGGCGACCATCGTCGAGAATAAATATCCGCAGTTTTTCCTGCGGCCAGTCCATTCCCTGGGCGGCAAATACGGTGGCGCGTATTACCTTCAGTGGCTCGTTATAGGTTGGAATGAAGACGTCAACGGTCGGCCAATCGGAAAAGCCGGTAGGCAAAGCGACAGGCTTTCGGTTGAGCGGTCGCAATGTCTGCAGGTAACCCAGCAGGAGTACCAGCCACGTGTAACACTCCGCCGCAAATAGCAGGAACCCTAAGAAAAGGCTGGGGCCTGGCTCAAGATCAAGCGTTGTGGTGGCTCGCCACCAGATGTACCGGCATGAGGCGAGTAGCGAAACAATCATCAACATAAGGGTCGGCAAGTTACCGGGAAGTCGCCGTATGAAAAGCGCCAGCCACCATATGAAGAGAGAAAACACCAGTTGCTCGGCCCAGTTCATAGGCGTTGTCGAAGCAACGGTGAACAGAAGGGTGGCAAGTATCAACAACACCCATTGTACGAAGGGGTGCTTTATGGCAACCACTTCTGCCCAGCGATTGAGGCGTGCGCTGAATGCAGGGTAATCGGTATGTGGGATGAGACGGCTGGCTGCCGGCCCGATGTGCTCCCAAATGACAGTGACAAAAGAAGTAAGGGGTTGGGTCAGGCGCTCGAAAAAACCTGGAGCAAGTTCTGTTTCGTTTGCTTCAGAGGCGGCGCGATGTGAGGGCAAGAAAAGTAGGCGGAGCACCCATTCGCTAGTGTCTCGATAATCGATTACGCCAAGTTTTCGGGACAGGCGTGCGATTAGCCTGCTGGGCGGATTTAGTGGGCGGCTGGGAAGGCAAACGGGTTTGATGAAAAGACGCCATAACCATTGTCTTGGACTATTCGGTATGGTGACTGCCAATTGTGCAGCAAAAAACAGCAGTGCGGATCTGATTGCAGTTGGCAATGTCATCGTGCTGTCATCGAATGGCGATTCAGCAGCCAGGTGGCAACACCTTGCAGGTCATGTGCGGCCTGGGCTCGAATGGCGTAGTCGAAAATTGACTGACCATGCGCCAAGGCTTCGGCCACGGCTTCATCCCGGTGGATCGGGTATTGCAGGCATGTGTCCGGCCAGCGATTGCGAGCTAGTAACAAAGCATCTCGATGAAGCGTTCGTGTTGGATCAACGTCATTGAGCAGAAAGGCGATGTTGTCCTGAGATTTGCTGCCCCGGGATAGCGCATCAAAGCCGCCCAGACTGCCCGGATCCGGGTGCCCGAGAAATAGGGTGAGATCGGCGGCATGGCGCGCAGCTTCCCCCCAGCGGGACGGCAGTCGTGCGCTATCTATAAGCACAATGCCCTCGTCGGGGAAATCAAGTCGGGAAAGGCGTTGGCTTAGCCAGCCCGGATCGCGTTTGAGTTCCAACTCCAGTTGCCAGGCGACATCGGCAGATGGGTTTCCGAATGGCACAAAATCCACGCCGTCACTGGTGCGCCAGGAGGTCTCCATCCAAGTATCTCCGGGACTTGTTGCCAAGCCGTCCGACAGAAAATTGATACCCAGATGAAGACCTAGCATATTTTGTGGGTCTAGATCGATAGCCAATACCCGTCGCCCTTTTCTGCCAAGGGCGCTGGACAATCCCGCAGTGACTGTAGTCCGGCCGACACCACCACAGGTTGAGCAGAGAGCAACAATAAACATGTCGTCAGGCTCGAGTTACTTGCCTAAGCGCTTTGCAGCGATAGATTGCAGCGTCGAGAACAGCCACGCAGCTAAGATCAATCCTGCAATCAGGCCCATGATGGAGAGCAAAATCGGGTAGCGCGAAAGGTGATACCAGATCACCATCCACCAGGGCAGGCTGCCGACATAGTAGGGTTCGCTGGTGCGAAAGCTTTCGATACTGTTGTTCCGGATGAAGGCAACATCTCCCTGTATCTTGCTGATCTTTTCCCCATCTTGCAGGGCATCAACTCCTGACAAAAGGGCATCGTGGTTGCTGGCGGTTAGTGCGATAACGCTGCGCCCGCTTTTGAGGGGGGATTGAAAGCCCAGCCAAGCAGCCAATGTGCCATCGGCGTTCAGATTGCCCTCGCCAACAAAGAGTTTAAGGTCTGGCTTGTCAACGCCGAACCAGTTGGCCAAGCCAAGATCGTTCTGGATCATCGGCTTGAACAGGCGTTTGCTGCCATCTATGATATTCGGCAATGCTTGGGACCAGCCGCTCAGTAATTTATTGGCGCTACCGGAGCCGATTACCAGAAGGTCGGCATCGCCTGATTCGTTGATTTCGCTGGCCTTATTTATTTTAAATCGCATACCGGGCAAGCCGGTGGAGCGCCCCAAGTGTCCTAGCGTCGACAGAAAAACCTCTACGTCCTGTGCCACCGGGGTGTCTGGCATGATGACTACGGTTTCCGCCAAGTCAGCATACTTGGTGAATGGGTAGCCAGAGTTTGCAAAATAGGCAAGATTGGGCATCGCCGTGTAGTGGGGGAAGCCGGTAAGGTCGATAGTCGAATCCGGGTCTATCGCGGCCCGAGTCAAATCAAGCGCATCTGCGCGGCATTTGCCATCCTTGGCATATCCAAATGCAAACTGGAACTGTAACTGATTGTCGCTACCCACCTGAAATGCCGGGATGCGCACTTCTTCAGTGGAGGTGGCCATCGTGTCGTGGATGAGAGGTAGCGAAATGCGGTTTTTTTCGCCAGTCTGCTGGCTACCAAAAAGGCGGAATGCCTGAATGAACTGGTTGTTGATGCTGACGCTCAAGGTCGATTCATCGACAGCGGCTGGCGGGGTGTATCTGTAACGCAGATTGATGGGAACGCCGCGCGTTGGCCAAGTGAACAAGTCCGGAGCGAGGCGGGCGCTCACTTTGATGGTATCCGGCAGGTGCCCGTTCACCTGCAACTCGTTCTGGTTTGAAACAAGTTCGGCGAAACGCACTGCGCGCGAGGTGGTTATCCAGTTTGGCGCATCGTAGGCGGCGCGACGTTCTTCGTACTTGACACTGTTGATTGTCGCGGTTTGTCCGCTTAATGTTGCTTGGCCGAGAACCAGGGCATCGGCTGCCAATTTCAGGTCGTTGCTGTCTCGTCCTAAAACTAGCAGGTACTTTATGGCTGGATTGTCGATATTGGATACAACGGCCAAGGTCGGTCCCTGAACCTTTTCCAAATTTAGGGACTGGGGCAATTCGTCATTGGTGGCAACGACAATCGCGTGTTGCACTGGTAAACGGTCAAAGTTTGCCGAAAAGCGTGCTCCCCTATAGCTGGCTTGCGCGCCCAGCCAGGTGGCGATGACGCCGGAGGCGCGCAGGGTTTCCATGGAAGGACGGGCGCCAAAGACAAACGGCAGTTCAAGGCGCCGACTGTCACGCCGATCAAAAAATGGTGCTGGCAGTAGGGCGAGATCGGTCGGCAGCGTGATCATCTGGGTTGTTAGTTCAAGCTGGCTTTGGTTGCTAACACTGGCCCAGAGACTGGAGTGCAGAGGATCTTCACATTCCAGCGTGTAGTGGCCAATAAGCTGAAGGCGAATCCGGTTGAAATCGGTAATCAGGCGGGGGTCGATATCCACCTCTCTTGTCTCTCCTCTGCTGGCTCTATCTTTGGGCAGGGGGAAAACTGCAATCACCTCCTCATTGACTAACACTTTCAAATGTGAGAGTTCCTGCAGTAACGCTGGAGAGTAATTGAATCCGAGTTTCAGGCGAGCGCGGATGATTTTTTCATCTAGGCGGACGCTGAAAGGGAGAGACTGGCTGCCATCAACGCCTCGTAGTTTCAACGGCGAGTAGGCGCCCATTTGTTTAAACGAGAGAGTCTCTTGGCGCAAAAGGGGGGGGCTGGATAATTCCTGCTTGCTGGCCGATAGTGCAAATTCCCCAGAAAGCGCAAAAATCAACGAAAGGGAAATAATTCGGCTAATGAACTTTTTTAATTTATTTTTGTACATTTTTTGCAATCTGGTTCTATTTTGGCGAATTCTCCTCGTGCTCAATAGCAGAGGGAATTCACATTTTTTGTCGGCAATCTGCATCTGCACCTTTTGTGTGGAGTTCTCGGTGTTCGCGGCAGGTTTTTACAAAATAAAATAGAAATTTACCATTTTTAGGGTATTGAACTGAATGTGCGTATTAGAACG
>ERZ795044.3475-NODE-3475-length-13205-cov-7.406768_pt1 | contig 13205 bp, 10 predicted proteins | sample MGYA00375128_ERZ795044 | MGnify/ENA primary metagenome ERZ795044 (study PRJEB30173, sample SAMN05720213) | anaerobic digester metagenome | isolation source: active sludge of municipal wastewater-treating anaerobic digesters | place: USA | collected 2014-12-22 ... | reverse complement strand
GGAAATAAATTGCGCTTAAATATTTCCCGCAGATCTCGCAGATTTCGCAGAAAAACCGCAGAGGTTTGGAGAACTTAATACGGAGCTCGCACAGAAGCTAACTTTATTTATTGTGTTGTTTATATTTTAAAAACTGCCACAATTTTCTGTTCCCTAAATAATCAAAATTAGATTCTTGCTCGAATGCTTCCTTCTCAAAAATAATATTCCGATACGCTTTATCATGTGAATTATATTTGAATCTATTGACCAAATAATTTATCAAATACCAGACATAGAAAGGAATAACCAACAATTCAATTTGCTGACGAATGTGAATTCGCTCATGATTGACCAAGGTCCTTTGGCGCTCACTACTCAACTTTGAATTAATTAGTATGAAAGGAAATAAAGCAATGCCACCAATTTTTAGTTTTCCTGACCTGAATATCAACATTTTTTTCTGCTTCCAACATTTAGAAATGTAATTTACGACAATTTATCCTTTTCACAATTTACCGAAATTTCATACTTACATCATAATTTAAGTTCATTATTTATGACTTTTGACATTGAATTGAATAAGACAAATACCCTAAATTTATAATTGTCCTTATTCTATCGTTAGTCAATTTAATTCGTTCTAACTTTAAATTAGTTTAAACCAAAGAAAATGAAAAACACAAAAATTAAAAAAATCCTGGTCCCTGTGGATTTTACAGCCGCTTCCGATAATGCTATCGCTGCTGCAGCTTCTTTAGCTGTACTGATGAAATCTGATATTTATCTGGTACACGTTTTTGAGTCCAGCAATTACAGTTATTCTGTCTTTGCAAAAACGGAAGCATTGCTCCCATCTTTTGTTGAAATTAAAAAAAGTATTGGTGCAAAAATGGAAGATCTAAAAGAACACATGATCAAAAAATACAATCTCAAATGTTCTGTAGTTGTTTTATCGGGCCACATTCATAGTGAAATCTATAAATTTTCTACAAAGAAGAAAGTTGACCTGATCGTAATGGGAACTCACGGCGCATCAGGTTATAAAGAATTTTTTATCGGAAGTAATGCTCAGAGACTTGTCACTGTTTCTGATGTTCCGGTTCTCACTATCCCATTGAAATCAAAAAATACAAGTTTCAAAAACATTCTTATACCAATTGACAACTCAATACATAGTCGTGCGAAAGTGAATATTGCCATGGTAATTGCAGATCAGTATGATGCGAACATTCATCTTATCGGACTTCCGAATACAAAGGACAGTAAAGAGCTTGCCAAATTCAACACGAAAATGAAATCTGTCGAGAAGATCATTGACAAAGAAGGCCTGTCTTACTCTACAAAAAATGTTCAAGGTAAAAACATCGCTGAAGCAGCTTTAAACTATGCGGTTAAAAATAAGTGTGACCTGATCGTCATAAATACAGGTCATGAATCAAAAACAACAGGGATGTTCCTTGGTACATTCTCACAACAAATCGTAAATCATTCTGATGTTCCGGTGTTGAGTTTTAAACATGCGGAAGGCGAATACAATATTTCAACTCCTGGGTTTGCTGTAGTGTAAAAAACAATCGAATGTTTTAAATGGGATGAAGAATATAATCTTCATCCCATTCTTTTTACAATACATTACCGCAAAATTTGCAATGGACCGCATCTGAGTCGTGCCCTTGCTTGAAACAATGTTTACATGTACGACCCGACTCTGAACGATTTGCATTGATAAACTTTGCTGTAACAATTCCTGTTGGTACGGCAATGATAGCATAACCAAGTATCATAATGACAGATGCAAATGCTTTCCCAAGTGGTGTAACAGGAGAAATGTCGCCGTATCCAACTGTAGTAAGAGTAACAATTGCCCAGTATATGCTTGTCGGTATACTGGTAAACTTTTCGTTGGCTCCGCCTTCGATTACATACATCATTGATCCAAGTATAACCGTTAGCAACAAAACAAAAAACAAGAATATATATATCTTTCTACGGCTTTCCCATAGTGATAAAAGCATAACATTGCTCTCTTCGAGGAAACTCACCATTTTGAAGATCCGGAAAATTCTTAATAAACGAAGGATTCTGATGACTGAGAGAAAGTGCATCTGAGGAAACAAAAGCTCCAGCAAAAAAGGAAGTACTGCAACTAGATCGATGACGCCGTAAAAACTAGTCATGTACTTTATCGGCTTCGGCACAGAAAGACAACGTAGCAGATATTCCAGTCCGAATACAATTGTAATGATGATATTTAAAACATAAAATGTTTGGCCGTAAGCGACCATGTATCTGTCCACACTTTCCAGCATGACAAGCAAAACACTTAGAAGGATGAAGCCCATTAGAAAGATATCAAAGATCTTTCCGGCACGGGTTTCCGATTCAAAGATTATCTTATAGAGCTTGTTTCTTAGTTGCCCAGGTAATATCATTTTCTTTCTCCCAATTTATAGTGAAATATAGAACTTTTATTTATAAATGTTGCTAAATTTGAACCGTTCGTAATCAAAACTATAAACTTGAAAAGCATTTTGATCGTCATTGGAAATATCGCTATTGTAATAGCCACTATAATTTTCTTTGTTCTTGTTTCAGCTCTTTTCGGCAAAGAACCTCCACACGGGGGCGACGGAGTTATTGGTCATGTTTGGGGCGTAATCATCTTCAATATCGTCTTTTTAGTGTGCATGGTCATTGCCGCTATTGCCATTGGAACAAATCATGGCTTTAGTTGGATTCAATATAGTAAGACCGGAACTTTTTTTATTGTAATGGCAGGGCTACTTGCAGCATGCGCGACTTCAACTTTGACAGGGCTTTTTAAATATGAAAATGGTCCGATTCCCCCTTTATACAGAACCTTTTCAACTTTCGTTCCAATCCTCATACCGCTCACACTGATCATTACAGCAACAATTTTATTGAATCCCAATTTAAGAAATAATGTTCCACTACCTTATTTTAAATGGCCCCTCGTCGGTGTTTCTCTGCTTGGATTAATTGGTCTTGCTTCCGGACTATTTTCATTCATTGAAGGAAATATTAAAAACGAAACTGCACGCATACAACAATCCATCAATGACGAAAATGAAAACAACATCAGAATGATGGGGGAGGTCGATTCGTGTGATGTGATCAATAATCTGGGCGGCATACTGATATTCACAGATGGCTACAAAGACAAAGTAGTGACAGAAAGAGCTGTAGCAAAAATGAAAACGAATTCTGATTGGCAAAATGAATTAATTCGTTTAATTGAAACCAATCAAGCCCCTGAGGTCTTTACCTTTCTTGCATCAAACGAAGTTGACAATCCTGAATTATTTTATACTCCTATTCAAAAAGGCATTCTCATTCAAGCAAAGCAAATCCGCGAAAACATCCGGAGATGTTCACACCCATCTCATTTTTACGCAGATCAATTTTCATGGGAAGTAGAAAGAGTAATGCGCACCGTCGATAAATTTCAAAACAAAGATGTAAGTTATCTTAATGAAATGAAAGAAATAAGATCTGCTCTCGACGAACCGAATGAATTTGAAAAGCCACGATTCAATTGCATTTCAAGACTTGATCATTGGATAAAAGAGCATAAATAATTTTCAACGTTTCATTGCCCGCTGAATATTAATTAATACCAAATGAATAATGAATCAAGAAGAATTTTCTAATCAACTTGAGAATGCATATAAAGAGGCTTTGAAGCAAACTGACCTCATCGTTGCGAATGCGGAACAGTTAAAGCTAGCGACTGAAGCTGAATTGTCAGAAGCTAAAAAAATCCGGATGAATGCTGAACTTGAAGCAGAAAAAATGGTTCACGAATACTTCAATTTACGTCAAGAACAGTTCATGGAAGCAGCACGTACAGAATTGCTTCGAAATCTGACACGAACTCATCTTGAAGACGGGAAATCAATTGACGAAATAAAAAACTGGCTGAAGGTAAATGAGTCATTTATTATTGATATAAAAACTATCCTGGAAAGAGTCGCAATGATCCGATCCAAAAATGCAGAAGCACTGGAAATGGAAGGAAATCCAAAAGTTACTTACGAAAATAAAGGTCGTGGTGGAAATGTGTGTTTTCAGAACGACAAAACACGATTCAACCTATGGTGGGAATTTGCAGGAGGTGACGCTCTTGTTATTCTGGACATTCCAACCGAAAAACAATGGGTTGCAAGGACTAACATTTCTCTTGAAGACCGCAAAAATGTTATTATATTTATTGCCGAACAGATCATAAAAGACCAAATGTCGGGAAGCGGGACGTATATCGTCGGAGAAAATGTGATCACTTTTTACAAATAAAAAATTCAGTCATATGAAAAAAAATAAACTGAACATGTTTTTGATTGTCTGCATTTTGCTGTCGACAATTTTGAGTTGTTCCGATGATTCTAAAACAGAAGTCACTTCGACAATTAATACTTTTTTAAAAACCTATAAAGGTGACTTTCACACAGCAGATAAAAATTTAATGTCGGCTGACCTGGCAGATCTGATTTCAAAATCTGTTTCAAAAGAAGAACTTGAGGCCGAAAAAGTAAAAGAAAGTGAGTTTCCGACAGACAAGCCACTTATGATAGAAGGCGATATTTTTTCAAGTTTCTTTGAAGGACAAGATTCATTTAAAATCGGACAGATAATTGTTGAAGAAAATAAAGCTACTGCTGTCGTGGAATTCTTAAACAGTACGTATAAAGAACATTGGGAAGACAAAGTCGTTTTGGTAAATGAAAATGGCTGGAAGATCGATGATGTATTATACTCCGGACATAAAATTGAAGTTGCCAGTACGAAAGAAGGCTTGAAGAATTTTATTCTTTATGAAGAATAGCAATATTGATTTAAATAAAAATCATTTTTTTTGTTCTAAAAAATATCTAAATGAAAATGTTATTTGTCTATTGTAGGTCCCATAATCACTAATATAGTAACTACTATAACCGGGATCAAATTGCTTTTCAATATTCAAAAATCCATAAAGATATCTTATTGCAACAGATGTTTTAGAAGAAAAATTAAGGCCCAATCCGGCACAGCCTAATACATCCAATTTACAGTACCTGCTCGTGATGCTGACAACTGTACCATAGTAGTTGCCAAAAACTTTCTTCGCTGAAAGTAAATATGCAAATTGCGGCCCAAGTTCAAAGAAAAGCTTATTGCGAGGTTGCCATTCAAAAAATAAATCTGCACAGAGATAATTTAAATTTAGTTTTACATTCGAATTGTCGTAACCATGACCCTTTTGATTAAATGTCAATGCAGGGGTAAATTTTGAATTCTTCCCAATCACAAACCTTCCGATAATTCCTGCAGAAAATCCGAGATGCAAATCATTTTCCACCTGAGTTGTATACGAGCTATTATGTAGATTATCAATGCCCATCCCCAATGTCAATCCAAATTCAGGTCCGGCATTTGATTTACTAAAAGTGAAAATCAAAAGAACAACTAGAAGCGCGTTTTTCAAAAAAGTAGTTTTTAGTGTGTTTCAAACATAGTTAATAACATTCTTAATTGGAAATATAGTTTTTCAGTAATAAAAACAAGCCTTTTTATTTCCCGAATTTTCTATATTCGTCAACCAAACCAGCCCTTATGCGGACCATCTTATCGCTTACAATTCTACTACTTGTCCTATCACTAACTTCTACATTTGGGCAGAACATAAAGGTTACCGGCACAGTGCTGAATTCCGATGGAGAGGCAATGCCTTTTCTCACTGTTGCAGTGGCCGGAACTACCAATGCAACTTTAACAGATGTAAATGGTAATTACGCTATCGAAAATATTTCTTCAACTGATACGCTCAATTTTAGTTTTATCGGATACATCAGTCAGTCTGTTAAAGTCGGAGATCAGACCGTCATCAATGTAAAACTATTGGTGAAAACTCAAGAGCTAAACGAAGTAGTTGTGACCGCTCTTGGTGTCAACCGACAAAAAAGAGAGTTAGGATATTCTACTGAAAAAGTGGGCGGTGATGAAATTCTTAAATCTAATGCTCCGAATGTTTTGAATGCCTTAACAGGAAAAACTTCCGGTGTGCAAATTGCAAATCCCGATGGCGTAGATGGCGGTACAACTCGTATCACGATTCGTGGTAACAATAACATTTCAGGAAACAATCAACCATTGATCGTTGTCGATGGAATTCCTATGAATAATGATCCGGGATTAACGGATGTAGGCAGAGGAAAAGACTGGGGTTCTGCGATCAATAATATCAATGCAGCGGATATTGAGTCAATGAACATTTTAAAAGGTGGTGCTGCCTCCGCTCTCTATGGAGCAAGAGGTGCAAATGGTGTTGTTCTAATCACCACGAAAAAAGGAAGTAAACAAAAAGGGTTAGGTGTTTCTTATAATTTCTTTTACAAGACAACAACCCCCTATCGCTATCGTGATGTACAAAATAAATATGGTGGTGGCGCTCCTTCAACAAATTTTTCTGCTCCTGCTTTTGAATTGGGCGCGGACAATATTCCTCTCTTTCCTTCATTAGCAACGGACCCACAATTTGGGTATCCCGGCTCATCTGTGTCTTGGGGGCCGGAAATGACAGGACAAACTATTCGTTGGTGGGATGGGAGTCTCCGTTCATGGTCTCCTCAACCTGACAACCTCAAACTTCCTTTTCAAAATGGACATACCACCACTCATAATATTTCCGCAGAAGGTGGTGGCGAAGCCGGAACAATGCGTGTTTCAATTTCGAAAAGCAATACGACACCTATTGTTGACAACAGCAATTTAGATCAAACAACTATCAACACAAATTCAACATTAAAAGTTTCAGAGAAGGTAAGTGTAAATCTCGCTGCTTCTTACGTCGATTTTCATAGACTAAATAGTCCAATGTTAGGTGAAGATCCTGAATCATTCAGCAAAGGACAATTGTACTCTTGGCCTAGAAGCTATCAAGGTGAAGATCTGCAGAACTATGCTCTTCCTGATGGTACACGTAATCCGCAGACCGGCTATCCTTATCTCTACATCAATAATTATTTGTGGTGGAATTATTATAACAACAACACTACACTTGACAGATCAAAATTTCTTGGCGGACTAACTCTGAATTATAAAATCATGCCATGGTTAAGTTTCATGGGACGAACAGGAATTGATTATACACTCGATGAATTTCAACAAAAGAATAAACCTGCAGACTTGATCGGATTGCTTGATGGTTACTATTCCGAATCTCAACAAAATGATAAAAGTTTGAATAGCGAATTTCTTTTTACTGCTGCCAAGAAAAATATTTTTAAATCTAATTTCAACATCGATGTAAACGTTGGAGGCTCCAGTTGGGATCGGGACATGCATAGTATCAGTGCACATTCAGGAACATGGTATTATCCAAACTGGTACAGCTTGTCAAATTATACTCCTACTGTTTACGGTCAAGATTCCAATGGAAACGTTATCATTGTTAAACAAGGCGATGATCCGAGCACACTTGTTCCAGTCAATTCTTTTTACAGAAAAATAATAAATTCTATTTATTCCTTTATCCATCTTGATTATAAAAATTATTTGTTCATCGAATTAACAGGAAGAAATGACTGGTCGTCTACTCTTCCTGCAAATGCAAATTCTTATTTCTATCCGGGAATTTCTGTTAGCTACATTGCATCCGAAGCATTGAAATTTAAAAACAAATGGTTAAGCTATTGCAAAATCAGAGGTGGTGCTGCACAAACAGCAACTGATACTGAACCATATCAGACTGAATTTTATTATGCAACTTCACTCTTTGGTGGCGATCAATCATCTGCATTCCCTGCTGTGATTCCACCTATAGCTTTAAAACCACAGCGAGTGAACACTTATGAAATTGGAACCAATCTGGGTTTCTTTGAAGATCGCATCGTACTAGATTTTACTTATTACTATAAATACTCTTTCGATCAGATCATAAAAACTCCGCTTCCTTTATCTGCCGGCTCTTCTGCTGCCTTGATCAATGAAGGAGCAATCTCCAACAGAGGATTTGAATTATTGATCAATGCGACTGTTTACAATGGTAAAAAACTATTGATCAAAAGCGGAATAAACATTACCAGAAACCGAAACACAGTTGAAAGTCTGGGCGACTATGGAAATACATATATCCTTGCCGACATCTGGGGCGAAAACGGTCCGCAGATGGCATTGCATGAAGGAGATGACTTCGGAACTATTATCGGTTGGGATTATGTCTACAAAGATGGGCAACGAGTTGTGAGTGACGACGGAACAAAATATCTGATGTCTGATGAGCGAGTACCCATTGGAAACTCTTCTCCACATTTTTTAGCAGGATGGACCACTGAATTCCGATATAAAAATTTCACCTTGAATACGTTGATCGATACTAAATGGGGCGGCGATATGTATTCAGGAACGTATGTTACCGGACTTCAATCCGGACAAAGTCCTGAAACACTGAGTGAACGTGACGGCGGCGGATTGCCTTATACTGATCCATCGGGAGTCACATCAAACTCAGGAGTAATACTTGAAGGTGTTCATCAGGATGGGTCACCAAATACAACTGTTGTTCACTACTACAATAAATACATGCCGAATGCCGGAGGCTGGGGGCATTTTCTTTCGAAGCCGGGTATCGTTGAAGACACATGGGTGAAAATGCGTGAAGTAAATCTCACATATAATTTACCAAAGAATGCATTAGGTAAATTAAAAATATTCCAGGATCTCTCTTTCTCTTTCACAGCGCGCGATTTATTCTACATATACAGTAGCGTACCTGATCGGATCAATCCGGAAGGATTGATGGGAGCAGGCGATGCGCAGGGATTTGAATGGGCATCACTTCCCGGAGTACGTTCATTTGCATTTGGTATAAATGCTAAATTTTAAACAGCCAACAACAATGAAAAAAACAAATATATTACTTACGGCGATTTTCTTCTTGCTTGTTGTTTCGTCATGCAAAAAAGATTTCGAAGAAATAAACAAGAACCCGAATGGATTTACCTCGGCAAGTGATGGCTCATTGTTCAATGCTGTGATCTCATCAATGAAATCAGGTTGGAATGAGCAATTGTATGTGAACAATTCTGTGCTGTACAAGGAAACACAACAAGCATCGCTTTCACAAGTCAGATGGAATAATTACACAATAGGCACTGAAGAGATCTGGTCAAACTATTATACTATACTTCCGAATTTACGTCAGTTGGAATACAGATGGAAATCGCTTGATACAAGTTCGCACGCTGTACAGAATATGATGGCAATGGAAAAGATTGTTCTGGCATACAAAACTTTTAAACTAACGGATTTGTTTGGCGACATTCCGTTTTCAGAAGCCGGTTACGGTTATCTGGATGCAAGCAAACTTCATCCAGCATTCGATACACAGGAAAATATTTACAAAAGTCTATTGAGTGAATTAGAATGGGCAGCCAATCACATAGACCCTGCAGCAAATACTCAGGAGCCGTATCTTACATTTAAAAGTTTTGATAATCTGTTTTTCGGAGATCTGGTTAAATGGCAAAAATTTGCAAATTCACTTCGCCTACGCTATGCGATGAGAATGGTAAACAAAGAACCGATACTTGCAGGTTCTATAGTTGGAGACATCTTACTTAATTTCAAACCTGTATTTGGCGTAAACGAATTCGGTCAACTGAATTCAAATCCAAATGAGAGTACATTGCTTTATCCTTATCAGTTGGGATACAGAAACGAAAGCAAAGGCTGGTCATTCAATCAATCGAAAGATCTGCGTCTCGGAACAACGATCTGGAATTTAATCTCTGCAAACAATAACACGGATGGTAGTGGCATCTTTGACCCAAGAGCTTTTTACTTCTTCGAAACAAACAATAATAATCAATGGGTCGCATATCCGAATGATCCGGCAACAGGTTTGCAACCTGATGGTGGAATACCATACGAGTATCAACGTGATGTTGCATATGCTATCAAAGGTTCCGGATGCTTGTATTCACCCGTGAATTATTATCTGGTTCGCGATATGGATTATGTACCGGATGTACTTTTCACAGGAGCAGAAATTTTATTTCTCCGTGCAGAAGCATACATGCGTGGGATCGGAGTTTCTGCTGACCCGGGACAAGCAGGGACGGAATTTCTGGGTGCTGTTCAATTCTCGCTCGACTTCTGGCAATACATCATGAATAATTCAAAACTTCCTACAGGAATTCCTTTCGCAACAAATATCACTGTTCCTTCCAATGTAAATTATATTTCACTTCAATCAAATCTGAATTATTTTGCACTAGGTCAGGCCGAACAATTGGAAATGATCTATGCCCAAAGCTGGGTCGATTTCTTTATGCAGCCACAACAGGCATTTGCATTAGCAAGAAGAACATATTCAACTCCGCGTGAAGGTGCAGGACTTCAGGTTTATCGCTTCCCAATTCCACCTACAGAAGTTTCATATAATCCGGGAAACTGGCAAAGCACCTATGGCACTTCCGGCGACAATCTGATGAATAAGCTTTGGTGGATGAATTGAAATAAATAGAAATTGGCAAAATTATCTGGAAATTAAATAATGGCTATATTAGCCTTGCATTTCTGCTATATATATAATTGAAATAAAATCCCAAAAAAATAAATCCCAACAACCATGAAGCAATTCTACATCACTCTCCGATTGTTCTTCGCTTTTTTTCTTGCTATACAGGCAGGAAAAGTGAATGCACAATCCAACCAGTACCTTGATTTCGACGGCGTCGATGACTATGTCAACATTCCAAATGCCTCAACGCATATTGCCGGATCTAATGCAATATCAATTACCGGTTGGTTCTACGAAAATCAATTGTCATATGGACAAGGGATGATGGGATTCCGTGCTACTGCAGGTGGATTCTACATGATCGAATTGAACAATGGTTCTATCGAATGCCGGTTACTAAATTCTGCCGGAACTCTTTATACATACAATGCACCAAACTTTACCATTATTCCTCAGGTATGGCAACACTATGCCTGGGTTTATAATGGATCAACGATTGCATTATACCTTAATGGTAATTTAGTTGGCAGCAGTGCCGCATCAGGAACGATCACAAGCACAGCAGTTCCGTTTGCTATTGGAAAAAGTTTGTTGAGCGGATTCAATTTTATTTATGATGGACGTATTGACGAGGTTTCTGTATGGAATAAAGCATTAACTCCAACAGAAATTCAAGATATGATGGCAAATGAATTATTAGGAACAGAACCTAATTTGAAATTGTATTACAAATTTAATCAGGGAATCCCGGGAGGAAACAACACTAGTATTTCAAGTCTGATCTCTGCAATAAATTCTCCTACATACGATGGATCACTATTGAACTTTGCACTTACAGGTGCTACATCTAACTTCAATGGCGTTTTGGATACAAGTTTTCAAGCGATCTCTTTTCCACAGATCACTCCACAATTAACTACTACTCCTCCATTCCAATTAATTGCTACTGCATCTTCCGGTTTACCTGTAACGTTCTCTGTTGAGTCAGGTCCTGCAACACTTGCCGGTGACATCATTACCCTTACAGGTGCGGGTAGTGTAAGCATCAGAGCAAGTCAGCTTGGAAATGGAACTTATGACTCTGCCGTATCAGTTGTAAATACTTTTATGGTCGTTGACCCTGCATTAAATTCTCCAAACATCGAAGCACGAAATCCTGTTGATGGTGCCGATGTATACATGCCTACACTTTCTACTATGCAACTTGCAGCTTTAGTTGATATCGATTATCCGGGACTATTCACAGTTCAAAGTGTTGCATTTATGATAAATGGTTCAAATGTTCCTATTGACACATACGGCAATGGTCACTATACTGCTCTATGGACTCCTCCTGCTTATGGTGCTTATACTATACAAATTATTTCTACAAGTAATTTTGGAGCAACAAATACTGTTGATGTAAATATTAATGTTGTTCAAACAGTAAATGACATTAATAACCTCAGCGCATTCAGTGGAATCTGGCTAAACACCGATACATCTTCAACAACACGTGACGGCGTTCTCCCTTCATACGTTGGCGCATTTGACACCATCATCGCTACACTTGTTGTTACTTGTCCGAGTGGTGGTTGTGGTCCTTATGACAGAGTAGCAAGTATTGATGCAAAAGGTCACGATGGAAAATGGTTTGAGATCATTCGTTACATCACTCCATTTGGAGTTGCTTGTACACATCAGATCAATGTTGCTGATTACATGTCTTTATTACAAGGCAAGGTTACATTCAGAGCAAATTGTACAACACTTGACAACGGATTTGTCTTCCAATTGAAATTCGACTTCAAAGCCGGTGCGCCTCAATATAAATACAGCAGTGTACAACAAGTGTGGAAAGACGTTTATCCATTTGGAGACTACGCCGATTTCCAACCGGTCCCAGTATTCAACTATACATACCCTGATCATGCAATTGCATCAAAACTAAAACTAGTTAGTACAGGTCATGGATGGGGATCATTGAATACCGGAAATGCAGCAGAATTTTATCATGCCACTCATGACATCTTTGTAAATGGAGTAAATACATTTTCACAAGACAATTGGAAAACTTGTAACCCGAATCCTGATGGTTGTTCTCCACAGAGCGGTACTTGGACGTATGCTCGTGCAGGCTGGTGCCCCGGATCTATTGCACCTTATTTTGATTACGATATGACTTCCTATGTATCTAACCAAAACCTAAGTCTTCAATATCAGTTTTTCACAGGATATACTGATCAGTGTCACCCAAATAATCCGGGCTGCGTGACTGGTACCACTTGTACTGATTGCAGTGATGGATTCAATCCGATCCTTGATGTAAACAGCAACCTGATCATTTACTATGATTCAGCGATCTCACTATCTGTAAAAGAAATGGACTACATCGGATTTGCTATTTATCCAAATCCGACTGCGGGTTTTGTTACTATCAACACCAATGGAAAAACAAATCAGAACTATATCGTATCGATCTATAATATGATTGGTGTTCCACAAAGACAATTTAACTGGAATGGCGATCGCAGAGCTATCGATCTGACTACACTTGCAAAAGGAATTTACAATGTACGTGTAACGAATGGCAGATCAAGTGAAGTTAAAAAACTTGTGATCGAATAAATCTAAATATTACTGTCCGATAAAACTAATTTCAAAGGGCAGTAAATGCTTACTGCTAGTTCTTGATTTCAATTTTTCTTTTTTTGTTTGCCCAAAA
>ERZ795044.3473-NODE-3473-length-13206-cov-6.907003_pt1 | contig 13206 bp, 9 predicted proteins | sample MGYA00375128_ERZ795044 | MGnify/ENA primary metagenome ERZ795044 (study PRJEB30173, sample SAMN05720213) | anaerobic digester metagenome | isolation source: active sludge of municipal wastewater-treating anaerobic digesters | place: USA | collected 2014-12-22 ... | reverse complement strand
TGCTGGGTCTGCGTCAGTTGGTCAATGGTTTCGTGCAGGTCCTTGTTGAGCTTGCTCAATGCATCGGTTCGCTGGGCAACACGCTGCTCAAGCTGGGCATTGATTTCCGCCAATGCAATTTCCTGCTGTTTCAGTTCGGTGACATCGCCCGTGGTTCCCACCATCCGGAGAGCTTTGCCGGCGGAGTTTCGTTCGATCACGCGGCCACGCATGCGGATCCAGCGCCAGCCGCCAGTAGTGGATTCCGATCTGCAGGTGGCGTCGAACACATCGGTGTGTCCCTTAATGTGTTCACGCATTGCGTGCTCGAATGCAAGTGCATCTTCGGGATGTACGTACTTCATCAATGATTTGGCGTTGGTTGAATAATCGCCCGTCGAGCCTTTCAATATCAGAAGCGGATTGCTGCGACGGATGGAATCATTTTCGATATCAAGATCCCACAACTCGTCACCTGTCCCCCAAAGCGTGAGTTTGAGACGCTGCTCGCTTTCGCGAATATTCGCCTGCGCTCGTGCGCGCTCGCTCAATCGCTGATTCACGTTCCAGGCGAATATCGCCACCAGGCCAGCCGCAAGAATGAAGTAAACCAGTTTCGCCCATACGGTCGCCCACCAGGGCGGCGGCAAATGAATGGGCATCTGGAATACTTTTCCCCATTGTCCGTCCGGACTTTGGGCCTTTACCTCGAAACGGTAATCGCCTGGTTGCAGATTATTGAACGATGCGATGCGCCGCAATGAATCGGTTTCATACCATTCGTCATGATAACCCGTCATTCGATAGGCATATCGAAGTGCCTGGGGATCAATATAACTGAGCGCCGAAAATTCAATGCTGATGTCGTCCGCCAATGCCTGTAACTGCAGTCGTCCGCCGTTTTTGTCCGGCGTGAAGACATACGGTTTTATATCGGTATTCCGTTCATTGGATTTCAGGACACGAATGGCAGTCAGTTCGGCGCGATTGGGCGCTGGCCGCGAACCGACATCCGAGGGATTGAACACGGTAACGCCACGCAAGCCGCCGAAGAGAATCCTGCCATCATCCTGCTTCCCGTAAGAGCCCACGAAATAGCCGATTCCCTGGGCACCATCACGGGTACCGAAATTTTCAATCTGGTCGTTTGCGGGATTGATGCGTGACAAACCCCGTGTCGAACTCGCCCAGATATCGCCGTGCTTGTCTTCAACAATGCCGCCGATGGCGTTTGCGGCCAGACCGTTTTTGGTACTGTAAAGTTTGAAACTGCCATCACTGCCCGAACCGAGATCCATCCTGTTCAGACCGCCACCTTGCGTACCTATCCAGAGACGATGCCGGCTGTCTTCGGTAATCGCGGTGATGGCATCATGGCTTAATGCACCCGCTTTTCCGGGCTCTCCGCGGAACCGCTGCATCACTCCGGTATTTCGATCCAGCTTGACCAATCCGCCAGGACGCAAGCCAATCCAGAACTGGCCAAGCGAGTCTTCGAAAATCGTGTTGACGGTATCGTTATTCGTATATTTTTTGCCGTTTGCCGCATCAGGTACAGGGTAGCGTTCGAAGGCATCGCAGCTTTCACAACGCGATGCCAAACCTCCCCCTGCCGTACCAATCCATAGCGTTCCCTTCGAATCAACAAATAAGCGTTGAATCGCGTTATATGGCAATGAATGCGGATTGTCTTTTTCGTTCCGGAAAATCTCGAATGATTTTCCATCAGGTCTGAGTTTCGCAAGGCCCGCGCCCGTCGCAACCCAGATATTGTCCCTGCGGTCACGTACGATATTTTGAATAGCCCCTGGCGGAAGGCTGTCGGGTCTTTCCGGGTCGTTGACATAGCGCGCCAATACACCCTTGACCAAATCGTAATGGACGAGACCGCCGCCTTCCAGCACTCCAAACCAGACGGATGCGTCCTTATCAACGAAAAGACCCGGCACGGCCGAACCGGGAAGTGCATTCTGGGCACGCGACTGCGAGGTAATTTCCTGAAAAATTTCGGTTCTGGGAATAAACAGACTGACACCGTTCAACCAGGTGCCAATCCACATCAAGCCATCACGATCTTCCATCAATGACTGGATGCGGCTCGAGGCGAGACTACCGCCGAGCCCCTGGTTGTAACGCCAGGTTTTTATAGCGGCTGCAGGGCCGTCGATACGCGACAAACCATCGAAAGTCGCTATCCACAAGCGGCCGTTCCGGTCGAATTTCAGGTCTCTGACATTATTGTCCGCAATGCCGTCGCTTCGTTTGATATGTTGGATCAGCTCACCGGAAGCCGAATAACGATACAAGCCGTCTTCCAGAGTACCGATCCAGATTTCCTTGCCATCCAGACTTCGGGTCAAGACTTCGGCCTCCAGGGCCAGAGGTTTGTTTTTAGGCCAGACCTCCGGTTCGGAATGTTCATCGGCAAGAAAATAGATGCCGTTGCGCGCGCCGATTAACAGGCCCTGACGATAATCAATCATGGCCTTGACGCGTCCTATCGAATCGGAATTTATCGACGCGACATTTTGAAAAGTCATCTGCTTTTCGTCGAACCACTGAAGGGTTCCGGCGTTGGTTGCCACCCAGAAACGGTTTCTCCTGTCCCGTTTCATCGTGCTTATGCTGTTATCGGCAAGATCGCCGAATTTCCCGCCCGCCTGAAAACGCTTAAAGTCGTCATTGCTGCGGTTATAAAGCGCCAAGCCCCCGGATTGCGTGCCTACCCAGAAACCATCGGCATTCGCAGGTTCGATGGCGATGATGTGGTTGTCACCCAGGGTATTGGTCTTGTCGGGATCATTGCGATAAATACGGAATTCGTAACCGTCAAAACGATCCAATCCGTCCTGTGTTGCGAGCCAGACGAAACCGGGGGAATCCTGATACAAGTCGCGAACGGTGGTTTGCGAGAGGCCATCTTCGACAGCGTAACGCTGAAAACGTACGGCATTGTTTTCCTGCGCATGCGACAGGGACGATGCGAACATCATGAATCCGCAAAACACCATGGCACCACGTATAAGACGCATATGCTCTCCCCTATGGCTCAGGCTAACCAGCTTTCATAGCGGGCACAAGCATCAGGCAACCTGTTTTCAGAATCATGTTTCCTCCTGCGCCGACGCAGGCGCATAATATGGGGCGCGCAAAAGCGCCTGCTAATAAATAATTCTTGTCTGGAGTCCGCCATGTCTGTCGTTATCGTCGGTGCAAAACGCACCGCATTGGGTGCCTTGTTGGGTCAATTTACCGGCGTTCCCGCACCTGCACTGGGAGCCGCCGCCATGAAAGCGGCAATCGAGCAATCGGGCGTATCTCCTGCCGATATCTCCGAGGTCATCATGGGCTGTGTGCTGCCGGCAGGTCTTGGTCAGGCACCGGCACGACAGGCATCCATCGCCGCGGGTATTCCGACCAGCGCCGGCGCTACCACAATCAATAAAGTATGCGGATCCGGGATGAAAGCCGTGATGCTCGGACATGACTTGATCAAGGCCGGATCGGCCGATATCGTGGTTGCGGGCGGCATGGAAAGCATGACCAATGCACCGCATCTGCTGAACGGCTCGCGCACCGGCATTCGTTTTGGCAGCGCCGAAATGCTTGACCACATGGCCTGGGATGGCCTGACCAATCCCTATGACAAACAACCCATGGGTGGCTTCGGCGAGTTATGTGCCGAGAAATATCATTTCACACGTGAAGAACAGGATGCATTCGCCGCAGAATCGGTGCGCCGCGCATTGGCTGCACAAGCGAACGGATCGTTCAAAGACGAAATTGCTGCGGTTTGCGTCACTACTCGCAAGGGCGAAGTCGTATTCGATACCGATGAACAGCCTGGCAAGTGCGATATATCCAAAATCCCCAGCCTCAAACCGGCTTTCAAAAAGGATGGCACTATCACGGCCGCCAGTTCGTCCAGTATCAACGACGGTGCAGCCGCCCTGGTTTTGATGGAAGAAAGCCAAGCTGTAGCAAAAGGCCTGAAACCCTTGGCCCGGATCGTTGCCCATAGTACCCACTCGCAGGCTCCGGAATGGTTCACGACCGCACCGGTCGCCGCCATCGAAAAAGTACTCAAAAAAACCGGCTGGACGGTCGCCGACGTTGACCTGTTCGAGGTGAATGAAGCATTTGCAACGGTAGCGATGGCCCCGATGCGTGAATTAGGCATACCCCATTCCAAGCTGAACATAAATGGCGGCGCCTGTGCACTTGGACATCCGATTGGTGCCAGCGGAGCCCGCCTAATTGTTACGCTGATCCATGCGCTGCTGAAAACAGGCGGGAAACGCGGTGTAGCAGCGCTTTGCATCGGCGGCGGTGAAGCCACGGCCATCGCAATCGAGCTCCCATAAACAGCCGGTGAATCGCCGAAAGTGCGCTTCGAAGGCTTCCGTCAAAAATCACTTGACTACTGCAAAGATAATGGCATCATATCCGGACGTGCGCCGTATGCGCACGTTTTGTTATTAACAATATTGTTTAACGTCTAGACGAGGAAATACCCATGTCCCTGAATAAAGCCCTGCTCGCACTGGCCCTGGCCGCTGCTCTGACCGCCTGCACCAAAACCGACGAAGCTGCTACCGACGCTGCTGCTACCGACGCTGCTGCTACCGTTGACGCTGCTGCTACCGACGCTGCTGCAACTGTTGACGCTGCTGCTGCCGATGCTGCTGCCGCTGCTCCAGCTGACGCTGCTGCTCCTGCTGCTGAAGGCGAAAAGAAGTAATAACTTCTTTACCCTGAGTTACAAAAAAACCGCCGGTGCAAACCGGCGGTTTTTTTTCGGCCTGACTTATATAATGAATATCTACTCTAGGCTGATTCCAGCTTAAGGCTTAAACTTTAGGCTTCTCGCAACAGGCTCGTGCAATGCCAGTTATCAAGTCACTGATTGAAGCAAAATCATCCGAGTTCCAGGAAAACCACGCCTACCTGTCTTCCCAGGTAAGGGACTTTGAAAACCAGCAGCAGCGTATTGCACTCGGTGGCGGTGAAAAAGCACGTTCAAAACACACGGAACGCGGAAAATTGCTTCCTCGTGATCGCATCACGGCCCTGCTCGACCCCGGCTCACCCTTTTTGGAGCTCTCATCGCTCGCCGCCCACGGCATGTTTGATGACCAGGCGCCTTGCGCCGGCATCATTACCGGTATTGGCCGCATTCATGGCACCGAAGTAATCGTCGTAGCCAACGATGCAACGGTTAAAGGCGGCACTTATTTCCCGATCACGGTAAAAAAGCATTTGCGTGCGCAGGAAATTGCTTTTGAAAACCGCCTGCCATGCATATATCTGGTGGATTCCGGCGGCGCCTTTTTGCCTATGCAGGACGAAGTCTTTCCCGACAAGGAGCACTTTGGACGGATTTTCTACAACCAAGCTCGCCTGTCGGCAGAAAACATCCCGCAAATCGCCGTTGTCATGGGCTCCTGCACCGCCGGCGGCGCCTACGTACCCGCCATGTGCGACGAAAGCATCATCGTCAAGGAACAAGGTACGATCTTTCTGGGGGGCCCGCCATTGGTAAAAGCGGCGACGGGCGAAGTCGTTGATGCCGAAACGCTCGGCGGCGCAGACGTTCATACCAGCATTTCGGGAGTCGCCGATCATTTCGCCGAGAACGATGCACACGCATTGGAGATTGCACGCAACATCGTTGCCAATCTCAACCGCAAAAAAATCATTGGTCTTGCACTGCAAGCCCCCAAGGAACCGCTATATCCGACAAGCGAGTTATACGGCCTGATTCCCAAAGATACCCGTAAGCCCTTCGATATTCGCGAAGTTATCGCACGCTTGGTTGATGGCTCGGAATTTCAGGAATTCAAGGCACGCTATGGCAAGACGCTGGTTTGCGGTTTTGCACATCTGCACGGCTACCCGGTAGGAATCATCGCCAATAACGGAATTTTATTTTCCGAGAGTGCATTGAAAGGTGCGCACTTCATCGAGTTATGCAATCAGCGTGATATTCCGCTGGTGTTCCTGCAAAACATTACCGGCTTCATGGTCGGCAAAAAATACGAACATGCCGGCATCGCAAAAGACGGCGCGAAAATGGTGACTGCCGTTGCGTGTTCCCACGTTCCGAAATTTACCGTCGTGATCGGTGGCAGTTTTGGTGCCGGCAACTATGCAATGTGTGGCCGTTCCTACGGCGCGCGCTTCTTGTGGATGTGGCCGAACGCCCGGATTAGCGTGATGGGCGGTGAACAAGCTGCTTCGGTACTCGCGACCGTTAAACGGGACGGCATTGAAGCTTCGGGCAAAACCTGGAGTGCCGATGAAGAAGAAGCTTTCAAGGCACCCATACGTGACCAATACGAACGTCAGGGGCATCCCTACTATGCTTCGGCACGCCTATGGGACGACGGCATCATTGATCCCGCCGATACCCGTCGCGTTTTGGGCCTGGCAATTTCGGCTTCGTTGAATGCGCCGATCGTAAAATCGCGGTTTGGTGTTTTTAGAATGTGATTCGGACTGGTTTATTTAGTCGCCATTGAACAACCGTTGCATGCCGAGCATTTTGTCTGACAGGACCCAGCACTGGTCGCTGCGACCAGATTGACTTCGATCGCGCGCTTATTTTTTCCTGCGAATAAGCGCCTCGCATCACCGTAAAACTCCGGCAGGAAATGCTTTATGGCAAATGATGCTGCCGTCAGGAAAATCGCGCACATCACGAAGGTTTCAACCCATGAGTAAGTCATGACCACATCCTTGCAAGTTGATAGGTTGCAAATGAGGCGAAATATGCCAATGCAAACAGATAACCCGCCGAAATAAAGACTTGCTTCCACGAATTGGTTTCGCGTTTGATCACGGCCAGTGTCGATAAACACTGCGGCGCATACACATACCAAACCAGCAACGACAGCGCAGTCGGTACGCTCCACTGGGCTGCAAGCAAGGGAGACAGCGCTTGCGCCGCTGCATCGTCACCGCCGGCGGAGATCGCATACACGGTAGCGAGCGCGGCAACGGCGACTTCGCGTGCGGCAAGTCCGGGAATCAAGGCAATGCAAATTTGCCAGTTGAAACCGATCGGCGCAAACAGAGGTTCCATGAAATGGCCAATCCTGCCGGCAAAGCTGTAATCAATCGCAGGCAAGGTCGCACCATCGGGCGGAGCCGGATAGCTGGATAAAAACCATAGGATGACCGTAAGCGACAGGATAATACCGGTCACCCTGCGCATGAAAATGATGGTGCGCTCCCACAGGCCCATCGCGATATCCCTCGGATTTGGCCAACGGTAGCGCGGCAGCTCCATCAACAAGGCATGTTCGCTTTTATCCTTGCGGGTCTTTTTAATCACGTAACTCACCAGCAGCGCACTCAAAATACCCGCCATGTAGAGCGCAAATAAAACCAATCCCTGCAAATTGAAAATCTTCATGACTTCGGTGCGTGGAATAAACGCACCGATCAACAACGTATACACCGGCAAGCGCGCCGAGCAGGTCATCAAGGGTGCAACCATGATTGTTGTCAGCCGGTCACGCGGGTCCTGGATGCTGCGGGTAGCCATGATGCCGGGAATGGCACAGGCGAAACTCGATAGCATCGGAATGAAAGAACGCCCGGTTAATCCGGCGGCGAACATGAAGCGATCAAGCAGAAATGCCGCACGCGGCAGATAACCGGATTCTTCGAGCATCAGGATAAACAGGAACAGGATCAGAATCTGCGGCAGGAATTCCATCACCGTGCCTAGGCCACCGAAGAGGCCATTGGTTACCAGACTATTCAGCGGACCTTCGGGCAACAAGGAACTGACGTTAGAACCCATCCAGCCAATCGCTGCGGCTACACCATCCTGGAGAGGCTTGGCCCAGGAAAACACCGCTTGAAACATCAGGAACATGATAGCGGTGAGAATCACCAGACCCAGCACAGGATGCAGCACGATGCGATCCAGTTTATCCGCCCGACTGTCACTCTGCTCCGGCATCGTAACGGCAATTCCCATTACTTCGCGCACACGCTGATGAAGATCGGCATGTTTTGGCACGGTGCCCGTTGGCAGCGGCAAGTCCAATTGTTGCGCCAAAGCTTCAGCGCCTTGGCGTTGTACGGCAACCGTTTCGACCACCGGCATATTCAATTCGCGTGACAACGCTTGAGAATCGATCTTGATGCCGCGTCGCCCTGCTTCATCCATCAAATTGAGCGCCAGGATCATCGGACGACCAAGCTGCTGCAACTCAAGCACGAAACGAAGATGCAAGCGCAGATTGGTGGCATCGGCAACGCAGACGATAATATCGGGCAAAGCGACTTCGCTGATTTTTCCCATACAGACATCACGCGTGATGGCTTCATCGGGACTCGACGGCGTCAGACTGTATGTGCCCGGCAAATCCAGCACGTGGACTGATTTACCTTGCGGCGTATTGAATTTGCCTTCCTTGCGCTCCACCGTGACGCCTGCGTAGTTCGCCACTTTTTGACGGCCGCCGGTCAAACGGTTGAATAGTGCTGTTTTGCCGCAATTTGGATTTCCGACCAGTGCGATATTCATGCTGGCGACGCTGGCATTCATGGCGAACTCGCCAAGGTGATTTGAATACGTGCAGCCTCGTTTCGGCGCAATGCGAATTGCGAGCTGGCAATCTTCACCAGGATAGGCTCGGCGCCCAATGGCCCGACAGCACGCACTTTCAGCAATTCACCACTGACAAAACCCAGATCCCGCAAACGTTGGGCAATGGCATCCTCCGGATAAGCATCTTCTACCGACACCACACTTGCGGATTGTCCTAAAGCTAGTTCGCTGAGCAACATCCAAGTTCCCGGCTAAATGGTAATGATTCGCATTATACATCCATAAGAGGGCGCAACAAGCTCCGCTATGGCAAACCGGGCCAGCTCGGTATCATTGGAGGATTGCCGTAGTGAGACCAATCCATGGGGATGCCGTGCTAACTTTGAACAAACATGCGGGCGTTGCCACGCTCGCCCTGAACCGCCCGGAAACCCATAACGCTTTCGATGCCGAACTGATCCAGCAATTAACCACCGCGCTGCAGGCTCTGGATAAGGATGACAGCGTGCGGGCCGTCATTATTACCGGCACAGGCTCCACCTTTTCAGCCGGCGCTGACCTGAACTGGATGCGCTCGATGGCGAAAGCCAGCGAATCCGAAAACCTGCAGGATTCGCTGCAACTTGCCAAGCTGATGCGAACCCTGAATTACCTGAACAAACCGACGATTGCCCGCGTGAATGGTGCGGCTTATGGCGGCGGTGTTGGTTTGATTGCCTGCTGCGATATCGCGATTGGAATCGAAACGACCAAATTTTCGCTGAGCGAAGTCAAACTTGGCTTGGTGCCAGCAGTGATTTCTCCTTACGTGATTTCGGCGATTGGTCTGCGCCATGCGCGCCGCTTGTTTCTGAGTGCAGAGATTTTCGATTCCGCCCTCGCCTTGCGCATCGGCTTGCTGCATGAAACCGTGCCACATGCTCAACTCGATGAAAGCATCGATAAAACTTTGCATTGGTTATTGAAAGGCGGGCCGTCCGCTCAGACCGAAGCCAAGAAATTGGCATTGCGTATCAGCGGAAACTCTTTCGAAAATGCGGAAAAAACGGACCAGGAAAATGCCGCATTGATTGCCAAACTACGCGTATCCGCCGAGGGCCAGGAAGGCTTGAACGCTTTTCTTGAAAAACGCGCCGCAGACTGGGTTTAAGAGGCGAAAATGCAAAAGCCCATCATCAATCTGGACCAGAAGGCGAATTAAGCAAACATGTTCACTAAAATTTTAATCGCCAACCGTGGTGAAATCGCCTGCCGGATTATCCGTACTTGCCGACAGTTCGGCATTCGTACCGTCGCGGTGTATTCCGATGCCGACGCAAAAGCCCAGCATGTAAAACAGGCTGACGAAGCGATTCATGTCGGAGGTTCCATTCCATCCGAAAGCTATTTGTGCGGCGACAAGATTATCGAAGCGGCAAAAAAAACCGGCGCCCAGGCCATTCATCCGGGCTACGGCTTCTTGTCCGAGAATGCCGACTTTGCCGAAGCCGTTGAAGCCGCAGGCATTCGTTTTATCGGCCCCAAAGCGAACTCGATGCGCAAAATGGGCAGCAAGGCCGGCGCGAAGGATTTGATGTCGACCCATGGCGTTCCGGTAGTTCCCGGTTATACCGGCGAAAACCAGGAACCGGCTTACTTATTTCAGGAAGCTGATCGAATCCAATACCCGTTGATGATCAAGGCGGCGCATGGCGGCGGCGGCAAGGGCATGCGTATCGTCCGCAGTTCCGGAGAGTTTCTGGCGAATCTGGAATCCTGCCAACGCGAAGCAAAAAATGCTTTCGGACGCGATCGCGTATTGCTCGAAAAATACATCGAACAACCACGTCATATCGAAATCCAGGTCTTTGCCGATAGCCACGGCAATACGATTCATTTGAATGAACGCGAATGTTCGGCACAACGCCGCTATCAAAAAGTCATCGAGGAATCGCCCTCGCCTTTCCTGACTGGCGAACGACGCAAGCAAATGGGCGACGCCGCAGTTCAAGCTGCAAAGGCAATCGATTATGTCAATGCAGGCACGGTTGAATTCATCGTCGGGGCCGATGGCGATTTCTATTTCATGGAAATCAATACCCGTCTGCAAGTCGAGCACCCCGTTACCGAAATGGTTACGGGCCTGGATTTGGTGGAATGGCAGTTGCGTGTTGCCGACGGCGAGAAACTTCCGTTAACCCAATCAGAGATTCAGACAAAAGGCCATGCCATCGAAGTTCGCCTGTATGCGGAAGATCCTGAAAAGAATTTCCTGCCCGGCTCCGGTCGTCTCGAAAAATTGCACCTGCCAGCGCCATCAAAAAATGTGCGAATCGATGCCGGTGTTGTGGAAGGCGACACCGTCAGCATTTTCTATGACCCGATGATCGCCAAACTGATCGTCTGGGATGAAGATCGCCCGCGCGCATTGGCGCAACTGCAAAACGCGTTGTCCTATGCCGACATCAAAGGACCGAAATCAAACATCGAGTTTCTGGAAAAACTGGTCAGGCACCCCGTCGTCGTGTCCGGGAATATCACGACCAATTATCTCGACCAGCATCTATCCGAAGTGTTGCCGCAAGCCGATGCTCCCGCTGCACATTTCGTGATTGCTGCAACGGTTGCCGCTTTGCTGGCGGATGAAAAACAGACCCGGCAAGCTGCCATGCGTTCAAGCGACCCGCACTCTCCGTGGGCAATCGCCGATGGTTGGCGGATTGGCCATGAAAGCCAACGCAAACTCTGCTTCCGATGGCGCGACCAAAACCTGGACGTTTATGCCAAAGGTTCGCATGGCAATTATGAAATTACCCATGGCGAGTCAACTATCAACATCGGCAATGCCGGCATTCATGATGTGACACTTTCGTTCCAGAGGGATGCCATGGCGCAACGTTTTCTGGCGCACGCTGACACCAGGATGATTACCGTTCATGACGGCCAATCCCGTGCCGGCTTTGAACGCATTCCCGCTTTCTTTTTTGACGACAGCAAGGCGAGCGGCAGCGGCGACCGGATCAATGCACCGATGCCGGGCCGGATGGTGGTCGTCAAATCGAAAATCGGCGATGAAGTGACCGAAGGCCAGGAACTGGCCGTGATGGAAGCGATGAAAATGGAGTTGTCCCTGAAGTCGCCGCGTACCGGAAAAATTGCCAGTATCAATGTCAACGCTGGTGATTTTGTCGAAGCAGATGCCTTGTTGATCAAACTGGAGGCTGCACAATGAATATTTTTCCTAAACTGGTTCTTGCTTCATGCGCATTGATCGCGATGTCCGGCTGTACGGGCTATGGCGTGACCTTTCAAACCGCACCAGCCACCGAGCTTTCAGCTTGCAACGAGTCATTGGTGGGAAACTGGCGGATCATTGAAGGTGAACGTAACGCACCGACATCAAGCACCGAAGACTATTTATCCGTCGCGACCGATTGCGCCACCATGTATTCCGTTACCACAAAGCAGGAATCCGGAAAGCGTATCAATAAAGTGGACGATCTGAAGAACAGCAAGGATCATCAAATCCAGTTCGCCAAAGGCATCGACTACGACTATGTCGTGGTGACGCCCAAGGAAACCAGTTTCGAAATCACGCCTGATATCAAGCTGCCTTCCGGCAAGATCATTTACCAGATCAACAAAGGAAAAGACGGTGTCATCCTGAGATCGGTGGATTTGGATAAAACCATCCAACTCGTACTTGACAGAAAAATTAGCGGACAGATCTTCGTTGATCGCGACAATCCGGGCGGTAATCAGGCGGCGAACGTCTATGTGCGCGGTGATGCAAACCAGATCGCCACTTACCTGAATACGCTCGACATCTACTCGAATGAGCGCTTGCTATTGGTTTCCGCCACGCCTGCCGAAGTGAAACTGATTCAGAAAGCGATCAAGCAATCCGGAAACAAGAAATGACAATTGCGGATTTTGTTCGAATCGTCGAAGTCGGGCCGCGCGATGGTCTGCAGAACGAAAAAGCCATCATCAGCGTTTCGGATAAAATCGCGCTCATCAATCAACTGAGTGGCTGCGGCTTTAAAACGGTGGAAGCCACCAGTTTTGTCAGCCCGAAGTGGGTGCCGCAATTGGCCGATGCCGCGGAAGTTTTTACCGGCATCGATAAATTTCCTGGCGTCAGCTATCCAGTCCTGGTTCCCAACCTGCAAGGCTATGAACGTGCGCGTGCAGTAGGAGCCACGGAAGTGGCGATCTTCGGCGCCGCTTCCGAAGCCTTCAGCCAAAAAAACATCAATGCAAGCATTGACGAAAGCATCGAACGTTTTATCCCGGTGCTTGAGCAGGCGAAAACCGATGGCGTGAAAGTGCGCGGCTATGTCTCGACGGTCCTGGGCTGCCCCTATCAAGGCAATGTCCCTGTGAGCGACGTGGTGCGAGTATCGAAACGATTATTCGAACTCGGTTGCTACGAAATTTCCCTCGGCGACACCATTGGCATCGGCACGCCGAAAAATGCCCGCGCCATGCTGGTCGCGGTTGCAGGTGAAATTCCAATGGCCTCGCTGGCCGTGCATTTCCACGACACGCGCGGTCAGGCTCTGGCCAACATTCTCGCTTGTCTGGAAGAAGGCGTTCGCGTGGTGGATTCTGCGGTGTCCGGTACTGGCGGTTGTCCGTATGCGAAAGGCGCCAGCGGCAATGTTGCTACCGAAGACGTG
>ERZ795044.3467-NODE-3467-length-13214-cov-5.235428_pt1 | contig 13214 bp, 10 predicted proteins | sample MGYA00375128_ERZ795044 | MGnify/ENA primary metagenome ERZ795044 (study PRJEB30173, sample SAMN05720213) | anaerobic digester metagenome | isolation source: active sludge of municipal wastewater-treating anaerobic digesters | place: USA | collected 2014-12-22 ... | reverse complement strand
GCTGTGCCGCGGCCTGCACGCCGAGCAGAACTGCATAATCCAGGCGGCCGTGCACGGCGTCCAGCTCGAGGGATCTACGATATACTGTACTTTCCAGCCCTGCGTGGTCTGCGCCAAGATGCTGATCAACGCCGGGATCACGGAGATAGTTTACGAGGGCGGCTACCCCGACGAGATGTCGGTCGATATGCTAGACGAAGCCGGGATCAAGCTGAGGCGGCTCGGGCCCGAGGAGGAGGACGGAAGATGAATCTCATGTCCATAGGCTTCCTGCTGGCGACGGCGATCTCCCTCCTGCTCACACCCGCGGTGGGCTTCGTCGCTACGAAGGCCGGCATTGTGGACGTGCCGCGCGGAAGGCACATACACAAGAAGCCCGTCCCGCTCATAGGCGGGATTGCGATATTCCTGGCGTTCATCGTGACCGTCCTGCTGAGGCTGAGGGTGACCGGCTGGGTGAACGGCCTGGTCCTGGGATCGGGGTTGATCATGCTTACAGGCGTCGTGGACGACATCCTTGAGCTCAGGCCCCTCGTGAAGCTTTTAGGGCAGGTGGTCGGAGCTTGCGTCATGGTGTCCATGGGCGTCAGGATGGAGTTCGTCTCCAACCCGTTCGGCGGGATGCTGCACATGGGCTGGCTGTCCTACCCGTTCAGCGTGGTCTGGATACTCTCGTTCGTAAACGCCGTCAACTTCCTCGACGGGCTCGACGGGCTGGCCTCCGGCGTGGTAGCGATAAGCTCGCTGGCGCTGGGCCTGATTGCTTTCGCGAAGGGGCACATCGACATCGCGATCGTATCGGTCATACTGTCCGGCTCGTGCCTCGGCTTCCTTTGGCACAACTTCCACCCGGCCCAGATATTCATGGGGGACACCGGCGCGATGTTCATCGGCGCCGCCATGGGGGGCATCAGCGCTGTGGGGGCGCTGAAAGGCCCCGCGACACTGACTATTGCGGTGCCGGTTGTGCTCATGGGCGTCGCGGTGCTCGACACCGCGCTTGCCATCTTCAGGAGGGTGCGCAAGAAGATGAGCGTGGGCGAGGGCGACGAGGAGCACATACATCACAGGCTGCTTAAGATGGGGCTCAACCAGAGGCAGGCCGTCGGCATAATCTATGCCGTGACCGTCGCGCTCGCGGTAGCGGCCTATTTCGTATCGCAACAGGAGGCCACCTCAAAAGGCTGGTTCATAGCTTTCAGCGCTTTCGCCCTCCTCATAGCGCTCGGGGGCATCGCAGGCATGTTCAAGCTAGGCAAGCTCGGGCGCAAGATCAGGGAAAGGATGGCCCGCAGGCAATGAAGAAGAAAGTAATGGCGGTCTTCGGCACAAGGCCGGATACGATAAAGATGATGCCGGTCGTGGAGGCGATAAAAGGCTCCGCAGAACTCGAGCTGTTCGCGCTGTCCACCGGCCAGCACAGGCAGATGCTCGACGACGTGCTGAGGGTCTTCGGGGTGGAACCGGACATGGACCTCGACATAATGAGGCCGGACCAGAGCCTTGCGGACATAGTCACAAGGGGGCTGCCGGCCATGATGCGCGCCCTTGACGAGGTGGGCCCGGATCTGGTGCTGGTGCACGGCGACACATCCACCGGCTTTGTGGCGTCGCTCGCCTCGTTCTATTCAGGCGTCAAAGTCGGCCACGTGGAAGCGGGCCTGAGGACGCACGACAAGCTCAACCCGTTCCCTGAGGAGATGAACAGGAAGCTCATCGGCTCTCTGGCCGATGTGCATTTCGCCCCGTTGAAGACACACAAGGCCAACCTGGTGGCCGAGGGCATAAGGCCCGAGGCGGTGTTCGTGACCGGGAACACGGCGGTGGACGCGGTGCTCACGACGGCGGCCAGGGTGGACGAGCTGGAGGACGAGAAGCTGTGCGATGCGATCTACGGGCCCGGCAGGTTGCTTCTCGTCACCGCCCACAGGCGCGAGAGCATAGGGGCGGGCATAAGGGGCATATGCGAGGCCGTCAGGTCTATACTGAGGGACTACAAGGACGTAAGGGTGCTGTTCCCGGTCCATCCAAACCCGAGGGTGTCGAAGACGGTACATGAGATCCTTGACGGGGTCGCAAGGTGCCACCTCACGGGACCGATGTCATACCCGGACATGGTGATGGCCATGAAAAGCGCATACTTCTGCATGAGCGATTCCGGGGGTATCCAGGAGGAGGCCCCTTCCCTAAGAAAGCCCGTACTCGTGCTCAGGAAGGTGACCGAAAGGCCCGAGGGCGTCACGGCGGGGACCTTGAAGCTCGCCGGGGTGGACCCGGTGGAGGTGAGGAGGCTCGCAGGCAGGCTCCTCGAGGACAAGAAGGAGTATGAGAGGATGGCCCAGAGCCGCAACCCGTTCGGGGACGGCGAAGCCTCCGGGAGGATAAAGGACGCCATACTCGATTTCTTCGGCCTGGGCCCGAGGCCCGGGGACTACGAATAGCTGAAGACCGGAGGGAATGGACGCGATGGAACTGAACACCCTTATCGTAGAGGGCGGAAGGAAGATATCGGGCACAGTGAGGGTAGGGGGGGCCAAGAACTCCTCCTTGCCGCTGATAGCGGCGGCTCTCCTTACGGCGGGCACCTCCACGATAGAGGACGTGCCGAGGCTTAAGGACATAGAGACCATGCGCGGCGTAGTCGAAGCCCTCGGGGCCCGCGTGATAATGGAAGATAATGTAATGACCGTGGATTCCTCCTGCCTCAACGGCAACGAGCCGCCCTACGACCTGGTGAGGGCCATGAGGGCGTCGTTCCTGGTCATGGGGCCGCTGCTTGCCAGGATGGGCAGCGCCCACATATTCCAGCCGGGAGGCTGCGCGATAGGCGCAAGGCCGATAGACCTGCACCTTAAGGGCTTCGCGGCGCTGGGCGCCGAGATTGACATGAGCGGCGGCGTGGTGAAGGCCAAGGTGGACGGAAGGCTAAAAGGCGACAGGGTCTACCTCGACTTCCCGAGCGTGGGCGCCACGGAGAACATCATGATGGCGGCCGCAACGGCCGACGGCAGGACCCTCATAGAAAACGCCGCAAGGGAGCCCGAGATCGTAGACCTCGCCAACTTCCTCAACAAGATGGGCGCGAGGGTAAGAGGGGCCGGGACCCCGATGCTCAGGATAGACGGTGTCGAAGAGCTGGCGCCTTCTTCGCACACGGTGATACCAGACAGGATAGAAGCAGGCACCTTCATGATAATCGCAGCCGGCACGCAGGGCTCCTTGTACATCGACAACGTCGTCGGCGAGCACGTCAAGCCGCTGGAGGCGAAACTTTCCGAGGCGGGGGCGCACGTGGAGACGTTCGAAGGGGCGATGCGGGTGAGCGCCGACAGGCGCCTGAAGGCGGTGGACGTGACCACCATGCCCTACCCCGGCTTCCCGACGGACATGCAAGCGCAGCTAATGGCCGTGCTCTGCACGTCGGAGGGCACATCCCAGGTGACGGAGAACGTGTTCGAGAACCGCTTCATGCACGCCCCGGAACTGTCCAGGATGGGGGCGAACATAAAGATCAGCGGCAGGACCGCCATAATCGAAGGGGTGCCAAACCTCACGGGGGCGCAGGTGAACGCCACGGACCTGAGGGCTTCGGCCGCGCTGGTCACCGCGGCCCTTACGGCGGAAGGCGAGACGCACATCCACAACATATCGCACCTAGACAGGGGATACGAGAACTTCGAGGGGCGCCTGGCCAAATGCGGCGCCCGCATGAGAAGGGAGTAGTCCCATGAAGGCGAGCCTGAAGGTAATATGGCCGCTTGCGCTGGCCCTTGCGCTCATGCTCGCCGTATCGGCGGGCGCGGCGGCGCCCGCGTACATGGACCCCAAGGACATAAAGGCCGGGACCTCCGGCTACGGGCTCACGGTATTCTGGGGTGACGAGCCCGAGACGTTCGACTTCTCGGTGATAGCCGTTACGAAGGGCGACGCAAGCCTCGCAGACATTATCCTCGTCAAGGTATCCGGACAGAAGATCGACGCAATAGGAGGAATAGCGGCGGGCATGAGCGGAAGCCCCTGCTATATCGGAGGCAAGCTGGTCGGGGCGCTGTCGCACGTGCTCGAAGGCCCGGATCCCAAGATCGGCGTAGTGACGCCCATGAGCGTGATGGTAAGGCTGCTGGAGGCGGGGAAGCTGGCTGAATCGGCCCGGCCCTTCACTGTCGCGGGCTGGGGCACCTTCGTGCCGGTGGCCACGCCCGTATGGGTCAGCGGGCTGGGACCAAGGGCCCAAAAGGCCCTGGAGGCCTCGCTGGGCTCTAAGGGCTATGCCGTAAGCCCTGCCATGGCGCTGGGGCTTGGAGGTGCGGACGATTCTAACGGGACGTTCGCCGCGGGCTCTTCGATAGCGGTGCAGATGTGCAACGGGGATGTGGAAGCAGGGGCCATAGGCACGCTCACATGGACGGACGGCAGGAGCTTCCTGGCATTCGGGCATCCTTTCCTGAACATCGGCTCGGTAGAGATGCCCATGTCCAAATCATCGGTGCTGGCCGTGCTGCCTTCGGACTCCTTCCCGTTCAAGCTGGGCACGTTTGGCAAACCGGCGGCGGTTGTGACCGAGGACAGGATGTACGGGCTGGCGGGAACCATCGGCAGGGATGCCAAGATGGCCGATGTCATAGTTAAGGCCAGCGACATGCAGACCGGGCGAAGGAAGAGCTCGTCGATGAGGTGTCTGCAGGACGAAAGGCTGATCTCCGGGCTCGTAGGCTCGGCGGTGCTGTCCGTGATGGACAGCGTCATCATGAGGGTGGGGGAGGGCACGGTCTACCTCTCGGTGATAATAGAGGCCAGGCAGGGCAGCCTGTTCAGGGAGGAGATGATATGGTCCGACGCGGACGTCGCCAACAAGGTGACTTCCGAGGTTACGGGCATGTTATCCCTTATCGCGGAAAACGACGCCCAGGCGGCCGAGATACTGAAGGTGCAGGTAAACGTCGACGTGGCCCCCTCCAGGATGACCGCCGTCATAAAAGGTGTGACATTGCCGGAGGCGGGCTTCGCGGCAGGGCAGACGCAATCCGTAGGCGTCGTACTCAAGCCCTTCAGGGGGCAGGAGTACACGAAGATGGTGGACATCGACATCCCGGCAGATATTGAACCCGGTCCTGTGTCCGTCATCGTGTACGGAGGATCCTCCGAAGACGACGACGGGTCCTTGGACATCACCGACAAGGTCGGAGACGTCAGCGGGATCTCGTTGGAGGAGCTGTTCGGCAGGATCAGCCTGGCCGACCAGAACAACGACCTCATTATAGAGATCTATAGGGACACGGGCGCATCCGAAGAGGACTTCACGCCGGAGTACGGGGCGTACGAAGAGGAGCCCCTGTACACCGGCAGGATAGCTCTGCAGAGCGTCATACAGGGTTCGGCTGTAGAATACTCCGAAGTACGGTAGAATAAATAAGGCATGGCCGGGAACAGGTTCGGGGGCCATGAGCGTTTCATTCATTAGTTGCATCGGGGGCATACCGATCGTACGGGCGGGCCCTCATCGCGGACTCCCACTCAGCTCGACCATCAGGAGGTAAGGTAATGTTAAGAAACTGCAAGGGCAGGACTCTAATCTTGCTGGCGCTGGCCCTGGCGATAGCCCTGGCGGCCACAGGCATGGCCTCGGCGCAGTCATACGGCCGGCTGGCAGGCATCGAGATCGAAGGCAACAAGAAGCTGGACGCGGAATACATCAAGGGCCTGCTCCCGCTGACCATAGGGATGGACCTGACGCAGGAGGCACTTGACAAGGCGTTCGTGGCGCTGCAGGAAAGCGGCTACTTCGCCGACCTGGGGGCCCGCTCGCAGGTGTTCCTGGGGGGCATAAAGCTGATCGTGACGGTCCTGGAGTTCCCCGACCTGAAGGCGATAAGCATCGAGGGGAACACTCTGATGAGCGATGACGAGCTGCTCTCCAGGATGAAATCCACGGTGGGCAAGATAATCAACGTCAACACCCTGAAGCAGGACCTTGACGGCATAATCCAGATCTACAAGGACAAGGGCTACGTCGCCAGCATCGAGCCGGAGATAGGCATGGACGGCGTGGTGCTCGTCAAGATGATCGAATGGAAAGTCGGCTCGATAATAATATCCGGCAACGAAAAGACGAAAGAGCAGATCATAAGGCGCAGCATCAAGCTCAAAGAGGGCGACTTCATAGACAGCAAGGTGATAACCGACGACAGCCGCAGGATATACAACACGGGCATATTCGATGAGGTCGGAGTCGAGCTCGAACCCCGCGATGAGGGCACCTACGCCGATGTCAGGTACGTGGTGAAGGAGAGCCAGACGGGGCTTTTCAACGTAGGAGCAACCTACAACTCGACGGAGGGCCTGATCGGCTACCTTGAGATATCCGACAAGAATGTCTTCGGCTACGGCATCAAAGTGTCAGGCAAGCTGGAAGCGGGAGGCAAGGAGAAGCTGGTCACCGGTGAGTTCAGCGTATCGACCCCTTACCTGTTCACGGACAAGCTGGAAGGAGGGCTCGAGTTCTACAGGCGCATGGCCAACAAGAAGGTAGAGCTTCCGCCCGACGGCGAGGAAGGGGACGTAGCCTACAAGCAGTACAGAACGGGAGGCAGCGTCTGGCTCGGCTACAACTTCGACCTGTACACCAAGGCGGGCGCCTCGTTCAGGCTCGACTTCCTGCAGAACTCGGCCGAGACTCCGGATCCGGCGGTGCCGGAGGATTCTTCCACAAGGAGCATCACCCTCTCCCTTACGAGGGACACCAGGGATGATTTCATAAGCCCCACCAAAGGCTATACGGTATACGCCTCGAGCGAGTTCGCAGGCGGGATACTGGGCGGGGATGACAATTTCACGAAGCTGTACGCCCAGACCACGGGCTATTACGAGTTCAAGGACGGCCATGTGATAGCCGGAAGGCTCGGAATCGGCGGCGGCTTCCCTACGTTGCCTGACCACGCGAAGTTCCTGCTGGGCGGCGGCGCCAACATGAGAGGCCTCAAGGAGCCCATACTGGGAGATTATCTGATATTCGCGAACGCGGAGTACAGGTTCAGAATCTATCAGGACATAGTGGGCGGCGTCGTGTTCTTCGACATGGGCGAAGCGTGGAACAAGGGGGAGAGCTTCACCTGGAACGGGCTCAAGTACGGCGTCGGCATAGGAGCAAGGGTCACTATCCCGATGCTCGGGATGCTCAGGCTCGACTACGGTATCTCCAACGGGCAGGGCCGGGTGTATTTCGGCTTCGGCCATACGTTCTAGATATATAAGTGAATGACAACTTGCGAAGGAACGAATTATAATATTATTTGTTGTCAATGAACAAATGAATGAGAGGTAGGTCAATCCCAGATGAAGAACCTTTTTAGGAACACCACGGCAGTAATCATGGCGATAGCGCTGATAGCCATCGCAGCCACCATCAGCAACCTTACGACCGGCAAGGCAGGGGCGGCCCCGGATTACGCCGTGATCGGGCATATCGACACGGACAAGCTCAACTCGGAGTTCCCCGCCCTCAAGACAGCCTGGGAGGCGGTAGCGGCAAAGAAGGCCGAGCTTGAGAAGGACCTCAACAAGAAGGCCGAGGGCCAGGACCAGGATACGAAGACCAAGCTCGTAGAGCAGTACAACACGACCTACAACGACTACGCGAAGAAGACCCTGGATCCTGCGTACGCGAAGCTGGAAGAGGCCGTAAAGGCGGTTGCCAAGGACAAGGGAGTGACCGTTATCCTCAACAGCTCGATAGTCATCGAAGGCGGCATCGACATGACAGCCGCGGTACTCCAGAAGGGCGGAGCGAAGTAGGGCCCTTGCGTGAGACTTTTGAGGGGCGCAGCCACTGCGCCCCTCTATTCACATGAAAGGCAGTTGCCCAGATGAGGAAGCTTGACCGTTATGTGATGCGGGAGTTCCTTGGACCCTTCCTTGCAGCGATAACCGCATTCATAGTCATCTCGCTCAGCGTCCAGCTGTTCTGGCTGGCGGAGATGGTCGTTGTCAAGCGCACCCCCCTCGCCACGGTCCTGAGGCTGGTGATGTTCAACATGCCGGCCGCGATCGTCCAGGTCCTTCCGTTCGCCACCCTGTTCGGGGTGCTCCTTAGCCTCGGCAGGCTCAGCCGCGACAGCGAGCTTTCCATAATGAGGGCCGCAGGCCTAAGGCTGTCCAGGATATCCCGCCCGCTCATCGTGCTTTCCATACTCATAAGCCTTTTCGGCTTCTACATGGGCGACCGGGTCGCCCCGAAGGCCAACCTCGAATCCAGGAACATCGTGAACAAGATGATACTCGGCGAAAGCATCCCGAGCATCGACAACAACGTGTTCTTCAGGGGTCCCGACAACAAGTTCTTCTACATAGGGCGCATAAGCGAGGACAGGGCCACCGTCCAGGACGTTATGATATACGATATCGGATACGGGAAGTACCCCCAGCTCATAACCGCGTCGAAGGGAAGGGCCGACACGGGGACCTGGGTATTCGAGGACGGCAACATACATGAGTGCGGCCAGGACGGCAGGGTCGTCTCGACCGCGCATTTCGATGTCCTAGAGATAAAGATGGAAAGGGCCGTCACCGATTATACGAACTCGGGCAGGACAACGTCCGAGATGTCCATGAAGGAGCTCAAAGACAGCATCGACCTCTTCTCAAAGAGCGGCATAAGGGCCAAGAACCTGCTGATAGACTACTACTTGAAGCTCGCCCAGCCGCTTTCTTCGCTTATCTTTGCGATACTGGCGGTGCCGCTGGCCGTAAGGAGCCCGAGAAGGGGCGGCGCCGTATACAGCATAGGAGCCGGCATCGCCATCATCACCCTGTACTTCATATTCGAATCCGTCGTCAGGTCCTACGGCATGCTGCAGGCGACGAGGATACAGCCCTGGCTCGCGGCGTGGTCGGCGGACATCATCTTCCTTGCGGCCGCGCTGGTGCTGCTGCTTCGGGCCGACGCCAGGAAGATGGGCAGAAGGCCCAGGAACGGCAAGGGGCCGGCCGCACTGTCGATCGTCGTGCTGGTCGCAGCCGTCCTTCTCATCTCCGCCTCATCGTCCGCGGCGGCCGGAACGGCCGTGAAGGTAAGCGCACAGAGGCTCTACTACGACGGAGGCGATGTCTGGAGGGCGGAGGGCGCGGTTACGATATCCTTCGACGATGTGACCATAACGGCAGGAAACGCTGCCATAAACGTGGTGAGCGGCCTTGCGGAGCTAGGCGGGATGGTCACCGTCACGACCAAGGACAGCGAAGTGTCCTCGGTCAGCGCCACTTGCAACATCAAGACGAAGCTGATCTCGTTCGATACCTTCGAGGGGAAGGTGAGCGACGAGCGGGTCAAGGGCTACATATACATCAGCGGTGAGAAGTTCGCCGAAGACGACGGGTCGTACAAGCTTATGGGAGGATACCTCACGACTTGCGGCCTGCCCCAGCCCCACTACAGGATCGAGGCCGAGAGCATAGAGTTCACCGACGACGACTTCATAATCGCAAGGAACGTCTCGTACTTCGAGGCCAACCTCAGGCTGTTCAGGCTGCCGTACCTTAGCATACCCCTGAGGGAAGAGGACAGGATGATCCTTCCCGAGTTCGGCTGGAGCGGCATAGACGGAGTCTACGTGAAGACGACGATGAAAAGGAAGCTCGACGACGCCAACAGGCTGACCATAAGGCTGGACCTGTTCCAGATTAGCGGCCTTGGGGCCGGGATAAGGCACGACTACGCGATAGGCGGCATAGGGGACGGATACTACAGCCTGTACGGCGTGAAGAGCTTCTTCGACCCTTCTGCCTCCTGGACGGCGGAGGTGGCGCAGTCCGTGAGCCTGCCTCTCGAGTTGAGGGCCGACATGAAGTACTCGGTCAAGGGCACGGTCGACAAGCTCGGCACCTACCACGACGACCAGTACACGGAGCTCAAGCTCTCCAGGAACGCCAAGGATGACAAGACCTCCGCTTCCCTGTCGTACAAGTTCAGCGGCACGAACAGGGATTCGTCCACGCTCAACCTATCCGCTACACATTCCTCAGCGCCGGCAGAGGGGCTGAAGCTGAGCGGGAACGTAAACTACAGGAGGATCGTCCAGGACGGTGAGCTTAAGCAGGAGTACTTGAACTACAAGGCCACGCTGGTCCACACGGGCCAGGACGGCAAGCTGACCGTGAACGTGCAGGCGGCCGATACCATGGACGATAAGCAGGAAGTGGTCCTCTCATCGCTCAAAAGGCTCCCCGAGATACAGATAGACATGTTCAGGATGAAGCTGGGCAACCTTCCTGCGGGCATATCGGCGAAGTTCTCGGTGGGCAGGTATGTGGAGAGGATACTCAATACAACCCCTACAGAATACCTTGATGCGGGCAAGGGCGAAGCCGCGGTGGACCTGTCGCTCGACAGGATGGACCTTTGGGGCCACGGCTCGTTCGACCTTGGCGGCAGTCTCATCGGGAGCATCTATTCGACCGGCGACGCCAGGGCCTATCTGAGCGCGTCGACTTCGCTCACGGTCAAGCCCGTAAACGGCTGGGACATAAAGCTTTCTTACGATTACTCGAAGAAATTCGGCCTATCCCCGTACAGGTTCGATTCCCTTAGCGACAAGAACAAGGTCGCGGCTTCGACGTCGGCCTCGTTCTACGGCTTCAGGCTGACCGCCTCCACGGGCTACGATTTCGCGAAAGCCGCGTTCGACCCGTTCACAGCCATGGCGGCGTACAACTACCAGGACCGGTACCAGGCGGACCTCACATTCAGGTTCGCGCTGCCGGACTTCTCATTGTCGTACGTGCTAGGAAGGGTCACACTCAAGCCGACGGACGACATCAACCTCAAGTTCGGCCTCGAGTACAGCGGCAGCCTGGGGAAGCTGAGCAAGGTGGAGACCAGCGGAGACGTAAGATTCCTTAAGGAATGGCGTGTGGCCTGGGCCGCGATCTACGACATCGCGAGGGAAGGCCTCAGGAAAGCCGACATAGCCGTCACGAAGGACCTGCACTGCAGGGAGATAACGGCGGGCTACCAGATCGTCGAGCAGAGGTTCTTCGTGAACCTGAAATTCAAGGCGTTCCCGGACGTTCCGATAGGTATAGGGACAGACGAATGGACGCTGTTCAAATGACGGCGGCAGGAGGTGGGTCCTAGTTGAGACTAAGGACGGGGCTTCTGATATTCCTGGCTCTGGCCCTTACGACGGCGGCCCTGTACTACTACGGCTTCGTTGCCCCCGAGCCCGGGAGCGCGGAAACGGTGCCCGTCGCTGAAAAGGACGCCCCAGAGGTGCTCATCAGGGGATTGTCGATGTCGAGCTGGGCTGACGGGGAGAAGGTCTGGGAGATGGAAGTCGAGAGGATGGAGCTGCCGAGATTTGGCAGGAACGCTGTGCTTTACGACATAACCGACGGCACCATATTCCGCGACCGGGGCCCTTACCTGGGTTTCAGCGCCGGGATGGCGAAGGTGGACGGCAGGAACAGGATGGAGTTCAGCGGCGGCGTGGTGGTCGACTCTGAAGGTAAAACGCTCATGGCTGCAGAATCAATGTCGTGGGACCCCGCGACGCAGAAAGTCACGGTGCCGGGGGAAGCGAAGATAACGGCGGACGGCGGCACGGTCATGGCGAAGAACCTGACCGTGGACCTAAACGACGAGTACATATACACGACGGGGGACATAATCGCCCAGCAGGGCGACAACATCAGGATTACTGCCGGCAACATGAAGTATTCGGTGACGAGGCGGGAGATGGAGATCATAGGGCCCTCGAAGATCGTCATCGATCTATAGGAAGGTGTGCAATGATGTCAAGGACCACGGTCAGGTTGATCACTGTGGCGGTGCTAGCGGTGCTAATGATGGCCGCAGGCAGCGTATCGGCGGCGAAGCAGGTAACGATAACAGCGACGCGCAAGCTCAACTACCAAGGCGCCAAAGGCGACGCTATGGTGGAGGGCAACGTGCGCATCGAGTACGGCACTACCGTCATTAACGCGGAGAAAGTGCTCTTCAACAGCGACAGCAAGACCGCCAAGGTTGACGGCGGGGTGAGGATAGCACAGGACAACATCGTGATAACCGCAGACAAGATGGACGCCGACTTCAAAAACGACAAGGTGAGAGTCAGCGGGAACGTCAAGCTCGAGCTCACCGAGACGCTGACCGAGAAGGATGAATCGGGCAAGCCCAAGAAGGACGTAGTGGTCCTCGTGACCTCCAGCATGGAGATAGACATAAACACTAACGACTTCAGAGCAACGGGCGGGGTCACGATAACCAAGAACAAGCAGAAGGCCCAGGCCGGCGAGGCGGCCTACGTCGACGCCGAGAAGAAGATGACCCTGATGACCGGCGTCATGATCGAAACCGAGGACGGGGACACCGTAAAGTCAGAGAAGGCCGTCGTCTACACCGACAAGGAAGCCTTCGAGGCCGAGGGCGAAAAGATAGAGATCAACTTCACGGTCTAGGCGAACGGGGGAAGCAATGGGCATAAAGGCCTCCAATCTTACAAAATCCTTCTCGGGGCGCACCGTCGTGAACGGTGTGGACCTGGAGCTGGGAAGAGGGGAAGTAGTCGGGCTGTTCGGGCCGAACGGGGCCGGCAAGACGACGACTTTTTATATGCTCCTGGGCCTGGAGGCGCCGGATTCGGGGACCATTGAAGTTGACGGCACTAACGCAACGTACCTTCCGGTCCACATGAGGGCGCAGCTGGGCATAGGGTATCTGGCACAGGAGCCTTCGATCTTCAGGCGCATGAGCGTGGAGTCCAACGTGGCCTCCGTGCTCGAGACGATGAAGCTAACGAGGCGCGAAGTCGCCGAGAAGGCGGAGGAGCTGCTAGACGCGTTCAACCTCACCACGATAAGGAAGCAGATGGGCTACACGCTGTCAGGAGGCGAGCGCAGGAGGGTCGAGATAGCGAGGGCGGTTGCCACGTCTCCGTCGTACCTGCTGCTGGACGAGCCTTTCACGGGCGTCGATCCACTGGCGGTGCTCGAGATCCAGGGGATAGTAAGAAAGCTGAGCTCAAAGGGGCTCGGAATACTGATAACCGACCATAACGTGAGAGATACGATGGCCATAACCAACAGAGGGTATATAATGTATACGGGCAATATCCTGGTTTCGGGCACTCCCGGGCAGATAGCGCAGGATCCGCTCGCCAGGAGGTTCTATCTGGGCGACGCATTCGATCTTTGATACGGAGGTCCCATTGAGCGGAATCTTA
>ERZ795044.3462-NODE-3462-length-13222-cov-5.394699_pt1 | contig 13222 bp, 8 predicted proteins | sample MGYA00375128_ERZ795044 | MGnify/ENA primary metagenome ERZ795044 (study PRJEB30173, sample SAMN05720213) | anaerobic digester metagenome | isolation source: active sludge of municipal wastewater-treating anaerobic digesters | place: USA | collected 2014-12-22 ... | reverse complement strand
CTGCACGACGCGGAACCGCTGCTGCGCGGAAGGTTGCGAGAAGATCCCACCGATGTGGCGGCCATACGGATGATGGCCGAACTTGCGGCGCGGATTGGACGGTTAAAGGACAGCGAGGCCCTGTTGCGGCGTGCGCTTGAACTTGCCCCATCGTTCGGCGCGGCGCGTGCAAATCTGGCGACCGTGCTGTATAAGCAAAACCGTTTTCCCGAGGCGTTGGAGCAACTGGATGCCGTTTTGGCGGTAGAGGGCGACAATCCAGCGCAGCAGAACCTCAAGGCAGCAGCTCTTGGACGCATCGGCGGATATGCCGAAGCAATCGGGCTTTACAGGGACCTGATCGAACGCTTCCCGGACCACGCCAAATTGTGGATGAGCTTTGGCCATATGCTCAAAACCGTTGGGGAGCAGGATTCCTCAATTGCGGCGTACCGGCGTGCGCTGAAAGTAGAGCCGACATTGGGGGAGGTGTGGTGGAGCCTTGCCAATTTGAAGACAGTGCAGTTTTCGGACGAGGATATGACCGCAATGCAGGCGGCCCTTTCAACGGCTGGGCTATCGGATGAAGATAAATTCCATCTGCACTTTGCCTTGGGGAAAGCATCCGAAGATCGCGCTTTTTACGAAGAAGCATTCGCGCATTATGCCGCAGGAAATGCCCTGCGCAGCGCGGAATTACAGCACGAACCCGACACTGTCACGGCGCAGGTGGACCATGTGGTCCGAACCGTCACACCCGAATTTCTCGCGGCGCGGAAAGGGGCGGGGCATCGTGCGGCAGACCCCATTTTCATCATTGGAATGCCGCGTGCCGGGTCCACCCTGATCGAGCAGATTCTTTCCAGCCATTCGCTGATTGAGGGCACAATGGAATTGCCTGATATTCCGGCCATGGCGATACGCGAAGCGCGGGAGCATGAGGGCGGGAAGGGCAAGGACGTTGGCGCACCTTGGCTGGCTGCGGTGGCGGATATGGCGCCGGAGCGGCTTACTGCTTTGGGCGCGGAATATATCGAGCGGACACAGATCCAGCGCAAGACAGCAAAGCCCTTCTTTATCGACAAGTTGCCGAACAACTGGGCCTATCTCGGGTTCATCCGCTTGATCTTGCCCAGCGCGAAGATCATCGACGCACGCCGTCATCCGCTGGACTGCTGTTTTTCCAATTTCCGCCAGCATTTCGCCAAGGGACAGGCGTTCAGCTATGACCTGACCCATATGGGCCGCTATTATTCCGACTATGTGCGCGCGATGGCGCATTTTGATGCGGTGCTGCCGGGCTATGTCCACCGTGTCATCCACGAAGAGCTACTCGAAGACCTTGATGGCGAGATCCGGCGGTTGCTCGCCTTTCTCGACGTACCGTTCGAGGAGGATTGCCTGAATTTTCACGCCAACACACGCGCAGTCCGCACCGCCTCCAGCGAACAGGTTCGGCGGCCGATCAATCGGGACGGCGTGGATCAATGGAAGCCGTATGAGCACCATCTCGACCCCTTGAAAATGGCGCTGGGCTCCACTTGGATCACTTACCCGGCACTCTGATAGTTGCGGCATTGCAACACACGATTGCAAAATAGTGCAAAAAAGTGACGTTAACCGAAAATATATTGCGCTGCGGCAAGGAATAGGTGTCTATTCACAAGAGTGTAATAAGGGAGGGCCGCTTCATGCGCCAAATGCAAAGTAAATCGAAAGTCCGCACGACTTTGTCCATGCTGCTCGCATCGACAGGGCTCAGCATCGCAATGCCTGCTCTCGCGCAGGATGCTGCCGACGAAGACAGCGATGTCATCGTTGTTACAGCGGCAAAGCGCGAACAGAATTTGCAGGACGTGCCGATCGCGATCAATGCCATCGGCAACGAAAAGCTCGACCAGCTGCAGGTCAGTGAACTTCAGGACGTTGTGAAGTTCCTGCCGTCTGTGACGATCCAGCAGGGTGGCCCCGGCTTTGCACAAGTTTATTTCCGCGGCGTCGCTTCGGGTGAAAACGCGAACCACTCGGCATCGCTGCCGACCGTCGGCACCTATCTGGACGAAATGCCGATCACGACCATTCAGGGCGCACTCGATCTGCACGCCTATGACTTGGCCCGCGTCGAAGCCTTGGCCGGACCGCAGGGAACGCTATACGGCGCCAGCTCGATGGCTGGTACGCTGAAGCTGGTGACCAATGCACCCGATCCATCCGGATTCTACGGCAGCGCCGGCGTGGAAATCAACAATGTGGCCCATGGCGACTTTGGTGCGATTTACGAAGGCTTCCTGAACGTTCCCATCAGCGAAGGCGCGGCTGCGCGCTTGGTCGGTTGGTACCGCGATGATGGCGGTTATATCGACAATATCTTCGGCGCCCGCACCTATGCATCATCCGGGATTACCCAGAACAACGGTGCACTGGTCGAGAAAAACTATAACGACGCCGAAACCTATGGCGCACGTTTGGCCCTCGGCATCGACCTTGACGATAACTGGACGATCAAGCCCACCGTAATGGGCCAGGTTCAAAACACCGAAGGCAGCTACTCGCAGGAACGCTCGGGCCAAACAAATGACGAGCTTCAAGTGGTTCAGTACAACCCCGAAGGCAGCCGCGATAAGTGGATCCAGGCCGCTTTGACCATCGAAGGCAAGATCGGCAACTGGGACCTCACTGTCACCGGCGGACATCTGCGTCGCAAGACCGAGACCGCAAGCGACTATTCGGACTATGCCTATTTTTATGACGCCTTGGCTGGATACGGCAATTATTTCTACGATAATGCCGGTAACCTCGTAAACCCGAACCAGTATATTCAGGGGATCGACCGCTATAAAAAGACGTTCGGCGAATTGCGCATCGCAAGTCCTGCCGACGCTCCGCTGCGGTTTATCGGTGGTTTGTTCTACCAGCGCCAATCGCACAATATCGAACAGAATTACATCATCGATAACATCGCTGATGCCATCACCGTCACCGGCACGGACAGCAATATCTGGCTGACCAAGCAGCTGCGCATCGACCGCGACTATGCCGCTTTTGGTGAAATGACGTACGACATCACCGACAAGCTCTCGCTGACCGGTGGTCTGCGTTATTACAAGTTCGACAACTCGTTGCAGGGCTTTTTCGGTTTCTCCGACGGCTATTCCAGCCGGACCGGTGAAGCTGCGTGTCTGAACACCGATGGCACCACGCGCCGCGCCAACCCGGCCGGCACGCCTGTCCCCATTATTGTTGCGGGCAGCCCTTGCACCAACGTCGACAAGTCCACGTCTGACAACGGTTTCATTCATAAGCTGAACGCGACCTACAAGTTAAGCGACGATGCGCTTGTTTATGCGACCTGGTCGCGCGGTTTCCGTCCAGGCGGTATCAACCGTCGCGGTACCTTGCCGCCTTATGGTTCGGACAAGCTGGACAACTATGAGCTGGGCTGGAAAACCACCTTCGGTGCGTTCCGCTGGAACGGTGCAGTCTATCAGGAAGACTGGAATAACATCCAGCTTTCCTTCCTCGGTGCCAACGGCCTGACCGAAATCCGCAATGCCGGTATCGCCCGCATTCGCGGTGTCGAAATGGACGTGGGCTACCGCGCCGGTGGTTTCTCGATCAATGCGGGCTTTAGCTACAATGATGCCGAAATCCGTCGCGATTTCTGCCGCATTGCCAACCCGACCTTCGATTGCACACTGCCTGGTCCAGCAGGCGAAGTGAACGCTGTATTGGCTCCCGCCGGATCGCGTTTGCCGGTTACCGCAAAGCTGAAAGGCAATGCGATTGCCCGCTACGAATTCCCGATTTCTGATTGGGATGGCCATGTGCAGTTCGCCGTGAACCACATCGGCAGCCGCCGCAGCGATTTGCGCCCTGCGCAGAACACGCTGAAGGGCAATTTGGGCGCTTACACCACCGTCGACTTCTCTTTTGGTATCAAGAAAGACCAGTGGGATATCGAAGCGTTCGCGACCAATTTGTTTGACGAGCGTGGCATCGTGAACACCGGCGTGCAATGTCTTGAGCCCGTCTGCGGTACGGGCGTGACGCCTGCAACGCCCACCGGCGGCGCCTTCTACGACACCATCATCAAACCACGCATCATCGGGATCAAATTCTCGCGTGATTTTTAAAAGTTAGTCACGACCACGGTTCATCACCGTGGGTGACAGGGGGGAAAGCCGGGCCTGTTTGGGTCCGGCTTTTTCATGTGCGGTTAGCCGAACAAACGACCCAGAAAGCTGCGGTCCGCCAGTATTTCGGCGGCGCAATTGTGTCCCGGTGCGCCGGTCACGCCGCCGCCCGGATGTGCGCCAGCGCCGCACATATACAGGCCCTTCAATGGCCCTCGATACGCGCCATGCCCAAGGACAGGCCGCGCGCTCCACAATTGGTCGAGGCTCATATTACCGTGCATGATGTCGCCGCCAGCAAGGCCGAATTTGCGTTCGAGTCCCTTTGGCGACAATATCTGCCGACCCAGAACCGATGCGCGGAAACCGGGGGCATATTCCTCCACGGTATCGATAATCAGATCGGCTGCCTTGCCTTCTTCGGCATCCCAATCCCGCCCATCGGGCAGTTCGGGGGCAAATTGCTGGCAGAATAGCGACGCGACATGCTGGCCTGCCGGAGCAAGGCTGTCGTCGATTGTTGACGGTATCAGCATTTCCACGATCGGCTTTTGCGACCAGCCATCGCGCTTTGCGTCGAGGAATGCGCGGTCCATATAGTCCAGTGTCGGGGCAATGATGATGCCGGATTGGTGATGTTCGCCGGGTTCGGGCAAGCAGGTGAATTTCGGCAATTCCGACAAGGCGACGTTCATGCGGAAAGTGCCGCTGCCTGCCTTGAAACCTTTGATACGGCGCTTGAATTCGGGCTTCAGATCGCCATCACCAAACATGCGTTCGTACAAAATCTTGGGTCCGACATTGGAAATGACGCGGTCGGCCATGACTTCTTCGCCGCTTTCGAGCCGCACGCCCGCAACTTTTTCGCCGTCGACCAGAACGCGTGCAACAGGTGCTTCCAGACTGATGTCCACGCCGAGTTCGCGGCACACCTTGGCCATGATCTGCGTGATGTTGCCCATCCCGCCGACGCTATGGCCCCAGGCGCCCTTGTTTCCATTCACTTCGCCAAAGACGTGATGCAGCAGGACATACGCGCTGCCGGGTGTATCGGGGCTGGCATAGTTGCCGACCACGGCATCGAAGCCGAACGCGGCCTTTACAGCTTTGCTTTCAAACCAGCTGTCGAGGAAGCTACGCGCCGATTTCGTAAACAGGTCGAGCACATCACGCTGCTGGCTGAGCGATAACTTCATCAGGCCACGTCCCTGGCGGGCGGCGTCGATAAATGTCTTCAGGCCATCGCCGACATTGGGCGGGGATTTCAGGGCCAGATCGCGCAGGACATCGGCGACATTTTCCAGCATTTCATAATAATCGGGCAGAACCTGCGCATCATGTTTGGAAAAACGGGCAAACTCCGCCTGCGTGCGTTCAAGCCCGCCACCCAGCTTCAAATATCCACCATCTTCCTGTGGCAGAAAATTGCTGATGGGTCGTTCGATGACGCGATAGCCATGATCGGCCAACCGCATATCGGAAATAACCTTGGGCTGAAGCAGGCTGACGGTGTAGCTTGCCACGGAATTGCGGAAACCCGGATGAAATTCCTCGGTCACGGCAGCACCGCCAACGACGTCGCGGCGTTCGACAATCCGGACTTTCAGTCCGGCACGCGCAAGGTAGAAAGCGCACACAAGGCCGTTGTGGCCGGCACCGATAATCAGGGCATCATATTTTTTGGTCATTTTTGGCTCCAGCCCGGCGCGGGGCGATGTTCGAGACAGGCTTCAGGAATAAGATGACGGACGCGGCGGCAGAAGCTTTTCAGGCAGACTTCCTTGTCCGACAAAGGGCCCATCGAAAAGCTGCGGCTTTCCATACCCTGTTGGACACGCGTAATCAGTTCGGTGTCTTCGGCGTTAACCTGCCGGTTGATACGCCAGTTGAGGTACCGCGCCGCGCGCATTTCGCGGCGATCGTCGTCCAGAACATAGCTGATCTCGCGGATCAGGCAGCTATCGGGGCCGGTCGGAAGCCATTGCATGAAATCGACCTGGTCAGGATAAATGTCGAAGGCGACAGATGGCCAAAGCTTGAAATAGAGCCAGCGCTTCTGATTGGCGTCGGGCAAATAAGGGACGGGCGGCAAAAGGCTTTGATAGGCACGCTCTGACCAGTTGGATGACGTCCGGTCCACCAGATCCCCCCACATGCGGTCGACATGGGGCTCGGCCTCGACGCCATAGCTTTTGCCGAAAAGCCGGGTCAGTCCGGGATGCGCGACCGGGATGTGGAGACCATCGGAATAATTGTCGCCGACATTTTTCCAGTTCACCGCGCGCGGACGCAAGGTAACACGACCTAGGGCCTTCAATTCTTCGAATTTATACGGCGCAACCTGATCTTCATAAGGGGCCATCATCTCGGCCACCGATGGTCCGCCACTTTCCAACCGGACAAAAATGAAACCGCGCCAGAGCTCCATATCCACCGAAACCAGCCCGGCCTTGTCTTTATCGAGTGTGGGATAGGATGCGCTGTCCGGAACACCGGTCAGCCGGCCATCAAGGTCATAGGTCCACGCATGATAGGGGCATACAAGCTTTTTTGCACAACCACTCGATCCATCGACGAGCCGCGAACCGCGGTGACGGCATACATTGGTAAAGGCGCGCAATATTTGGTCTGCGCCCCGCACAACGATAATGCTCTCGCCAACATAGTCGAGGCTGTGCCAATCGCCTGCATTGGGAATGTCGCTGATATGGCAAACAACCTGCCATGCGGGGCGAAAGATGCGCTCAACTTCAAGTTTCGCAAATTCGGGATCGTTGTACGTCCATGCCGGAAGGCTCCAGCCCTCTAGTGCGTGTGTATGATCCTGAGCGTTTTGAACGGACATGTTGATTCCCTTGTTATACGAGTGTATAACAACAGCATGAGCGCGCGACAAGTCTTTACCCGCGAGAGCGCCGATATCCGCAAGGAAGCGTTGATTGCGGCCTGTGCCCATTGTCTTGCGACATTCGGTGCGCAGGGCACATCGGTACGCGCTATCTGTGTTGAGGCAGGCGTGTCACCGGGCTTGCTGCGGCATTATTTCGACGGCATCGATGCGCTGGTCGCGGCAACCTACCGGGCAACAGGAGCGAGGGTTGCCAAGGCGTTGCATGAAGCGGTCGCAGCGGTGCCCGCCGATAATCCGCGCAGCCGGCTTCTCGCATTTGTAACCGCGAGTTTTCGCGAGCCCATTGCTGATCCCGAGTTGCTCGCCACATGGATTGCCTTTTGGAGCCTTTCGCGAACAGATCCCGTGATCGGGCAAATCCATGGCGAGATATATGCGGACAATAGGCGCGATATGGAGCAGTTGATCGCAGCCTGTCCCGGCGCGCCCGATGATCCGCGCCTGATGGCAGTGGCCTTGACGGCTTTGGTCGATGGACTTTGGCTAGAACTCAGTCTGGGCAATGCGCCCTTCAGTGTCGATGAGGCAGAGGCGCTTGCGGAAAAGTGGTTGGATAGTTTGCTGGCATAGTTTCAAATGCAACGTTAATGTTGCGGCATGAGCGATGCCCCCATGACCTATGCGCGCTATCTCGCGCTCGACGAATTGCTATCCTGCCAGCATCCCCAGTCGGAACTGGACGATGAGATGCTGTTCATTATCATCCACCAGACCAAGGAGCTCTGGTTGAAGCAGATGATCCGCGAATTGCAACTCGCGCAGTCGCAAATTCGCAGCGATGCGCTTATTCCAGCTTACAAGGCATTAGCAAGAGTGAGCCGTATTCAAGCAGTTATGACACTGAGTTGGGATGTTTTGTCGACTATGACGCCGTCCGACTACACGCGTTTCCGGCATGTTCTGGGGCCAAGCTCCGGATTTCAATCTGACCAGTTTCGTACCGTCGAATTCATGCTGGGCCTGAAAGACAGCGCGCATTTGAAGTTTCAGGAGGATCGTCCCGAAGCGCGCGCGGCGATGATGACGGCGCTGACAGAGCCAAGCATTTGGGATGATACCATCATCGCTCTGGCGCGTGCCGGTATTGATGTTCCCTTGGGGCAATTGTCGCGTGATTGGGCGCAGCCCCATGTGTTTTCGCCCGAAGTCGAGGCCGGATTTCTGCAGGTTTATCGCGATACCGAACGCTATTGGGAGCTCTATCAATTGGCGGAGAAGCTGGTTGATCTGGACGATGCCATGGCGACGTGGCGGCACAAGCATGTGATAACGGTGGAGCGTATCATCGGTGGAAAGCGCGGTACGGGGGGAACCGCCGGTGTCAGCTATTTGAGCAGCACTCTGAGCAAGCGGGCCTTTCCCGAATTGTGGTCGCTGCGGACCCAGTTGTGAGTTTCAAGCATCTCTTCAGCCGATCGCTGACCGCTGCGCCCGATCGCCTGCACTTTGCCGCACATAGCCATCATTTGTGGCCAGATGCGAGCCATGATGGGCAAATGGCGGCATGGGCGGACGCCGCCCATATGGCGGATCATAAATGGGGCATCATCATGGGCAGCCTCTGGTCAGAGGCGCAGGGTCATGTTGCTTCGGAGCTGGCCTTGCCCGATCCATCGACGATCAGTTTTTCCCCGAACACGCATGATTTCCTAGTGCGCATTATTTCCGCCATGGACCGCCCAACGCTGCGCATTTTATCTACGGATGGCGAATTCCACAGTTTCCGGCGGCAGATGGCGCGCTGGGTTGAGAGCGGGAAAATCGTCTGGAACCAGGTGCCGCCGGATGCTTTGGCGGCCGAAGCGGCCCGAAACGAATATGATTTGATTTTCGCAAGCCATGTGCTTTTTAATTCGGGCCGGATAGTCGATATCGCGCCGTTGGCTGCGCTGGCAAAGCCTGAGGGGCCGTGGGTTGTTGTGGACGGCTATCACGGCTTCATGGCTATCCCTACCGATTTGGCCGATGTTGCCGACAGGATATTCTATCTTTCGGGCGGGTATAAATATGCCATGGCGGGCGAGGGGGTTTGTTTCTTGCACGCCCCGACAGGGTTTGCACCGCGGCCGGAGATTACCGGCTGGTATGCCGAATTTGACGATCTGGCCCTACCGGCAGGTAGCGTCGGATACGCCCCCGACGGACGGCGCTTTTTAGGGAGCACTTTCGATCCGTCAGGCCTGTACCGTTTCTGCGCCATCCGTTCGATGCTAGAGATAGAAGGCCTGACGACCGAAGTTATTTCCGCCCATGTCACACGGCTGCAACAGCAATTTCTTAGCGCGGTGCACATGCCGGATATGCACCTGCTCAATCCCATGACGGATCAGCCCCATGCGCGTTTTCTGGCGTTCAAAGGTGCGCGGGCGGTGCAATTGCATGCGGAATTGACGCGTCGTCAGATTGTGACGGATGTCCGCGGCGATGTCTTGCGGTTTGGATTTGGTCTCTATCAAGACCCGGATGATGTTGACCAATTGACTGAGATATTAAAAACAATAGGCTGATAAAAAAGGAAATAGGGATGTCATTTTTCATAAACCGCCGTGCGCTCCTTGCAACCGCCGGATTTGGTATTAGTGGTCTGATGCTTCCGGGTGGCGCGGCGATGGCGCAGGCTTTGCTGGGATTGACCGGCTTCACGCATAATGTGGCGAGCGGTGAACCCGGGCCGGATTCGGTTCTGCTGTGGACGCGCTATGTCAATCCGACGGGCGGGCCATCCAAGGTGCGGGTCGAAATTTCCGAAAGCCGTGATTTTGCGAAAATAGCGGGCGGTGGTCAGATGGTGACTGGCCCATGGCGTGACCATACGGTGAAGATTACCGTCGACAATCTCGCGCCCGGCAAGTGGCATTGGTTCCGCTTCATCGCGCCCGATGGCAGCATGTCGCCGGTTGGCCGCACCAAGACGCTGCCGGTCGGCAAGGCGAGCAAATTCAATATCGCGATCTTCTCCTGCTCCAACCTCGGCTTTGGCGAATTCAACGCCTATGGCCATGCCGCAGCGCGCGACGATATCGACATGGTTCTGCACATGGGCGACTATATCTATGAATATGGACGTGGCGGATATGACGGAGGCGCGAAATTTGCGGCCCGGATATTCCCAGCGGACGAAATCCTGACGCTGGCAGATTACCGCCTGCGCTATGCGAGCTATCGTTCGGACCCGCAGTTGCAGGCCTTGCATGCTAACTTCCCGGTGATTCCAAATACCGACGATCATGAAGGCGCCAATGATGCTTGGGAAGGCGGAGCCCAAAATCATACCGCGGATGAAGGTGATTACAGCGTCCGCCGGAATGCCGCGATGCAAGTTTGGCGCGAATGGTTGCCGGTGGGTGAACAGCCATGGAAAGAATATCCCATTGGCGATCTTGCAACCTATTTCCGCACCGATACCCGCATGGTTGCGCGGTCCAAGCCGTTTTCGCATGGCGATCTGGCACGCGCGGCGGATCCCGCCAAGGCGTTTGCGGAATTCCATGATGGCGCATGGCGCGACCCGGCGATGACGATGTTCGGAACCGAGCAGGAAAGCTGGCTGTTCAGTGCCATAGCGCGAAACAAGGGCACTTGGGCTGTCCTCGGAACGGGCACAAATATGGGGTATAATTTCACGCCGGAAGAGGCGATGAACTGGTTCCCTAAGGACGCACCGGAACGCACCAAGAATTTCGTACGCCAGGGTATCGCAGCGGCAAAGGCCGGCCTTCCCTATAATCTCGACAATTGGGGTGGTTATCCCGTCGCCCGGTCCCGCGTGCTCGCGGCAGCACAGAGGGCTGATGCGAACTTGGTCGTGGTCACCGGCGACAGCCACAATGGCTGGGCCTTCGACCTTCCCGAAGGCGGCAAACCGGCGGGCGTTGAATTTGGCGGCCATAGCGTCAGTTCGCCCGGCTTTGAAAGCGCAACGGTGGGCGTCGATCCGGCGGTCATCGCCCGAAACTTGCAAGAGGCAAGCAAGCAGGAACTGCGCTGGGTAGATACCTCGAACCGCGGCTATATGCATTTGTCGCTGACCCCGCAGGCCGCAACGAACGAGTGGGTGTTCATGCAAACCGTCAAGGATGTGTCCTTGGCGACCAAAGCAAGCCACCGCATGAAAGTGCGGCCCGGCCGTAAGGTACTTGAATCAGCTTAAGCGCAAGCTTCACGGCACCCCATCCAAAACAGGCTCGTTTAATCGCACGATTAAACGAGCTTGATTTCTTGCACGGCATCGCGTCAAAGAGAATCAAACAAAAGACGGGAGAGTAAGATGCAGATGGCCGGGCTTGGATATAGCGAAGAGCAAATCGAGTTGCTGGACGTGGCGACAACATTTTGCCGCGACAAATCCCCCATCGACAAGGTGCGCAAGCTGATGGACAGCGACCTTGGCTATGATGCCGACATCTGGGCGGAAATGGCCGCACTGGGTTGGTCCGCGATCGCCATTCCGGAAGCACATGGCGGGGTTGGCCTTACCTTGGCAGAAGTTGTTCCGGTCGTGGAGCAAATGGGCCGCCATCTGATGGCATCGCCGTTCGTGGCCTCGACGCTCGCCGCACAGGCTTTGATTGCGGGCGGAACGGAAGCGCAGAAGGCGGAATGGCTCCCCAAAATCGCAGAGGGCTCCATCGGCACGTTGGCTCTGTATGAAGCCCATGGTGATTGGGATCTCGGCAACATCACCGCCACTGCGCGATCTGATGGTGGAAAACTGCATCTGTCGGGCGAGAAGCTCTTTGCACTCTGGGCTGACTCTGCCGACTGCATTATTGTTTCCGTCATGCTGGACGGCAAGCCCGCGCTCTTGCTTTTGACGCGTGCGCAGGTCGAAGGGCGCTTACGCCGCGAAGCAATCATCGACGAAACCAAGCGCAGCTTCGCGCTGTCGCTCGACGGTCTCGAAGTCGAGACATCGGCTCTGCTGGAGGTAGGCAATAGCGCGCAAACACTGGCGCATATCGAACAGGCGGCAACGTTGTTGCAGAGCGCAGAAATGTGCGGTGGGTCGCAAAGCGTGATCGATTATACGATCAGCTATCTGCAAACGCGCAAGCAGTTCGGCAAAATCATCGGTGAATATCAGGCGCTGAAACATCCGACGGTCGATGCCTATGTCGATTATGAAAAGGCACGCTCGCATCTTTATAGCGCTGCGAGCAGCTTCAGCGATCAGGGCTTGGGCGAGATCGCAGTCCGCATGGCCAAGGCGGCGGCGGATGGTGTCTACAGTTTTGCCGCCGATCGTGCGATCCAGTTCCACGGCGGTTTCGGGTTCACGCATGATTGCGACGCGGGCTTGCATCGCCGTGCCGCCATTTTTCAGGCATCGCAATTTGGCGACGCCGCATGGCAGCGCGCCAAACTGAGTCATCTATTGCTCGGATAAGGGCGGGATAATTCCCGCCTTTACGACCGGATCAGATAATCAAAAGCGGACAGTGCCGCTTTCGTACCTTCGCCCATGGCGACGATAATCTGCTTGTAAGGCACCGTAGTCACATCCCCTGCGGCAAAAACACCGGGCAGATTTGTCGCGCCATGCGAGTCTATTTCGATTTCTCCGCGACCGGACAAGGCGAGGGGGCCTCGCAACCATTCGGTGTTGGGGACCAAACCGATCTGCACAAAAATACCTTCCAGATCGACCTGATGAAGCTCTTCGGTTGTCCGGTCCTTATACTGCAGACCCGTCACTTTCTCTCCATCGCCAAGCACTTCGGTGGTGAGGGCGGAAGTAATGACGGTGACATTGGGCATACTACGCAGCTTGGCCTGCAGCACAGCGTCGGCGCGTAACTGGGAATCATATTCAATCAAGGTGACATGCGCGACGATACCGGCGAGATCGATGGCGGCTTCCACACCCGAGTTGCCACCGCCAATGACAGCAGTGCGTTTGCCCTTGTACAGCGGACCATCGCAGTGCGGGCAATAGGCAACGCCTTTATTGCGATACAGATCTTCGCCGGGCGCACCCATTTGCCGCCAGCGCGCGCCAGTGGACAAAATGATTGTCTTGGCTTTCAGGCTGGCACCGCTTGCAAGCTTTACTTCGTGCAATCCGCCTGCTTCGCCCGGTATCAAGGCGCTGGCGGTCTGCAGGTTCATGATATCGACCTCATAGTCGCGAACATGCTGTTCCAGTTGCGCCGCGAGTTTCGGGCCTTCGGTGTGTGAAACTGAAATGAAGTTTTCGATG
>ERZ795044.3461-NODE-3461-length-13225-cov-4.673197_pt1 | contig 13225 bp, 7 predicted proteins | sample MGYA00375128_ERZ795044 | MGnify/ENA primary metagenome ERZ795044 (study PRJEB30173, sample SAMN05720213) | anaerobic digester metagenome | isolation source: active sludge of municipal wastewater-treating anaerobic digesters | place: USA | collected 2014-12-22 ... | reverse complement strand
CGAACTGGATGGTGGTGGGGCTGGTGGGCTTGCTGGGCGCGGGCACCGCGACGGAGGCGGATCCCGTGGCAACGTCGCTCGCAGTGAACGGCAATGGCAATACCGAGATCGACTGGTACGGCGGCAACGGCGTCAGCGAGATGATCCGCGTGCAGCTCGGCGAAGCCAGCCTGATCAACGATCTGACCGTCGGTCTGCTGTTCGACGGCCCCGAGTATTCCGATTACCTCGAGCGCGCGGTGTTCCGTGCCAACTTCGCGGATGGCTCATCCGGCACGTTCACGCTCGCGGCGCTGTTCGGCGGTGGTTACTCGAGCTCGGCCTGGGGTTCGGGCGGCGGCAGCTGGGTCTCGTCCGGACTGGTCAGCGGCGGCTCGGGCCTGTGGAGCAACGTGGATCCGTTCGGCGGTCGCGCGGTGCTGAGCTTCGACATGTACTCGACGGCGGGGGTGTGTGGCACGACCTCGGCCTGCTCGGACCAGTCGGACTTCGTGTTCCGCTCGATGCGGACGACGGCCGTGCCGGAGCCGGGCACGCTTGCGCTGCTGGGCGTGGCGCTCGCGGGCATGGGCTTCGTGCGACGGCGGTCCCAGAAGACGAACGCCTGATTTCGAATGATGCGTCATGCCCGTGCCAGCAGCATGCTGCCGACTACGCACAGACCCACGATGGCCAGTGGCGGTACCTTGACGCGTTCGAGCATCCACCAGGCCAGCAGCGCGAGCGCAATGTCCTGGATCGACAGCAGTGCGGTCGTCATGACGGGATCGTAGAACGCCGCGCCGAGGATTCCGACCACGGCGGCGTTGATTCCGCTGAGCGCCGAATGGACTCGGGCGTGACGCGACAGGGCCTGCCAGAGCGCGGCTCCGATGATCGCCAGCAACAGTCCCGGCAGAAACACGAAGACGATGGCCACCGTGGCGGCCAGTGCGGGCGCACTTGCGAAGCTCTGAGCTCCGAGAAATGCGGCGACCGTGAACAGCGGGCCCGGAACCGCCTGGGCGAGACCGTAGCCGGCGAGAAACGCATCGTCGGAAACCCAGCCGGCGGGTACGAGCCCTTCGTGCAGCAGCGGCAACACGACATGGCCGCCACCGAACACGAGTGCGCCAGCGCGGAAGAAAACGTCGGCCAACGCCAGAAGGCTGCTCGGTTGCAGCCACGCGAGCCATGGCAACCCGACCATCAGTGCCGCGAGGATTCCTGCACAGAGCAGGGCTGCGCGTCGGCCGGCCGGCCAAGGTGGCAGCGATGGCTGAGAGTGGCCGCTCTTGCACCAGATCAAGCCGGCGGTGCCGCCGAACGCGATGACGGCCAACTGCAATGCGCCACCGCCGAAGAAACCCAGAGCAATCGCGCTGGTCGCGGCGATGGCGATCGTCGCGCGATCGACGCACAGTCGGCGCGCCATGCCCAGCACTGCTTGCGCAACGACTGCCACCGCGACGATCTTCAGACCGTGCAGCGCGGCCTCTGCATCGGGCCCGACGATTCGCGTGGCGAAATGCGCGAACAGATATAGCAGCAGGGCGGATGGGAGCGTGAAGCCGATCCAGGCTGCGGCTGCGCCGGCCCACCCCGCGCGGTGCAGGCCGATCAGGAAGCCAGCCTGACTGCTCGCCGGACCGGGCAGCACCTGACACAGTCCAACGATCGAGCTGAACTGCGTTTCCGTGAGCCAGCGCTTGTCGCGAACGTACAGTTGTTCGAAGTAATGCAGGTGGGCGATCGGACCACCGAAGGACGTCAACCCGAGTCGCAGGGAACTGCGCAGGACTTCCCAGGCGTTGCCGTCGGACACGTTCAGTGCGGGCGAATCGGCTGCTGCGCCGAGAGGAACTCGCGGATCACCGGCGCAACGATCTGGATCGAATGCAACATGAACAGGTGGCCGCCACCCGGCACCATGAAAAGCCGGTTGTTGGGCACCAGCAGCGAAATGATGCGGGCGTTGGCCGGTGGCACGAGCGGGTCTTCAGTGCCCGCCATGACGAGCGTCGGCTGCTTCAGCCTGTGCAGCCAGTGAATGCTGGTCCAGCCGGCGCCGGCAGCGAGCTGGTACAGATAGCCCATGAACTTCGGCGCGATGATGCGCGAGGTGTGGTCCGTGATGATGCCCGGGTCGCGACGGGCCTCACCGCCGTAGATGTCGCCGGCCGCGCGCTGCATGTACGCGGGCGACAGATATCGCTGTGGCGTGATCATCTTCGACAGCGCCTTCGGCCGGCCGGGGATCATGAACGCGCCGGCGGAGGTGGCCGCAAGGATCAGGCGCCGGCATCGCTGCGGATACTGGCGCGCGAACTGCTGCGCGAGCGCACCGCCCCAGGACACGCCAGCCACGTCCACCTCGGGATAGCCCAGGCGGTCGAGCAGCTTCGCGGTGAGCTGTGCGAGGCCGGCGAATCGTCGCGGCTTCCATGACATCTCGGAGCGGCCGATGCCGGGGATGTCGAAAATGATCATCTCGATGCCGTCCATGGCCTCCATGAACGGAAACACGAGCTCGAAGTTCGCGCCGATGCCGTTGAAGATCAGCAGCGGGACACCACCGCCCGAGCCAGCCTGCGTCGCGACGCGCAGCCGCACGCCATCGACATCCACATATTCGATCTTCGGCCGGTTCATCGTTGGTGCACGTAGCGTCCGGGCGCGGGGTCCCCGGGTGGGTGCGCGCGACTGCCGAGCTGTGCGGGTGGTGCGCGCTCCGGCCCTGACTGGCTCGCGAACCATTCGCTCCAGTGCGTCCACCAGCTGCCGTCATGCGATGTCGCGCCGGCCAGCCACGCGTCGGCGTCCTGTGCGAGATCCGGATTGAGGTAGAACTTCGCTTTCGGCGAGGAGGGCGGGTTGACGATGCTCTGGATATGGCCGCTGGAGGAAAGCACGAAGGTCATCGGTCCCTTGATGATCGAGCGCGTGGCGAAGCAGGCCTGCCATGGCGTGATGTGATCGGTGATGCCGGCGACCACGTAGAACGGAATCTTCACCTTCGTCATGTCGATCTTCGTGCCCAGCATCTCGAGCTTGCCGGGATGACGCAGCGGATTTTCGAGGAACATCCGCAGCAGGTCGGCATGGAACTCCGCGGGCAGGCGCGTGTTGTCCGCATTCCAGTAGAGGATGTCGAAGGCGGGCGGGCGATTGCCCATCACCCAGTTGTTCGCGACGAACATCCAGACGAGGTCGTTCGGCCGCAGCCACGCGAAGATGCGCGCCATCTCCTCGCCCTCGAGCACACCCTGTTTGCGTGAACGCTGGATGGCCGTGGCGATACCGGTCTTGGACGCGAACTGCCCGAACATCGTCGGCGCTTCGGTATCGAGCACGGTCACGAGGAGCGTGGCCGAGGCGATGGATTTGTCGCCGACGGCGGCGAGATGACCGAGCAACGTGGCGAGCGTGAAGCCGCCAGCGCAGGCCGCCATCATGTTGACCTGATCCGCGCCGGTGATTTCCAGCGTCACGGCGATCGCTTCCTGCGTCGCCTTCATGTAGGTCTCCATGTTCCAGTCCCGCTGCGCGGCAGTGGGATTGCGCCAGGAGATCACGAACAGCTGCACGCCCTGCTGGGTCGCGTATTCGGCGAAGCTGCGACCGGGCGCGAGATCGACCATGTAGAACTTGTTGATCTGCGGCGGCAGGATGATCAGGGGGCGCGTGCGCACTTTCGCCGCGGCGGGCCGGTACTGGATCAGTTCGAAGACGTCGGTGCGATGCACGACCGCACCCGGCGTCAGCGCGAGATTCTTGCCGACCTGGAACTTGCGTTCATCCACCTGACGCGGCATCGCGCCGTTGTTCAGCAGATCGTCGAGAAAATTCTGCGCGCCATACAGCAGGCTCTTGCCGCGCGTTTCGGACAGTCGCTTCAAAGCGCCGGGATTGCCGAGCAGCGAATTCGTCGGCGCAAACGCTTCCGTCACGACCGACAGCAGGAAACGCGCACGTTCGCGATCCTCCGGCGTGGCATCCGCCCGTTCGAGCATGCGCGTCAGGGCATCGCGCCAGACGAGGAAGCCCTGCATCAGGCGCTTGTAATATCCGCTCTGCTGCCAGATCTCGTGACTGAAGCGCCGATCCTTCGGATCGGCGGCGGCTTGGGATTTTCCAGCGAGCACGGCGAGCCAGTCCTTGCCGAGTGCCAGCGTCTCCTCGAGCAGCATCTGCGGCCGGCCGAGGGCGAGCCGCAACGCGCGCTGCGCGGCATCGAGAATCTCGGCCTTGTCGACGCCGATGATCGGGTTGGCGCCGAGGATCTGCTCGGCCGCATCGTTGGCCGAGTCGTGGTTCATCTCGGGTGCCGATTCGGGGCCGGCACGGGCGGGCTCCGCTTCGGGCGGCATGAAGCCGTCCTTGGCAGGCATATCGATCGAGTCGGCCGCTGCAGAGGCGGTTTTCCGGCGACGTGAACGCGGTTTCATCGGCACCCCTCGAAAAAACTTGAGTCCTGGCGGCTGCTTATCCTGTGACGACTGTCTCAAAGGCGGCAGTCGCATGCCGATTATGTTCAGCGAACGGCGGGTGATCGCCGTGCCTGTGATTATGGTCACACGGCCCGGTCGGGGACACCCCTAGAGTCGCTCCTGCCCCAATTCCCGCCGGAGTCTACCCCGATGCTGAATCCCTTGCCGTCCCGCCCGGCGCTCACGCGCACGCTGCTGGCATCGCTCGCGCTGGCTGCGTTCCCGCACACGGCGCAGGCACTCGGCGTTGCGGCCGGCACGGCCATCGAGAACACGGCGCAGGTGAGCTACACGATCGGCACCACGCCGGTGACGACACCGTCGAACACGGTCAGCGTCACCGTAGCGGAAGTGCTCGATGTGGTCGTGACGCTGCAGAGTGCCACCACGAGCGTGAGCCCGGGCGCCACGAATCAGGCGCTGGTCTATCGACTGACCAATACCGGCAACTCGTCGGAAGCCTTCCTGCTCACGCTGAACAGCGTGATCGGCGGTGATGAATTCGACCCGACGCCGGCGACGCCGTCGATCTACTTCGACACCGACGGAAGCGGCACGCTGACGCCGGCCGATACGCCGTACGTCGCCGGCAGCAATGATCCGCTGCTGGTGCAGGACACGTTCGTGACACTGCTCGTGATCAATGACATCCCGACCGGGCTGGTCAACGGCGCGCGTGGCTTCTCGCAGCTCACCGCGCAGGCTCGTACCGGTACGGGTGCGCCGGGCACGGTATTCGCGGGCCAGGGCGCCAGCGGCACGGATGCCGTCGTCGGCACCACCGGCGCGGACGGCGATGCGACGGGTCAGTACGTCGTCGCCGATGTGCAGCTCGCCGCGGTGAAGACCGCGACGATTCTCGATCCATTCGGCGGTGCGCGTCCGGTGCCGGGCGCTCGCATCCGTTACCAGATCGTCGTGACGCCGAGCGGTACGGGCACGGCAACGGCTGCAGGTTTCCGCGATCCCATTCCGGTCAACACGACGTTCGTTCCCGGCAGCCTGCAGCTGAACGCCGTGACCCTGACCGACAGCAGCGCGGACGCCGATGCCGGCGGTTACGTGACCACGCCGGTGCCTGCCGTGCAGGTGGTGCTCGGCAATCTCACCCAGGCCAGCGGTCCGCAGACCGTGGTCTTCGACGTGACGATCAATTGATAACAAGCATTGGAGGATGAACATGAAGAAGGGAAAGACTGTGATCGCCGCCGCTGTCGCCACGCTGCTCGCCTCGAGCGCGCTGTACGCCGCGGCCAATACCGATGTCGCCGCGCCGAAGGCCGGCCAGGGCTGCATCTCGCTCAAGACCGTGGCCGAGACCGAGCAGGAAGTGGTCAACGAAAAGGGCGAGCGCGTGAAGCGCCTTGCGCCCGCCGCGAAGGTCGTGCCGGGGTCTGAGGTCGTCTGGACGGTGACCGCCAGCAATGTCTGCGCGGCGCCCGCCGGCAACGTCTTCATCGACAACCCGGTGCCCGAGCACATGAGTTACGTGTCGAACTCGGCGATGGGTCCTGGTGCCGAAATCGCCTTCTCGCTGGATGGTCGCCGCTTCGCGGCACCGGAGCAGTTGCGTGTCCGCGATGCCGACGGCACCGAGCGCGCCGCACGCGCCGACGAGTACACCCACATCCGCTGGTCGTTCCGCAACGCCATCGCCCCGGGGCAGATGGCGCTGGCTCGTTTCCGCGCCACCTTGAAGTAATCGATTTCCCTATCAGTTTGTTTCCCTGAGGAGTCCCGATGAACATTTTTTCTACACCGATGAAGCGCGCAAGCATGGCGCTGCTGGCAGTGTCCGGATTCGCGGCGCTGCCGCAGGCCTGGGCTGTCGGCACCATCGCCAGCACGTCGATCGACAACCGCGCGACTGTCAGCTACAGCGTCGGCGCCGTGCCGCAGACGCCGATCGAATCTTCGCCTGCGGGCAACGCGACCCCGGGTACGGGCAACGGCTTGAACACGAGCTTCGTCGTCGACAACCGCATCGACCTGACGGTCACGGAACTGTCGGGTGGCGTGACCATCACGAGCCCGGGTGCCGTGGGCGCCGTGACGGCCTTCCGCGTGACCAACACCGGTAACGCTGCGCAGGCTTACCAGCTGACGGCGGCACAGCTCGTCGGTGGCGCCGTGTTCGGCAACACCGACAACACGCAGGTCACCGACCCGCTCGCAGTGTTCGTCGATGCCAATGACAACGAGGTCTACGATCCCGCGGATACCGCGACCAGCATCTCGACGCTGGCGGCGGATGCCGACGTCGTCGTGTTCGTGGTGGCGAACGTACCGCTGACCGTCACCAACGGGCAGTTTGCGAGCGTGCGCCTGACGGCGGCAACGGCCGTCAACAACACGCCGGGCACCCTCGCGACCGAGACGACCGGTGCCGAGTCGCCGACTGTCGTCGATACGGTGTTCGGTGACGGCGCCGGCGCTGGCGATGCGGCCCGCGATGCGGCCTTCGGTGCCGATGACCAGTACGCCGTGCAGTCCGCAGCGCTGTCGATCGCCAAGGCCTCGACGGTGATCAGCGATCCGTTCAATGGCACGACCAACCCGAAAGCGATCCCGGGTGCGATCGTCGAATACTCGATCACGATGACCAACACCGGCACCGTGGGCGCGAGCGGCGTGACGATCCTGGACCCGATTCCGACGAACACGGTGTTCGCCGTGGGGCAGTACAACACGGGCGCGAGCGACGTGCGGATCACTGTCAACGCGACGGATACGTTCTGCGTGGCGGAAGCGGGTGGCACGGACACGAACAGCGACGGCTGCGTGCGCACGGGTGGCGGGGCGCTGCAGATCAGCACGCCGGCCAGTGCGGCCGTGGCGGCGGGGGCGGCGAACGCCGTGACCGTGCGCTTCCGCGTCACGATCAGTTAATAGAGCCGTAATGCTCGAGCGCGCAGACGACTGCGTGCGTATCGGTTGCAAGGCCGACGCGCGAGGCGGGGTGGGGAACCACTCCGCCTCGCGCGCATTGGCGAGCGTCGCGCGCCCGATGGCACGCCTGTGGCTCGCGTTGATACTTCTTTTCGTTCCTGTGACCTCGGCGCTTGCACAATCGACCTCTGTCGGTTCCGTGCTGCGCAACGTCGCGAGCGTCGACTACCAGGCCGGCGGAGCGCCGCGCACGGTGATCACCAACGAAGTGACCCTCGTGGTCGAACCGGCTCCATCGCGAGCCATCATTTCGCTGGCCCGCTATGCGGCTGGCAACGCGCCGGCAGACGGCGTCTTCTCTTCGACCGCCGGACCCACGCAGTGCGTCTCGGCGAGTGGCGTCGTGCTGTTGCCGGCGCCTTCCGTTTCAGGTGTTGCCAGCGTCGATCCGCTGCAGCCGAACCCGCTCGCACAGACGGGCACTCTGCACGGTGGCGACGCCGCCTTTATTCGCCTCGAAGACGCGGATCAGAATCGCGACGCCACGGTGTTCGATTCCGTCGAGGTCCGGGTCACGGCCCGCGCCACAGGCGATACCGAGATTGTCCGATTGACCGAGTCCGGCGTGAACACCGGCGTATTCGTCGGTTACATCGGCTCTGCCGTGGGGCCTGCCGTCATCGGCAACTGCCAGCTGGAACTCGCACGCGATTCAGAGATCGATGTGTCGTATCGCGATCCGCGCGACTCCACCGACGCTGCGCTGGCGTCGGGTCTCGTCGATCCGTTCGGGCTCGTGTTCGACTCCACGACCGGCGCGGCCGTCAACGGTGCGCGCGTGCGACTGATCGACGTGGGCACTGGTCAGCTCGCCCGCGTGTTCGGCGATGACGGTGTCAGCACTTACCCGGCCGAACTGATCACGGGCACCGCAGTGACGGATTCCGGCGGCACGACGTATGCGCTGCCTGCTGGCGTGTATCGGTTCCCGCTGGTCGCATCTGGCAACTATCGGCTGGAGATCGAACCGCCCGGCGGCTATCTGTTCGCCTCGTCGGTGGAGATCGCCGATCTGCAGCGCCTGCCCGGTGCGCCGTATCGGCTCGGCGACGGGTCCTTTGGACGTCCGTTCAGCGTCAATGCGCCGGTGGTGGCCATCGTCGACGTGCCGCTCGATCCCATCGGTGACTCGCTGCTGCTGCGCAAGTCGGCGAATGTCGAGGCGGCAGCGGTGGGAGACTTCGTCCTGTATGAGCTCGTGCTGCAGAACACCAGCCGTGTCGGTGCGTTCCGCAACCTGCGCATCGACGACCTCCTGCCAGTGGGTGTGCGCTATCGGCCCGGTTCGGTCCGTCGCGATGGCGCTGCCACCGCCGAGCCTTCGATTTCGACGGATGGCAGCACGCTCGCGTTCGCCGTGGCGACGCTCGCCCCGGGCGAGACGGTGCGACTGCGTTACGTTGCCGAAGTCACCGTGGCCGCACGCGGCCCGGAGCTGATCAACACGGCCACGGCACTCGCGCCCGGTGGTGGCCGATCGAACGAGGCGCGGGCGCTGGTGCACCTGCAGCAGGAACTGTTCGCCGACAAGGGCTTCATCGTCGGGCGCGTCAGCGAAGGCCAGTGCGGAGAGTTCGCGGGTGCTGGCGTGCCGGGCATCCGCGTCTACCTCGAAGACGGCCGCTACGTGTTGACCGACGAAGAGGGCAAGTATCACTTTGATGGCGTGCCGGCCGGTACGCACGTCGTGCAACTCGACACCTACACGATGCCGGATTTCTTCGAGTTCGCGCCCTGCGATCCGACCGTCAAGCATTCGGGCAGGGCCTCTTCGCAGTTCGTCGATCTGCGCGCTGGCGCGCTGTGGCGCGCGGATTTCAAGCTCACCGCGCGGGCAGCTGCGACTGGCCAGGTTCGGCTCGCGATGCGCAGCGTGATCGCCGGTGCGGCGCTCGCTCAGCACGATGTGGCGATCAACACGCGCGGCGGTGTGCCGCTCACGAACGCTCGCCTGCAGGTGATGCTGCCCGACGGCATGGCCGCGGACCTGACCCAGGTGGCTGTCGACGGCCAGCCACTGCGCGGCGCGACGCTGAACGACGGGCTGCTGTCGATTCCGCTCGCGAGCCTGCGTACCGAGGGCGAGCACCGCGTCCGCTTCGTCACGCGCGCCGGTACGGCGAGCGGCGACCTGCCGATACGCGCGGCGCTGATGTTCGACACGCCGGCCGCGAGCGCGCAGCGCTCCGCGATCGTCGAGAATCGCCTGCGTCGCGGCGCGCCGCGCTATGCCGTGGGCCGCTACACCTTCTCGCCTCGGTTCGATGTGCTTGGAATCGAGCTGAAGGGGGCGGACCGTCAGGAACTCGATCGCATCGTGTCGGAATGGCGCAGTTCGCGCGACGTGACGATCAGCGCGGTAGGACACACGGACAAGACGCCGATCTCCGTGCGCAACCGCAGCCAGTACGCCGACAACTACGCGCTGTCTGCCGCGCGCGCCCGCACCGTGGCGATGTATCTCGCTGGCCAGCTCGGTGTGGCGGAGGGCGCGCTCAGCATCGAGGGCGTAGGGGCGGATGAGCCGCTCGCCGCAGGCGATGATCCGGCGAGCCTCGCGTTGAATCGCCGTGTCGAGATTGCGATCTCCGGGGCGCGCTTCGCCGGTGAAGCGCCGATCGAGCTCGCCGTGGCTGCCGCGACCAGTGCGGATGCGCCGACGAAAGACATCGTCAAGCGCGGCAGCGCTGCGTCGGGTGGTGCCGCCGTCAGTGCGGCTCCCGCGCCGACCGCGACGCTCGCGGCGCGTGCGGCTGCCGCTGCCGCCGCTTCCGAGACAGTGGACGTCGAAACGCTCGATGGACGCGCGGCCTGGCTGTGGCCGTCCGAGAACACCGCACCATCGATCGCGAGTCTCAAGATCGGTATCGCGCACGCGGCGGCACAGACCGTTGAACTCTCGCTGAACGGGCGCGCGGTCCCGGCGTTGAACTTCGATGGTTCCGCAACCAATCGCGCACGCACCGCGGCGATCAGTCGCTGGCGCGGTGTGGATCTGGTCGACGGTGATAATCAGCTCGTCGCCGTGATTCGCAATGCCGATGGCAGCGAAGCGGAGCGCCTCGCACGCACCGTGCATTACGGCGGCGGTGCAGTGCGTGCGGAACTCGATCGCGGTGCGTCACTGCTGACGGCAGATGGCCGGCGTCGTCCGGTCATCGCGTTGCGCTTGTTCGACGCCTATGGCAAGCCCGCGCGTCCCGGTACGCTCGGTGCGTTCCGCATCGATGCGCCGTATCGATCGTGGTGGGACGTGCAGTCGCTCGATGACAACCCGCTGCTGGCGGTGGGCTCGCGCGAGCCGACGTTCGAGGTGGGCGCAGATGGCATCGCACGCCTCGAGCTCGAACCTACCACGCAGAGCGGCACGGCCGTGCTGCGCCTGCGCTTCAACGACCGCCAGAATCAGGAACTGCGCGTCTGGCTGACGCCGGAGCCGCGGCCATGGATCATGGTCGGTCTCGCCGAAGGTACCGCAGCCTGGCGCAATGTGTCCCGCGCGGTGCAGCCGCTGCCAGCGGCGGCCGCGATCGAGGAAGGGTATGACGGCGATGGACGCATCGCGTTCTTCGCCAAGGGTCGTGTGCGCGGCGACTTCCTGTTGACGATGGCCTACGACTCCGCCAAGGACCCGCAGGCGGCGCGCGATCGACTGCGCGGCGTGATCGAGCCGGATCGTTACTATCTCGTCTATGGCGATGGCACCGAGCAGCGCTTCGAGGCGGCCTCGACCGAGAGGATCTTCCTGAAGCTCGAGCGGCGGCAGTTCGTCGCGCTGTTCGGTGATTTCGACACTGGCCTCACGGTGACGGAGCTGACGCGCTACAGCCGCAGCCTGACGGGCCTGAAGGCGGATTTCGGTGGCGAGCGCCTCGGGGGTACGGCCTTCGCGGCGCGCACGGATTCGGGTTTCGTCCGCGACGAGTTGCGCGGCGACGGTACGTCCGGGCTGTACCGGCTGTCACGCCGGCCGATCGTCATCAACAGCGACAAGCTGCGCATCGAAGTGCGCGATCGCTTCCGCAGCGAGCGCGTGGTCGAGACGCGAGAGCTCGCGCGCTTCCTCGACTACAACCTCGACTACGACGCCGGCACGATCTTCTTCAAGCAGCCGGTGCCGAGTCGCGACGCGGATTTCAATCCGGTGTATATCGTGGCCGAGTACGAAACGCGCGGTACGGGCGACGAGCAGACGGTGGCGGGCGGTCGTGCCGCCGCGCGGACGGCCGATGGCACGATCGAAGTGGGCGCGAGCGCGATTTTCGACGGCAGCCTGGATGGCGATTCGCAGCTGGCCGGCATGGATTTCAAGTGGCGCGCGACACCTGCCACCGAGGTTCGCGTCGAAGCTGCCTACGGCGAGTCCGACGATCCGGCGCGGGCGTCGTCGGCAACCGCCTGGCTCGGCGAGGTCAAGCACGTGTCCGAGCGGCTCGACCTGCTCGCCTATGCGCGCGAGCAGGAGCAGGGCTTCGGCATCGGTCAGCAGGCGAGCAGCGAAGGTGGTACGCGCAAGTTCGGCGCGGACCTGCGCTGGAAGCTCAGCGAACAATGGGCGATGCAGGGCGAGACGCTGCTGCAGCAGACGCTGGGCACGGGCGCGGAGCGCCGGCTTGCGAGCGCCGAAGTCCGCCATCAGCGCGAGCGCGCCAACGTCGCCGTCGGCCTGCGACACGTCGAAGACGAGGACGGGCAGGGCGCCTCGGCGAAGTCCGAGCAGGCCTATGTCACCGGCAGCGTGGACCTGTTCGACAAGCGCGTGACGCTGCGCGCGTCGGGCGACATGGCGCTCGGCAGCGGGCCCGGCGAGGGCGATGCGAGCACCGACTACCCGTCACGCTCATTGCTCGGCGTCGACTACCGCCTGGATGGCGAGACCACGCTGTTCGCCGAATGGGAACATGCCGATGGCGAACAGCTGTCGAGTGACATGACGCGCGTTGGCCTGCGTGCGCGGCCGTGGGAGCGCACGCAGATCGTGACCGCCGTGAACCAGCAGGCCACCGAATACGGCCCGCGAACCTTCGCGAACTTCGGCCTGACCCAGGGCTGGAAGCTGTCCGAGCGCTGGAGTCTCGATCTCGGCATCGACCAGAGCAACACCCTGCGTGGCACGGATCTCGCGCCGCTGAATCCGAACGTGCCGCTGGCCTCCGGTTCGACGACCGACGATTTCTTCGCAAGCTTTGTGGGAGCGCAGTATCACCAGGAACTGTGGACCGCGACGGCACGGGCCGAGCGCCGCAGCGCCGACAGCGAGACGCGCCATACGCTGGTGGCCGGCTGGTACCGCGAGCCCGTGTCCGGCCACGCGCTGAGCCTGTCGCTGCTCGCCACTGACAGCGACTCGCGCACGACCGCACCGGACACCTCCGCAGGCGACGTGCGGTTCGCATGGGCCTACCGGCCGGCGGATGGCGCGTGGATCATCCTGAATCGCACGGACTTCAAGCGCGACACGCGCAGCGATGCGCTGCTCGAGGCGGAGTCGACGCGCTGGGTCAACAATCTGCATGCAAACTGGCAGTGGAATCCTGCGACGCAGCTTGGACTGCAGCTGGGCCTGCGTCAGGTGGTCAGCACGTTCGACGACGAGCGCTACAGCGGCCTCTCGACGCTGTTCGGGTTCGACGCGCGCCGCGATCTGCCGTGGCGGCCGTTTGGTCGCGCGCTCGACGTGGGCCTGCACGGGGCCTGGCTGAAGTCATGGGAATCGGCCGTGGCCGAGCACAGCGTGGGCTTCGACCTGGGGTCACGGTCGTCACCAACGTCTGGGTATCCATCGGCTACAACCTGACCGGCTTCCG
>ERZ795044.3460-NODE-3460-length-13226-cov-8.807835_pt1 | contig 13226 bp, 17 predicted proteins | sample MGYA00375128_ERZ795044 | MGnify/ENA primary metagenome ERZ795044 (study PRJEB30173, sample SAMN05720213) | anaerobic digester metagenome | isolation source: active sludge of municipal wastewater-treating anaerobic digesters | place: USA | collected 2014-12-22 ... | reverse complement strand
GCCATGATCACCGTGAAGGTGATGATCCATTTATTAAAGCCTTGTTCGGGCATTTGTTTCTACTTTTTTGAAAGTTTAATTCTTAATAAATCGTAATTAGTAAATTGAGATTCGTAATTCAATCAGTACTATAAATCTGACCAACAGCTAAGCGCCAATAAAATCCGCATTCCGAAATCCGCATTCCGAAATTACATTTCGCTAAGCATCAACTACAATAGGAAATCACCCTACCGTGTTCAATCAATCTTCACCGAAACCTTCACCGACATTCCCGGACGAAGTTTATCTTTCAGAGTTTCCAGTCCTTTCAATGCGATCTTGACCGGTATCCGCTGAATGACTTTTACAAAATTTCCGGTAGCATTATCAGGTGGTAACAATGAAAATTTTGCTCCTGTCGCAGCTGAAAAATTATAGACAGTTCCTTCCAGTTTAGTATCAGGAAATGCATCTACGATCACTTCAACAGGATTTCCTTTTTGCATTTTTTCCAGTTGGGTTTCTTTGAAATTTGCCAATACATATACATTATTGTCTGCAACAATTGCAAAAAGTGATGAGCCGGCATTCACAAACTGTCCTTGCTGAATATTTTTCTTTGATGCAATTCCTGTAGCAGGAGCGATGATCGTTGCATACGATAACTGAAGTTTAGCGTAGTCAAGATCAGCTTGCTTCTGACTTACGTTCGCATTCGCAACAGTGATCTGTTTCTTTGCAGCGTCAACCATTGCCGATGCAGCGTTTTGCTGACGTTGTGAAATTGATTGTTGCGCATCTGCAGTTTCCTTTTCGGCTTTTGCTGCATCATATTGTTGTTGAGTGACAGCTTTATCGTTTAACAGATTCTGAAATCTTGTGAAATCCTGAGAACTTTTCCATACTCTTATTCTTGATGATTCAACCGTAGATTTTGCTGTTTCAAAATTCGCAATTGCTGAACTTACATTTGCTTCTGCAACAGAAACGGAAGCCTTCGCATTTTCAAGTGCGGCTGCAGCTTGTTCAACTTTTATCTCCAGATCGCGGTCGTCAAGTAAAACAAGAGTGTCGCCTTTATTTACCATTTGATTATCTTCAAAACGGATCTGATCAACATACCCTGCTACTCTTGCCAGGACAGGATTGATATCGTTATCAAGTTGTGCATCGTCTGTATCTTCATGATGACGTGCATAGGAGATTTTATTGAATGCATAAATTCCAACAGTGCAAACTACCAACACAAGGATAATTGGTAGGACTTTATTTTTCTTTTTGGGTGCTGTATTTTCCATAATTTTTAAAATTCTTTTTGAAGGTTTCCTGCTGATTTTATAAGACGATAATATGCTACTTGCAGATCAGCTCTTGCAATAGCAAGATTTATTTTAGATTGGATAACAAGATTGTTTGCTTCAAGTAATTCACTAAGAATAACAAGACTGTTTTTATATCTCGAATCAGTGAGTCTTAAATTCTCTTCCGATTGAACAACTGATCTTTCCATTACCTGAATTCTTTTGATGGCTTCATTGTAATTAAGATAATTTTGGTTGACGTCGACTTTAATTGCATCAGATAAAATATTCACTCCTTCTTTTGACTGAACATAAAGAGATTGATATTCGTCTACATTGTGCTTGTTGGAGTAGATACTGATGAGGTCCCAGTTAAATGTAATTCCTGCTGCCCACGTTGAATTGAATTTATCTACCGGTGGAATGTATCTGCTATTAGGTCTTGCATCCAGGGCTTCACCTTGAATTGTTATCCTTGGCAGATAACTGTTTTTAGCGATCTGCAAATTGTTAAATGAAGCATTGGAACGGATCTGAGCAGCAGTAAGATCATTTCTGTTTTTTGCTGCAATGTCCATGTATTCCTGAAGCGATAATACAGTGTGAAAAGTAGTGATGGCGTTCGAATCAACTTCAATTTTCGTTTCCGGATTTTGTCCTAACTGAAGATTGAGATTATAGTTTGCTACCTCAAGGTTATTCTGAATGTCAAGTAAAGTCAATTCAAGATTCGACTGTTGTAATTTCCAGCGTAACAAATCATTCTGAGTAACAAGTCCATTTTTCTCTGCAAGTTCAGTCTCACGGATACGTTCTGCGGTTTGTTTTAAGTTTTCCTGAATTACTTTTTCTGAAGATTCTAATTTGTTCAGATTAAAATATGCATTGAGCAGATTGAAAATAATATCTTCTCTGTCTTTAACGAATTCAAATTTCGCAGCATCATTTAAAAGATTGGTAGATTCTTTTGCATACTTCAGTCTGAATCCTGAAAAAATTGTTTCAGATGCGCTGATGCCGACAGAGTAATTATTCAGATAAACAGGAAATAACGAAACCGGTTCACTTGCTCCCGGAAATAAAAACTTAGGAGCTTCGATGTCACTCAGTCTGGTATAATTTGCATTCAGCTTTACAATTGGCAATGTTGCATCCATTGCCTGATCATATTTTGCCTGCGCCATTTGTAATTTAGCCTGTGAGATCTTCAGTGATTTACTGCTGTCCAGACCTGTTTTTATCAATTCATTGACGGAAAGCAATTCTGATTTTTGTTGAGCAAACCCGGAAAGAGGGAGTCCTGCAATAAGTACAAAGAAAAGTGACCTGATTTTTTTGATCATATGTTCTGGAATTTTATTCATTTGAGATCATTAAATATTTTTTAAAAAGATCTGTGAGATATTTTTTCATTCGCGCTTTCATTTCAGGATATTCACTGATATGTTTGTTATTGTCGAGATCAAACAAGCGTGTTGTAAGACATGATGAATTGGAAAACTGAGCTACTGTTCCGAAAAAAGTTATGATCAGTAATTCAACATCGACCTGACGGAAAACTTTTTTTCTGATTCCATCTTCTATGATGTTTCTTACTTCAGTAATATTTTTCATAAGTATCGATTGAATCTGATTACTCATTTCATCTGTATTCTGTAAAGAGATCTGACGATGAAGAATTTTGTGAAATCTGTAATTGTCCATCACCTTATCAATATAGCTTTCGATCATACTGTCAATTCTGGCGATTGGATCTTCAATATCTTTCTGGATGTCTTGTAATTTTGTCCTGAAGATCAATGCTCTTTGTTCAACCATTTCCGTAAACAACATTTCTTTTGAACCGAAATAGTAAGAGACCATTGCAATATTGATATCAGCTTTTTTGGCTATCATCCGGATCGATGTGGCATCGTACCCGAATTCAGCAAACAACTCTTCAGAAATTGCAAGTATGTGTTCTTTCTTTGTCATATTTTAAATTTCGGGTGCAAAATTAAACGATTGTTTAAATTAAACAAACGTTTAATTTAAATTTTTTGCATTTATTTAAGAAACGATATCATTTTAAAATTACCTCGTGACTAAAACGGCCTTTTTTGGCTAAAAAGTGGTATGAGAATGGTCAAATGCGAATGTTTGAGTAAAGCTTGTTTTAGTATTTTCGATACATATATATAAGGTAAATAAATAGCGTAAAAAAATGCAGTAAAATGCGAAATTGGCAAGTATAAAAACCATAAATTTGCCTGTTATTCAGACAAAAAGCCCTGAATTTCGTTAAAAATGAACCCTTCAAGTCATACTTCCGACTTTCTTCCCATCCTGATTCAGTTTTTGGTAGCTGCAGGCTTTGTTGTTACAACAATGATCGCTACTCACTTGCTGGGACCAAAGCGGAAATCCAAGATAAAACTTGACACTTTTGAGTGTGGAATCGAATCACATGGCAATGCCAGAATTCCATTTTCAATCAAATATTTCCTTGTCGCAATTCTATTCGTTCTGTTTGATGTCGAAGTGATCTTTATGTATCCTTGGGCAGTAAACTTTAAAGAGCTTGGTGTGTTGGGTTTGATGGAGATGTTTTTATTTATGGGTTTACTGCTAACAGGATTTTTCTACATCATCAGAAAAGGCGCTTTGAAGTGGGAATAGTTTAAGAAAGGAAGAAATGAAAGATATACAATCAGCATCCAACGTAAATATTGTACAAGCTCCGGCCGGATTTGAAGGTCCTGGATTCTTTGCAACGAAGTTGGATCACGTAGTAGGACTGGCGAGAAAAAATTCTATTTGGCCACTTCCATTTGCAACCAGTTGTTGCGGAATTGAATTCATGGCAACAATGGCTTCAACTTATGATCTTGCAAGATTCGGTTCAGAACGTTTGAGTTTTTCTCCGCGTCAGGCCGACCTTCTGATGGTCATGGGAACGATTGCAAAAAAGATGGGACCTGTTTTACGTCAGGTGTACGAACAAATGGCTGAACCACGTTGGGTTCTTTCAGTTGGTGCATGTGCGTCGAGCGGTGGAATTTTCGATTCGTATTCTGTATTGCAAGGCATCGATCATATTATTCCTGTCGACGTATATGTTCCCGGTTGTCCACCACGTCCTGAACAAATTCTTGAAGGCGTTATGAGTATTCAGACACTTATCCAGAATGAATCATTACGCCGCAGAAATTCTCCTGAGTATAAACAGCTTCTTGCTTCTTACGGAATAGAATAATCGAATATGAATAAGCCTTCAATAGATCAGATCGCAGAAGCTATCAATGAAAAATTTGGTAATGCAATTTTAAGCAGGGAAGAAAAATACGATTTTACTGTTTTTACGATCGACAAAAGTATCCTCGTTTCTCTATGTAAATTTTTGTATGATGATGAAAGATTTCAGTTTCGTTATCTTACAACTGCATGTGGTATTCATCTTCCTGATGAACCGAAACCATTTGCAATGATGTATCAATTGCATAGTTTAGTCTTCAATGTTCGCATTCGTATCAAAGCGTATACGACTTTGAATGATCTGCATTTTGATACACTCATTCCAATCTTTTCAGCTGCGAACTGGATGGAAAGAGAAGCATTCGATTTTTATGGCATTCGTTTCAATGGTCATCCAAAGATGACTCGCATTCTGAATGTAGAAGATATGGATTATCATCCGATGCGGAAAGAATATCCGGTTGAAGATCGTACACGTTACGATAAAGATGATACAATGTTTGGTCGTGAAAAAGCCAATTTCAAAAAATTAACTTAGGAATGCAATTAAAGCCAACGATACCAGACGATCATAAGCAGTATACAACGCTTAACCTTGGACCAACACATCCGGCAACACATGGAATTTTCCAGAATGTGTTAACGATGGATGGCGAGATCATCGTTGATTCAGAACCAACGATTGGTTATATCCATCGTGCGTTTGAAAAACTTGCTGAGCATAAACCATTTTATCAGATCACTCCACTTACTGACAGGATGAATTATTGTTCTTCACCGATCAATAATATGGGCTGGCATATGACAGTTGAAAAACTGATCAAAGCAGAACTTCCGAAACGGGTAGAATACATGCGGGTGATCATCATGGAACTTGCACGCATTTCAGATCATCTTGTTTGCAATAGTGTAATTGGTGTTGATACCGGAGCAATGACAGGTTTCCTTTATGTGTTCCAATGGCGTGAAGATATTTATGAAATTTACGAGGAGATCTGTGGTGCACGTCTTACGACTAACATCGGTCGCATAGGAGGTTTCGAAAGAGACTTCAATGAAACTGCCTGGAGAAAAATTAAAAAATTAGTAAACGATCTGCCTGCAGGATTAAAAGAATTCGAAAAACTTTTAGTTCGTAACAGAATTTTTATGGATCGCACAATTGGTTGCGGACCAATTTCAGCAGAGCGTGCACTGAATTATAGCTTCAGTGGACCGAATCTTCGTGCAGCAGGAGTTGATTACGACGTTCGTGCTATGAATCCTTATTCTTCATACGAAGAATTTGAATTTGAAATTCCTATCGGAAAAAATGGTGATACATACGATCGCTTCATGGTTCGTGAAGAAGAGATGTATCAGAGTTTGTCTATCATTCGTCAGGCAATGGAGAAAATTGAAAAACTCCAGGATAAGACATCTTTCCATGCAGATATCCCTTCATTCTATCTTCCTCCGAAAGAAGACGTGTATAATAATATGGAAGCATTGATCTACCATTTCAAAATTGTAATGGGAGAAACGGATGTTCCGAAAGGAGAAGTTTATCATTGTGTTGAAGGTGGAAATGGTGAGTTGGGATTTTATCTGATGAGCGACGGAGGTCGTCAGCCGTTTCGTTTGCATTTCCGTCGTCCTTGTTACATCTATTATCAGGCGTACAGAGAAATGATCAAAGGAGCTTTCTTAAGTGATGCAATTTTGACAATGAGTTCCATGAATGTTATTGCAGGTGAATTAGACGCCTGATCAGAAAATAAAATTGACCGCATTAAAATGAATACCGGTAAAGAAATTAAATTCAGTGACGAATCCCTTGCTCTCGCAAAGAGAATGATGCAACGTTATCCTGAAGGAAAACATAAATCTGCATTGATTCCGATCCTGCATATTGCGCAAGCAGAGTTTGATGGATGGCTTAGTCCTGAAACTATGGATTACGTTGCCTCTGTAATTGGAATTGAACCTGTGGAAGTATATGAAGTTGCTTCATTTTATTCCATGTTCAATCTGAAGCCTGTCGGAAAATGTGTGATCGAAGTTTGTCGCACTAGTTCGTGCTGGTTACTTGGCGCTGAAGATGTAATTTCTCATCTCGAAAAAAAATTGAATATAAAAAACGGGCAAACTACATCTGACGGAATGTTTACACTGAAGTCTGTTGAATGTCTTGGTTCATGCGGCACAGCGCCGATGATGCAAGTGGGTGCAGATTATTATGAAAATCTTAGTCTTGAAAAAGTAGATACACTCGTTGAGAGATTCCGTGCAGAAGGCAAAAGAAAAACCTATACAGATAAAGCGGAGGCCGGAAATTAATTATGGGAAAGAAATTACTTTTAAATAACGACCACATTCCGGGAATCAATACTTATGATGTTTATCGTAAGAATGGCGGATATGCTTCCGTAGAAAAAGCGATCAAAACAATGACTCCGGAAGCCATTGTTGAAGAAGTGAAAAAATCAGGATTGCGTGGAAGAGGTGGAGCAGGATTTCCCACAGGAATGAAATGGAGTTTCCTTGCGAAGCCGGAAGGTGTTGCAAGATATATTGTATGTAATGCAGATGAGTCTGAACCGGGAACTTTCAAGGACAGATATCTGATGGAACGCATTCCGCATCTTCTTATAGAAGGAATGATCACATCAAGTTTTGCTCTTGGAGCAAATACTTCTTACATCTACATCCGCGGAGAATATTTTTATGTAGCAAGAATTTTAGAACAAGCAATCGACGAAGCGTATGCAAATGGTTGGCTTGGAAAGAATATATTAGGAAGCGGATACTCACTCGATCTGTATGTTCAGGTTGGAGCAGGTGCATATATCTGCGGAGAAGAAACAGCTTTACTTGAGTCACTGGAAGGCAAACGTGGAAATCCGCGTATCAAACCTCCATTCCCTGCAATCGCAGGTTTGTATGGTTGTCCGACAGTAGTTAATAATGTTGAAACAATTGCAGCAGTTGTTCCCATCGTGAATAATGGCGGTGACGAATATGCAAAAGTCGGAATAGGAAAAAGTACAGGAACGAAATTAATTTCAGCAAGTGGTCACATCAACAAGCCCGGTGTTTATGAAATTGAAATGGGAATTACCGTTGAAGATTTTATTTACAGCGATGAATGGTGTGGTGGAATTAAGAATGGTAAAAAACTGAAAGCAGTAGTTGCAGGAGGTTCATCTGTTCCAATTCTTCCTGCAGAATTAATTTTAAAGACAGCAAACGGTGAACCACGATTAATGTCGTACGAATCACTTGCTGACGGCGGATTTGCAACCGGAACAATGTTAGGTTCTGGTGGATTCATCGTAATGGATGAAAGCACAAGCATCGTAAAAAATCTCTGGAACTTCACTCGTTTCTATCACCACGAAAGCTGCGGACAATGTTCGCCTTGTCGTGAAGGAACCGGCTGGATGGAAAAAGTATTACATAAAATCGTAAACGGCCACGGAACATTAAGCGACATCGATCTGGTGTGGGATATACAATCTAAAATAGAAGGAAAAACTATTTGTCCGTTAGGAGATGCAGCGGCATGGCCCGTTGCTAGTGCGATCAGACATTTCAGAGCAGAGTTCGAAGACTATGTGCGAAATCCGAAATCGATTGTGGATGTGAAGCATTACTATCGGTTGAAGGAGCAAGCAGTTTAACTGAGGTCAGAGGTCAAAGGTCAGAGGTCACGCAGGATGTATTAATAAGAGAGTTTGTCGCTTTTATTAAATGTAAATAAAATTTATTGTCTATACATTGTAGTATGGACAATAATAAAAAAAAAGAAGAAATACTTCCCCGATCACGGAAGTTTGCAATAAGAGTATTGAAACTTGGTCATTATCTGAAGAATAAAAAAGTAGAATATTTTCTCAGGGATCAGGTAGCAAGAAGCGGAGCATCGATTGGAGCAAATTTGCATGAAGCAAAAGCAAGTAGTAGCGACAAAGAATTTTGCAGGTTCTATGAAATTGCGCTTCGTTCTGGTTATGAAACTGAGTATTGGTTTGAAATCCTGGATGAAATATATAAGATCAGTGAAGAGCCTGCATTTGTAAACTTAAGATCTGAATTAATTCAAATAAATAAGATCATTAGTGTAATTGTATTAAAATTAAAAGATAAGATAGAAAAGGAAAGTAAAAAGAAGAAAACGCTGAATTTGGTATGAATTCCATTGGATAATCTAAGAGTTGCAAGTTCCAATTAGACCAAAAAGTGTGACCTCTGACCTTTGACCTCTGACCTGAAAAAAGTATGGCAAAAGTAACAATTGATGGAAAGAGCATTGAGGTACCCGACGGTACAACAATACTTAACGCTGCTCGCATGATCGGAGGAGAAATTGTTCCTCCTGCAATGTGTTATTATTCTTCGCTGAAAACAAGCGGCGGCTACTGCCGTACTTGTATTGTGAAAGTCACAAAAGGTTCTGAAAAAGATCCTCGTCCAATGCCAAAACCTGTTGCTTCTTGCAGAACAACTGTTATGGATGGAATGGAAGTGCAGAATATTACTTCACCTGACTTGATGGAAGCGCGTGCTGGAGTGGTTGAGTTTTTATTGATCAACCATCCGCTTGATTGTCCGATCTGTGATCAGGCCGGTGAATGTCATTTACAGGATCTTGCATATGAACATGGTCTGGCAAAAACACGTTACGAATTTTCTCGGAGAACATTTGATAAGATTGATATCGGTTCAAAGATCAAATTACACATGACTCGTTGCATTCTATGTTACCGTTGTGTGAAAGTTGCTGACCAGATCACAGATAAACGTGTACACGGTGTAATGAATCGTGGTGATGTTTCTGAGATCAGTACATATATTCAGAAAGCAGTCGATAATGATTTCTCCGGAAACATGATCGACGTTTGTCCCGTTGGTGCATTGACAGATCGAACGTTCCGTTTCAAATCGCGTGTGTGGTTTGCTAATCCAGTTGATGCTCATCGCGATTGTCCTAAGTGTGCCGGAAAAGTTACACTATGGATGAAAGGCGAGGAAGTTTATCGTGTTACAGGAAGAAAAGATCAATATGCTGAAGTGAAAGACTGGATCTGTAACGATTGTCGTTTCGAAAAAAAGGCAGCTTCCGATTGGCAGATCGATGGCCCAACAAACTTCGACAGACATTCAGTGATCACACAAAATCATTATACACTTCCGGAGCCTGCTCACAAACCGTTGTTGAATGATGTAAAAGTTGTTCAGAATCTTGTCAGTGGAAAACGAATAACTAATAACGATAACTAATCGTGAATAGTGAAAAGTTGCCCGAACCGGGCAGTTTTTCTAATCTCTGATTACGAATTACAAATTACGAATTACGAAAAGAAAAAATGTCAACATACCTTCTCATAAAAATCATCATCATCGTATCAGTCTTTCTGATTTCGTTATTGGTGGCCATGTATTCAACTTATGCAGAGCGAAAGGTTGCTGCTTTCATGCAGGATCGGTTAGGTCCAAACCGCGCGGGTCCATTCGGAATACTGCAGCCATTAGCTGACGGTGTGAAAATGTTTATGAAAGAAGAGATCATTCCAAATGTTTCGAGTAAATTCCTTTTCATTCTTGGTCCTAGTCTGGCAATGTTGACTGCCTGTATGACAAGTGCTGTTATTCCCTGGGGAAAAGGATTGTCTATCGGCGGAAATTTCTATCCTGTGCAGGCAACAGATGTAAACATTGGTATTCTCTACATATTCGGTGTCGTTTCGATTGGAGTATATGGAATTATGATCGGAGGCTGGGCTTCAAATAATAAATACTCATTGTTAGGTGCCTTACGTGCATCATCCCAAATGATCAGCTATGAGATAGCAATGGGTCTGGCAATTATCGCTCTGGTAATGATGACAGGTACACTCAGTGTTCGTGAAATTGCAGAACAACAATGGGGCGGAAGATGGAATGCATTTTATCAGCCACTTGGGTGTTTGATATTCATCATTTGTGCATTTGCAGAAACCAATCGTGCTCCATTTGATTTACCTGAATGCGAAACAGAATTAGTTGGCGGATATCACACAGAATACAGTTCAATGAAACTGGGCTTCTATCTTTTCGCTGAATACATCAATATGTTCATTTCTTCAGCAGTGATCAGCACGCTTTACTTCGGTGGTTATAATATGCCTTTCATTGAACGGTTTGTAACCGATCCGAATTGGTTAAGCATGATCGGAACTGCCTTCTTATTCGGAAAAATATTCTTCTTCATATTCTTCTTCATGTGGATCCGCTGGACACTTCCGCGTTTCCGTTATGATCAACTTATGAATCTGGGATGGAAAATATTATTACCTCTTTCAATCGCTAACATCTTTGTAACAGGGATGATTATGTGGTGGACGGGGAAACTAGGATAGTTGATTAGGTCAAAGGTCAAGGGTCAAAGTTATGCCTGACCCTTGACCTTTGACCCTTGACCTAATACAAACAAAAAATGCAACCTCTCACCAATAAAAGCAAACAAGTAGTAAAACAGGAATTAACCTTCGCTGAAAAGATCTATTTGCCTGCTATTTTAAATGGAATGAAGATCACCTTAAAGCATTTCTTTAAGAAGAAAGTGACTATTTCATATCCTGAACAAAAGAAAGATGTTGCACCTGTGTGGCGTGGTCAGCATATTTTAAAGCGCGATGAAAATGGTGCGGAACGGTGTACAGCTTGTGGTTTGTGTGCTCTGGCGTGTCCGGCGGAGGCTATTACAATGGTTGCAGCTGAAAGACAGAAAGGCGAAGAGAAGTTATACAGGGAAGAAAAGTATGCAGCTACCTATGAGATCAATATGTTGCGTTGTATTTTTTGTGGATTATGTGAAGAGGCCTGTCCTAAAGAAGCAATTTTTCTTACTGATAAATTGGTGACAGTTTCTCTCAACCGTGCAGAAATGATCTACGGTAAAGATAAGTTAGTGGAAGGTGTGAACGATAGAATTGATATCAGTGATCGTCAGACTCCTGAAGTAAAAGAATTTAAACAGAACAAGAATCTTCAGCATAATAAATTGTAGTCGCTAAGAAATTAAGAACATTAAAAATGAATCTTTCGTTATTTTATTTCCTGGCCTTCCTTGCAATACTCAGTGCATTGATGGTTGTTGTTGCTAAAAATCCGGTGCATAGTGTCTTGTATCTGATCATTACTTTCTTTGCTATTGCAGGACATTACATTCTGATGAATGCGCAGTTTCTCGCTGCTGTTCATATAATTGTATATGCAGGGGCAATTATGGTCTTGTTCTTATATGTTATCATGATGCTGAATCTGAATTCAAATGTTGAGCCACATAAAAATAAATGGCTGAAGTTTGCCGCAACTGTTTCAGGTGGATTATTAATGGTTGTATTGGTTGGAGCATTCCGTCAGGCATCTACATCGGTTGCAGTGGTTCAAAATTCAGAAGTAGGATTGATAAAAAATCTTGGATTGGTTTTGTTCCGTGAATATGCACTTCCGTTTGAGATCTCATCGATCTTATTATTGACAGCAATGGTGGGAACAGTAATGTTAGGTAAAAAAGAAATTAATTAATCAGGAAATGAACACGATCTTTCAAACTATACCCCTTAGTCATTATGTTATTTTAAGTACACTGTTGTTCTGCATTGGTGTGCTTGGAGTGCTTTTCAGAAGAAATGCAATTATCATTTTCATGTGCATTGAGCTAATGCTGAATGCGGTAAATTTACTGTTAGCTGCTTTCTCAACATATTTTGGTGATTCAGCAGGGCAAGTATTCGTTTTCTTTATCATGGCAGTAGCAGCGGCTGAAGTTGCTGTCGGACTGGCTATTCTGACAATGATTTTCAGAAATACAGGGTCGGTAGATATCAATTTCCTGAATAAACTGAAGCATTGATTTAATCATTGTTAATTTCATGTCATTTTTCTAAACTCTTTGTTGAGCATGGATTAATTGTGTTTATTTGTGAATACAACCACACAATTAAAATCTTAAAATTATGTATAGAGTATTAGAAGATTTCCTAACCGACTGGAAATATGAAAGTCAGTCAACTCTCAGTTTATTCAAAAACCTTACTGATGACAGTCTGACAAAAGTCGTTCATCCCGATGTAAGAACACTTGGATTTCTTGCCTGGCACATTGTTCACACAATGCAGGAGATGATGGCCAAAGTCGGTTTAAATGTTGACATCAAAGACCAGGAAAATTATTCAGGGGAGAATGTAAAAGAACTTTGCAGTGCTTATGAAAATGGCGCCAATTCACTTGCCGAAGAAATAAAAAAGAAATGGACAGTTGACGATCTGCAAAAGGAAGACAACATGTATGGTGAAATGTGGAAACGTGGTACTACACTAACTATCCTCATCAAACACGAAGCTCATCACAGAGCAGAAATGATCGTACTCATGAGAATGCTTGGATTGCCTGTAGTTGGACCTTATGGACCTACACGTGAGGACTGGGCGAAATTCGGAATGCCAACTATGAAATAAAATGAAATGAAATGAAGTAAAGAGAAGTATAATGAAGTAAAAATAAGTGAAAATAAGTAGAAAGAAGTGAAATGTGAAGATTGTAAACAGTATAGAATGAAAGAATGATTGATTTCACTCCACTGCACTATCCTTCATTCCACTTCATTCCACTTCATTCCACTTCATTTAACTTCATTTAACTTCACTTCATTCCACTTCATTCCACTTCATTCCACTTCATTCC
>ERZ795044.3458-NODE-3458-length-13227-cov-28.232007_pt1 | contig 13227 bp, 10 predicted proteins | sample MGYA00375128_ERZ795044 | MGnify/ENA primary metagenome ERZ795044 (study PRJEB30173, sample SAMN05720213) | anaerobic digester metagenome | isolation source: active sludge of municipal wastewater-treating anaerobic digesters | place: USA | collected 2014-12-22 ... | reverse complement strand
GAGCGCGCTCACGCGGGGGTGGGCTCAGCGCCCTCTAGAGTGGATCGGGTGAGCCCAGCCGACGGAGTGCGAGCCACCTGGCTCGGGCACGCGAGCGTGCTTCTCGACCTCGGTGGCGTCCGCCTGCTCACCGATCCGCTGCTGCGGCCGCGTCTGGGACCGCTGCGTCGCCGGCACGACCTGCCGGTGCACCGCCACGTCGACGACGTCGACGCCGTGCTGCTCAGCCACCTGCACCACGACCACGCCGACCTGCCCTCGCTGCGGCGGCTGGGCGACATCCCGGTGGTCACCGAGCGGAGCAACGTGCCCTGGCTGGACAAGAACCGGCTGGGGATCGGGGATGCCGCCAGCGATGACTGGCACCCCATCGCCCCCGGGGTCGAGGTGCTCCTCGTCAGGGCCGACCACGAGGCCCGTCCCATGCCGCACCGGCCGAACGGCGCCACCGGGATGCTCGTGCGTGGCGGCGGGGTCGTCGTGTGGTTCGCCGGTGACACCTCGTTGCACCCCGACATGGACCTGCTCCCCCAGCTCGCCGGCGCCCCGATCGACCTGGCCCTGCTCCCCGTCGGCGGGTGGGGACCGCGGCTCTCCCCCGGTCACATGGGACCGGCAGAGGCGGCCGAGGCAGCCGTGCGCAGCGGTGCCCGCCACGTGCTGCCGATCCACTACGGCACGCTGCACCCCTCCGGCTGGCCGACCTCACGCCTGGCCTGGACCACCGACCCCGGCCACCGCTTCGCCGACGACCTGCGGGCCGTCTCGGATGCCGTCGCGCACGTCCCGGCGGTCGGCGCCGCCGTCACGATCCGCGCGCCGCGCTGACCAGCTCCCACAGTGCTGCCGCCGTCTCGTGCGGGTGGGTCAGCGGGAAGACGTGCAGCCCGTGGCGCACGGTGACCACGCGCACCCACCGGGCGCTGACCGCGGCCCGCGCGTAGCGCCGGACGTCGACGCGAAGCTGGTCGAGCTGGCCGTTGACGAGCAGCACCGGGCAGGTCACCTCGCCGAGCATCGCCGGCCGGCAGTTGCCCATCACACCGGCCCATGCCGCCGGGATGCCGTCGAAGCCGTAGCCGGCCTCCTTGATGACGGCCGCCAGTTCCTCGGGCAGCATCGCGGCGAACTGCCGGTCCAGCGCCCGCGACATCCGGTCGACCCCCAGGCGCTGCTCGGCCGAGGCGATGCTCCGGTACAAGGCGGCCCCCGGCCCCGCCGGTACCGCCGACGACCCGAGCAGGCCGAGCCCGGACAGGCGCTGCGGGTGGGCCGCGGCATACGCCATCGCCAGGTAACCCCCGAGGCTGTGCCCCACGAGGACGACGGGCACGCCGGCAACGCCACCCTCGACGGACTCCCCCACGACCTCGAGCGCGCGTTCCCAGGTGAACGCCTCGTCCCGACGGGTGCCGTGTGCCGGCAGATCAGGAACGGCGAGGTCGACATCGGGCCCGAGCAGGGTGGCGTAGCGGGTCCACTGCGCCGCGCTCAGCTGGGAACCGTGGACGAGGACGACACGCACCTGACCAGCCACCCGACCATCCTCCCCCAGCGCGGCATCCGATCGGTGCTTGGATGGCGGGATGAGCGCCCTGGTGACCGCCGCTGACCTTTCCGACGACCTGTCCCGACGGGCCGTGAAGGTCATCGACGTGCAGTACAACCTGCGGGGGACCCCGGGCCGCGAGCTGTACGCCGCGGCGCACCTTCCGGGTGCACCCCACCTCGACCTCGACGCGGCCCTCGCCGGCCCACCGGGGTCAGGCGGGCGGCATCCGCTCCCCGACCCGGGGGTGCTCGAGGACGCGCTGCGCTCCTGCGGGATCGACGACGACGACGAGGTCGTCGTCTACGACCAGAGCACCTCGTTGTCCGCGGGTCGGGCCTGGTGGGTGCTGCGCTGGGCGGGCCACCCGCAGGTGAAGGTGCTCGACGGCGGCCTGGCCGCGTGGCGGCAGGCCGGCTTGCCCGTCTCGGATGCCGTGCCGTCGCCGTCGCGCGGTGACCTCACCGTGCGCGCGGGCTCGGTCCCCGTCCTCGATGCACTCGGCGCCGCAGACATGGCCCGCGCCGGCGTGCTGCTCGACGCCCGCACCCCGGAGCGGTTCCGCGGTGAGAGCGAGCCCATCGACCGCGTCGCCGGACGCATCCCCGGGTCGACGAACCTGCCCATCGGCGACCTGCTGAACACCGACGGCACGTTCCGCTCGCCGGAGGAGATCCGCCGGGTGGCGGCCGTGGCGGGGGTGCACCGCGACACCCCGGTCGGCACGACGTGCGGTTCAGGCGTCACCGCAGCGCAGCTGGCTCTGGCGCTGCACACGGCCGGGATCGACGCGATCCCCTACGTCGGCTCGTGGAGCGAGTGGATCGAGGACCCGAACCGGCCGATCGCGACCGGCCCGACGGTCTGAGGCCTGACAGCACTCAGATCGCGAAGGACCCGGTGAAGTCGCCGAGCATGAGACTGGCCGGTCCGATGTCGGCCACCCGCCACAGTCGGGCCCGGGTGACGTCCCAGGCGAGCACCCGGCGCACCGTTCCCTGGAACCCCGCTCGCTCGGACCGGGACTCGAGGAACACCACGGCGGACGGGCCCCATCCGAGGGCTCGGTAGCACTGGGCCGGCACGAGCGGGCCCTCTGTCGCGGCCAGCACCCGCGGGATCGGGGGCAGGTCCCCCTGGGCGGCCATCAGCCCCTGCGATCGCTGGACCGCACGCTGGTAGGTCTCCGGAAGCCACGCGCCCGTGCTGACCCAGCCCTCGGTGTTGGAGACCGACGTGCCGTGCGGCACGAGCGGTGGGCCGCGCAGGTCCTTGGTGCCGGTCAGCTCCCCCTCACCGGAGAAGGTGCGCAGCACGGTGGCGCCGCCGGAGTCCACCAGGTCTGACCAGTCGGGGCTCACGGCGTTCTCGGCACGCCGGACGCCGTAGTTCTCGGGGTCGATGAGCCATCCGGCATCGCGCCCACGGGCCACGACGGTGCGCCCGTCACGCGCCCAGCCGGCCGCGGCGATGGTCGGGTCGGGCACCGGCACCTCGATGACGGAGCCGTCCCGGGCATCGAGGATGACGACCGCGGCCGGTCGGTGGAACACCACCCGGTGTCGGTCGTCGGCGATCGAGCGTGGGCCGAGCGGTCCTGAGCGCAGGGACGACAACGGCATCTGCACCGACGGCACGAGAACGTACGGTGTCGACGCGTTGGGGGCGTAGAGCACCGGCGACGAGCGATCGCCCGAGGTCGCCACCATGAACACACCCCGAACGGCGTTGGCGACCCCGGTCAGGCCCTGCTCGCCCAGAACCGCTCGCGCCTCCACGGGACCGGCGGCCAAGGTCTCGGGGAGCGCGAGCTCTTCGCGCAGGGGGTACACCGGCAGGTTGGCCTCTGAGCGAGGGTCCGGCGCGAGGTAGACCCTGACGCCCTGGACCTGGAGCAGCGGCAGCCGACCGTCGGCGACCGCCGCGGACGACGAAGACGTGGGCACCGGGCGCGGCCTCGGTGGTGCATCGGGCTCGCGCAGCGCCACGGCGGCCACCGCGCCGCCGGCGAGGACAAAGCCTGCGGCGAGCAGGCTGCGCCGCACCACCGAGCGCCGCTGCCGCCCGGCCTGCGCCCAGGCGTCACCGACGAGGTCGGTCTCGGGCAGGTCGTCGCTGGCCAGCTCGAGGTTCTCGCGGGCGTCATCCGGCGTCCACCCGAGCAGCGCGAGGACGGCCTCGTCGTCGCGGCGCACCACCCGCAGCGGCCGACCGAGCAGGGGGGCAGCAGCGTCCTCACCGTGGTCCTCGAGGTGGCAGGCAACGATGACGGCCCGTTGGGCCGGGGTGAGCGAGTCCAGTGCCGCCATGACCTCGGCGCGACGGCGTTCGTCGTCGGCTGCGTCCTCGTCCTCGTCGAGGCCACCGTCCTGCCACCGGATGCCGTGCTCACCGGCCCGCGGGGACGGCAGGTCCCGACGCCGCCACGACGCGACGGCGTCGCGGTACACCAGGTGGCGCACCACGGCATCCGGTCGTTCCTCCTCGACCCGGCCCCACTGCCGCGCGAGCGTCACGAAGACGTGGCGCAGCACCCCCTGCGCGATCCCGACGTCACCACACACGAGGTGGGCCACCCGCAGGAGCTCGGGTTGGCGCGACTGCGCGAACGCGACGAACTCGGCCTCGGCCTCGGACAGCCCGTTCGACCCGTCCACGCCCCACCACCTCCTCGCGTTCGGTCTGCTTAGATCGTCCCGTGACGGGGGCGACTGACTCACCATTCCACGTCGACCTGCGAGGCGTGGTCGACCTGTTGTCGCACCACCTGTACTCCGGGCCCCGGGTCTACCTTCGTGAGCTCCTCCAGAACTCGCTCGACGCCGTGACCGCCCGCACGCAGGACGATCCGCAGGCCCCGCGCCGGGTGCGCATCGTGCCAGCGGACCTCTCCCCGGACGGCTGCCTGCACGTCGACGACTCCGGTATCGGGCTCGACGAGGACGGCATCCGGGCGGTGCTCGCGACCATCGGCGCCTCCACCAAACGCGACGCCCTGGGGTTGGCGCGCGAGAGCTTCCTCGGTCAGTTCGGCATCGGGCTGTTGTCGTGCTTCCTCGTCACCGACGAGATCCGGGTGACGACGCGGCGGGCCGGCACCGACGAGACCTGGTTGTGGGTGGGCCGCGACGACGGCACGTACTCGGTGCCCTCTCCCCGCAGCCACGCGCCGAGCCCGGCACCGACGTGGCCCTGCGACCCCGAGGGAGCGCAGCCGACCTGCTCAGCGCCGAGGTCGTCGAACGGCTCGCGTCGTCCTACGCCTCCTACCTGCCGGTGGATCTCGTCGTCGAGACCGCGGGCGGGCCGGTGATCGCAGCAGGACGGCGCTTCCCGTGGGAGGGGGGCGGGCGGGATGCCGCGCTCTCCCTCGGCGAGGTGGTGGTCGGGGCCCGGCCACTGGACGTCGTGGACCTCTCCGACCCCGTGTCGGGGGTTCGGAGCCAGGCCTTCGTCCTGCCGCACCCCACCGGCACGCGCGGTGGGCACCGGCTCTACGCCAAGCGCATGCTCGTCGGCGAGTCGGTGCCGGACGTGCTGCCCGACTGGGCGTTCTTCGTGCGGGCCGTCCTCGACACCGAGCGGCTTGCCCTGACCGCCTCGCGCGAGTCGCTGGCGGACGACGACGTGTTGGGGCAGACCCGCGCCCGGCTCGGCGACCAGCTCAAGTGCTGGCTGCTGCGGATGGCCCGCACCGACCGGGCCCGCGCGCAGGAGTTCTTCGGGGTGCACCACCTGGGGCAGGTGGCCGCCATCGCGCGGGCCGAGGACATCGCGGTGCTCAACGCCGGGTACGCCTACGACCGCACCATCCTCGAACGATGGGTCGCCCGCACCGACGGGGTGGAGGCCGTGCGCCTGGAACCCGAACACCTCGCCGGCCGGTTCAGCGATCCCGATCCCGACGAGGCCGCCGCCTTCGCGCCGCTGCTGGACGTCGCCCGCCAGGTGCTCGGGCGATCCGAGGTGAGGCCGGTGGTGCGCTCGTTCCGCCCCGCCACGATGCACGCCGTCCTGTTGGTCGGCCGCGATGCGCACCGCGAACGCGACCGACGTGACGTGGCTGCCGCGGTCGACGACCCCTGGTCGGCCGCCCTCGCCGAGATCGCCGAGCCGGATGCCGTGGCGCGCTTCGTCCTCAACGCCGAGCACCACGCGGTGCGCCGCCTCGCGGACTGTGGTGACGCCGAGCTGCAACGGGTCGCCCTCGAAGCGTTGTACGCCCACGCCCTGCTCGCCGGGCGGCACCCCCTCACCCCGTTCGACAGCGCCCTCGTGGCCCGAGCGCTGCCGGCACTGATCGACCGGGCCGTCGACGGAGGACCAGCATGAGCCAGTGGGATCAGGTGTCAGAGCAGTTCGCCAGGCTGTCGCTGGCGGCGGACGAGGCACCCATCGGGATGGAGCGTGTGCGCGCCCACGAGATGGCGCTGCGCCTGGCTCAGTCCAACCAGTCGTTCGCCGAGGAGTTCGTCGCCCGCATCGACCTCACCCAAGCCCTGTACTACGTGCCCGACGACCCACACACCCTCGTCCACTTCACGTGGCTGCGACGGGCCCTGGACCCCGTCCACGAGCTGGAGGAGGACGACCGCCACGCGGTGCTGTGGCGCCTGAAGTGGGCGATCGACCTCATCGAGACCCTCCCCGAGGTGCCGTTGTCGGCCTTGGTGGCGGCCATCGACGACGTCGAGGAGGTCTACCGCGCCGAGGGTGCGGCGCTTCGTCCCGTGTACGCCGCTCGCGCCCGCCTGGCGCAGCGCCTCGGCGACCGGGATGCCGTCGCCCGCGAGCTCAGTGCGTGGCTCGCCGAGCCGCGGGACAGGCACAGCGACTGCCTGGCCTGCGAGCACCGTGGGCAGAGCCGGCTGGTCGCCCCCGATGACCCGGCCCGGGCCCTCGACCTGCTCGCCCCGGTGATCGACGGTGACCTCACCTGCGGCGAGGAGCCGCGCACCAGCCTCGCTGACGCCGCGCTGCTGCGCCTGCACCTCGGCGACGTCGAAGGCGCCGTCAGCGCCTTCCGCCGGTCGTGGCACCTCGCCCAGGACGACCCCACCGCCGCCCTGAACGTCGGCACCTGCCTGCGGGTGCTGCTGCGCGTGGGCAACACCGACCGCGCGATCGACCTCCTGCTCCCGCGCCTCGGCTGGCTCGACGACCTCCCCTCCCCGTGGGCCCGGATGTGGTTCTCCGCCACCGCTGCACACGTGCTCGACCGCGCGGCCGCCGTGGGTCTGGCCCCTGACGACATCGACGGGCGCCCCGTCGCTGACGTCGTTCGCGACCTGACCTCCACGTCGGACGACATCGCTGCGGCCTTCGACGCGCGCTACTCCTCGACGGTGGTGTCACGGTCTCTGGCGGCCGCCCATGACCCCTCGCTGGTGCCGACCGAGCCGACGTTGCCGCCCACACGCCTTCCCACGACGGCCGCGCCCACGGGCGGGCGCCGCAGCGCGACGCGTGCCACGGCATCCACAGACGTGCTCGAGCGGGCGCGGGCCCTCAGCGAGGCACTGCTGACCCTCGATCCGGCCACGGAGGACCACGTCGCCGCCTGGCTGCGCGACCGGGCCGCCCTGCTACCGGTCGAGGCCCCCGAGCAGTGGGCCGCCGTGGGCCTGCTCGACCGGGTCAGTTCCGTGGACGCCCCCGGTGACGAGCACCGCGCGATGCTCGAGTCCGCGAGGGAGGCCTCGCAGCGTGGTGGCGACGACGTCGGCGTGATTCGCTGTGACGGCGAACTCGCCCTCCTCGACGACGACGGGGCCGAACGGGCCCGTGAGATCGCGGCCCACCTGGAGTCCATCGGGGCACACACCGAGGCCGGCGGCCTGTGGCGGCGGCTGTTCCACCGCCCGGGAGGCGGCGAGCTGCGCGACCTCGAACGCGCCGCGGACGCCTACCGCGCCGCACAGTCCCGCGAGCGCGCCCTGCTCTGCGAGGTCGAGACGGCGATGGCGCTCGCCTCGACCGACCCTGACCCGGTTGCCGCTGACGCCCGGTTCAGCGCCGTCATGCCGCGGATCCAGGACGTCCCGGTCCTGCGCTCGATGGCCCTGGACGCGCGCAGTCGGATCGCGAACGCCGCCGGTGACAGCGACTCGGCCCTGACCCACCTGCGCTCGGCCCTGGAGGGGCGCGGCCTGCCCGAGCGCGCCCGCATCCCGCTCCTGCTCGGGCTGTGCGAGGTCCTCGTCGAGCAGAACACCTACGGCGAGCTGGAGGAGCCGGCCGCCGACCTGGTCGCCGCAGCAACGCGCCTGCGCGACCCCGTGCTGCTCGCCCACGGACAACGCTTCCTCGGCTTGGCCTACGTCGAGACCGGTCGACCGGTCGAGGCGGCCGAACTGCTGGAGGCAGCCCTGCCCGTCCTGCGCGAGACCAGCCCCTCGCTCGTCGGCCCTGCTGCCTGGGCCCTGGGCAACGCTCTCATCGGGCTCGGCCAGTGGGCGCCGGGACGCACGGCGTTCGCCACGGCATCCACCGCCTTCGAGGCCGAGGCACGGATCATGGAGTCCGCGCACGCCCAGTGGCGCGCGGGCAACTGCGCCTGGGATGCCGGCGACCTCACTGCGGCAGCGGTGCACTACGAGAGCGCGGCCGAGCGCGCCCGCGAGACCGCGACGGTCGACCTCTACCTCGAGGCGCTGCGCTCGCGCGCTGCGCTGCGCGCCGACACCGAGGACCTCACCGCCGGGATCGCCGACCTCGACGCCGCGATCGGGCTGGCCCAGGTGCTCGCTGACGAGGCCGGCGTGGACGACGACGAGTTCGACGGTGAGGTCATGGAGCCGCACGTGCTGCGCCAGGGCGCACACCTGCTCGCCAAGCACGGCGAGGTGGATGCCGCCGTCGCCCGTTTCGCGGCCGCCCAGGCTCTCGTCGGTGCCGAGTTCGAGGTGCTGCTGCGTGCCGAGGGCGCGATGGTGCTCGCCGACCACGACCGGCTCGCCGAGGCCGAACCCGTGCTGCGAGAGGCGATCACGTCGCTGCACGCACTGGGCCTGGTCGACGAGCGGGTCAACGCCGCCGGGGCGCTGGCCCGGGCGCTGGACCGCGACGGCCGCGGTGAGGAGGCCGAGCAGGTCTGGCAGCGCTACGGCCCGTCGGCCTGATCAGTGCAGCCTGATCAGGCGCCGACCAGGCGGGCCGCGAGCCAGCCCTCGACCTGGTCGAGGGCGACCCGCTCCTGCGCCATGGTGTCGCGCTCGCGGATCGTCACGGCCTGGTCGTCGAGGGTGTCGAAGTCGACGGTGAGGCAGAACGGGGTGCCGATCTCGTCCTGGCGGCGGTAGCGGCGGCCGATGGCACCGGCGTCGTCGAACTCGATGTTCCAGTTCTTGCGCAGCATCGCGGCGAGGTCGCGGGCCTTCGGCGACAGGTCGGCGTTGCGCGACAGCGGCAGCACGGCGGCCTTGACCGGAGCCAGGCGCGGGTCGAGCTTGAGCACGACGCGCTTGTCGACCCCACCCTTGGTGTTGGGGGCCTCGTCCTCGGTGTACGCGTCGACGAGGAACGTCATCAGGCTGCGCGAGAGGCCGGCGGCCGGCTCGATGACGTACGGCGTGTACTTCTCGCCACTCGCCTGGTCGAAGTAGACCAGGTCGGTGCCCGAGTGCTGCGTGTGGGTGCTGAGGTCGAAGTCGGTGCGGTTCGCGATCCCCTCGAGCTCACCCCACTCGCTGCCGGTGAAGTTGAAGCGGTACTCGATGTCGGTGGTGCCCTTGGAGTAGTGCGAGAGCTTCTCGACCGGGTGCTCGTAGTGGCGCAGGTTGTCGGGGTTGATGCCGAGGTCGGTGTACCAGCGGGTGCGCTCGTCGATCCAGTACTTGTGCCACTCCTCGTCCTCGCCGGGCTTGACGAAGAACTCCATCTCCATCTGCTCGAACTCGCGGGTGCGGAAGATGAAGTTGCCCGGGGTGATCTCGTTGCGGAAGCTCTTGCCGGTCTGGGCGATGCCGAACGGCGGCTTCTTGCGCGAGGCCTGCATGACGTTGAGGAAGTTCACGAAGATGCCCTGGGCGGTCTCGGGGCGCAGGTAGTGCAGACCCGACTCGTCCTCGAGAACGCCGAGGTGCGTCTTGAGCATCATGTTGAACTCGCGGGGTGGGGTCCACTGGCCGCGGGTGCCGCAGTTGGGGCAGGCGAGGTCGGTGAGCTCGATGGAGTCGGGGTCGACCTCCTTGCCCTTCTTGGCCTCGCGGTCGGCGACGGCCTCCTGCATGTGGTCGACCCGGAACCGCTTGTGGCAGCTCTGGCACTCGGTGAGCGGGTCGGTGAAGGCACCGACGTGCCCCGACGCGACCCAGACCTGGCGCGGCAGGATGATCGAGGAGTCGAGTCCGACGACGTCTTCGCGGGCGGTGACCATCGAACGCCACCACTGGCGCTTGATGTTCTCCTTGAGCTCGACGCCGAGCGGCCCGTAGTCCCAGGCCGAGCGCGTACCGCCGTAGATCTCGCCACAGGGGAAGACGAACCCCCGACGCTTGCAGAGGGAGACGACGGTGTCGACGACGGAGGTGGGAGCGGCCATGGCGGCAAGGCTATCCGGGGAGGTGCCCCGCAGCCGAACCGGCCCGTGCGGGGCCTGAGCCTCGCCGCGCGTAGGCTGGTGCACCGTGTCCAGCCTTCGTGAGTCCTTCGAGCGCGCCAGCCTCCCGGCGCTGACGTACATCAGTTCGCTCCCGCGGTTCGTGCCCTTCCTGGCCATCCTCGGCCTGGTCATCGCCGGCCTCCTCATCCCCGGCTGGGGCTGGGTGCTCATCGTCCTCGTGGTGCTCCTGCTCGCGTGGATCGGTGCCCTCGCGTGGCCACGCCTGAGCATGCCCGAGCGGATGATGCGGGTGGCAGTCGTCGTCATGATGGCTGCGATCGCCATCACCCAGGCGGTTCCGCGCGGCTGACGGTTTTGACAATCATTCTCACCATGATTGAGAATGATTGTCATGAAGGCTCTTGCTGTTGCTGTCCTGTCCTCCGCCCTCGTGCTCGCCGGGTGTGGTGACAGCGGCACCGATGGGGCGTCGGGCACCGACGGAGCAGACCGGATGCCGGTCACGGCCGCCTTCTACCCCCTCCAGTTCGTCGCGGAGCGCGTCGGCGGCGACCTCGTCGAGGTGTCGACGCTGACCAAGCCCGGCACCGAGCCGCACGACCTCGAGCTCACGCCGAAGGCCGTCGCCCAGCTGTCGCAGGCCAAGGCCGTCTTGTACCTCGCCGGCTTCCAGCCGGCCGTCGACGAGGCCGTGAAGACCCAGGCCGCGGATGCCGCCCTCGACGTCACGCAGCCCGCGAACCTCATCGTCACCGGCGCCGACGACGGCCACGACCACGCCGGGGAGAGCGCGGACGAGCACGCCGCGCACGCCGCGGACGGCGTGGTGGACCTGCACTTCTGGCTCGACCCGACCCGCATGGCCGCGGTCGCGACGACCGTCGGCGAGCGCTTCGCGAAGGCCGATCCGGCGAACGCGGCGACGTACACGGCCAACGCCGCCGCCCTGGCGAGCGACCTGACCACGCTCGACGAGGAGTTCACCGCCGGGCTGAAGACCTGCGAGAGCAGGGAACTCGTCACCGGGCACGCCGCGTTCGGCTACCTCGCCACCCGCTACGGCCTGGGCCAGGAGGGCATCGCCGGCATCTCTCCCGACGCCGAACCCGACGCCGCCGCGCTGCGCGACCTCGTCAGCCACGTCCGCGAGAGCGGGGTGAGCACCGTCTACGCCGAGACGCTCGTGTCCCCCGCGCTCGCCGAGACGATCGCCCGCGAGACCGGTGCCAAGGTGGCCGTGCTCGACCCCCTCGAAGGACTCACCGATGCCTCCCCCGGCTCGGACTACCTTGAGGTCATGCGCGCCAACCTGATGACCCTGCGCGAGGGCCAGGGCTGTTCATGACCAGCCCCACGCTCGTGCGACTGCGGTCGGCCTCCTTCGGGTACGCCGACCGCACGGTCGTGTCCGGGGTCGACCTCACCATCAGCTCGGGCGAGGTCGTGGCCCTGCTCGGCCCGAACGGGTCGGGCAAGTCCACGCTCGTGCGCGGCATCCTCGGCCTGAGCACCCGCCAGGGTGGTGACGTCGAGCTCTTCGACACCCCGCTCGACGAGTTCGACCAGTACACCCGCCTCGGGTACGTGCCGCAGCGACACTCGCTGTCGGCGTCCGTGCGGGCGACGGTGACCGAGATCGTCGAGGTCGGCCGCCTCCCCCACCGGCCGTGGTGGAAGCCGCCATCCCGCCAGGACCAGGCCATCGTGCGCGAGGCGATCGCCGACGTCGGTCTGGCCGATCGCGCCCACGAGGAGGTCGCCGCACTCTCCGGTGGGCAGCAGCGGCGGGTCCTCATCGCCCGGGCCCTCGCCGGGCGCCCCGACATGCTCGTCATGGACGAGCCGACCGCCGGGGTCGACCACGCGAACCAGGAGGCGCTGGCGCTGGTGCTGCAGCGACTGGCCGACCGGGGCACCTCGATGCTCGTCGTCACCCACGAGCTCGAGGCCCTGGAGCGCGTCGTCACCCGCATCGTGTGTCTGGATGCCGGTCACATCGACTTCGACGGCACCCCCACCGCCTACTCGGACCACCTTCGACGGCACGCCGTCGGCTCCGACCACCACCACCCGGACGACGACTCCCCCCGGCGCGGACACGTCATCGGGGCAGCCCCGCTGGACCCGACCCCACGGGAGGTGACGCCGTGAGCGACCTCCTCGCCCTCGACTTCATGCGTCAGGCGCTGCTCGCGGCCCTGCTCGCCGGGTTCGCGGCGCCTCTCGTCGGGGTGTTCCTCGTCCAACGCCGGATGTCGCTCATCGGTGACGGCATGGGGCACGTCGCCCTCGCGGGAGTGGCGGTCGGTGTGCTCACCGGGCAGGAGCCGGTGCTGACCGCGCTCATCGCCGCGGTGCTCGCTGCGGTCGCGATCGAGCTGATCCGGGCGTCGGGGCGCACGACCGGCGACACCGCCCTCGCGGTGATGTTCTACGGGGGCATCGCGCTCGGCGTCGTGCTCATCTCCCGCAGCAGCAGCGGCACGCCGGCCAACCTCACCGGCTACCTCTTCGGCGCGATCCTCACGACCAGCCGCGCCGACATCATCGTGTTCGCCGTGCTGGCCGCCGTGGTGCTGAGCGCCACCCTCGTGCTGCGCCAACGGTTCTTCGCCGTGGCCAACGACGAGGAGTACGCGCGCGCGGCCGGCATCCCCGTCCTGCGCTACAACCTCGTGCTCGCCGTGCTCACCGCGGTCACCGTCGTCGTGTCCATGCGGGTCGTCGGCCTGCTGCTCATCAGCGCGCTGATGATCCTGCCGAACGCGACGTCGCAGCTGTTCGCGCGCAGCTTCCGCTCCGGGCTGTGGTGGGCGGTGCTCATCGGGGTGCTGAGCAGTGTCGGCGGGGTGCTGTTGTCCTACGCGGCCGAGACGCCGTCTGGCGGCACGATCGTGCTGCTCGCCGTGGCTGCCTTCGTGACGGCGAGTGTCGTGACCACGGTGGTGGCCCGGCTGCGCCGGGCGGCCCACGACCGGGCCGAGCGGCACGACCACGAACACGGGCCCGACTGCGGGCACCCCGCGGTGGAGCACGACGACCACGTCGACTACCTGCACGACGGGCACCGCCACGCGGCGCACGAGGGGCACTACGACGAACACGGCCACGACGA
>ERZ795044.3451-NODE-3451-length-13241-cov-6.575762_pt1 | contig 13241 bp, 10 predicted proteins | sample MGYA00375128_ERZ795044 | MGnify/ENA primary metagenome ERZ795044 (study PRJEB30173, sample SAMN05720213) | anaerobic digester metagenome | isolation source: active sludge of municipal wastewater-treating anaerobic digesters | place: USA | collected 2014-12-22 ... | reverse complement strand
CAAACCCTTTTTGTCGGCGAGTCAGCCAATTTTCTGGCATCAATGTTCTGCGTTTTAGACGGCTTGAGAATATCGACAATGCAAGCTTCGGTTTTTGATATTTTCACAATGACCAGATAGGACGTGATTTTTGATGGATCGTCGGGATTCTCGCTGGCGTTGTAACGAATGATCAGTGCTACCGGCGTTTTGTTTTTCAAACGCCACTCCACTTTGGCTCCGAGATCGGAAAAACCACTCGACACATGCGACCAAAGATCCAGCTCGAATTTCTTTTTGTCGGGTGTAATGACATTGATGGTTTCCCGCAAATCACCTTCCAGCAACTCCAGGGCATAGCCGGCAACACCTGGACAAATACCTGCGTAACCATCTTCGACCAACACTCTTGAAGGCTTGCAATCCTTTTCTGCCAGCCCGGTGTAAATAGATCTGCTCTGCCCGAATGCCGCCGGCGATATCAGCATTGATAGAAACAAAGGCAACAAAAAGGATTTCATCTAATTCTCCAGGAACCTTACCTGCAGGGGCGCCTGCTTGCTGCGCCCTACGATTCAAAAATTAAACACTACCGATAAAATCCTTCTTGCCTACCTGCACGCCGTTATGGCGCAAAATCGCGTAGCTCGATGTCAGATGGAAATAGAAATTCGGCAGCCCCGCATGATGCAAATACGGCGCGCCGACATATTCGCGTTTGGTACCGTCGCGCATCGGAATGGAAATCGCACGGGTTTCCGAACCTTCGAATTGTTCCGAAGTGATGGTGTTGATGTAGGCAATCGTTTTCGCGATACGGGCCTTGAAATCGGCAAGGCTGACTTCGTTGTCTTCAAAGCTCGGCACTTCGACACCGGCCATGCGCGAGCTGATGCTCTTGGCAAAATCGCAGGCAATCTGGATCTGGCGGCCGAGCGGGAACATGTCCGGCGCAAGCCGTGAACCGAGAATATTGCCGATATCACATTTCAAGCTGTCGGCATGGGCCTGGGCTTTATCGAGACAAGCGTCGAGGGCCTTCAAACTGCGGGTAAATGCGGGGATCGTGGCGTCATACATGGGATGAGTCATGGGGGTGCTCCTTGAGGGGACTGCATCATCGCATAGCCGCGAGACGAATTAATTGCTGCTCCCGAAGACTGCGAAAGCCTGAATTATGGAAATCTTTCGACTTTCCATGGGTTTAGGGGCAGTAAATCATCCCGTTTCTTGAGATAATTCACGGTCTTGACCCCGTAGCTCAGCTGGATAGAGCGGTCCCCTCCTAAGGGACAGGTCGTACGTTCAAATCGTATCGGGGTCGCACCTCATTCTTTATCACTGTTTGGAGCTTCACATGACTCACCCAGTTTTAGCCGCGCTCGGCCTGAGCGAAAACGAATCCGGAACCTATCTCGGACACGGAGAATGGTCAAAAACACAGGATGCGGGCGTACTGGAACCGATCAACCCAAGCAATGGCGAACTGCTCGGTCGCGTCTATGCCTCCAGCCAGGCCGATTACGACATCATCATGGAACGCGCACAGGCCAACTTCAAAGTCTGGCGTACCACGCCTGCGCCGAAGCGCGGCGAAGCGATTCGTCTTTGCGCCGATGCACTGCGTAAACACAAAGACGCGCTTGGTTCCCTGGTAGCTCTGGAAATGGGCAAGATCAAACCCGAAGGCGACGGCGAAGTTCAGGAAATGATCGACATCGGCGATTTCGCCGTTGGTCTTGCACGTCAACTCTACGGTTTGACCATGCATTCTGAACGCCCTGGTCATCGCATGTACGAACAGTATCAGCCACTCGGCATAGTCGGCATTATTTCTGCTTTCAACTTTCCGGTAGCCGTCTGGGCCTGGAACAGTTTCCTCGCGGCGATCTGCGGCGATATCTGCATCTGGAAGCCATCGCCAAAAACGCCATTCAGCGCGATTGCTTCGATGAAGATTTGTAACGAAGCATTGAACGCCGGCGGTTTCCCGGATCTGTTCTATCTGTTCAACGATGCAGGCACCGATATCGCACAACAATTCGTCGATGACCATCGCGTGCCATTGATCAGCTTCACCGGTTCCACTGCAGTTGGTCGCATGGTCGGCGAACGCGTTGCCAAACGCATGGGCCGCAGCCTACTCGAACTCGGCGGCAACAACGCCATGATCGTGGATGAAACCGCAGACCTGAAATTGGCGATTCCCGCTATCGTGTTCGGCGCGGTCGGTACTGCTGGTCAACGTTGCACGACGACACGCCGCGTTTTCATCCACGAAAATATATTCGAAGATGTCGTGGCGAAACTGATTACCGCCTACAAACAAGTGGAAACCAAAATCGGCGACCCAACGCTGGCTACCACCCTGATGGGCCCGTTGACCGACAAGGCCACCGTGCAACGCTTCCTTGGCGTTCTCGAGAAAGCCAAAACTCTCGGCGGCACCATTCGCACCGGTGGCACAGCACTCGATCGCAAAGGCAATTTCGTGACGCCTGCGATCGTGACTGGCGTGAAAAATTCCGATGAAGTCGTGCAAACCGAAACCTTCGCGCCGATTTTGTATGCGATGCCTTTCAAGACACTCGATGAAGCCATCGATATGCAGAATGCCGTACCACAAGGCCTGAGTTCGGCCATCTTCACCAACAACCTGCGTGCCGCGGAACAATTCCTGTCGGCTGCCGGTTCCGATTGCGGTATCGCCAACGTCAACATCGGCACCAGCGGCGCGGAAATCGGCGGCGCATTCGGTGGTGAAAAAGAAACCGGCGGCGGTCGCGAATCCGGTTCCGATGCCTGGAAGATCTACATGCGTCGTCAAACCAATACCATCAACTATTCCGATTCCTTGCCGCTGGCCCAGGGCATCAAGTTCGACATCTAAACCAACATTAAGGGATCCGCGATGAATACTCCTGCAAAAGAAACCAGCACATTGGCAATCACCAGCTTGATTAGCGGCATCCTCGGATGGACCCTGCTGCCTTGGCTCGGCAGCATCGTGGCGATCATTACCGGCCACATGGCACGCAAGGAAATTCGCAATAATCCGGCGACCAAGGAGGGTGATGGCATGGCATTGGCGGGCCTGATCATGGGCTGGGCAATGGTAGCGCTGTCGATTCTTTCGCTGATTGTCATCGTACTGTTCTTTGGCGGTCTTCTGGCCGTACTCGGTGTTACTGCAGCAAACGGCGGTTAATGCGTGTACGGACTAGCGCGCCCTTTTCTTTTTTGTCTCGATGCCGAAACGGCCCACGGCGTGGGCCTAAAAGCCATTGAAGCCGCATACCGTCTCGGGCTGAATCCCTTACTGGCAAGCAAAACGCCGATATTGAAAACCAAGGCCTTCGGAATTGAATTTCCCAACCCGGTCGGACTTGCCGCAGGTCTGGATAAAAACGGCGAATACATCGATGCGCTGCTTGGGTTGGGCTTTGGATTTGTGGAAATCGGCACCACCACGCCCAAACCGCAGGAAGGCAATGAAAAACCCCGGATGTTTCGACTAACGGACAAACAAGCGGTTATCAACCGACTGGGTTTCAACAATAACGGTGTCGATGCACTGGTAAAAAATGTCGAGAAAGCGGCACGTAAAGGCATTCTCGGCATCAATATCGGCAAGAACAAGGACACGCCGAATGAAAAGGCGATTGACGATTATATTTATTGCCTCGAACGCGTTTATACCTTGAGCGATTACATCACCGTCAACATTTCGTCTCCGAACACCGCCGGCTTGCGCGATTTGCAAACCGAAGAATATTTCCGCCGCTTCATTGGCGAGCTGCGCGAAGTGCAGGAAGAACTGGCGGGTGTCAACGGCTTCAAAACTCCGATGCTGATCAAACTTGCACCCGATTTGACTGAAGCGGCATTGGACGGCATGGCCGAAGTCTTGAATGCAGCACAAGTCGATGGTGTGATCGCGACCAATACGACAATTGATCGCATGGAAATAAAAGGCAACAAGTACGAATACGAAGTGGGCGGCCTGTCCGGCAAACCACTTTACGGGCGCTCGACTGCCGTATTGCGTCGCCTGCGCACACGACTGAACAATAATATTCCCCTGATCGGCGTAGGCGGGGTTCTAAGTGGTGCCGATGCTGCCGGCAAAGTGGCGGCAGGCGCAACCCTCGTGCAGTTTTACACCGGTCTCATTTATCGCGGTCCTGAATTGATCGATGAAAGCGTAAGCGCGATTCGCCGCCGCCGCGAAGGGGTTGCATGAGCGGATACCAGCTCGGCGAGAATGTTTCACTTGCCGGTCGCAATACGTTTCGCATTCCCGCTCGCGCCGAAATTCTCGCCGATGTAAAAAATTCCGACGCATTGGCGGAACTGTTCGATTTCGCAATGCTGCGCAGCGGTCCCGTGATGCTGCTCGGCGAAGGCAGCAATATTCTGTTCGCGGCCGATGTGCCCGGTGTTGTGATCTGTCTCACTATGAGCGAAATCAATATCATAAGGGACGAAGGCGATGTTGCATTGGTACGCGCCGATGCCGGCGTGAACTGGAATGATTTCATCGGCTGGACATTGGGCCGCGGCTTGCTCGGCCTTGAAAATATGTCATTGATCCCCGGCACCGTCGGTGCCTGCCCGATCCAGAATATCGGTGCCTACGGCGTCGAAGCCGGTGAATTCATCGAAACTGTCGAAGTGTTCGATCGCCAATCGCAACGAATGAAACGCATTGGCAAGGCCGAATGCGAATTTGCCTATCGCGACAGCCTGTTCAAACAGGATCTGAATCGTTACGTGATTTGTGCAGTCGAATTTCTATTGCCGCGCCACCGTGAATTGAAACTTGACTATGCCGGCGTCCGCGAAGAATTGTCCGGCATGGGGATTGAAAATCCCCGTGCCGTGCATGTCGCCGAGGCCATCAGCCGAATTCGCACCAGAAAGCTGCCCAATCCGGCAATTCTGGGCAATGCCGGCAGCTTCTTCAAAAATCCGATTATTCCAGCTGCACAGGCCGAACAGCTGAAATCGCAATACGACCAGTTACCCAGTTATCCAGGCGATAGTGATGACACGCGAAAAATATCCGCTGCCTGGCTGATAGAAAATGCCGGATGGAAAGGCTTTCGCGATGGCGATGCCGGTATCGCCGAGCAGCACGCACTGGTCCTGGTAAATTACGGCAACGCCACCGGCCAGCAATTGCTTGGTCTGGCACGCCGCGTCGCGAAATCGGTTTACGAAAAGTTCGGCGTTCATATCGAACCCGAACCCCGCATTATTGGCGCGAGTTTTTTCGAGTAAAAATCATGATGTTTGAATCCAGCATTCCGAAGAATAACGTGCCACGCGCCGTTTTCTTCATGGTGTTGAGTGCGATTCTGTTCGGTTGCATGGCCATCGTCATTCGACTGGCCTCCAAGCAACTGCACGCATTCGAAATTGCCTTCTTCCGGAATTTTTTCGGTTTCCTGTTTACCGCGCCCCTGTTTTTCAAACACGGCTCCGCGATCCTGAAAACCGACAAACTGCATCTTTATATCGGTCGCTGCATGATCGGGATAATTTCGATGATGTGCGGCTTCTGGGCCATCGTGCATCTGCCATTGGCGGAAGCGGTGGCGATCAGTTACTCGACGCCTTTGTTCGTGACGATTCTCGCGGTTTTATTCCTGGGCGAAGTGGTCGGCATGCGGCGCTGGAGTGCAGTGCTGGCGGGATTCATCGGCGTGCTGATCATCATGCAACCGGGCTCGCATACCTTCAATGCTGACATGATGATTGCCCTGATGGCTGCCGTGATGAGTGCGATTGTCGCGATCAGTATCAAGGTGCTGTCGCGTACCGAAAAAGCCGATGCGATCGTCATCTACACGACGATGCTCTGGGTGCCGATGTCATTGGTGCCTGCACTTTTTGTCTGGCAATGGCCGGTCGGTATTACCTGGCTCTGGATCATTGCCGCCGGTTTCTTTGGTACGACGGCTCATCTTTGCTGGACTCGCGCATTGAAACTCGGCGATGCGTCGATGCTGACGCCGATCAGTTTCTTTCAGGTACCCGTTGTCGCGGTTGGCGCATGGATCGTGTTCGATGAAAAAATCGGCGCAATGGCATTGCTTGGTGCCAGCATTATTTTCATCGCCAATGTTTATATCGCAAGACGCGAAGCACAATTGGCACGCCGCAACGTGACGGATCCGGATATCAATTCCGGAACGCAACAAAGGTAACGAGATTTGTCGTGGGAGCGACGGAAGGCGCGAATGCTCGGAAAAATTCGCGCCTGCGTAGCGCCTGCCCCGGCGAAAGCCGGGGGCGCTCCCACGGATTTTCTTATTTTTTAGGCGAATTTCTTCGCGACGTAATCATCGATCAGCGCAACGAACTCCTGCGCAATATTGTCGCCACGTAGCGTCACCGCTTTTTCGCCATCAATGAAGACCGGCGCCGCTGGCGATTCGCCGGTACCCGGCAATGAGATACCAATATTGGCGTGACGCGATTCGCCCGGGCCATTCACGATGCAGCCCATCACGGCTAGCGTAAGATTCTCGGCACCGGGATTGGTGATTTTCCATTCCGGCATTTTATCGCGGACATGCTCCTGAACTGTCTTCGCCAACTCCTGGAAAAATTCGGAAGTGGTTCGGCCGCAACCGGGGCATGCAGTAACGAGTGGCGTAAAGGCCCGCAAACCCATGGTTTGCAAAAGCTCCTGCGCGACGATGACTTCCTGCGTGCGCGCACCGCCCGGCTCGGGCGTCAGGGAGATACGAATCGTGTCGCCAATGCCTTCCTGCATCAGGATGGCGAGCGCTGCCGCCGATGCGGTAATGCCCTTGCTGCCCATGCCCGCTTCGGTCAAGCCAAGATGCAAGGGAAAATCCGAACGCTTCGACAAATCACGATATACGGCAACCAATTCCTGCACGCCGCTGACTTTGGCCGACAGAATAATCCGGTCGCGCGACATACCGATTTCAACCGCCTTGTCTGCCGAATCGATGGCCGAACGAACGAGTGCTTCGCGCAATACCCGCGGGGCGTCCCATGGCTCCGCACGTTGCGCGTTTTCATCCATCAACATCGCGGCCAATGATTGATCGAGCGAGCCCCAGTTCACGCCGATACGAACCGGCTTCGAATATTTCAATGCCATTTCAATAATCGCGGCAAACTGGGTGTCTTTCTTTTTTCCGAAACCGACATTGCCGGGATTGATGCGGTATTTTGCCAGCGCTTCCGCACATGCGGGCTCGGCGGACAGAAGCTGATGCCCGTTGTAGTGGAAGTCGCCAATGATCGGCACATCAATATTCATCATCAACAATTTTTCGCGAATGCGCGGTACCGCCGCTGCAGACTCCGGATTATTGACGGTAACGCGAACGAGTTCGGAACCCGCTCGCCACAATTGCGAGATTTGTTTTACGGATGCATCAATATCGGCAGTGTCGGTATTTGTCATGGATTGCACCACGACCGGATGCTTGCTGCCGATCCATACCTTGCCAATTTGTACACTATGCGTGGGTTTACGCGGTTTCGCAAAAGCCTCTGTCATGCCTCGACGCCTTCCTGTGTTTCCGCAGCCACCAAGTCTGACCGCAATTCCCGCAATACGGTGTAATCGCCGGCATTCACCAACACGTCCACGCCCGCTACCAGCGTTTCGGACATGGCACGAGCGTTCAATGCATAGGGCTCATGGCCATGCACGATTTCGATGCTGGCGGCATTGGCATCCAGACTTCCCTGCGTCAAAAAACTGCGTTCGCTTGCATCGGTTGAACACAGTTCGATGCCGCGCAGTGGTGCCCGCTGCATGGAATCCTGCGAGCGAATATGCACGCCTAGAGCACTTGAGCGACGAGCCAGCAATTCAACACCCGCCGACAAACCGCCATTCATTTCATACCGCAGCCAGCGCACCACGCCCACCATCCAGTCAGGCTCTTCGTTTTCATCCGCCAATGTCATGCCGACAATTTCGCCGACCTTGGCACGAATCTGGTTCGCATTGTCCCAGGCCATGCGATAACCCCCCAGGCTCTGATCGAGCACTCGCGCCGGGATGCGCGGCAAACGATTGGCATCGGTATTCGCATTCGCCCAAGATGCGCGCTCAACCACATGCACCGTTTGTTGAGATGATTGCCGCATGAACGTATCAAAATCACGCTGACCGGCCAGGTAGTAATGCAAACCACTCAGGCCGATGACAGTGTCGATGGAATGGCTGGCCTGCAGCCGTTTGAACGTCCGCGCTGCCGACAAACCGAATGCACGCTTCAATCGCGTCAACATATCGACCGTTAAACGAAAACCGATGCCGCGACCCGGCACCAGCTCGGAAAAACCTTCCTGTTGACGCGACAAGGCCTGTTCGGTTTCGCGGATGAAAGCCCTAACATCCAGCCATAAAGCATGCGATTCACCACTGGCTCCAGGACCGGGGCCACGATCAGCATCTTCAGGTACGACCGGTGCATTTAGCTCGGGGGGATCATTCAATAGCGGAGATAGTGGAGCAAACGAACGCGCGATCGGCCACAGGCTGTCTTGTTCCGCCTGGCTGAACGCAAGCGGATTGCTCACCGCCATCAACAAGGTCTGAATATAAAGCGTCTGGATATCGATGCTGACTTTCGCCGTTTTATCTTCGACAAGTTTGCTCTCCAGTTTCAGTTCCGATGCAAAGCGGTGAATGCGATGTAGTCCCTGCCATGTACCCGCAGTGGGAGCGCGATAAATGCGCCAGGATAATGCAAGACAGCGACTGTAATGCCAGGCGGCACGTTGTAGTGACTGCAGCACTGCGGCACCGCGAAGCATGGGAATATTGCCGTTTGGCGAACATATTTCCACTGCGGCTTTCCGATAGCCATGCGCAAGCCATAAATGAAACATTTCCGCATGTTGCGCCTGCTGTGCCTTCGCCGGTGGCAAGGGCAAGGAACTTCCTGCGAATTGCTGTTCGAGCAAGGCAATGGATTCCACCACCACGCCACGCAGCTCGTCCATTACCGACAAGCGCTGGCCACCTTCAAGTCTCTGGCTTGAAAGACTGGCAAGCGCCGTATCGAGTTCCTGCTGTGTTGCCATCGCATTCGCGCGCGGCAATGCGGCAACCCAGGCTTTTACTTTTTTGGGATCGGCATGGAAACGACCGGTCGTGTTCATTCCCGGCTCGGGCATACCTTCTCGAAGGCGGCGATAGGCATCAGACATGGAATCACTCCTCAGTGATTGCTAGTTTAGTCCTTTGCAGAGCGAAACCCCAAGCCCGGCGTTAAGCGTTATCCTATGCACCCATAAGCTTGATGATCGTGTCCAGGCATGTCTGAATTAGTCCGCGAACGCCGGGTGTTGAAACCTGTCCAGTTGAATGTGCTGGCGCGGGACTTGCTTGAATCGAGCTTCAGCCAGGTCTGGGTAGAGGGCGAAATCAGCAATTTTTCACGTCCCGCCTCCGGCCATCTCTATTTCACACTGAAGGACGAACGTGCCCAGGTACGCTGCGCCCTGTTCAAACAGAAAGCCATGTATCTGCGGTTCCAGCCACGTGATGGCATGCAGGTATTGGTGCGTGGTCGCCTAACGCTTTACGAAGCACGCGGCGATTACCAACTGGTACTCGAACACATGGAAGAAGCCGGCGAAGGAGCCTTGCAAAGGGCCTTTGTCGAGCTCAAGGCAAAGCTGACGGCGGAAGGCGTATTCGATGACGCCCGCAAACGTCCTTTGCCTGCCTTCGTGCATCGGCTGGCAATCATTACCTCGGCAACCGGTGCCGCCGTGCGCGATGTCATCAGTGTGCTATCGCGGCGTTTTCCACTGCTTAAGGTCGATGTGCTCCCGGTCGCCGTTCAGGGCGAAGGATCCGCAAAGGAAATCCGCACCATGCTTGCGCGGGCTAATGCCAGCCAAGCCTATGATGCCATCCTGCTGACCCGTGGCGGTGGTTCGCTGGAAGACCTCTGGTCGTTCAACGATGAAGCACTTGCCCGCGAGATCGCGCAATCAAAAACCATCGTGATTTCCGCCGTCGGCCATGAAATCGATTTTTCCCTGTCGGATTTCGCCGCCGATATTCGCGCGCCGACTCCTTCCGCTGCCGCCGAATTACTGGTGCCGGACAAACTCGATTTGAGCGCCCGGATCGCGCAGCTGCGAAACCGTCTCGACACTTCGCAAAAACGTCTTCTGCAAAACAGGCAGCAAAGAGTTGACCAGGCCTTTCTGCGCCTGCGCTTATACGATCCGCAAACACGAATGGAGCAGGCAAGGCAACGCCTGCTTCAGTCAAGGCAGCATCTGGCGAAGAATTTCCAGTTGCTTGCGCAAGCCAAACTTGCGCGCCTGAGAATTGCGATGGCAAGACTGGAACGCCAGCATCCGCAACAACAATTGCAACGACATCAACTGCGTTTAAGTGCATTGAATCAATCCTTGCACAATGCCGCTGCGCGACAACTGCAGGCAAAGATTGCGAATTTGCGTGAACTCGGACGCGGCCTGTCCGCCGTGAGCCCACTGGCAACCTTGTCACGCGGTTACGCGATTATTCGCAAACAGGAAGGTACGGTTGTCCGTGACAGCCAGGATGTAATGAAAGGCGAACTGGTCCTTGCACAACTACAGGCAGGAACACTCAAGCTGGAAGTCAAATAAGCTGGGCAATTTCAACGCCTGAATTTTTTTCACGCTTTGCACGGTACATCGCCTGGTCGGCCTCTCGCATCAAATCCGTCACCTGGAAACCATGCGATGGAAAGGCCGCAACACCGATACTTGCACCGACGTACACCAGTTTTCCATGCTGCAACTGTATCGGTTGCGAAAGAATTTCCCGCATGCGTGCGGCGTAAATCAGCAGATGATTGTCGTCACCCACTTTTGGGTCATCGATCAGCACAATGAATTCGTCGCCCCCCATCCGCGCTACCGTATCTCCTGCGCGAACGGCTGCCAGCAAGCGTTTTGCAATGGTCTTTAGTACTTCGTCACCAGCATCATGACCATGCTCGTCATTGATCGGCTTGAATCCGTCGAGATCAATCGACAAAACGGCAAACGGTTGGCCATTGCGTTTGCCACGGTGCATCAGATCGTAAAGATTGGATAATGCCTGACGACGATTTGGCAAATGAGTCAATGGATCATGATCCGCCAGATGCCTGATGCGCGAACGATCAAATAAAATACGATAACTGGCCAATGCGGAAAAAAGCGACACCAGCAGGCCGATAATTCCTGCCGTCGTTTGCCACCAGGGCTCGACGCCAAAACCCTGTTTGGGTTGGGCGGAAATCAGCCAGCTGCCACCGGGTACAAAAACTGGAACGCGGACTGCGTCTTTCGAAATTCGAAGATCATCGCCGAAGAAGAATTGTCCCGCCGGTCCGCTGGCATCACGCCCACGGATCGCGATATCCAGATTCTGCTCAAGGCTTGTCAAACCGGCCTCTTTCATCAACTCCGGAAAATCGAGTGCTACCGAAACTGCTCCCCAAAGACGAGGGACTCCATCCAGCTTGATCCACACCGGCATGCGGCAGACAACGCCCACTGCACCATCTTCCAGTTTGAACGGGCCGGCGAGAACAGCATCGTCGAGTTGTATGGAACGGTATACCGCAATTTTTTGTTCCGAATCCAGCAACAGGTTTTGCCCGATGATTTTCTCATTGCCCAGGCGCGGATAAACATCGCGAATGATGAAATGCGGCGCCAGTGACAAATTCCGTTGCGCCGGATTAGTGCTGCTCAACTGCTCGGCAATGGATGCAAACTGTTCCGGTGTAAGTTCACCGCGAATGACCAAATCGACAGCCATGCCCTTGGTCAATGCCACACTCGTATTCAGCTTGGTTTCCAGTTGCGATCGGAAATTAGAAACCCGACTTTGAATCTCGTTTTTCTGCTGGCTGAGATCATGCTGGTGTTCAAGCTCACCTGCACGCCAACTGAGAAATACACCCACAGTCAAAATAATGGCAGCAGTCAGCAAGGGCCTTTGGGTAAGCCAGAACAAGGGCCTTAGCGGTAAACGATTCATGTGCGGATTATAAACCCTGAATACAGAGCAATTAGGTAATTAACCCCAAACCTGCCGTGTCCCCGTTCACACGCATACCCAAGCCAATGGAGCACGTGATGAACCGCAAGCCACTCGTTTTAATAATCGGCCTTATTCTGTTAACAGCTTGTAACAACCAGACCAAAAAAGAAGTCGACGCGGAAGTTCGCGCGGAAAAGCAAAATCAGCTGGAAACCGGCAAACTCATGGCTTCTGGCAACCGTTTGCGGCAAGACCAGCCAGATCGCAAGGCAGTGGCGGCCGATATGGTTGCCGCAGAGGCTTACGTGCAACAAAGCCCTCCGTCACCGATGGTCAGCAAACCTTATACCGCGATCGGAAAAACATCGGCTTACGCAGCTCCGGCAGAGCCGGAACAAAACACCGAAAAATACAAAAACTTCAACGACAATCCGATTCAGATCACATCGGAAAATCCTGTCAGCACATTTTCGATCGATGTCGATACCGGCAGCTACAGCAATGTGCGTCGCATGCTCAACAACGGAACGCGTCCACCCGCAGATTCCGTCCGAGCTGAGGAAATCATCAATTACTTTGATTTTGGATACGCCGCCCCGACTTCACGCAGACAACCCTTTTCCGTTAATACCGAAATTGCTGCAGCTCCCTGGAATCCGAAGCACCAGTTGATGCTGGTCGGCATCAAGGGCTACGAAGTTGAACGCTCCCAAATTCCTGCTGCCAATATCGTATTCCTTATCGACACCTCCGGCTCGATGTCGAGCGAAGATAAATTGCCCTTGCTGATTTCCAGCTTCAAGGAAATGGTCGGCAAGCTGCGCCCTCAAGATCGCGTATCCATTGTGGTCTATGCAGGCAGCGCGGGCCTCGTTTTACCGGCGACCAGTGGCGACGACAAGGAAACCATTCTGCGATCACTGGACAGGCTGCAAGCCGGCGGCTCGACCAATGGCGGCGAAGGCATTGCACTGGCCTACAAAATTGCCAAGGATAACTTCATCAGCAATGGCGTAAACCGGGTGATCCTGGCGACCGATGGCGATTTCAATGTCGGGATCTACGATACCGAAATGCTGAAGACACTGGTCGCCGATCAACGCAAATCCGGCATTGCATTGACGACGCTCGGTTTTGGCCAGGGCAATTACAACGACCAGATGGCCGAGCAGTTGGCCGATGTCGGCAATGGCAATCACGCCTATATCGACAATCT
>ERZ795044.3448-NODE-3448-length-13244-cov-4.535067_pt1 | contig 13244 bp, 12 predicted proteins | sample MGYA00375128_ERZ795044 | MGnify/ENA primary metagenome ERZ795044 (study PRJEB30173, sample SAMN05720213) | anaerobic digester metagenome | isolation source: active sludge of municipal wastewater-treating anaerobic digesters | place: USA | collected 2014-12-22 ... | reverse complement strand
ACATCGACACCTCGGGCGAGCCGCTGTTCAAGCGCGGCTGGCGTGAAGACAAGGGTGAGGCACCACTGAAGGAAACCCTGGCGGCGGCCATGATTGCCGCCTGTGGCTGGGCCGAGGGCGACGATGACCTGCTGCCGCTGTATGACCCCTGCTGCGGCAGCGGCACCATCGCTATTGAGGCGGCACAGATTGCCTGCAACATTGCACCAGGGTCGTTGCGCCGCTTTGCGTTTGAGAAGTACGTACCGTTTCAGCCGCATGTGTGGGCGGCTATCAAACAGGATGCGGCCGACGCGGTCGTCAAACCCGAGCCGGGTCAAAAGGCCCTGATTTACGGCAGCGATGTGTCGCACCGCATGGTGGACTTTGCCCAGCGCAATGCAGAGCGTGCAGGCGTGGCCGACGTGGTGGAGTTCCGCGGTGGTGATGCCCTACAGCGCATGCCACCAACCGATATTGCGGGCGTGATGCTGCTCAACCCGCCTTATGGTGAACGCATTGCCGTGGGTGGGGTTGCCGCAGGAGTGCCCCCACGCTCCGCCGTTTCGCGGGTCGCTGCCCCCCACGGGGGCGAATTCCCCTTGGGGCGGCCCGGCGGGGAATTGCCGCATCAATTTGTGGCCCGTGAGGCCGCGCAAACTGAAGACGGCGGCGAATTCTTCAGTCAATTGGCCACCCACTGGAAGAAGAACTACAGCGGCTGGACGGGCTGGATTCTGACCCCCGACCTCAAACTGCCCAGCAAGATGCGGCTGAAGGAATCTCGCCGCGTACCGATGTGGAATGGCCCCATCGAATGCCGCATGTTCCGTTTTGACATGGTCAAGGGAACGGCGCGTGAAAAGAAGTAGCGTCGTCATCGATACCAACATCGTTCTGGACGCGTTTGTCTTCAACGATCCCGCCGCCCAACCTTTGCGCGACGGCCTGCAATCCGGCGCGCTGGTATGGATTGCCACCCAGCCCATGCGCGACGAGCTAGAGCGGGTGCTGGCCTATCCCAAAATCGTCACACGGCTGGCGCACTACCAGCTAAGCGCGGCATCTGTATTGGACCGGTTCGACGCACTGGCTCACCTGCACAGCGTGGCACCCAAGGCGCCGGTCACCTGCAAGGACGCCGATGACCAGAAATTCATTGACCTGGCGGTAGCCCACCAGAGCCTGCTATTGAGCAAGGACCAGGCCATAATTTGTATGTCAAAACGGCTTCTAGCCCTCTCCGTTACTACACAGACAGCTATCAACGTTATAGCAATCACATCCCCACCCACACCCTAGCACCCACAGGTAATGCCATGAATCCCCTGCCCCCCATTCCCAAATCGACCCATTCCGCTATCGCCGTGTCACCCGCTGCCGACCGAGTCGACACCGTCACGGCTGACCAGTTTGATGAAATCGATGCCATCCTGGATGACCTGCGCACGCGCTACGACGAGACCCCGCAGTGGGAGTTTTGTGAAGGCTTTCTGGCAGCGCTGGTGTGCTGCCGCCGCCCCATCGCCCAGCCGGAGTACCTGGACGTGCTGCTGGGCATCGGGGATGAAATGGATTCGCCATCGGTGGTGAGTGAAGGCGACAGTGCGGACGATGGTGGTGGTTCCTTTGCCGACGCAGCCCAGCGCGCGCGGTTTCTGCAAATCTGGGACCAGCGCTTTGCCGAGGTGCAGGCTGCATTGGACACGCCCATCGAATCGCTGGAGGATGAAACCGCCTACCACCCCGAGGTCATGGACGTGCGCGGAGCCATGGCCAGTCTGCCCGAGGCGGAGCGCGCCGAGTTGTCCAATGACCCGCTGCCCGCGTTTGCCCAGGTATGGGCGCTGGGCTTTATGTACGCGGTAGAGGCGTGGCCCGAAGAGTGGGCCGAGCCAAGCGACAAGAAGGCCGCCAAGTGGCATGACGTGGCGCTGCAGGCCATCGTGGCGCTCACCGAAGACGACGCGGACGAACCCGAACTGTCACCGTTCACCGAGGAAGGCCCACCCTCCATGAGCCGCGCCCGCCTCGACGCGTTTGCCGACGCGGTGTGGTCGGTCTATGACCTGCGCGAAATCTGGCGCGGCATAGGCCCGCGCGTAGAAACCCTGCGCCGCGCGGAGGTGCCAGGACGCAATGACCCTTGCCATTGCGGCAGCGGGAAGAAGTACAAGAAGTGCCACGGGGCCTGAGCGAATACCACCCCCTTCAATCGGCCGCGATAGCCTGCGGCAAAGCCTCTGCCAGAAAATCATAGACCGCGCGAATCCGCCCGCTGGTGCGAATTTCACGGTGCACGGCAAGCCACATGGGCAGGTCAGGTATTTTGAGCACGGTCTTCAACACCGGTAGTACATCCGTGTCGGTACGGGCCATGTAGTCGGCAATGAATCCGATCCCCAAACCGGCACGCACCGCTTGCCACTGAGCGATGAAGTCATCGGTTCGCAGAGCAAAAGCCTCTGGCCCCACCGCATAGCCCATGGCATGGAAGCCACGCAGGATGGACGGGTCGGCGTCGCTGCCAATCAGGTCATGCTGGAGCAGATCTGTCGCCTGACGGATGGGACTTCGCCGGGCCAGGTAGGTGCGGTGCGCATAGGCACCGACACCCACGCTGCCAATCTTTTTGGCCACCAGCGTGCCCTGTTCGGGGCGCACCATACGCACGGCGATGTCCGCTTCGCGGCGCAACAGGTTGGACACCTGGTTGCTCGACACCAGTTCAACCTGAATGTCGGGCAACGACTGGCGCATGCGGGCCAGGATGGGCGGCAGCAACTGCACCGCGACCGGCACACTGGCCGTGATGCGCACTGTGCCGGTGGTTTGCATCTGCGCGCCACTGAGTGTGCGGGTCAACTGTATGGCTCCGGCTTCCATTTCCCGCGCCGCCTCGGCCAATTGCAGCGCAGTGGCCGTAGGTACCAGACCGCGCCCGGTGCGTTCGAACAGCACGACACCGAGCTGACTCTCCAGTTCGGCAATGTGGCGCCCCAGCGTAGGCTGGCTGGTTTTGAGCTGGCGCGCTGCGCCCAGCAAACTGCCCTGGTCCAGCGCAGCGAGGAAGGAGCGGATCAGGCTCCAGTTAAACGGGATGGTTGTGGCGATATTCATAAACGCATACCTACTGTGTGCATTTATGCAATTGTGTTGGATCGCGCTTGTTTACACAATGGAGTTATCAACCAGAAGGAAACCTGCCATGACCAACCATACCGTACTGATTCTGGGCTCCCGCGGCCGTTTTGGCCTAGCCGCCGCCCGCGCGTTTGCCGCCGCCGGTTGGCGGGTACTGGGGCAACTGCGCCCCGAAGCCGACGTCCCGACCGACCCCATGATCGAGTGGCTACCCATCGACCTGAACGACACCGCCACACTGACCCGTGCCGCGCAAGGTGCCAGTGTCGTCGTCCACGCTTTGAACCCTGCCTACACCAACCAGGCCTGGCAGTCGCAAGGCCCTGCCATGATGGACGCAGCCATCGCCCTGTGCCGTCTGCTGGGTGCGACGCTCATGCTTCCGGGCAACATATACAACTTTGGCGCCACCATGCCACCGGTGCTGCGCGAGGGCACACCCCAAGCCGCACACACCGTCCTGGGTCAGGTGCGCATCGCACTGGAGGCGCAGATGCAGGCCATCGGCGTGCGCGGCGTTGTCATCCGCTCTGGCGACTTCTTTGGCGGCGGCCGGGGCACCTGGTTCGATCTGTCCATCTCCAAGGACCTGCGCAAAGGTGCGCTGACCTACCCCGGCCCCATGGGGGTCTCGACCAGTTGGGCCTATTTGCCGGATCTGGCGCGCACCTTCGTCGCGGTGGCAGAGCGGCGCGCGCAATTGCAGCCGTTTGAGGTGTACCATTTCGCCGGACATGTGCTCACGGGACAGCGCTGGCTGGACCTGCTCAACCCCATTGCGCGCGCGCAAGGCTGGGTTCGGCCGGACGAACAACTGCGCTGGAAGAGCATGCCATGGAGTGTGATACGGCTGGGCGCCTGGGTTGTGCCCACCTGGGTGTCCTTGCTGGAGATGCGCTACCTGTGGAACACGCCGCATGCGCTGGCCAACGACAAACTGTGCGCCCTGATTGGCACGGAACCCCACACGCCGCTGGCGCAGGCGCTGGAACAGTCCCTGGCAGACTTGGGGCTGCTGGGCGCGCACCATGCATCCGCGATACCGGTTCTGGCTCAATCCCCTCGGTAAGGAAATCACCATGTCAACCCACTTGCAACGCCGGGGTTTCTTGCGCGTTTTGGGCGCCGGGTCTTTGGCCCCCATGGTCCCATTGGCACCGCTGTCGTTGAGCGGCTGCGGCGCCGCCATGCCGCCAGACGCCATCGAGGCCTGGCGCGGCCCCGACGCGGAACTGGCGGCACAGGCCGACCCGCGCCTGTGGATACTGAGCCACGCCATCCTGGCCCCCCACTCGCACAACCTGCAGTCGTGGATTGCCGATTTGGGCACACCCAACCAGATCACGCTGTACTGCGACCTGAACCGCCTGCTGCCCCAGACCGATCCGCTGTCGCGCCAGATCATGATGAGCCACGGTACGTTTCTGGAACTGCTCGACCTGGCGGCCCGCGAGCGCGGTCTGCGTGCCGACATCGCGCTGTTTCCGCAGGGGGCCTTCGGTCCGACGACGCTTGACAATCGAGCGGTGGCACAGGTGCGCCTCACACCCGACCCAACGGTGACGAAAGACCCGTTGTTTGCGCAGATCCTAGACCGCCACACCAACCGCAGTGCCTACGACATCACGCGCGCCATTCCGCTTGCGGCTTGGCAGGCGATGCAGGCGGCTGCTGGCCCGTCGATCCGGGTCGGGCATGCCGGACTGGAGCAGGGCGCTGCATTGCAGCAGCACCGTCGCATTGCGCTGGATGCCTGGCGCGTGGAGCTCACGGTGCCGCGCACCATCATGGAATCGTTCAAACTGTTGCGCGTGGGTGCGTCCGAGATTGCCGCCCACCGTGACGGGCTCTCCATGACGTCACCGATGATCGTGGCGCTGGACCGCCTGGGCCTGTTCGACCGCAGTCGCGCACCAGCCCCGGACGACTACGCGACCACCAGCCAGGTCAAGGAATTCGACGCCAAGCTGGCCAGCACGCCAGGTTTTGCGTGGATGATCACAGCCGACAACACCCGAGCCACGCAGATCAACGCCGGGCGTGCCTATGCGCGCCTGCAACTGGCGGCCACCGCCCACGGACTGGGAATGCAGCCGCTGTCGCAGGCATTGCAGGAGTATGCGGAACAGCAGCAGCCCTACGCCGCCATTCATGCTCTGGTCGGGGCCACCGAGCCAGGTGCTACCGTGCAGATGTGGGCGCGGGTTGGCTACGCGCCAGCGGCGGAGCCGGCGCCACGGCGGCGCCTGCGTGACTTTGTTCGGGCATGAGCACGATTCGACCTACACCGCCTGCCACAGCGCAATCACCAGCACCGTGCAGCCAGCAGCCACCAGGTCATCGAGCATGATGCCAAAGCCGGCTTTGCGCCAGGCTGCGGGGTCGGTTGCGGGGTTCAGGTCATGGTACAGCGCGTCGGCCCAGCCAACCGGTCCGGGCTTGACCGCATCAAAAAAACGGAACAGGCCAAAGGCCATCACCTGACCGACCAGCCCGGTGGGCATGACCAGCCACAGCACCAGCCAGAAGGCAACAACCTCGTCCCACACAATGCTGCCGGGGTCCAGCACGCCCATGTTGCGGGCAGTCACACTGCAGACCCACCAGCCCAGCGGCAGCGACAGGGCAATCACCAACGCCCAGCGCGCCTCGGTCATCCACGGAGCCAGCACCACAAAGGAAACCCAGGCCCACAGCGTGCCGGCCGTACCGGGGGCGATACGCGAGAGACCCGAGCCAAAGCCCAGCGCGATCCAGTGCGCCGGGTGTGACAGCATGAAGCCCGCCGTGGGCTGTGCCAGCGGGCCCGAATGCGCTTCGTTCATGGGCGGGGCAGCCCCGCCAGGTATTCGTCCAGCTGTTCAAACGTGCCGTTGCAGCCCTGCGCCATGGATGCGTGGCCCGACTGGAAAGCAAATATTTCGTCGGCAGTGGACTGGTACGGTTCCCACACGATGGTGATCTGGGTCTTGCCGCCCACATCGGCAAACGTCGTGGTGGAAAAGGTTTTCAAAGGCCAGGCGGCCGACATGGGGTGGCGGGTCAGACCGCCCTGGGCATCGGAAAAACTGATGATCATGGACAACGTGGTGGGCGCCACGATGTCCACAAACACCCATTTGCCCCACATCTCGAACCCGGTGGGCGTGCGCAGGCAGTAGTGGAACTCACCGCCGGGGCGAAAGTCGTACCGGCTGTGCGGCATGGAAAAGCCCTTGGGGCCAAACCACGCCATCAGCGGCTCCTGCTCGGTGTAGGCCCTCCACACCATCTCCAGCGGCGCGTCGACCGTGCGGCTGATGCGAAAGGTGGCGTCGGTGTGGGTGGTATCGCGGGTATCAGGCATGGCAGGCTCCGGTTGTAGCGCGCACTGTATCAGCCCGGGCGGTGCGCAAAATGGTCGAATGATGCAAAAATGTTGGCCACCGGCGCGCCGTGTGCGTCAATCAGGCGCAGGCCCGGCGCGGCGTCAATCTGGCCCACGCGCGTTACGGCGGTGCCGCTGGCCAGGCTGGCGGCCTGCACAGCGGCCCGTGCGTCGGCTGGGGCGGTGAAAACCAGTTCGTAATCGTCGCCCCCGCTCAGTACGCACTGCAACGCGACCTGAGTCGAAAAATAAGAGTCAAATTGGCCTCCAGCCCTCGTGGAATATACACAAACAGCTATCAGAGTAATAGCAATAGAGGTATCCAGCGTTGCCCCCACCCCTGAGCGTTGCAGGATATGACCCAGGTCACCGAGTAGCCCGTCGCTGATATCCGCCGCCGCGCTGGCAATGCCGCGCAATGCCAGACCCAGTCCAACGCGCGGGGTGGGCTGCTCAAGGCGCTGGCGGGCAAGATGCAAGACCTCTTCCGGCAGTGTCATGCGGCACTGCAAGGCCTCCAGCGCGAGCCGGGCATCCCCCAACGTGCCGCTAACGTAAATGTCGTCCCCCGCCTGTGCCCCACTGCGCAAAATGGCCTGTGTGGCGGGCTGACTCGTTCGCAGGGGGGCGCCTATTGGCACTTCGCCAAAGACGGTGATGCAGATATTGAGCGGACCCTGCGTGGTGTCGCCACCAATCAGCTCGCAGCCGTGGGCGTCGGCCAAGGCCAGCAGCCCTTCAGAAAATGCCTGGCACCAATGGACATCGGCAGTGGGCAGCGACAGAGCCAGCGTGAACGCAACCGGCCGCGCGCCGCACGCCGCAAGGTCGCTCAGATTGACGGCCAGCGCCTTGTGGCCCAGGGACCTGGGGTCGGCATCCGGGAAAAAATGGCGCCCTGCCACCAGCATGTCGGTGGAAATGGCCATCTGCATGCCCTCACCTGGCTTTAATAGCGCGCAGTCATCGCCCACACCCAGCACAGCCCTGGGCGTGGGCCGGGTGAAAAAGCGCCGGATCAGCTCAAACTCTCCCATCACGCCACTTCCCGCGCGGGCCACAAAAAGCTCATGGGTGCCTGGCGCACGCGCGTCAGCACGGCCCGGGTGATGCGCACGCGGCCCAAGCCTGAGACGCTATGGGCCCGCAAAGCCACCCGAAATGCCAGGTAGAAACTGACTCCCACGTTCAGTGCGCCAATGAGGGGCAAGCTGGCCACTGCCCACCACAAGGCGGGATTGCGCAGCACCTCCCAGCCCAGGCTGGCGCAGGCAGCACCCAGTTGCCCTGCCGACAGGGTGACATGGCGTACGTCCAGCCCCAGACCAACAAACCCCAAGACCGCGGGCAGCAAACCAAGCATGAAACCCAGCGAAATATTGGCCGCAAAGCCCGAGATGTTCTGGCGCATGAAGTGCGCCCAGCGGTCCGCCCGCGCGGCGCCCAGTGCACGGGCAATGCGCGGGTTGTAGCGAATCGCAGAATCCAGCCGGTGCAGCACAAACCAGTTCTCCACCCACCCCGCCAGAATGCTGGACGCAAACAGCAGCACGCCGGTAAAGGCGGCAAACAACAGGGATGGCCCCAGCAAGGTCAATGAATGAAGCACATACGCCGCCTCTTTGGCGTTGATCATGGGCTGGTCCAACGCCAACTGCAAGGCCAACGACAACGCCACCACTGACGGAAACACCACCGCCACATTGCCCAGCACCGCAGCCACCTGCGAGCGCACCAGATGGGTCACTTCGTCAACAAAGTCCTGGAGTGCACTGACGTCCGAAACGTCCTTCAACTTGGCCGCCATGGCGGGCGCGGTCATCGCCGGTTGCTTGGTCGCCAGGGTGAAGTGCAGCAGCTGAATGAGCACAAAACTCGCCGCGTAAACCAGCCCCGACCAGAAGCCGTACCAAAACGCAGACAGGCCCATCGCCATGACGGCAAATTTCAGAAACGTGGTGAGCGCCGTCAGTGCGCCGCCGCCCGCCGCATTGCCCAACATGGCCCGGTATTCGCCACGTGTGCGGGTGATGTAGTGTTCACCCACTTCCGAACTGCGCTCGGCCACCTTGGCCGCCAGCAACGAGGTACTGTTGGAAAAGAGTGCACGCAGGCTACGCTGGTTCTGCCCCACACTGGCCAGATTTGCAATGAGGTGGGCGGTTTGGAGGTGGGCCGGCTCGCCCAACAGGCAATCCAGCAACGCCCGGATGCGCAACACCCGCTCACGCAACTGACGCAACCGAAACACCAGATCCACCGAAATGCCGTGGCTGTCCAGGTGGGTGTAAACCGAAGAGGCGGCCTGTCGGCAGGCATCCAGCTGGGCACGGAAATGCTGGGCCGCCAGTACAACATCCTGCGAAGCACCGTTTCCGTCCAGCTGGCGCAGCCAGGCATCACGCAACATGTCAAAGTCTGCTGCCAGCGTGTGAAAAGGGGTCGACTGCTGTGCGGGTGTGCTCATGCGAAGCCGAATCTCGGGCGAAAACCCGGCTGCGCGGATCTGGCTGGTGCAAAAGGTAATGGCCTCCAGCAAGGTGTTTTGCCAGTAGGTCAGCCGGGGGTGCGCCTGGATGTGCGGCCCCGTCGCCGGCGCGCTGAGCAATTGGCCCAGCCGCTGCAAAGTCGACTCGGGCACTGCCGCAAGCCACCGTGCATCCCGCTCGCTGGGCATGACCAGTGCAAACAGTTCCGAGGCGTCTGAGGTTTCCGGCGATGCCGGAAGAATCTTGTAGTGCAGGCGCTCCACAAATTCGCTGACAAATGCATTGCGAGACGCGAAACCGTAGTCCGACAACAGGGTCGTGCCGTCAACCGTGTCAATGAGTGTGCGCCACCAGACCTGGAGCCGGACCGTGTAGTGCGCGCTGGCCACCACCGTGTCCAGAAAAAAGGACAGGCGCAGCGGTGCGCTGTCGCCTGAGGCGTCGTCGCCCCGAATCCAGTCAAACAGAGCGATCAACCACAGGTGGCGGTGGACCCGGTCGGCATCCGGATCCATGGCTTCCAGCACTGGCAACAGACTGGGCAGCAGGTGCTGATCAGGCAAGGCCGGCCCTGCTGCTGCGGGAGACATCAATGCAGAGTGTGCGAGCCACCGATGCCGGTTTCGCCGCTGAGTGCATCCAGCACAAACATGGGTACGTCTGCGTCGAATTTTTCACCGTCTTCGGCCACGCAAAAGAAACTGCCATGCATGGTGCCCGTTGGCGTGCGCAACCGTGTCCCGCTGGTGTACTCAAACGCCTGACCGGGCTTGAGCAGTGGCTGCTGGCCCACCACACCCAGCCCCTTGACCTTCTCAGTGTGGCCATTGGCGTCGTTGACGCTCCAGGTGCGGGAAATCACCTGCGCAGGCGTCTCGCCCGTGTTGGTGATGGTGATGGTGTAGGCAAAGACAAACATACCGTCCTCCACAGCGGACTGATCCGGCAGAAACTGCGGTAAAACTTCAACTGATAATTGATACTTAGCCATAGCAGGAATACTATCCTGAAACCAGGTGGGGCCGGGCTGCGCCGCAGCGATACCCCCGTTTGACTGAACCCAACCATGACATTCCGAATTGCACCTTCCATCCTCTCTGCTGACTTCGCCCGCCTGGGTGATGAAGTGAAAGACGTCATCGCAGCCGGATCCGACTGGATCCATTTTGACGTGATGGACAACCACTACGTACCCAACCTCACATTTGGCCCCATGGTCTGCCAGGCCTTGAAGCCGCACGCGCGCACCGCTGCTGGCGTGGCCGTCCCCATCGATGTGCATCTGATGATCTCGCCCGTGGATGCGCTGGCCGCCGCCTTTGCCGACGCGGGCGCCGACTACATCAGCTTCCACCCCGACGCTTCGGGCCACGTGCACCGCAGCATCCAGGCCATCCGGTCCAAAGGCATCAAGGCCGGTCTGGTATTCAACCCGGCCGAGCCTCTGGATGTGCTGGACTGGGTGATTGACGATATCGACCTGGTCCTCATCATGAGTGTCAACCCCGGCTTTGGCGGACAAAGCTTCATCGACTCGGCATTGCGCAAGATTGAAGACGTGCGCAAGCGCATTACCGCCAGCGGTAAAGACATTCGCCTGGAGGTGGATGGCGGCATCAAGGTGGACAACATCCGCCGCGTGGCCGACGCAGGTGCCGACACCTTCGTGGCTGGCAGTGCTATTTTTGGCAAGCCCGACTACAAAGTGGTGATCGACGCCATGCGTGTGGCGCTGGCCACCTGAGGTGCTGAAGAGCCCTTCTTCAATCCACCGCCCAGCCATGTCCCCAGAGCCTGACCACCCATCACCGCAGGTTGACTCCTTACAGGGCCAACGACTGAAGCGCCTGGCGCTGGTGGCTGAGAGAAGCTCCAACGCGGTGATACTGGCGAATGCCGAGCGCTACATCGAGTGGGTCAACAATGCCTTTCTCACGATTACCGGATTTACGGCGCAAGAGTCCATTGGGCAGCGGCTGGGCATCCTGCTGGAGCGCGGCAGTGCAGACCCGGAAGCCTTTGAACAGTTCTCGCTTGCGGTGCAGCAGGGACGCGGCTTCAAGCGTGAAATCAATATCCGGGCCATGAATGGCGAGGCGCGGTTTGCGCTGGTGGACTTGCAGCCCACGCACGACGATGCGGGAGCTTCGACCGGGTGGGTCCTGATAGCCACCGACCTCACCGATCTGCGCGCCCAACAGCAACTGCTGACCCTGGCAGTGGACGGTGCCGGACTGGGGACCTGGCAGTGGGAGGTGCCCAGCGCAGCCATGCATTGCAATGGCCGCATGCTGGAGATACTGGGTTATCAGCGTGGCCAGTTGGGCATGACCGCCCAGGCCTGGAACGCCTTGATCCATCCGGACGACTTCGCGCCGTGGATCACAGCGGTCAAAGCACAGTTACGTGATTCGACGGTGCCGTTGCGCATGTCCGTGCGGCTCAAACACGCCAGCGCACGATGGATCTGGATGATGTTTGTGGGTGCGGTGGTGGACCGCTCCGCCGAAGGCCGCGGCCTGCGCATGGCCGGTGTTGCCATGGATGTACAGGCGCAAAAGGCCATGGAACTGGAGTTGCGCCATGCAGCCCGTACCGACGAGTTAACCCAGTTGCCCAACCGCAGTGTCCTGCTCAGTGCCATCGAGCAGGCAATTGCCCATCGACAAGCCCAGCCCGGCTACCAGTTTGCAGTTTTGTTCATGGACTTTGACCGCTTCAAACAGGTCAATGACACCTTGGGACACAGCGTGGGCGACGGCTTGCTTCGCCAGATTGCGAGCCGTATGCAGGAGAGCCTGCGCCCGGGCGACAGCCTGATACAGACCAGTGATTTTGCGCACGTGGCGGCCCGCATCGGGGGCGATGAATTTGTGGTGCTGTTGGACGATATCCGCGGGGACCTGGATGCAGAGATTGTTGCCAGCCGCCTGATTGACGTGTTGTCCATGCCCTACATGATCGGGGTGCACCGCGTCGTCTCATCAGCCAGTATTGGCATTGTGACCAGCAACCACGCAGCCGATGACGCGGACAGCGTGCTGCGCGATGCCGACATCGCCATGTACGAGGCCAAGCGCACAGGGCGGGGCCGATATGTCATGTTTGAGCCCAGCATGCGGCACCAGGTGAGCGCATCCGTCGCCCTGGAAAATGACCTGCGCCAGGCGCTGGAAAAGCACGAGTTGTTCGTGGTTTACCAGCCCTTGGTCAACCTGGTCAATGGCGAATTTACCGGGGTGGAGGCGCTGCTGCGCTGGCAGCATCCGCAACGGGGTTTGGTGTCACCGGTCGAATTCATTCCTGTCGCCGAGGCCTGTGGCCTGATTGGGGCACTGGGACAGTTTGTGCTCCAAGCCGCATGCTGCGCATTTGCAGCCATGCCGTTCGGCCGCGACTCCGGTCAGTCGCCCACCTTGGCGGTCAACCTCTCGCGTGCCCAACTGCGCCAGCCGGCGCTGGTGGCCGATGTGCAGGACGCCCTGCGCAACAATGGTCTGGCACCCCAACAACTGGTATTGGAGGTAACAGAAAGCCTGGCCGCGCAGGACGCCGTGGTGCTGTCAACCCTGCATGCCCTGCGCGCACTCGGCGTAGCCTTGTCGCTGGATGATTTTGGCACCGGCTATTCATCCTTGTCCTGCCTGCATGAATTGCCGGTGAACTATGTCAAAGTGGACCGGTCATTTGTGAGTCAGGCTCAAACCAGCGCCTACCATCGCGTATTGATCGAGGCCACCATCCGGATGGCGCAAACCCTGCATCTGGGCACGGTCGCCGAAGGCATCGAGACCGAAGGACAGGCCGCGTTGATGGGAACATTGGGCTGCGACAAAGGGCAAGGCTACCTGTACAGCAAGCCGCTGGAGGCGCAGGTACTGATCGAGTGGGTGCAGGCGCGTGGCGCTACGACAAAGTTTGTAAAAAACTGAACGTAAAGCAACTGCCCAACCCGGGTGTTGACTCGACCGACAGATTGCCACCCAACGTAACCTTTGCCAGCTGGTGTGAAACCGAAAGCCCCAGCCCGGAGCCGCCTTGGCCCAGGCGTGTCGTGAAGAAAGGGTCAAAGGCATGGCGACGCACATGCTCCGTCATGCCAGTGCCATCGTCCTGAATGCGTAGAACGACCTGCGCGGCGGCACCCACGCCCATCACCTCGGAATCAATGCGGATATGTCCCGTGGCACGCCCTTCAAAAGCATGTACTTTGGCGTTTTGCAAAAGATTGGTCAAAACCTGACCAATCGGACCGGGCAGTGTGT
>ERZ795044.3439-NODE-3439-length-13257-cov-5.497197_pt1 | contig 13257 bp, 12 predicted proteins | sample MGYA00375128_ERZ795044 | MGnify/ENA primary metagenome ERZ795044 (study PRJEB30173, sample SAMN05720213) | anaerobic digester metagenome | isolation source: active sludge of municipal wastewater-treating anaerobic digesters | place: USA | collected 2014-12-22 ... | reverse complement strand
GTTCAGACGTGTGCTCTTCCGATCTGCAATGGCGATTCGGCCACCAGCCATTCGAGATCGCGCCACGTGAGCGACGGATCGAACATCCGGTTCAGGTAGCCCATGAAGCCACCGTCCGTCGTCCGCGGCTGCGAGTAGTCACTGCCAGCGCCCGACAGGTTGCTCATCGGCAGATGCGACGGGAACGTGAACTGGTTGCGGAAATCCCGCTCGCGCCGGCCCGCGATCGGCGCATCGACCGTCACCGCGATCGCGCGACAGCCCGCCGCCTGCGCACGGCGGATCAGCTCGCGCGTGACGCCGCGATCGCGGTACACATAGAGCTGGAACCACAGACCCGACGTTGCCGCTCTCGCCACGTCTTCCATCGGGCAGTTGGACAACGTGGACAAGATCATCGCCGTGCCGGTTGCGGCCGCGCCGCGCGCAGTCGCGACTTCGCCGTCGTCGTGCGCCATCCGGTGATAGGCGGTCGGAGCCAGCATCACGGGCCATTCGAGGCGCTGGCCCAGCAGCTGCGTGGCCGGATCGCAGTTCGCCACATCCCGCAGCACGCGGAAATGCACGGACCAGTCTGACCAGGCGCTGCGATTCGCGCGCAGCGTCTGCTCGTCCTCGGCGCCGCCGATGTAATAGCCGCGCGGACCTGCGGGCAGACGCGGCAGCGCCGCGCGCTCGACATCGTCGAGATTCACGAGTTCGCTCAGATCCACGCTCATGTCGCTCCCTGCGCCAGTGCATCGGCAATCTGCTCACGCAGAAGGGCGAGCGCGGCCGCATCGAACGCCGGTGCGGCGTTCCAGTCGTATGCCCATGGATGCGCGGTTCGCAATGCCTCCGGCTCGTCGCGATAGCGCGGAATCACGTGCGCATGCAGCGCGGGCTCGACGTTGCCGAAGATCGCGTAATTGATGCGCAGCGCCCCGGTGACCGCGAGTACTGCATCACCGAGCCGCGCCATATCAGCCAGGAACTCGGCGCGGTGCGCGCCGTCCATCGCGTTCAGGTGCGGCACGACAGGATCGGGCAGCAGCAGGCAGTAGCCCCGCAGGAACTGCTGAGTGCCGAGGACCGCCCAACCGGAGCGCAGCCTCGCGATCAGCGTGGGATCCTCGCCCGCGCGCAGTGCGGCGACTCGACGATGGATGGCGGTATCGATGTCGGGGCCCATCGTCGTCCTCAGGCGGGCGCGCGGAAGATGAAATAGACGGCGCCCATGATGCACAGCGCGGCCCAGAGGTAGTCGAGCCGCAGCGGCTGCTTCATGTACAGCACCGCAAACGGCACGAACACGGACAGCGTCACGACTTCCTGCAGGATCTTCAGCTGGGCCAGCGACAGCTCGGTGTAGCCGATGCGGTTGGCCGGCACCTGCAGCAGATACTCGAACAGCGCGATACCCCAGGACAGCAGCGCGGCGATCCACCACGGGCGATCGTTCAGCTCCTTGAGATGGGCGTACCAGGCGAAGGTCATGAAGACGTTCGACAGGATCAGCAATCCAACAGTGGTGGCGACAACGGGCATGTGGACAGCTCGCGACGAGGAACCCGGGATATTGTAGGACAGACCCGCGCCGCGATAACGCGCTTGCGGCCGGTCGACACGCTAGGCGCGCTCCAGCACCCATCGATCGCGAAGCGCCGGATCGCGCCGCCGGCGCACCGCGATGTCGATCGAATCCAGCGCCGTGCAGCAGGCGAAATCGGCCTGCGGAGCCCAGTCCGCGGCGGGATCGAAGAACTTGGCAGCCGCGGGTGCGAGCCGGAGCCGAGCCGCGAAATCACGCGTGTCCATCTCCTGACCGCTGAGCCTCGCCTCGAACAGATCGGCGCATAGATCGTCCTCGAGGCTGCGCTCGCGCGCCTGATGCCCCATGGCGACGATCGTGACGTCGTCGGGTGCGAGCGCCCACACCGCACGCACGGTCGCAGCATGATTGACGAATGCGCCGGTGAACAGGTGGCGATTGGCGGCCGCCGTCAGACCCTGAGTTCCGGCATGCGTGGTGTGAATCAGTGTTGCGCCCTCGAGCGGCAACTCAAGCACCTCGGTCGGCGAATTGCCGGCATCGAAACCGGGCAGGCGGCGCGCATGGCGTTCGCCGATCAGCAGCCAATCGGGCTGCTCGCGTTTGAGAGCCCGCGCCTCATCGACACCCGCGACCGGGATCACGCGACGCGCCCCCGCGGCGAGCGCATGCGCCATCACGGAGCAGGCGCGGAACACGTCGATGACGATCGCCACCCCGACCGCCTCGCGCGCCCCATCGGTGAGATAGGCACGATGAATCCTCATCGTTCCGACGTTAGCATGCGCAGGGGATCACCACGGACGGTACAATCCACGACATCATGCGACTTCGATCCGTCCTGCACGCCAGCGCCTGGCTCTGCGTCGCGCTGCTGGCCGGCCCAGCGCCGATCGCCAGCGCGACAGCGCCACCCCTCGACCCGACACTCACCGCCTGGTATGCGGCACGCGGCGACCAGCCGGCGTGGTTCCAGGGCACACAACTGACGCGCTCGGCCGCGGCGCTGCTCGGCGAAATGCGCGCGGCCGAGGCGCGTGGCCTCGATTCGGACGACTACGGCGGCAATGCGTTTGCGCGGACCATCGCCGGGCTGTCGTCCCGAACCGATGGGGCGCGGATGCGCGAGCTCGATCGGGCGTTCACATTGCGCGCAGCACGGTTCATCGGCGACCTGCATTTTGGTCGCGTGACGCCGAAGGCCGCCGGCCACGATCTCGAAGTGCCGCATGCGCGGCTCGATCTCGGCACCGTGCTCGCAGCGCTCGCCTCCACCGGTGACACGACCGCGGTGCTCGACGACTACGAGCCGGGCCTGCGGCATTACTCACTGCTGAAGATCGCGCTGCAGTCGTATCGCGAACTCGCGCAGGAGCCAGGACTCACGGACCTGCCGGCGCTGCCGCGTCGCAGCGTCAAGCCGGGCGAGCAATACCTTGGCATGGCAGCGCTGCGCCGGCTGCTGGTCGCCGTCGGTGACCTGTCCGCAGACACCCCGGTCGCTGCTGCAGATGAGACGCTCCTCGACAGCGCCACGACGCTCGGGCTCGCTCGCTTCCAGCAGCGTCATGGCCTCACGACCGATGGCGCGCTCGGCGCCAGCACCTACGCGGCGCTGACGCGCCCGATGCGCGACCGGGTGCGACAGATCGAACTGTCGCTCGAACGCGCGCGCTGGCTGCCGCCGCGGCTCGATTCGCCGCCGATCATCGTCAACATCCCGCAGTTCAAGCTGTTTGCGTTCTATACCGCGCTCGATCGCGAGGACGCGATGCTGGCGATGAACGTCATCGTCGGCAAGACGTTCCCGTCCAGCAACACGCCGGTGTTCGCTGCCGACATGCGCTATGTGGTACTGCGTCCGTACTGGGATGTCCCCGCCTCGATCCTGCGCCAGGAATTCCTGCCCAAGATCAGAGCCAATCCAGGCTGGATCGCGCGCAACGACTTCGAGATCGTCGCGGGCCAGGGTGATGATGGGCGCGTGATCGAGCCAGGCCCCGACAGCATTGCCGACCTCGCGCGCGGCGCACTGCGGCTGCGGCAGAAGCCGGGGCCGAACAATGCGCTCGGGCTCGCCAAGTTCATGTTCCCCAATCGGCACAATGTGTACCTGCACAGCACGCCGGCGCAGGCATTGTTCGCACAGAGCCGCCGCGCGTTCAGCCACGGCTGCGTGCGCGTCGAGTACCCGACCGCGCTCGCCGAGTACGTGCTGCGCAGTGATCCGGCCTGGACCCGTGACGCGATCCTCGCCGCCCAGCAGGACGGCAACGCGGACGGACGGCCGATGCGCATCAACCTGGCACAGCCCATCCGCGTGATGATGGTGTACGCGACAGCCATCGCTGCAGAGTCTGGCCAGGTGCTGTTCTTCGAGGACATCTACCGCCACGACACGCGGCTGGTACAGCTGCTCGGCCAGCGCAGGCCGCTGCCGCCGCTGTGAGTCGGTCAGGTCGGCTCGGTCAGGTCGGCTCAACCAGCCCAGCTGCGCACTCGACCCGTGTCGAGATGCACGAAATCGGAGCGGTGGTAGTAGCCGACGCCGCCGCGACCGGCAGTCAGCGCGAGGTCGCGCAAGCGCGCACAGGACACGCCCTGCAGACGAACGTCGATAGCGCGGCCGTCCATGTGCAGGCTGCGGCGCGCTACGCCGGCGCTCGCATCCGCGAGCTTCGAGTTGGTCACCGGCGATCGATAGCCGGAGATGATCTCGAAGCGCGGCTGCACGCCCGCGACGTCGGCGAGATCCGCGAGCTGATCGAACAGCTGCGCGTCGATCGGGTGGGATTCGTTGGCGCGATGATCGCGCAGCAGCCATTGCAGGCGATCGAGCGCTGTCGCGACGAACTGGCCCGCGTCGCGGTATGCCACGGACAGCACTTCACTGGTGTGCGTGTTGCGCAGTTCGAGCCAGCGCATTGCAGCAGCCGGGCCTTCGGCCGCACGCACGCGGCCGGCCCACAACGCACCCACAGCCACGGCACCGCAGCCGAGCAGCATGCGACGCCGCGTCAGCGGCAAGGCTTGCTGAAGCGCGACGGATGGCGATACCGGGCGGCGATTCATGATGGGTCGATCGTCCCAGACCGCGGCGCCCGAGACAACCCGGCAGACCCCCGTTCCGACCAACGGCAGGCCCGCGACACGGGTTATCGGATGATCGGCATCACAGTTCCGGCATCGCCGGGAGCCGCGTTGACCGAAACGACCATGGCCTTCGGGAAAAAGTTGAACTCTGAAGCGCTCGCCCAGGTGTAGGCGCCCATCGCCCGGCCGACGATCAGATCGCCTGCCTCGAGCTGCGGCAGCATCAGGTTCTCGCCGATCACATCGATGCTGTCGCAGGTGGGTCCTGCGAGCACCGACGGCAGCAGCGGCCCCTCGCGGCGCAGCGCTTCGACCGGGTACTTCGCATGATCGAACAGCTGGCCGCTATAGCTGCCATAGAGTCCATCGTCGAGGTAGTACCACCAGTGGCCTTCGCGTTTTGCCCGGCCCATCACGGAGGACACGCCGATGGCCGCCGGACCGACGATGTATCGACCCGGCTCGGCGATGATGCGGATCCGCTTCGGCAGCTTCGCGAGCGCCGCCCGGATCGGCGCGCAGAAGCGCTGGATCGCCGGCGCCTGCTGGCCGTAGTCGATCGGAAAGCCGCCGCCGATGTCGAGGGTATCGAGTGCGCCGAGTTTCTCGCGCCGGGCAGCCGCGAGCAGCTTCGCGCAAGCCTCGATCGCCTCGACATGCTTGCCGGGATCCGCCGCCTGCGAGCCGACGTGGAACGACAGGCCACGAATCTCCACACCCTGCTTGTGCGCGAGCCGCGCGAGCGCCAGCAGATCCTCGGGATCGCAGCCGAACTTGCGCGAGAGATCGCAGACCGCGCCGGGACTGCGGAACGAGACGCGCAGCAGCAGCTCGGCGCGGCCCGCATACCGCGCAAACTTGCGCACCTCGTCCGGATTGTCGGCGACGAACACGCGCACGCCACGATCGAGCGCGGCGCGGATGTCGATGTCCCGCTTGATAGGGTGGGTATGGATGCAGCGCTCGGGATCCGCGCCGAGTCTGGCGACGAGCTCGACCTCGCCCGCCGTCGCGAGATCGAGATAGCCGTCGAGATCCAGCACCGTCTGCACGACGGCCGGATGCGGCAACGGCTTCAGCGCGTAGTGCAGGTCCACGCCCGGCAGCGCCTTCTGCAGCTGGCGGAACTGACGACGTACGCGCTCGCAGTCGATGATCAGCAGCGGCGAGCCGAACTCCGCGACGAGGCGCCGGATCTGGCGCTCCTCGAACGGATCGATCCAGCGCGGCTTGCGCGTGGCCGCCATCAGGGGAGTTCTTCCGACAGCGGCGATGGCGCGCTGGCGCGCGCGAGGCGATCGCGCACCGCCGCCCAGGGCAGCCCTTCCGGCACATCTTCGACGAAGATCGCGGCGGCGCCCGCCTTGTCCAGCGAGCGCAGGTTGGCGTACAGGTCGTGCGCGTACACATCCGCGCGACGCCCGGCATTGATCCAGGTGACGTTGCTCTGTGCCTTGCGCGGCGGACGCTGGGCGAGCACGGCAACACGCTGGTCGCGCGCCAGAAGCTCATCGACCCGCGGCTCGATCTGGCCGGTGGCCACCATGATGACCGGCGTCTGCGGCGCGTAGTGCTGCGGCGTACTGCCGGGCACGCGCGGCGAATCCGCTGAGGCACCGACTTCAAGATCCGGCAATGCCTCACGCAGCTGATCGATGCGCACGCCACCCGGGCGCAGCAGGCGCGGCGGACCCTCGACCAGCGAGACGATCGTGGATTCGAGACCGATGGTGGATTCGCCGCCGTCCAGGATGACCCCGACCGCGTCGCCCAGCTCTTCACGAACGTGCTCGGCCCGAGTTGGCGAGAGGCGCCCGTAGCGGTTGGCGGACGGCGCGGCGATACCGCCGCCGAAGGCCGTCAGCAGCTGCTGCGCCATCGGATGGGACGGCACACGGATCGCGATCGTGTCCTGGCCGCCGGTGAGGATCTCGGAAATATCCGGATGCCGACGCAGCACGATGGTCAGCGGGCCTGGCCAGAAGCGCTCCGCGAGGACGTCCACGCGCGGAGAGATATCGATGGCCCAGCGCGGCAGAAAGCGCGCGGAGTCGAGATGCAGGATCAGCGGATGCGTGGGCGGACGGCCCTTGGCCTCGAAGATCTTCTTGAGCGCGGATGGATCGCGCGCGTTCGCGCCGAGGCCGTAGACGGTCTCGGTCGGAAACGCGACCAGCTCGCCATTGCGCAGGGCAGTGACGGCTTCGTCCAGCTCCTGCTGGGTGGCTCGGCGCAAACGACTCATCCCGCTATTCTAGCAAGGGCGCTGAATCTGCGAGATGCCGATCGCTGTCGACCGCGTAGGCCCTGGCCAGTTCCAGAATGCTCAGCGGCGCCGAACCCTCGGCCTTGTTGTTGATGATGACCAGCGCCGAGCGGCTGTCGGTGATCGCCGACTGGGCGCAAGCGACGATTTCATTGCGCGTCACCGGATCGGGATCCACGAGCCGATCGAACGGCGCGTAACGGCTCTTGGCCTCCTCGTAACCCTGATGCCGCTCGAGCAGCCAGCGCACGACCAGCGGACCGGCAGCTGCGACCGATCCCGCAAGAGGGCTGCGGATCTGTTCAGCGAGTCGAGGCATCCGCGGATGCGCGCAGTAGCCATGCACTGCGCCGGTATCGGCCAGCAGCGCTTCGTAATCCGCGCCCAGAATGTCGCGGTCCCGCCATTCGATCGCGTAGCAGACTCCGCGTGGCAGGGCCGTCAGGAAAGCGTGCAGTCGATCGAGCAGTTGGGCGCGGGCCCGCAGCGCCACGGCCGGCAGCGGCGAGAACTGCATCAGTACCACGCCGAGCTTGCTGCCCAGCGCCCGCGCAGCCGGCTCGATGACCCGGCGTGCGGCGTACTCGGCGTCGAGGAAGGCTTCGGGAGCCTTGGCCAGGAACTCCGGTCGGCGCGCGCTGCGCGGCGTCGTCAACGCGGCATGGGCCTTCATCAGGAAGCGGAAATCGCCGGGCGTGCTGTCGGCGTAGGCCCGCAATTCCTCGGCCGGCACTGGCGCATAGAAACTTCGGTCGATACCGACGGCGCGCAGCAGCGGATGGCGCGAGTAGGCGGCGAGACCGCGCCGCGACAGGTGCGCCTCGCGCTGACGACTGCGATAGACGAGCCCCGCCCAGCCCGGGAATGCCCAGCTCGACGTGCCGAATCGCAGCTCAGTCGGCAGCGCTCGCGCAAGCTCCGCCAGCGCAGGATCCGGATCAGCAGCGTCAGGCGCCGGATCTGCTTCGCCAAACAGATCCGACTGGGAGGTCGTCACTCGAACTCGCGGCGCTCCCAGCCCGAAGGCGTGCGCCGCAGTTCGTAGGCGGGCCAGTAGTGCTTGTCGAGCTTCAGCGTGATCACTTCGGCCGCGTTGTTCCAGGTGATCGTACGCAGCCGCACGGACGCACGATCCGGCTTGCCGGTCACGACCTTCAGGAACGCGTCGAGATCGGGCGTCGGGACACCATCGACCTCCACGATCCGCCGTCCGGGGAAGAGTCCGTGCCGCGTGGCCGGCGAGCCGTAGGCGAAATAGCCGACGAATACACCGAGAGGCGCCATGCCGCGCTGCGCCAGCATCGCGCGATGCGGCGCATGCAGCGTTGCCCCGGCCCATTGCACGATGCGCTCGACGTCGGCACCGGTCAGCGGGACCGTCGGGATCTCGATGCGCTGTTCGCTGTCCTCGCGCCACACCGTGACCGTCACCGTCGGGCGATCCGCGACGGCTCGCTCGACATCACGGAATCCCGTGACGATCTGATCGTCGACGGCCAGCAGCAGGTCACCCTGCCGCAGCAGCTTCTGCGCCGGCGATCCGCCGACGAGCCGCGCGACACTGAGCACCTGGCGTTCACGGGCGTTGGCTGCTTCGATCCGCTTCAGCCAGTCGGCCGACAAGCCGAGCCGTCGCGCACTGGCCAGCGGCATGAGGCTGAATTCGGCCTCGAGCGAATGCATCGGGCGGCCCGCCGCGGCGCGCGCGACCATGTCCGCCACGAGTTCGGCAGAGATGCCGCGGCTGACCTGCTGGGTTTCGCGACCGCTTTCGAACGCAAAGCTCGACCACATGCCGAGCACCCCGCCGCTGCGGTCCACGACGACGCCATCCTCGGCGCCGGCAGCCGTGGTGAGGCTTGCAACCTCGAGGTTCGCATCCCGAAACTGCATCGTGCGCGACAGCGGCAATGCGAGCGGTTCGACGTCGCCGATCTGGGTCTCGCGCACCTTGATCTCGCCATCGCGTCCGAGCCCGATGACCCAGACTGTTTCGCCGACCCGCCAGTCGCGCGGCGTGAGTTTCGCAGAGCGTGTCGGGGTGGTGCCGATCAGCGTGGGATCGAAGCGCACGATCGCGAGATTGTGCAGCGGATGGAGATATTCCACCTTGCCCGGCACTTCGAGCGTGCCGGCGAAAGTCAGTCGCACGTCACCGAGGGTGACCGGTACGGTGTTGCGATCGACCACGACGATACCGCGCGCGGCATCGACCAGGAGGCCAGTGCCGTAGTAATTGCGCTCCGTGATGCCGGCGACCGAGTACGGCATGTCGAAGCCGATGCCGACCAGCGATGCCGCGAGCTTCGCCGCGCGCGGATCCTGCGGCTTGCCGAAGGTGGTGCTGCCGGCCACGGCAGCTTGCGCCGCCGTCCCTTCGGCCAGCGGCGTGCAGTCCCACAGGCCGCTGGTGTCGTTGCGCAGGCAACGCTTGCCCGGGAACCAGCGGCGATCGACGCGGACCGAACGCAGCTGCGTGCCGTTGGGGTCGTCGATCGTCGTATAGCGCATCGACAGCCGCTCGCCATGGCCGGCGCGAGCGAGCGTTGCCGCGAAGTCATCGATGCCGTTGATCGGCTTGCCATTGATGGCCAGGATCACGGCGCCGCGGGGCACACCACTCGCCGTCAGCATGTAGCCGGGATTGGCGACGTAGGCTCCGCGGATCGCGATATTGAAATGCCGCGCCTGCTGCCAGGACAGCGTATGCACGATCGCATCCCCGACTTCGACATACGACGCCGGCGTGATCGCGTGCAGATCACCGACGGTCAGCTTCGCGGTGATCGGCTGGCCACCCCGTGTCAGCTCGAGCTCCACCGGCTTGCCGACGGCATCATCGAGTGCCGCCGCGAGCGGTTCGAACTGCGTCACGTACTTGCCGTTGACGCGCAGCAGCACGTCGCCCGGCTGCAGGCTCGCGAACGCTTCCGAGCCCGGCTGCACCTCGGCCACCACCAGCATGCCGGTGTAGTTCGGGAACTGCCGGCGCACCTCGCCCTCCACGCCGCCATCCAGACCGAGGCGGCGCAGTTCATCGAAAGGCGCATAGGTGAAGACGGTCTGCAGCGTGCCGCGTGTCACCGGTTTGCCGGCCTGGATCAGTTCCAGCACGCGCTTCACGCGGCCCAGCGGCAGATAGAAGCTCGAGGCCGCGCCGGTCGCGCCGCCCGCATTCAGGCCGATCACTCGACCGCGGATGTCGACCACCGGCGAGCCCGATGAGCCGCCGGACGTACTCGATGCAGCCTGCAGATAGAACGTGTTGAAGTCGTTGTACTTTCCTACGCCGTACTGCGGCGCGAGCCGATCGAGCTTCGCCAGCGTGCCTTGCAGGATCGACAGCTGTTCACCGGCGTTGTTGCCGATCACGCGGATCTCGCGTCCGATCTGCGCACCCTCGGGATACAGAGGCAGGGCCTGCGGCTTGATGAAGCGCAGCTTCGAGGGATCGTAGCGATAGATGCCGAAGTCGTGGGTCGGATCCCGATAGACCGGATAGAGCTGCACTTCCTCGCGATTCAGGAAGATCGCCTCCGAGGTCACTGGCCCCGGCGTCACGACGTGGCGGTTGGTGAGAATCAGGCCGCGTTCGGCGTCCACGACGAAGCCGGTGGCCTGGGCCGATGCATTCCACTCGGTGTCGAACGCGCGCGTCTGGTCGATCTTGATCGCCACGACGCTGCCGGCAATACGTTCGAGCGTCGCGGCCCAGTCCGGGGTCTGCGGCAGCGTGGCCACCTGGGTGATCGGCGGCGCCGCCGCGGGTGTGGCCGGCAGCTGCTGCGCCAGCGCTGCACGAGAGGCGAACACCCCGGTGATGCACAGCGCGAGGCCGAGCGCGACGGCCGGCGCCGCTGTCGCCACGGACCGCAGCCTCACAGGCTGGTTCCGAAGGCTTCGCGATAGCGTGCTGAAAACTCGCCAAACCCGATGCGATGGTTCTGGGTGCCGTGATGCTCGATCTTCACGGCGCCGATCAGCGAGGCGATGCGGCCCGTGGTCGGCCAGTCGAGCCCGCGCTGCAGTCCGAACAGCAGGCCAGCGCGGTACGCATCGCCGCAGCCGGTGGGATCCTCGATACGTCGTGGTTTCGCGACCGGAATCTCGAGGCGCTGGCCGCCGGTGTAGATGTACGAGCCTTCACCCCCGCGCGTGACGATCAACGCCTTCACCTGCGCGGCGATCTGCTCGACCGTCATGCCGGTGCGTTCGCACAGCATGCTGGCTTCGTAATCGTTCACGGCGACCCAGGTCGCCTGGCCGATGAAGGTCTTGAGTTCGGCGCCGTCGAACAGCGGCAACCCCTGGCCTGGGTCGAAGATGAACGGCACACCGGCTTCTGCGAACTGCGCGGCATGCTGGATCATGCCGTCGCGATTCTCCGGCGCGACGATACCGAGCGTAATGCCAGCACCGCTCGGGACTTCGTTGATCTGCGCATGGTTCATCGCGCCCGGATGGAACGCGGTGATCTGGTTGTTGTCCGCGTCCGTGGTGATGTAGGCCTGCGGCGTGTATTCGGTATCGAGCTGGCGGATGAACTCCGTGGACAGGCCGCAGTCCGTCAGCCAGGCGCGATACGGCGCGAAATCCTTGCCGACCGCCGCCATGATCCGGCCATCGCCGCCCAGCATCTTGAGGTTGTAGCCGATGTTGCCGGCGCAGCCACCAAAGTTGCGGCGCAGGGCCGGCACGAGGAACGAGACATTCAGCATGTGGATGCGATCCGCGAGGATCTGGTCCCTGAAGCGGCCCTCGAAGACCATCACGGTGTCGTAGGCGACGGATCCACAGATCAATGCAGTCATGAAGCATCTCCAAATAGCACCAGCAGCCAGACGCCGCCGAGCAGGAAAAACGACAGCATCACGGCTGCCGAACCGATGTCCTTGGCGAGGCCCGAGAGCTGATGACGCTCGAGGCCGATGCGATCCACGGTGGCTTCGATCGCGCTGTTCAGCAGTTCGACGATCAGCACGAGAATCATGGGGGCGACGAGCAGCGCGCGCTCTACGCCGTTTTTGCCCAGCCACAGTCCGAGAGGTATGACGACGACGGCGAGCGCAAGTTCCTGGCGGAATGCGGCCTCTTCGCGGAAGGCCCCACGAAATCCCTTCCAGCTGTTGCCGAAGGCCTTGAAAACGCGCGTGAGCCCGGTGGGCTTCTGTCGGTCCTGAGTCGTCACGTCGCTGAGTCTAACCCGCCCTGCCGAGCGCCGGGCGTGATCAGGCTGCCGGTTTCCACGTGAGATCCAGCTGTTTCGCCGCGCGGACGTCATCGAGGCGCTTGACGGGCATCGTATGCGGCGCGAGCTTCAGCATTTCCGGTTGCGAGCGCGCCTCCTCGAGGATCGCTGCCATCGCCGCGATGAACCCGTCGAGTGCTTCGCGGCTCTCGGTCTCCGTCGGCTCGATCAGCAGACATTCCGGAACCAGCAACGGAAAGTACGTGGTCGGTGCGTGGAAGCCGTAGTCCAGCAGCCGCTTCGCGACATCCATCGCCGTCACATTCATTTCACGCGCCTGGCGCTTCAGCGTGATGATGAACTCGTGGCTCGCACGGCGGTTCGGATACGCCGCCTCGTAGCCGAGCTCGCGCAGTCGCGCCGACACATAGTTCGCGTTCAGCGTCGCGAACTCGCCGACACGGCTCATGCCCGCGCGGCCGAGCATGCGCATGTAGATATAGGCGCGCAGCAGCACGCCGGCATTGCCCATGAACGCCGACAGTCGACCGATCGACTGCGGCAGGTCCCGCTCGGACAACCATCGATAGCGCGGACCATCCTTGCCCTCGTCGCGTCCGACGATAGGGATCGGCAGGAAGGGCAGCAACCGCTCGCCGACGCCGACGGCACCGGCCCCCGGCCCGCCGCCGCCATGCGGCGTCGAGAAGGTCTTGTGCAGGTTCATGTGGATCACGTCGAAGCCCATGTCGCCGGGCCGCACCTTGCCGAGGATCGCGTTCAGGTTCGCGCCGTCGTAGTACAGCAGGCCGCCGACGCCGTGGACGATGCGCGCGACTTCCTCGATCTTGCGTTCGAACACGCCGAGCGTCGAAGGATTCGTCAGCATGATGCCGGCCGTATTCGGGCCGACGACCGCCTTCAGCGCCTCGATGTCGACGTCGCCCTCGGCGTCCACCGGGATCTCGCGCACGATGCAGCCGCACATGGTTGCGGTGGCGGGATTCGTGCCATGCGCAGCCTCCGGCACGATGATCTCGTTGCGCGCGAGATCACCGCGTGCGCGGTGGTACGCACGGATCATCGCCACACCCGCGAACTCGCCATGCGCGCCCGCCATCGGATTCAGCGACACGCCGCGCATGCCGGTCACTTCCTTCAGCATCTCCTGCAGCTCGT
>ERZ795044.3434-NODE-3434-length-13263-cov-4.841157_pt1 | contig 13263 bp, 8 predicted proteins | sample MGYA00375128_ERZ795044 | MGnify/ENA primary metagenome ERZ795044 (study PRJEB30173, sample SAMN05720213) | anaerobic digester metagenome | isolation source: active sludge of municipal wastewater-treating anaerobic digesters | place: USA | collected 2014-12-22 ... | reverse complement strand
TTCTCCTACGAGCCTCCTGCTTGATCAACGTTTGTCATGAACCCGTAACTTTCCCGCAGCGACTCGTTGAATAAGTAAGACTAAGGAAAACAGGTTTGTTACCGGGATCGAGGGTGGAAAGTTTTACAATTTTTTTTCAAAATCATTGTATTCTTACCAGTGGCCGTTAAGACGATTGAATCAGAATTATAAGAAATTACGTGATACTTATTTGCTCTAATAATAATTGAATCGTTCACAATTTTCCATTTATTTGGAACAATTACATCATCATCATCAAATAAGTAAACAGAGTCCGTGCGTTTCTTATCAAAAAAATGATAATTGTAATATTTACAGCCACCAAGCTTATCAAATTTATAACAACTATTAAGTGGGGCCAATGACCCAATGTCTATAATATCCCAATAACAATCAAAAGACAAAATATCAGATAAATCTTTTTTCTTGCTCCCACAGGAGTTAAAAAATATTATTACACACAAGGCTATAGAAAGAAATTTAATCTTCATAAGTTATAGGTCTAAATACTTCCCCAACGAGTCTCTTGCTTAGTCATCGTCTGTCTTGAATCAGTAACACTTCTGCGGGGACTCGTTGGCTTTTGCAAGCCTGGCCAATTCTTTCTTAAATTTCGGGAAAAATTCAGTGAATACAAGCCTTCTTATAATAGAAGTTGAGGGAGGATGTGATAAAAGATGCCGGGGCATTGCTGACTTGATACACTGATTTACCAATTTGGCTGACCACGATATATAAACGTTCTGCTTCTAATAAGCGGCCCGGCATGACATACTGGTAACTGAGGACTCGTCGGATTTAAGACTCGCCGGAATTAAAATTATTGCAGCACCTCAAACGCCGTTTCATTATTATGCGCCGCATCTTTTCCAATATACAGTTTGAAAGCACCCGGCTCCCAGATATATTTCAACTGCTCATTGTAAAAACGAAGGTCTTCTACTGTTAAATTAAAACTGATGGTTTTGCTTTCACCTGCCTGCAATTGTACCTGCTGAAAACCCTTCAGCTCCCTTACAGGCCTTACCACCGATCCGCTCATATCGCGGATATATAATTGCACCGTTTCTTTTCCGGCGACCTTGCCCTTATTGGTGAGTGTAACTGAAGCCCTGAGTGTTTGTCCTTTGCGGAGAGTGGCGGTACTCAGACTAACCGGACTGTATTCAAATTGCGTATAACTGAGACCGTAACCAAAGGGGTATTTGGGATAGATGGATAAATCAGTATAGGCCGAGCGATAAAACTTATCGCTGTCATGCATGGCCGGCCTACCGGTATTGTAATGGTTATAATAAATAGGAATCTGTCCTTCAGCTCTCGGGAAACTCATGGGCAACCTGCCGGAAGGATTATAATCGCCGAATAACACATCGGCAATGGCATTGCCTCCCTCCGTTCCCAGCCACCAGGTATACAAAATAGCCGGTGCATGATCGGCGGTCCAGTTAAAGATCAATGGACGACCCGCACTGATTAATACCACCGTAGGTTTGCCTAATGCCACAATGGCTTTCACCAGTTCTTCCTGTACACCGGGTAATTGAATACTACTCCTACTTTTGGCTTCACCACTCATATCCCTTGCTTCTCCCACCGTCAGGATAACGATATCCGCTTTTCCAGCTTTCTCTATCGCTTCGGCAAAACCGGAACGATTATCACCGGTAATCGCAGCACCCTTTGCATATAATAATTTTGAATCACCACCCATCTTCCGGCTCACCGCTTCCCAGATGGAACTGATCCTTGCGGTATCATCGGGCCAGTCATAACTCCAGAATCCCAGGTGATCCGATTTTGCTTTTACAAAAGGACCGATCAGGGCAATGGTACCTGTCTTGTTTGATATAGGTAAAACCGATCCTTCATTTTTCAGTAATACGATACTTTTTTGGGCCACATCCCTGGCAATTTTGCGGTGTTCCGGATTATCCCAGTTGTCCTGTTCTCTTTTTAAATCAGCATACTTATAAGGATTCGCAAACAATCCCATTTCCATTTTCTTCCTCAGAATTCTTCTGACCGCATCATCAATCACACTCATCTTTACTTTTCCTTCCTTCACCAGCTTCGCCAGCTCTTTGGTATAACTCCGGCTTTCCATATCCATATCACTGCCGGCATTGGCCGCCAGCATGGCTGCTTCCCGGTTGTCTTTGGCATAACCATGATTGATCATTTCCCCAATGCTGCCCCAGTCGCTCACCATAAACCCATTGAATTTCCAGGCTCCTTTCAGCAAATCTCTTTGCAAATATTTACTACCCGTTGCCGGTATCCCATTGAGATCATTGAATGAATTCATGAATGTGGCCACACCTGCATCAGCAGCAGCTTTAAATGGCGGCAGGTATACTTCATGGAGGCGGCGCAAACTCATGTCCACCGTATTATAATCTCTTCCTCCCTCTGCTGCCCCATAAGCCACAAAATGTTTGGCACAGGCCATCACTGCACTGGTATCACCAAAACCTTTTCCCTGGAATCCTTTCACCCTGGCCGTGGCAATCAATGAACCGAGATAAGTATCTTCTCCGGCTCCTTCCATCACTCTTCCCCAGCGGGGATCACGACTGATATCGAGCATGGGTGCAAATGTCCAATGTATACCTGCCGCACTCGCTTCCTTTGCTGCTACCCTGGCACTGGCTTCCATAGCGGCCAGGTCCCAGCTGGCTGCTTCAGCCAGGGGTAGCGGAAAGATGGTGCGATAACCATGTATCACATCCTGCCCAAAGAGTAATGGAATTTTCAGTCTCGACTGCATAGCAATCTCCTGCAATTCACGGGTGCGTTTTACCCCGGTTACATTCAGCATGGAACCAACCTTGCCTGATCTGACCTGACCCAGCAGGTCACCATCATTCGTCAAAGGACCGGTAGCCGACCAGGGACCATTGTACTGGTTCATCTGACCGATCTTTTCATCGAGGGTCATTAAGCGGAGAACAGAGTCAACGGCTCTTTCTGTTTTTGAAACGGTTGTTTGCTGTGCTTTAATTGTTGCAGTGCTAAAAAGCAGGAAGGCGAAGGGAATTATTCTGGACATAAGCATGCATTCGTTGTTCGCCGGCAAAGCGAAATGATATAATTCTTAAGCGGGCTGACTATTGATACACCCTGACCCAGTCAATCTTCATTTGCTGAGGAAACACCCCATCATCCACTCCTTTCTTTCCACCCCAGTTTCCGCCTACTGCAATATTAAGCAGGAGATGAAACTCCTGATCAAATGGCCAGGCTGCTATTGATTTTTGATCATTCCGGAAAAGATTGTATTCTTTTCCATCCATGCGAAATGAAATATACTCTGGGGTCCATTCGATACTGTAGATATGGAACTGCTCAGCCAGGTCGCGGCATAATAAACCTTTTGTTTTCTGGGTGCCCAGCATCCCATTATAAGCTTCGGTATGTACCGTACCAAAAACGGAATCGGGCATGTATCCCACATTTTCCATGATATCAATTTCACCACTGCGGGGCCATCCGCCATACTCCCATTTTTCAGGCAGCATCCAGATGGCAGGCCACATACCTCTTCCGGCAGGTAACTGGGCCCTGATTTCGATACGGCCGTATTTCCAGTGTCCTTTGTTTTTAGTAACCAGTCTGGCAGAAGTATAGTTTTTACTTTCCATTGGCTCTTTCCTTGCTTCAATCAGCAGTTTGCCATTTTCAACACGGGCATTTTCTTTCCGGTTCCAGGTATAATATTGTAATTCATTATTACCCCAGCCGCAGACATCCGGGCAACCGGTTCCCCGGTCATAGCCCCATTTACTGCTATCAGGTAATCCCTGGTAATTAAACTCATCACTCCAAACCAGTTTATTAAAAGAGGTCTGGCTGTGCAATGGCGCACTGCATCCGGATATAGCAAGCAGGGCAAGACCTGTTATAAGACAGGAAAGTAACTGTTTCATTTTTCCTTATTGATACACTCTGATATAATCCACTTCCATGATACCGGTACTAAAGGCAGGATCCACGGCTCCGCCAAAATTGCCTCCCATGGCAATATTCATGATCAGGAAAAAGTTTTGATTAAACGGCAATGTATTGTTATTGGCAAATGTGTAAAAAACCACATCATCCACTGAAAATTTGATTGTGGTCGGCGTCCATTCCATTCCATACCGGTGAAAAGCAGTAGTGGCATCAGCAATAATCGTGGTACCACCATCAGCATTGCCTCCGGAATGACCAGGATGATGTACAGTGCCGAAAATCTTGTTGAGCTGGTTTCCTACATGCTCCATGATATCAATTTCCCCGCAGGCAGGCCATCCGGCCGTACTGATATTATCACCCAGCATCCAGATGGCGGGCCAGGTGCCACCGCCCGCAGGCAGTTTGGCCCTGGCTTCTACTTTACCATACTTGAATGAAAATTTATTCTTCGAAAGAATCCGGGCCGAAGTATAATTGCTGCCACTGAAACTCTCTGCTTTCAAAGTAATCTTCAGCGTACCGGTTGAAACCTGTGCATTCTCCAGCCGGTTGGTATAATACTGCAATTCATTATTACCCCATCCACCTGCTCCCAGATCATAACCCCAACGGGAAGGATCCGGTGCGCCTGGTGTATCAAATTCATCAGACCATACCAGTGTCAAAGTAACCGCTACTGTAATGCTGATGGTTTTTGAAATGGATTGTCCACCGGCAGATTTGGCCACCACGGTTACCGTATAGGTTCCCGAGGCAGGATACTTATAAGTAACAGTACCGGACGGCACGGTTTGAAATACCCCGTTCCCAAATCCGTATTCGTAGGTCACGGCATTGGTGGCCGTTGCAGTAAAACTTACATTCCCGCTATTATCGGTTGACACAACGGCATTGACCGTAAGATTGGATGGCGGGTTATTATTGCTTCCGCCATTATCCTTGTCTTTTCCGCAGGAGAATAATCCAACCAGGGCCAGCAGGGCAATCAATTTCAGCTTCATGGATCAGGGTTTGGGTTTTAACTTCTGGTACCAGGAATTACCATCAGCACCAATACTCCGCAGGTGCAGGGAGGTATTACTGATGGATAAGATCTCATACACGGTGCCACCGGTTCCAAAATTAATAATTCCGTTACCAGGTACCATGAACTGTATTTGAGTGGACACCGCCGGTGTTGAACCGGATGTGGCATTCATAAAGGCCAGCAGCTTGGTTCCACCCGTATTGATGGGATAACAGTTATCACCTCCGCTGAAACCATAAAAACCGGTAGCGGCTCCAATTGAAAATGAAGCTCCCTTATTATTAACATTGATAGATACCCGGTTGATGATATCACGGGTAAAACTGATTTCATCATCATAAGCACAGGCTTCTCTTGAATTGGGACCTGCTGCATACCAGATGGGTGAAAACTCAGTGTTCGGTCCTACTCCAAAATGACCAGGAGCATCATTATCCGTTACCCAGATTTTGGTACCGGAACCAGTCAACGGATCCAGAATGGTGGCAGGAATCGCGAAGTCAACAAATACCGTGATTCTTTTACTGATGGTGGAAGTAGCCCCACCGGTTCCTACTGCGTTAACAGTAATGGTATAATTGTTTGTACCCGGGTTGCTGTACTTGTGTACAATGGTGCCGGAAGGAACCACCTGGGTTTGTCCGTCGCCGAAATCTATATTATAAGTAACCACATCACTGGCTGTACTGGTAATAGTCACATTACCCGTTCCGTTTCCGGCAGGATTAGGGGTAGTGGCCCCGGCAATCACCGTCGTCAGTGTAAGACCGGTAGGTGTTTTGATATTACCGAAAGTATATTCCTGCTTTTTACAACCTGAAAACAACAGCAGGGTTGCCAGGCAGCAAAGGGATATTTTATGAATTGTATTCTGCATGATTAATTTTTTTTGGATTAGACAAGCTTGATATCATCAAAGAAGAAAGTAAAGTTGGCCGTACCATCACCCATGGTTCCATTATCAAAAATGATCACAACACGGTTATATGGATTGGCTGTATTGATGGCCGTATAATCGAATGTCAGTTCTTCCCAACCATTCGCCACCGTTGTCAATACTTCTTTCTCGTAGTTCTGACCGGAGTTGGCTGAGTTTTCCACTTTCAATAGTACTTTGGCTCCCACTCTGGGTGACCAGACCTTCATTTTGAAAGTTTTGTTGACGGAAAAATCAATAGGACCTGCCAGGGTCAGGAAGCTGCCACCCCAGGGCTGTCCGGCATTTTTAATCATGCGGGCCACTTTGGCACTGGTATTAATACCGGATGCATCCGGATTGTTGATGACCGTTACGTCTCCTCCATCAAAATTGGTCCACGGATAAGTAACCGGATGTTCAAAATTCAGCGGAAGCGTAATAGGAACCGTATTGACCAGTCTGATATCATCAAAATAGAAGGTAAAATTGGATGAGCCATCACCCATTGTACCGTTATCGAAGATCAGCACAATGCGGTTGTAGGAATTGCCGGTATTGATAGCATTATAATCGAACACCAGATCCTCCCATGCATTGGCCAACGTCATCACTACTTCTTTTTCATAGTTCTGTGCCGAGTTGGCGGAATTTTCCACTTTCAGTAATACTTTGGCACCAGCTCTGGGCGACCAAACCTTCATTCGGAAAATTTTATTACTGAAATCCATCGGTAAACTCAGGGTCAGGAAACTTCCTCCCCAGGGCTGACCGGCATTCTTAACCATGCGACCCACTCTGGCGCTGGTATTGATACCCGTAATATGCGGGTTATTGATGGTGGTAACATTTCCTCCGTCAAAATCAAACCAGTTGTAATTGGTAGCAGTGGATTCAAAATCGAGTGGAAGACTCAATGGTAAAGAACTCACGAGGCGGATATCATCCATCAGGAAAGTGAAATTGGCAGTGCCATCACCCATCGTACCGTTATCAAAGATGAAAACAATCCGGTTATAACTATTAGTAGTATTCACCGCCTGGTAATCAAAGACCATGTCTTCCCAGCCATTGGCCACAGTGGTCAGTACTTCTTTTTCATAGTTCTGTGCAGTATTAGCAGAATTCTCCACTTTCAGCAACACTTTGGCGCCTGCACGTGGTGACCATACTTTCATTCTGAATATTTTGCCGGCACTAAAATCAATCGGACTGCTGAGGGTGATAAAGCTGCCACCCCAGGGCTGACCGGCATTCTTGACCATGCGGGCCACTTTGGCACTGGTATTAATACCTGAAGATTGCGGGTTATTGATCACCGTAACATTTCCACCGTCGAAATTGGTGAAAGCATAGTTCACAGTAGCTGATTCAAACGTAATCGGCAGTAACAGGGGATCCACGATTGTGATGGAACGGGTGATCTGTGCGGTAGCAGCACCTCCACTATAGGCAACCACCCGAACAGAATAGGTACCAACATTGGCATAAGTATGTGCTACGGTTTGCCCTTCCAGGAATACGGTACCCACTTCATTGGGAACATCTCCGAAGAATACCCGGAAATTGGTTTCATACAAAGCCGAAGCCGATACATTCAGTTTGAAATTGTCGCCCGGATCAATGGTGGTAATTACGTCCAGATTTTCCGGCGCCCGGAATGAAACCGTCAGCTGCTGGGTAAACTCTTTGGTTTTACCGGCCACGTTATAGGCGATAATTTTTACAGTATATACACCTTCAGGATAAGTATGTGTGGTATTCTTTCCGGCCATCACTACAACTGGTGTAGCGGCGCCATGACCATAATACACATCATATTTTACGGCACCGGTACCATTAGGTGTAATAGTTACCAGCCCGGAATTATCCTGGGTGATTTCGAAGAGCACACTCAGTTGGTCTGGATCAATGGCCGTTGCCACTAAGGATAGGTCTTCATAAGTTGTTTTCTTGCAGGAGGTAAATACCGAAAGGGCTATCGCCAGACCTGCTATATATTTTATTGCTTTCATATGCATTCAGTTTTGATGGATGATTAATAGCCGGGGTTTTGGGAAAGTCCTGAAATGGTTACTTCTTCCAATGGTATCGGGAATAACTCATGCTTACCGACTGTAAATCCTGTAATGGCTGTAGCTGCCTGACCGGTACGTACCAGATCAAAGAAGCGATCTCCTTCCATGGCCAGTTCCAGTCTGCGTTCAGTCAGGATCGCGAGGTACAGGGCATTACCGCTGGCATTAATATCATTGGCATTGTTTCCAAATGCACGGCGACGAACCTGGTTCAGGTAGCCCTGTGCCTTGGTATCGTTTGGCGTACTTGATTTATTCCAGGCCTCGGCTGCCATCAGCAGTACATCAGCATAACGGATGATCCGGTAATTATTCAGGTAGTTCAGCTCCAGCTGACCAGAGGTTTCTCCTTTACGCGGCTGATATTTCTGACTATAAAGACCGGTGTTTTTATAAGGAGCTACCTGGTAAGTGATATTAAAAGATGGATTGGCTGCTTTGTAAGCCTCGATATCAAGAATGGTAGCTGCCTTGCGCTGATCACCGGCAGCATATGCATTGTTCAGATTCTGTGTAGGCAGGTTCGTACTCCATCCGGCTGCATATGGCATAGCGCCACTTCCATTTAATCCGCGGATACCGCATTGCTGAACGGCATAATTACCCTGACCACGGTTATATCCACCCCAGTTATAATAAGGGGAAGTGTTGGAGTATTGAATTTCAAATACAGACTCTGTTCCGTTTTCACCGGAAGCCAGGAACATGGAAGCAAAATTTGTTACCAGTGAAAAAGCATTGGCATTGATCACTGATTCCAGCACAGTGGCGGCCTCATTGTATTTTTTCTGATAGAGATATACTTTCCCGAGCAGACTTTGTGCAGCATATTTAGTAATCCTGCCTTTTTGCACCTGTACAGCAGGCAGGGCAGTGATGGCTGCATTCAGATCAGCTTCAATCTGGCGGTATACATCAGCTTTGGAAGCACGACCCAATGAAGCAGACTCAGAAAGTCCCAGCCTTTTGTCAACGAAAAGCGGAACATCACCAAAGAATTTCACCAGGGTGAAGTAATAATAAGCACGGAGAAAATTGACTTCCCCATAAAGGGCATCCTTACCGGCAAAATCCACTGTTTTCCCGGCGGGGTTGGCGGCTCTGTACTGCGTCATGTAATTGGCGCGGTTGATACCTTCATAAGCAGCTTTCCACAGTTCCGCAAGGGTGGAATTATTCGAAGTATGGGTGTAATCATCAATTTGCTGGAGGGACAATACGTCGGATGCATTTTCACCACCACTCACTGCATTATCAGAAGCGACCTCTCCGACCACTACGGCCTGGTTGAGCCACTGCAGGGGAGAATACACACTCACGGCCATTGTCCGGTAGTCTGATTCAGAGGCGAGATAATCCAGTTCAGTGATCTGAAAATCCTCTCTGGGGTTATAGTCGAGCCATTTTTTGCAGGAGCTCTGGGTAAAGAGCAGTCCGGCAATCAGGGTTGTTTTTATAATCAGTTTTTTCATTGTTTCAGTATTTTTTAAGTGATCAGCTTAGAGTTTGATATCAATTCCCAGGGCATAGGTACGGGCCTGCGGATATGCACCACGATCCACACCGGTATCCAGGATACCACCGGAAATTTCCGGATCCAGTCCTGTGTACTTTGTAAGGGTGAATGCATTTCTTACCTGAGCATAGATGCGCAGCTTGCTGAAAATCTTGCCGGTCATTTTTGCAGGGAAAGTATAGCCCAGCTGAACGTTCTTTAATTTAATAAAGGAACCATCTTCCACATAACGGTCTGATACGCGGATATTGCTGTTGGCATCAGTAAAGGAATACCTTGGATTTTTGGAACTGGTGGCAGTACCGGCACCGGTCCAGCGCGCCAGGATCATCCTGTCCTTATTGGTGTAGTTGGCATTCCGCTCATAAGCCCGGTACACTTCATTACCTACAGAAGCATAAGTGAATGCGGTAAAATCAAAGCTCTTGTATTCCAGGTTCAGGTTCCATCCCATGGTAAAATCAGGGAAGGGATCACCGATCTTGGTTTTGTCTGCATCATTGATCACGCCATCTTTATTCATATCCACATAGCGGATATCACCGGGCTGTGCGCCGGTCTGGGTGGCATGGCCAGTTACATCTGCAAAAGTCTGGAAGAGACCATCAGTCCTGAATCCAAAGAAGTAACCAGGTGTCTGTCCTTTTTCAAAAACAGTCACACTTTGTGATTGTCCGTTGAAATAATAACCGCCCGGAATTTTAGCTGTACCATCACTATTGGTGGCAGTCACTTCATTTTTAGCGGTGGTAAACGTTACACTGGTATTCAGCTTCAGTGATTTTCCAAAAGTCTCATTGAAAGAAATCATCAGGTCGATACCACTGCTGCGGGTAGATCCGATATTAGCCGTTGGAATGGGTACTGTTCCCAGGTAGAGGGAAGCAGAAGGTGTGAAAAGCAATCCATCCACTGTTTTACGGAAATAATCAGCCGTGATGCTGAACCGGCGTTTGTAGAATGTGATATCAAAACCAGCATTGAACTGGATTTGTTTTTCCCATCTCAGTCCGTCGTTGGCGGCAGAGCCCACAGTGGAACCGGGATAAAAGATATCGCCGAATGTATAACCGTTGCTGTTGGCAGTGGGGCCATAACTCGGACCACCGGTGATAATGCTGACAAACTGCGGATTTACATTTTCATTACCGATGGAGCCATAGCTACCACGGATTTTCAGGTGATCAATAAAATCAACCTGGAAGAATTTCTCTTTGCTCAGCACCCAGCCAAGTGAACCGGAAAAGAAATTCGCATACTTATTGTTTTTACCAAAAGCATAGGAACCGTCGCGGCGGGCCGTGAAGGAGGCCAGGTATTTCTCTTCGTAATCGTAGTTAATCCTTGAAAAATAAGAGAGGTTGCGGCGGAAATACTGGTAATAATATCCGCTCAATGCATTGGTGTTTGTAGCAGTATTGTTACCGGTAGCGGCGGTGAAATTGGCGAATTCCCAGGAGTTGAAAGGCACATCCTGACGGGTAGCGCCAGCTGCATTACCGGAGGTTTTAGCCATAGAGAAACCGAGCACGGTTTCAAAAGCATGCACCGATTTTATTTTGAAGTTGTAGTTAGCAAATGATTCCCAGGTCCAGTTGAAATTGCTGGTCTTTTCATGTGCCACACTGTTGAACTTACCTGCTACGGTAGAGCCGTCTGCATTCATGCTGTTTTCTACGTTGAGTGGTCCGTAGAATACCAGCGGACTGAAAGAGCGGGCATTACCGTCGTACTTCGTATAACCAAAACGGGTGGTGAGTTTCAGATTTTTGATGACATCATACTGTAACTCGCCTTTTCCGTAGAGTTTGTTGCCGACATTTTTATTATAGGTATTCTCCAGTTTGGTCAGCGGGTTAAAAATTTCTGACAACAGGAGGTTACTGTATCCGTAAGTGCCCACGGTATTGGGAACCGTATTGTATTTGGAAACGGTAGGATCAAAATTGATGGCACTGCCAAGGATACTGTTGAAAGAATTTTCCTGAACGCCTTTACCATCCAATAATACGGCCGTTGTGTTCAGAATGAATTTCACTTTCGGACTCAGTTCGAAATTAATATTGGCGGTGAGGTTACCACGGTCAAAGCGGGATTTATCATTTCCTCCCACGATACCTCCCTGGCTCAGCCAGCCTGCGGAAAGAAAGTAGGTCACTTTATCGCTACCACCGCGGGCGGATATCGTGTGCGTTTGCATACTGGCTCTTTTGAATACTTCATTTTGCCAGTTCGTTCCAACCCCAACTGCCGAGAGATTGGGAAAGATCACGGGTCCGCCCGCTGTGGTGCTGCCTTCATTGATCATGGCGGCATATTCAGTTGCATTCAGTACACCAATGGTATTCATTACTTCCTGCACACCATAGTTACTGTTGATGGTTATATCCTGTTTTTGGTTTTTTCTGCCGGACTTAGTGGTCACGACGATCACCCCATTTCCTCCTTTCACTCCATAGATAGCCGTAGTGGCTGCATCTTTAAGCACGCTCACCGATTCGATATCGGAAGCATTGATGGAATTGAAATCGGTCAGTGTCTGGGGAACCCCATCAATAATTACCAATGGGTCAGTACCCGAGAATGAGGGGATACCGCGAACCAGTACGGTGGGTTTGGATCCGGGGGATCCGCTATTAACCACTACCACACCGGAAGCCCGTCCTTGCAGGACTTCTTCCACCCTGACGGGTTTCAGTTTTTCAATATCCGCCGCTTTAATGGTGGCGATAGCACCGGAGACCTTGGTGATCCGCTGGGTGCCGTAACCAACAACTACCACATCAGATAAGGTAGTGGTAGCACTTTCTTCCAATTGAATAGTAACAGGTGCTGCCGGATCGGTTACCTTATACTCCACCTGCTTCATGCCGGTATAGCTGAAAAGCAGGATGGCACCCGCCTGGGGCACCTGGATGGTAAATCGACCCTGTGCATCGGTTAGGGCACTGGTCTTCGCATTTTTCAGCTGGACTGTGGCACCTACGAGTGGTTCACCTGTTGACTTGTTGGAAACAATGCCGGAAACCGGCAGACCCTGACCAGCCACCGTCCCATAAAGACCGGCCAGCAGGAAATAGAAGCATAGCAATGCAGTTTTTAGTTTCATATAGCAATTATTTTAGCAGAAAGGCTTAAAAAATAAGCCCCGCTAAAATAGGTGAGGGAATGCCCATTTCAATCAAATAAACCTACAACAACGCTACATCAAGATTTATAACTGATTGATTATTCAGTATTTAAACTACATCAATACTACATCAGTCCAATTTCCCTACTTTCACATTGCGCGAATGCCTGCATCCATGAATTTTAAGCTTGCCTTATTGCTGCTATTTCCGATCACCATCGCCGGCCAGAACACCATTGGCCTGCCGGATGTTATCAATTATGCAAAAAAGACATATGGAGCCGGTTTACAGACCTGGGATATCAGTCAGGACGGCCAGGGTATAATATATATGGCCAACAACGAAGGCATGCTTTGTTTTGATGGCCGATACTGGGAAACACATGCATTGCCCAACCGGACCATCGTAAGATCCGTGGCTCCTGCAAAGGATAGCCGGATTTATGCAGGCGGTCAGGATGAGCTGGGTTATTTTTCTCCCGACCCTAAAGGCCAGCTGACTTTTCATTCGCTCACGGCTTTGATTCCGGAAAAAGACCGCGCTTTTGGGGATGTCTGGGATATTGTTTTATACCGGAATGCTGTATTCTTCCGGACCACCGGCCGGATTTTTCGATA
>ERZ795044.3429-NODE-3429-length-13277-cov-8.610725_pt1 | contig 13277 bp, 7 predicted proteins | sample MGYA00375128_ERZ795044 | MGnify/ENA primary metagenome ERZ795044 (study PRJEB30173, sample SAMN05720213) | anaerobic digester metagenome | isolation source: active sludge of municipal wastewater-treating anaerobic digesters | place: USA | collected 2014-12-22 ... | reverse complement strand
TGATCGCGCGACTCCGTGCGCGCGGACTCGCGGTGGAGTGGGCAGGGGGGGCGCGCGGCTTTCGGACGCCGGTGCCGCCGCCTCGGTAGTGGCCGTACCACTGCGACGCTCCCTGACCCCCCCAGGGGCGTCCCGGCGCTCGGCGAGTTGACGAGTCGGGGCGAAGACGCCGGGAAACTACAAAAGCGGTGTATCGCATAACGGGATTTCCGCACCTGCCACCCCGTCACCTGCAACATGCGCGGCCACTGGTTCGAGGCGGAGCTGTTGCCGAGGTGTTACCACGACGTGTGCCCCATCGTCCCCTCCCGCTTGCACCGAACGGGCGTCAGGTGCACGCGACACGTCCCCACCCGTTCGAGTAGGACCGAGATGCAAACTCGGCGATGCGCCCCCCCTGTGAAAGCGCTTCCTGAGCGGCCGTTAATCCGGTGGCGGAGTGCATCATTGACACCTAACGCGTAATTCCGACTATTTGTGTTCCGCACGAGGTTGCTCGGATTCGCCGACAACCGGTGCGCAGCTTCTCCGACGGACAGGACGCACCCGGGTCGCACGGCGCCTCCGAGTTCGTTTCCCTCACAAGTCGCGAGTCTGGCGATATGCACGCACGTGGCACGCCGACATCGAACGACGCCTTGAGCGATGCGCCGCACGGGCGCGTCGCGCGCCGTGCGCGCGCCCGGCGTTGCGCGCCGGCCCCGAGGGGAGGGCTTCGTCGATGAGCGTGGCGACGGCCAACGGCAGCGGGTCGCACAACGGGACGTCGGGGCGGGGCGCCACCAGCGCGGAGCACGACCGCATCCTCTCCGCCGTGGCGCAGACCTCCGACGACGCGATGTTCACCACGTCGCCCGACGGTCGCGTCACCTCATGGTCGGGGCCGGCCGAACGCCTCTTCGGGCATAGCGCCGAGTCGATCATCGGCCTCGACGTCGCCGACCTGATCGTGGAGCCGCAGCGGGCGCAGCTGACGGAGCTCCTCCTCCGCGTCCGCCACGGCGAGTCGCTGCGCAATGCCTCGCTCACCGGCGTTCGGCGCGACGCACGCACGGTCGACGTCGCACTCACGCTCTCCCCCATCGCCCTCGGCCCTCAGCTCGTCCCCGGGGTGGCGGTCATCGCCCGCGACATCACGGAGCGCAACCGCATCGCCGCGGCACTGACCATCTCGGAGCAGCACCTCCGCATCCTGGTGAACTCGCTCCCCCAGATGGTCTGGTCGAGCACGGCCGATGGGCAGTGGGACTTTTCCTCAGGGCGCTGGGAGGAGTTCACGGGACTCGCCGCCTTCACCCGCACGGGCGACCAGTGGCTCGAGCAGGTGCACGTCGACGATCGCCCGCTCGCGGCCCACACGTGGGCCGAGGCGCTGCGCATGGGGGCCGACTTCCGCACGCAGCTTCGCCTGCGTCGGGCCGACGGCGACTGGCGTCGTTTCGACTTCCACGGGGTCGCGGAGCGCACGGCGGCGGGCGAGGTCCTGCGCTGGTTCGGCACGGCGACGGATGTCGAGGACGAATGGCGGACCGAGGCGCTGCTGCGCGAGAGCGAGGAGCGGCTGCACACCGTGCTCGAGAACCTGACCGAAGGGGTCGTGGTCGTCGATGTGCATGGGCACCTCCTGCACTGGAACCGTGCGGGGCTGATCATGCACGGCTTCCTCTCCCCAACCGAAGTTCAGCGACCGATTCCCGAACTGTCGTCGGTCTTCGAGCTCCTGACCCTCGACGGGGTGCCGCTCGCGCTGGAGGAGTGGCCGCTGCTTCGCCTGATGCGCGGCGAGGAATTGCGTGACGTCTGTCTCCGGTACCGCCGGCTCGACCGCCGGTGGGAGCGCATCTTTTCCTATGGCGGGACGACGGTGCTCGGGCCGGGGGGGACGCCGATGGCGATTCTCACGGTCACCGATGTGACCGAGCGTCGTCGCGCCGAGGAACGGTTCCGTCTCGTGGTCGAGTCGAGCCCGATGGGGATGGTGGTCTCCGACCGCGACGGGCGGGTGAGCCTGGTGAACAGCGAAGCGGAGCGGCTCTTTGGCTGGAACCGCGAAGACCTGCTGGGGCAATCGGTGGATGTCCTCCTCCCGGATGAGCTGCGCGCGCAGCACGGTGGGATGCGACGCAGCTACGCCGACACGCCGGAGCGTCGTCCCATGGGGGGAGGGCGCGACCTGTTGGCTCGCCGCCGGAACGGGACGACGTGCCCGGTCGAGATCGGGCTCACGCCGATCCAGATGCACGACGAGCCCTCGGTGCTCGCCGTCATCACCGACACCTCGGAGCGCCGCCGGGCGCAACAGGACCTCGAACGGCACCAGCGTGAACTGGAGCGCTCCAACAAGGAGCTCGCGCAGTTCGCGTACGTCGCGTCGCACGACCTGCAGGAGCCGCTGCGCATGGTGGCGTCGTTTACCGAGCTCTTTGCGCAGCGATACGCCGGGCAGGTGGATGAGCGTGGGGCGCGCTACATCCACCACATCGTCGACGGCGCCCGCCGGATGCAACAGCTGGTGCGCGACCTCCTGAGCTTTGCGCACGTGGGGTCGCAGGGGCGCCCGCTGGCCCGCGTCGAGATGCAGCGCGTCCTCACGGCCGTCCTGCACGACCTGGCCCCGGCCATCACGAGTGCGGGGGCGACGGTGAAGGGGGAGCGGCTCCCCGAGGTGTGGGCCGACGCGGGACAGTTGCACCAGCTCCTGATGAACCTCGTCGGCAACGCCATCAAGTTCCGGCGCGCGGATCCCCCCGAGGTGCACATCCGGGCCGTGCCCGACGGCGTGCACTGGCGGCTGACGGTGAGCGACAACGGCATCGGGATCGCCCGCGAGTACCTGGAGCGCATCTTCGGCATGTTCCAGCGCCTGCATACCCGCGACGACTACGCCGGGAGCGGCATCGGGCTCGCGATCGCCCGCAAGATCGTGGAACGGCACGGGGGACGGATCTGGGTCGAGTCGGTGGTGGGGGAGGGAACGACGGTGCACTGCACGCTCCTGTCGTCGGCGCATCCCCTGCCAGAAGGGCTGGTCCCTTCGACGCAAGTTCGTTAGGCCGCCGGGTGCAGACCGCACGCAGCGCAGAGCCGCAATCGGATGGTGGCACGATGATGAGTGATCCAGCCAATCGCATTCTCTACGTCGACGACGAACCCGATGTCGGCGTGGCGTTCGCGCGCGCGGTCGGACGCCTCGGCTACGAGGCCGACGTCGCCGGATCTGGGGAAGAGGCCTTCCGCCTCGCCCGCACCCGCTACTACGCGGTCATCGTCACCGACCTCCGCATGCCGGGGCTCGATGGCCTCACTCTGGTCGAGCGGCTCAGCCCCCTCACGCCGTCGACCGCATTCGTGATCGTCACCGGGCTCCCGAACGTCGACCTGCGTTCGTCACGGCAGGCCGACGGGGCGATTGCCTCTGTGATGGGGAAGCCGTGGGACGACGACGAACTCAAGTCGACCCTGGCGCGCGCCTTCCAGCTCAACGCGCAACGCAAGGGGCACGAGGCGACCGCCAGCGGCAACGGGAACGGCGCCCCCGCCCCTGCCATCCTGATGGTCGAGGACAACGACGCCGACGCCGACCTGCTGGTGGCGCTGCTCGCCGCCGAGTACCCCGCGAGCAGCTTCACGCGCGTGACTCGGCTCAAGGAGGCGATGGAGCGGGCGCACGAGGCGAGCTACGAGATCATCCTCACCGACCTCACGCTCCCCGACGCCCGCGGCTTCGACGCCATCACCCGGTTGCAGGCGGCGGCACCCAACACGGCGATCGTGGTGGTGAGCGGGGTGTCGGACGACTCGCTCGCCCAGCAGGTGGTCGAACTGGGCGCGCAGGACTACCTCGTGAAGGGGACGCTGACCTCGGCGATGGTCCAGCGCACCGTGCGGCATGCGCGCGAGCGCAAGCGCGCGGAGCGGCGCCTGATGCAGCTCGCACACTACGATCAACTCACCGGGCTGGCCAACCGCGGCACCTTTCAGGAACGGGTGACGCAGGCGCTCACGCGCGCGCGTCGTCGCGGCAACCACTTCGCCGTGATGTACATCGACGTCGACCGGTTCAAGACCATCAACGACGCCTTCGGCCACGACGTGGGCGATGTCCTCCTGGAGCAGGTCGGGCGCCGGTTGCATCGCTCGGTGCGCGACTACGATACGGTCGCGCGCATGGGGGGCGACGAGTTCGCCGTTCTCGCCGACGACCTCGCCTCCTCGTCCGAGGCGGAGGATGTGGCGCGCCGCATCATGCACTCGCTGGAGCCGGCGATCGACCTAGGGGGGCGCACCGTGCAGGTGACGTGCAGCATCGGGGTCGCGCTCTATCCAGACGCCGCGCTGTCGATTGCCGAGTTGGTCAAGTGCGCCGACCGCGCGCTGTACCAGGCCAAGCGGCGCGGGCGCAATCGGTACGCCTTCTACGACGTCACGACGGGGGAGCAGGCCCTCATCCGCTCGGCGCTCGCGGCCGACCTCAACGTGGCGCTGCGGCGGGGCGAGTTCGGGCTGCAGTTCCAGCCGCAGGTCTCGATGGAGGGCTACCAGTTGGAGGCCTTCGAGCTGCTCCTGCGGTGGAATCGCGGTGATGAGGTCGTCTCCCCCTCGGTGTTCGTCCCGATGCTGGAGGAAGCGGGGGGGATGGTGGCGGTCGGGCACTGGGCGATTCGCGAGGCCACGCGCCGCCTCGCGGAGTGGCGCGGCACCGCCCACCCCGAGTTGCGGCTGGCGGTCAATCTCTCGCGCGCCCAGGTCGAGGAACCCGGATTGGCCGACAGCGTGCTGGCGATGCTGGGCGAGCTGGACATTCCCCCGCAGGCGCTGGAACTCCTGATCACCGAACAGATCCTCATGCGGGATTCGGTGCGCTTGCACCTGGCGCTTCAGGAGCTGAAACACTGTGGTTGCCGCCTGACGGTCAAGGGGTTTGGTGCCGGTTTCACGTCGAAGGAGTACCTCTCGCGCTTCGGCGTCGATTCACTGAAGGTGTCGCGGACCTTTGTCTCCGCAGCGCCTGACGATGAGGAGAGCGCGGCGATCGTGCGATCGATCGTCGCGCTTGGCAACCAGCTGGATATTCGCGTCATTGCCGACGGAGTGGAGACGATGGGACAGCTCGATGCGGCGAAAGCCGCCGGATGCCATTCCGCACAGGGATTCCTCTTTGGCCGCCCGATGCCGCACTGGTCGCTCCCCGCGACCTGGAGCCTGGTCGATGACCGCAGTGCCTAACGCGCTGCGGCCGATCCGCATCCTGCTGGTCGAGGACAACGCGGGCGACGTCGAGCTGATCCGCGACACGCTCGACCAGAGCCATGTGCTGCTCGACCTGTCGGTCGTCGTCGATGGCGTGCACGCCTCCGACTTCCTGAACCGGCGCGGCGCCTACGAGTCGGCCCAGCGCCCCGACCTCATCCTGCTCGACCTCAACCTCCCGCGCCGCTCGGGGTTGGAGATGTTGCAGGAGATCAAGGGCGATCCGCAGCTGCGCCTCATCCCGGTCGTGGTCCTCACCTCATCGGAGGCGGAGCTCGACATCGTGCGCAGTTACGCCTCCGGCGCCAACTGCTATGTCACCAAGCCGGTGAACCTCACGGCGCTGCAGCAGGTGGTGGAAAGCGTGAAGAGCTTCTGGTTCACCATCGTCCGCCTCCCCGTGGCGGCTGACACGTGAGATCCAGCGTGAGCGCACGGCGCGGCGAGGGCGCCGCCGGATGATCGATCCCGTTCGGCTCCTTCTGGTGGAGGACTCGCCCGGCGACGCCGAGTTGGTCCGCGAGTACTTCAGCGAGTTCAAGTCCACGCCGCTCGAGCTGCGGCAGGTGGGGACGATGGCCGAGGCGCTGGAGGCGCTGCGTGGCCCGCTCCCGGACGCCATCCTGCTCGACCTCAACCTCCCCGATTCGGAGGGGATCGAGACGCTGCATCGGCTGATGCGCCTCTGTCCCGACGTCCCGGCGATCGTCATCACCGGCGACCTCCCCCCCAACCTGCGGCAGCAGCTCCTCTCGACCGGCGCGACGGAGTGCATCGCCAAGGCGAGCTGGACCTACGACTCGCTGACGGCCGCCGTCCGCTTCGCCGTCAAGCTGCGCCGTGCCCTCGGGTTGCAGCGGCAGATGGAGCGCCTGCTCGCCGTGATTCCCGACGGCGTCATGGTGGTCGACCCGTCGGGACGCGTGCGCTACGTCAACGATGCGGCCGTGGCGCTCTTCGGCAAGCGCCGCGAGGACTTCATCGGCGAGCCCGTCGACTTCGCCATCCCGCACGGCGACATCACGTCGTTGGAGATCGTGCGTGCCGGTGAACGCGTCGGGACCGAGATGCGCGCCGTCCCGGTGGAATGGGGGGGACACGCCGCGACGATGATCACCATTCGCGACACCACCGAGTCGACGCGACTGGCCGAGCAACTCTTCCAGGCCCAGAAGATGGAGGCGGTCGGCCTGCTCGCGGGCGGGATCGCCCACGACTTCAACAACCTGATCACCGTCATCCTCGCCTACGGCGTCTCGATCAAGGAGACGATGCCCAGCGTGGATCCGCGACAGGACGACCTCACGCAGCTGCTCGCTGCGGCCGATCGCGCCACCTCGCTCACACGCCAGCTCCTCGCGGTCGCCCGGCGCCACCCGGTGCAGGTGCAGGTGTTGCAGCTGGATGCGCTCGCCGGCGGCCTCAAACAGCTCATGCAGCGCGCCCTCCCCGACAACACCGTGCTCCACGTGCGCACGGCGCCGGAGATCTGGCCGGTGGTGGCCGACGCGGGGCACATCGAGCAGGTCCTCCTCAACCTCCTCGTCAACGCGCGCGACGCGATGCCACGCGGCGGGACGGTCGTCATCGAGATCGACAACGTGGAGAACACCGCGCCGGCCGAGGGCTTTCGCGGCGGGGCGGCGGTCCGCATCCGCGTCTCCGACAGTGGCGCCGGCATCCCCGCCAGCATCCTCCCGCGCATCTTCCAGCCCTTCTTCACCACGAAGGAGTCCGGCAAGGGGACGGGGCTCGGCCTGGCCACCTGCTACGGCATCGTCCGTCAGGCGCACGGCGCCATCAGCGTGGAGAGCACGGTCGGCGTGGGGACGACGTTCACGATCCTCATCCCGAAGGCCGCGGACGACGAGACCGCGGCCGCCCAGGCGCCGCTCCCCGCCCCCGATCGCCTCGAAGGGCGCGAGACCGTCCTCGTGGTCGAGGACGACGAGGCGCTCCGTCGCTCGATGATCCGGTCGCTGCGGCGCTTTGGCTACTCCATTCTTGCGGCGACCAATGGCGATGAGGCCAAGCGCGTCATGGATGGCCACGACGGCGTCGTCGACCTGCTCCTCACCGACCTGGTGATGCCCAAGGTGGGGGGCAAGGAGCTGATCGAGTCGCTGCGCCGGACCCACCCGCGCCTCAAGGTCCTGTGCATCACGGGGAGCGCCCCGCACTCGAACGGCGACTCCCCCGAGCTCCCGGAAGCGATCGAGGTGCTGTACAAGCCCTTCGACCCGGTGACGCTCATGCGCGGCGTGCGCCGGGTGCTGTCGGCGGAGGGGTAGGCCCCCCCGCTGAGGGACGCGACGCGCGCGGCGCGCCCCCCCCCCGGGGTCCGGTCAGCGCGCGGCGCGCACCCGCGTGAACTCGCCGATCTCCTGCACGTCGACCTTGGTCACGACCCCCATCGGGTCGAGCGAGAAGCGCACCGCCGCCGCGTCGGGCCCCGGCGCCGTCTCCGTGGCGCTCGTCCCGAGGAAGGTGTCGTACGCGAAGTGCCACAGCTTGAACTCGACCGCCCGCGGATAGCGTACCATCAGGACCCCGTTCTCCAGCGTCACCGTCAGGTCGCCGTACATCTCGCTGCGGAACGTGCCGGCATAGTCGCCTAACGCGCGCGACGGACTCGTGTTGGCCGGGCGCTGCGCCATGCGCGTGCGAAAACGTTCGGCCGCCGCCTGCTCGGCCTTGGTGAACTCGGCCAGCGCCAGGGCGCTGTTGTCGCGGGTGGGACCGCCGAGGAACGACGTGAGGATGCGCGTCCCCAGCGCGGCATACATGGCGTTGCGCCCGGTGACGTTGGTGAGCACGACGATGCCCAGCTTGCGTTCCGGGACCATCGCCACGTAGGAGAGCATACCATCGATCCCGCCGGTGTGGCGCAGGACCTTCACCCCGTGGAGGTCGGACACGCCGATGCCGAGGGCGTAGAGGTTGAAGTGCGTGCTGGGGACCGCGGTGTCGGCGACGACGCGCTGGGCGATGGTGTGCGGTGACGTGATGTCGAGCAGCGTCTCCCGCTTGAGGAGCTGCTTGCCGCCGAACGACCCGTCGGCAAGGACGAAGCGCATCCAGCGCGCCATGTCCTGCACGTTCGAGTTGATGGAGCCGGCCGGAGCGACGTTGTCGATGTCGAGGTAGGGAATCGCGGTCGGCCGCGTCATCGTCCCCGTGAGGTCGTGCGGCGTGGCGACGTTAGGCATGGCCGCCAGGGATCGCACGCTGGTGTTGGACGACGTCATTCCCAGCGGCTGGAAGATCCGGTCGCGCATGAGGTCGTCCCAGCTCGTGCCCGCCGCCGCGGCCAGCGCCTGCCCGGCCGTGAGGAACATGATGTTCTGGTAGCCGAACTCCGTGCGGAACGACGTGTTGGGGGCGAGGTAGCGCACGCGGCGGATGATCTCGTCGCGCGAATACGGCGTCCCGTACCAGAGCCCGTCGCCGCGCCGCCCCAGCCCGCTGCGATGCGACATCGCGTCCCGCAGCGTGAACTCGCGCGTGACCCACGGATCGTACAGCTGGAACCACGGCAGGTGCTTCGTGACCTTGTCGTCGAGCGACAGCTTGCCGTCATCGGCGAGCATTCCGGCGGCCACGGCGGTGAAGAACTTCGAGTTGGAACCGATGGCGAAGACGGTGCGATCGTCGACCGCGTCGGGCTTCCCCACCGCCCGAACGCCGAACCCCTTGGCGTAGATGAGCGAATCGTCCTTCACGATCCCCACCGCCACCCCCGCCCCGTTCCACTCCGCGAGCGCCTTGGGGATGTAGCGGTCGAGCTCCTGGAGGATGGCGCGCGTATCGGGACCGGCGGCCGCTCGGCCCTTGGTCCCCTGCGCGACGGACGACGCGAACGGCGTCGCGAGCGCCAGACAGGCGAGTGCCGCGCAGCCGAGTGCGGGGGCCGCGAGGGAGGCAGTGAGGCGCCGGAGGGGGAGTGCAAGGCGGGACATGGGAGATCGGGTAGGGGTTCGGATTTAGTATACAATTCCGAACGCGACGCGCCGAGCACGCCCCCGCGGTTCGGTCGAACCCCCGTTCTCCACCGCGCGCAACGGGCGCGCGAACGGGCTCGCGAACGGGCTCGCAACGGGAGCTGCAAACGGGCCTGAGAACCGTCCCGCGATGAGGCGTGAGAACCGCCCCGCGCTCCCGGAGCGAAGCGGCCGTCCCCGCCGGCCGCGCGCCGCGGCTCCTGCCGCAGCGCGCGCCTCCCCCGGCACTTTGCGCCGCGGCGGCGCGAACGAGAGGCGGCAGAGGTTGCCGAGCGATTGCGGCAAGTCGTTGTCAGGGCGGCAGATGCGGATCAGCCCGCTGGGGGGCACATGGGTTGCTCCCCACGGCGCCGGCGTCGCCCGCATGGAGGCGGACGCGCCGACCGTTGTCCCCGGAGTCCCCCGATGACCGCTCGCGCACTCGTCCCGACTACCCTGCTCCTTGCGTCGCTCGCCGCGCTCTCGGCCTGCAGCACCAGCGACATGCCGATCGCCCCCGATGCCGACCAGGAGCGCCTGACCGTTTCGAACGACGCCCCCGAGTTTGCCGACCGCGTGCAATACACCACCGGTGACACGGTCCAACTCACGGCCGACACCTCCGCGAGTGGCGCGAGTGCGCGCGTGCGCGCGAGCCTCAATGCCAGCGTGGGACGGCCGCCGTCCGCGACGACCTTCCTTCGCTCGGCGGTCGTCAGTGCGCCGCGGGTGAACGGGAGCGCGTTGCTCGCCTCGCACGTCGTGGTCCGCGGCTCGTTTGCCTACGTCTCCTACATGACGTTAGGCGAGGTGGCGCGCGGGGCGGTCGAGGTCTTCGACATCTCCACCCCGGACCGTCCGCGCCTGGTCTCGCAGGCCATCCTCAGCACGTCCGACGTACTGGCACTCGCGGTGAGCGACTCGCACATCTACCTCGCCACCTCCAGCGAGGACCCCACGTACAAGGAACGGGCGGTACTGGAGCGCATCGCCCTGCAGGGCGGGCGGCTCAGCACGACCACCACCCGCGTGCAGCTCCCGAGCTACGTGGCGACCGGGGTCGACGTCTCGTCCAAGTGGGTGTACGTCACCTCCGGGAACGGGGGACCGGGGGTGGGAGGGCTCACGATCCTCGACCGCAACACGCTCGCGCGAGTCTCGGGCGATGTCTTCGCCGACGCGCGCGCGGTGACCGGGGCGTCGGGGAAGTACGTCGCAGTGTCGCAGGGCGGGCCGGCGCGCCTGCGTCTCTACAACGCGGCAACAGGGGCGCTCACCAGCACCGTCTCGCTGCAGGGGGGGACGATCCCCGACTCCAAGTCGTCGGTGGCGCTCACCGACACGTGGGGCTTCGTCGCCACCGGCGACGGTGGCGTGCAGGTCGTCGACCTCTCCGGCGGCATCGTGCGCGGCATCGTCCCGCGCCCGAACGTCCCGGGTGTCTCCTCCGCCGATGCCGTCACCAACGCGGTGAGCCTGTCGGGGGACTTCATTCTTGCGGCTGACGGCGGAGCCGGCGTCGCCGTCACTTGGAGCGACCACCGCGGCGTCGGCTCGGGACAGCGCCCGACCCTGGTGCCGCTCGGACGGCTCCTCCTCCCCGGCTCGGCCAACTACATCGCCTCGGACAACAACGCGATGTTCGTGGCGCAGGGGAGTGCCGGGCTGCAGGTCCTGTCGGTCAAGACGCCGTAGACGATTCACCAGGCCACCGGGCGGCGGCGCAGGACATCCCTGGCCGCCGCCACGTCGCGCCCACGCGGCGCCCATGCGGCGCGTTTGACAGTGCACCGCGTGTCCGGTAACGTCGCCCGTCCTCACACGCGCGGCGCACCATGCACAGAATCCCGTCCTCGTCGGCGGCCCTGGTCGTCATCGGGCTGCTTGCGGCGGCATGCTCGTCGACGAACGAGCACGCGGCCGACCTTGTCTTTCGCGGGGGGACGGTGTGGACGGGCGATTCACTGCAGCCCGAAGCGCACGCGGTCGCCATCCGGAAGGACCGCATCGTCTACGTTGGCGACGAGAACGGGGTCGATTCGTTGATCGGGGCGAACACGCGCGTCGTCACGCTGGGCAATCGGCTGCTGATGCCGGGCTTCGTCGATACGCACGTGCACCCGGTGAGCGCAGGCGTGCAGCTTGGCGAGTGCAACCTGGCCGACATTGCGACGATCGAACGGCTGCGCGAGGTGGTGGCCGAGTGCAATGCGCGCGACCCGAACGCATCGTGGATTCGCGGCGGCGGCTTCGCGCTCCCGCTCTTTGCGGGGGGGACGCCGACGGCGGCCTTGCTCGATTCCCTCGTCCCCGGTCGCCCGGCCTTCCTGTCGTCGGCGGACGGGCACAACGGGTGGGCGAACTCGCGGGCGCTCGCCATCGCGGGAATCACGCGCGACACGCGGGATCCCGTGAACGGGGTGATCGTGCGCGACGCCCGGGGGAACGCCGTGGGAACGCTGCGCGAGTCGGCGCAGGAGCTGGTCCAGCAGCACATCCCGCCGCACACGCGCGAGGAAATGCGCGTCGGGCTCGAGCGCGCGGTGCGGCGCGCGAACCAGCTGGGGATCACGAGCTGGCACGAGGCCAGCGCCGATGAGGAGATCCTGCGCGCCTACACCGATGCCGATTCGCTCGGGCGCCTCACGGTGCGCACGGTCGTCGCGTTGCACGTGAACGTGGACAGTGGCCCGGAGCAGGTGCAAGGGCTGGCGGCACTTCGCGACCGGTATGCGCGGCCGATGGTGCGCCCGGTGGCCGCCAAGATCTTCGCCGACGGCGTGCTCGAGGGGGGGACGGCGGCGCTGCTCGCCGACTACACGGATCGTCCGGGCTTTCGCGGCGACCTGAACCTCCCGCCGGCGCGCTTCAACGCGATCGCGCGCGCCCTCGATTCGGCGGGCTTCAAGATCCACGTGCACGCCATCGGCGATCGCGCCATCCGGACGAGCCTCGACGCGATCGAGCAGCGCCACGGGGCGCGCCGCGTCTCGGGCGGTCCGCGCCCCATGATCGTGCACATCCAGCTCTTCAATTCGACGGATATCAGCCGCTTCGCTTCGTTAGGCGTGGTGGCGAGCTGGCAGGCGCTCTGGGCGTTTCGCGATACGTACATGAAGGAGCTCACCGAGCCGCGCATCGGTCCCACGCGGGCGCGATGGCAGTATCCGCTGGCGACGATGGCCCGGACGGGCGCGATCATGGCAGGCGGCAGCGACTGGTTCGTGTCGTCGCTCGATCCGCTGCAGGCGATCCGGGTCGCCGTGACGCGCCAGTCGCCGGACGATTCGACCGACGCCCCCTTCTTTCCGGAGGAGCGTGTGGACGTCGAGACGATGCTCAAGGCCTACACGCTGGGTGGCGCGATGGCGAGCGACGCCGAGCAGGAGCTGGGGACGATCGCCGTGGGGAAGCTCGCGGACGTGATCGTGCTCTCCGCGGACCTGCGCAGGGTGTCGCCCTTTCAGATCACCCGGACGCCCGTCGTGCTGACCGTCCTGGGGGGGCGCGAAGTCTGGCGGGATTCGACCGCGTTCAAGTGAGCGCGGGTCGCACCACGGTTGTGCGTGCTCGGGTCGACGGGCGCACACGTCGTCGTGCGCGCGCGCGTCAGGCGCTCGTCTCGCCGCCAGCGGCCGGGAAGAGGATCGTGCTGAGCATATAGGGCGATCGCCCGGGCGCTGGCTCCTCGGACCCGCGCATCGCCAGCAGCTGCTGGAACTCACGAATCATGCTGGCGAGCTCCGCGTCGCTCAGCCAAACGACGGTCTGCCGGTACGACACCGCATCGACATACGGGTTGGCGCCGTCGCGCTGCAGGTAGCCGTCGAACTCGGCGATGAGCGCCGCCATCGACGCCGTGAAGAGTCGCCGGTGCTCGTCGGCCGACATCACCTGCCCGACACTGGCGTCGATGGCGGCCTGCTGGCGGTGCAGGCGGTAGCGGCGCTCGATGGTGCCGCGCACCGGCTGCTCGCCGTCCACCTCGAGGATCCCCCCCTCGGTGAGGGCGGCGACGTGCCGATAGACGGTGGCCTGCGACGCGTC
>ERZ795044.3428-NODE-3428-length-13281-cov-4.702707_pt1 | contig 13281 bp, 10 predicted proteins | sample MGYA00375128_ERZ795044 | MGnify/ENA primary metagenome ERZ795044 (study PRJEB30173, sample SAMN05720213) | anaerobic digester metagenome | isolation source: active sludge of municipal wastewater-treating anaerobic digesters | place: USA | collected 2014-12-22 ... | reverse complement strand
GCTGGCTGCTGATCCACGGCCTCAACATCACTGATGAAGCCGCAGTGCTGGCGGATATCCGCGATCGCTATGAATCTCCGCTGCGGGAGATCTTCACGTGAGCGCCTGGCTGATGCACGCCACGGATGCCGCGATCCTGATGCTCGGGGCCGCGATGCTGCTGTGCATGGTGCGGCTGCTGCGCGGACCCGACATCGAAGACCGCATCCTCGCGCTCGATACGCTGTACGTGAATGCACTCGCCCTGCTGATCGTGCTCGGCGTGCGTCTGGCCGAGCCGACGTTCTACGAAGCCGCGCTGCTGATCGGCATGCTCGGCTTCGTCGGCACGGTGGCGCTTGCCCGCTTCCTGCTGCGCGGAGACATCATTGAATAGCCTCTCGGTCCTGCTCGAGTACCTGGCCGGCGCGCTGCTGATCGTGGGGGCGCTGTTCACGCTGATCGGCTCCTTCGGGCTGGCCAAGCTCAGCGACTTCTACCGCCGGCTGCATGGGCCGACCAAGGCCTCGACGCTCGGCGTCGGCTGCATACTCGTCGGCGCCTGCCTGTTCTTCGCGAGCCGTGGCGAGCTCGGCGTGCAGCAGGCTCTGATCGCCGTGTTTCTGTTCATCACCGCCCCGGTCGGTGCGCACCTGCTGGTCAAGGCGGCCCTGCAGCGTCGCAGCGATCGCCCGGTCCCGCCTCCCTGAGACTTCGGTTTTCCCGATTCAATTGATCGAATTTACCGATTCTACCGAATAGTCTGTCGCCTGTAGGATGCGCTCCCGTTTCCGGGTACCCGCTCCGAGGCCGCGACGATGCAAGACATTCTGCTGTTCCCCGTCGCCGAGTACTGGTGGGTCTACGTCCTGTTCGTGATGGGCGTGGCCGCGATCCTCGCCTTCGATCTCGGCGTGTTCGCCAAGCACGCCCACGTGGTGACGGTGCGCGAAGCGGCGATCCGATGTGTCGTATATCTCGCGCTCGCGCTCGCCTTCAATGCCGGCCTGTACGCATACATGCTGCAGTCCTTCCCGGGGCGCGCAGATCTCGCCGGCATGGATCACGCGCTGCTCGCGCAGACCACGGCGCTCGAATTCCTCGCGGGCTTCGTCGTCGAGTACGCGCTCGCCATCGACAACGTTTTCGTGTTCGTCGCGGTGTTTGCGTACTTCGCCGTGCCGGTCCAGTACCAGCAGAAGGTGCTGTTCTACGGCATCCTCGGCGCGATCGCGTTCCGCGCACTGTTCATTTCGCTCGGTTCGGTGCTGATGCAGTACCACTGGGTCGTCATCATCTTCGGCGTGTTCCTGATCGCCACGGGTATCAAGATCCTGTTCCTGCCCGAGAAGCCGATAGACCCCGAACGAAATCCGATCCTCAAGCTCGTTCGGCGGGTGTGGACCGTCACGCCGCAGTACCACGGCGACAAATTCTGGGTCGAGATCGATGGCAAGCAGTGGGTCACGCCCCTGTTCGTGGCCCTGGTGTTCATCGAGTTCAGCGACATCATCTTCGCGATCGACTCGGTGCCGGCGATCTTCGCGCTGACCAACGAACCGCTGATCGTGTTCACGTCGAACATCTTCGCGATCCTCGGCCTGCGCTCGCTGTTCTTCGTGCTGCAGCACATGGTCAAGGCCTTCCAGTTCCTGAAATATGGCCTGGGCGTGATCCTCGTGTTCGTCGGCCTGAAGATGGTCTGGCTCAACAACGCCTTCGGCGGCAAGTTCCCGATCGGCTATTCGCTCGCCTTCATCTTCTCGATCCTCGGCCTGTCGATCCTGGTCTCGCTCGCCTACAACCGCGTCGTCGGACGCGGCGAGACCAGCCAGAGCTGAACTGCCGTCGCGCCGATGGCGGGGCGGCACTGCCTGCGCTATTAATGACCCATGGCGATCGCGCGCAACCCCATATGGACATGGGCCGGTCCGCTGGCAGGCTGGCTGACGCTGCTCGGCGCGGGGCTCGGCGGCGGGTTCGTCGTGGTGCTGGTGCTCGCGCTGGGCACCTGCGTACTGGCTGCCGTGCATCACGCCGAGGTGATCGCGCACCGCACGGGCGAACCCTACGGCACGCTCGTGCTCGCGCTGGCCGTCACGGTGATCGAAGTCGCGTTGATCGTCTCGCTGATGGTCAGCGGCGGTCCGCTCGCCACGGCGCTGGCCCGCGACACCATCTTCGCGGCCGTCATGCTGATCCTGAACGGTATCGTGGGCACGTGCCTGCTGGTCGGCGGCGTCTGGCATCGCGAGCAGACTTTCGACACCCGCGGCGTGAGTTCCGCGATGGCCGTTCTCGCCGCGCTGTCGGTGCTGACGCTGGTGCTGCCGAACTACACCACCAGCATCTCCGGTCCGTATTACTCGCCGGGGCAGCTGATCGCCGTGGCGTTCGTATCGCTCGCGCTCTATGCAACGTTCGTGCTGGTGCAGACCGTGCGCCATCGCGGCTATTTCCTGCCGGAGGGCGATGCAGCCACTGATGAATCCGTGCAGGCGCCGAAGCCGACGAACCGCACGACGGCCGCAAGCGGTGCCCTGCTGCTCGCTTCACTGGGCGCCGTCGTGCTGCTCGCAAAGGCCATCGCACCGACCCTCGAGGCGATTCTGCAAGGCGCTGGCGCGCCGAAAGCGGTGGTTGGCGTGATCATCGCGGCGATGGTGCTGCTGCCCGAGGGCCTCGCGGCGGTGCGCGCGGCACGGGCGAACCGCATCCAGACCAGCCTGAATCTTGCGCTGGGTTCGGCTCTCGCTTCGATCGCGCTGACCATTCCCACCGTGGCGATCGTCTCGCTCGTGGCGGGATGGCCGTTGATCCTCGGCCTCGACGGCAAGTCCACGGTCCTGCTCGCGCTCTCCCTGCTCGTCGCGACGCTCGCCTTGTCCACGGGGCGCACGACCGTACTGCAAGGCGCAGTGCATCTCGTGATACTGGCTGTCTATCTGGTGACGACGCTGATTCCCTGAATCCGGCGAGCAGTTTTCAGCTGCGCTCGGCAGGCTGGGGACAGACGCAACGCACCCGCGTGCCGCCACCCGGCGCGGACTCGGACGTGAGGACCGCGCCGATCGAACTTGCGCGAAACTGCATCAGGCGCAGACCCATGCCTTCGGCGTCGGTGCACTGGGTGTCGTGGCCGCAACCATCATCGGTGACGGCCAATGTGATCGATTCGCGCTGCACGTCGATCGATAGCACGATTTCGCGGGCTGAACTATGCTTTCGCGCGTTCGTCAGGGCCTCCTGCGCGATGCGATAGAGGTGATCCGCCGTGCCGAGCGCAACATGCACGAGCGCGCGCCCGGTCATCTCGAATCGGATGGCGGGTGGATTCGCGGTCCCGGCGCGTTCCACCATCGCGCGCAATGCCGGCACGAGGCCACCCTCGTTTTCGCCGACTGGCGAGAGGCCTCGCACGATGTCGCGGCAGCTGGTCAGCGCCGCCATCGTGATCGCGTTCAGGCCGTCGAGGTCCGCAACCCCCGGCGGGCTGCCCTGCTCCGTGCGCATCTGCAGCGCGCGCAGTGACAGGCTGAGCCCCGCGAGGTCCTGGCTGAGCCCGTCGTGGATGTCTGCACTCATCCGCTCGTGCTCAACCAGCGCGGCATAGCGCGTGAACAGGACCGGCGGCATGCCGGGACCGGGAAGCTGCAACATCGCACGGGCCGCATGATTGGCCTGCGTGATGCGCCCACGCGCATCCAGCGTCACATAGCCAATTGGCGCCTGCTCGTACAACTCGGTGTAGCGATGCAGTGTCGCGGCCAACTCCTGCTGCGCACGCTGCAATTCCCCGTTCTGGCTCTCGAGCTCGCTCTGGTACACCTGCAGCTGCTGCAGCAGCGCCTTGATCTCCGTGTCGACATGCCCCACCCGTGAGTGGGATTTGCGTCCGGAACTGCTGTCGGCTGACAAGAGATTTACCAGCAGCTCAAGCCGCCGCTCCGTCAGCCGAGGCGGCCGCTTCCAGACGCCTGAGCTCCAGCTCCAGACGCTTGGCCGCCGACACGTCCGTGAACGTGATGACCGCACCATCGACGACGTTGTCGATCGTCCGGTACGGCATGATTCGAACCTGGTACCAGCGGCCATCTCGCGTGGCCACTTCCTTTTCGGAGGCCACCAGGCTGCGCAGCACTTCGCGAATGTCCGCTTCGAACGCGGCATAGTCGAGATCGCTCTTGATGTCTGCGAGAGGCCGGCCCACGTCCCCGGGAATCAGCCGTACGATGCGCGAGCTCTGGCGCGTGAAGCGCCGGACGTTGAGTTCGGCATCGAGAAACACGATCGCGATATCCGTGCTGTCGAGCAGGTTGCGCAGGTCATCGTTGACCAGCGACAGATTGCCCAGCTTGGACTGCAGTTCGGCATTCACGGTCTGCAACTCCTCGTTCATCGACTGCGTCTCTTCCTTGGACGTGGTCAGCTCCTCGTTCGACGACTGCAGCTCCTCGTTCATCGACTGCAGTTCCTGGTTCGCGGAATTGATCTGTTCGCGCGCACGCAGGTTCTCGAGTCGCAGCGACTCCGCTTCGCGGTGGGCACGCTGCAACGCGATCCGGAGCGAGCGCTGACTCGCGCCGCGAGCCGGCAGCGCCGTTCCGGAGGCGACGTCCTCGAACACGATCATCACGAGCCCGCGCAACGATGCCGGGGCGACGAGACGTCGCGCAGTCATGCGGATCACGGTGGCGCCGCGGCGTGCGGGAGTCGATTCGCGTACGGCGCGGCCCTCGCGACCCTCGCGGCCACGCGGCACGGCGGCCAGCAACTCGGCAACGGCACGACGCAGCGGAGCCTTCGCCAGACTCTGGACGTTGCGGCCCGTGCGAGCACTCGACGGATCGAGATAGCGACTGGTGGTGCCGAGAAAATGCAGGATTTCTCCATCATCGTCGACGACGATCGCGGGCGGAGCGAACAGGCGCATCAGCGCATGCTCGGCGGAACCAGGCGCACCCGGTGCGCGGCCATCGACTCGCAGCGAGCGCCCCGCGCCGGCCGCGCCAGTGAGTGCCGGCAGGTGTCGACCGGCCGACGTCGTGCTGTGAGCGGCAAGACGGCGATACAGACGATGGGTGGAATCCAGCGCCGTGAATGCCCCGGCATCGCTGCCGACCGTCTCAGCCATGCCGAGCAGCAGGACGCCGTCGACGTTCAGGCTGTAGTGAAAGATCCGCAGCACCCTGTGCTGCAACTCTGCAGTGAGATAGATCATCAGGTTGCGACAGGCGAGCAAGTCCAGGCGCGTGAATGGCGGATCGGAGATCAGGTCGTGCTGTGCGAACACCACGAGTTCACGGACCGACTTGCGCAGGCGGTAGTGGAGCGGCTCCTGCGTGAAGTAACGCTTGAGGCGCGCCGCAGACACCTGTCCTGCGATCGAGAGTGGATACAGACCAAGGCGGGCCGTCTCGATGGCCTCGGGATCGATGTCGGTGGCGAAGATGCGGATGGCCGGGCGGTGTCCCGTCGGCAGTGCATCCAGGGCCTCCAGAAGCAATATTGCCAGCGTGTAGGCCTCCTCGCCGGTGGAGCAGGCAGGCACCCACGCGCGCAACGTGCCATCCGCCGGCTGGGCCTCCAGCAACGGCGGCAATGCGTCCTTCGCCAGCTGCTCCCATACATCGGCATCGCGGAAGAAGGACGTCACGCCGATCAGCATCGACTGCGCGAGCACACCGACTTCCTTCGGATCCCGTTCGAGCAGCTGGGCGTAATCCGCGATCGATCCGAGCTTCAGGTGCGACAGGCGCAATTCGATTCGGCGCAGGATCGTGCTCGACTTGTATTCGGTGAAGTCCTGGCCGGTTTCATGGCGCACCTGTTCGAGGATACGACGCAGTGGCGCGGCCTCCGCGCCGGCCGCGGGGTGTCCCCCCGACGGAGTCAGCAACGCCTGCGCGAGTTCAGCAGGCGCCGCGACCATGCCCGCCACGCCGGCCGAGATCGCACTGCGCGGCATGTCATCGAAGCTTGCCGTCGCAGGCAGTTGCGCGAAAGTTCGTCCGCCCACGCCCTGCACGGCTCGCATCCCTTCCGTCCCGTCCTGCCCCATGCCGGAGAGCAGCACGGCGATACCGCGTGCACCGCAATCATCCGCCAGGGATTCGAAGAAGGCATCGATGGGAAGCCGCAGTCCGCGCGGCGCCGTCGGGGCTTGCAAGGTCAGTTTTCCAGCCTTGAGACACAGCGTCTTGCCGGGCGGAATGACGTAGACGCGATCCCGACGGACTGCCGTCGAGCCGCGCACTTCGACGACCGGCATGGCGGTCGCACGTTGCAGCAGTTCCGGCAGCGCGCTGGGACGCGTGGGATCGAGATGCTGGACGATGACGAACGCCATGCCGCTGTTGGCGGGCACGGCTGCCAGAAACGATTCCAGCGGTTCGAGACCTCCGGCAGATGCCCCCACGCCGACCACGGCAACGTGATCCTTCGACAACGGGGCTTTCATGCGGGCGCGCGTCGCGCGTGCCGAACCAGTCTTGCGCATCGTCAATCGTCCTCGGCTGGAGATTCAATCGACGCGGGCCAGGTTGGTCCGGGACTTTGATGAATTGAGTATGCGCCCAAGCAATCAGCCCCGAGCGCTTGATTTATCGGGGTTTTCCGAGAGTTTCGGCGAATTCCTACAGACAGCGCCGCATTGTTCGGTCACATGTTCGTTGCGCACGCGTCGCGAAATCCGTGTCGCGTGTCGGTCATCAGCGTCTGCTCACTTGCCGTGATTGCAGTGACGCGCTAACGTTTCGTTCGAGCGGCACGGACTAACCCGCGCTGACAGGCGAGGCGCCGCTCATTTTGGGAAAGCCCGCTGTTCATCAGCGGGCTTTCTTTTTGGTGGCAACGGCCGCTCTCCGGCGAGTCAGGGTGGTAGTGTTGATCACGCAGACCGCCCGGTCGCTTCAGGGAACCGCTGAGCATGCACATCACCCTGTCGGATCTGGCCGCGGAGTTTGCTGCCTTCGGACTCCAGCTCGAGTCCACGCCATCGGGTGACCGGATCGTCACGCGAATCGCTGCTCTCGAAGAGTGCCAGCCCGGCGATCTCGTGTTCCTCGACAAGCTCTGCAATCTGCCGTTCGTGTCCGAGCGCAGGCCGTCTGCCGTCATCACCTCGTCAAAGCTGAAGGATCGACTCGGCGAGCTGCCAGACACGGCCGTGCTGTTCGCGCCGAATCTCGGACTGCTGCATGCCCTCGTCAAGCAGCGTCACGGCGCCCGCCGTTTCGAGGACTCCGGCTGGGAAGGTGTTCACCCCTCAGCGGTGATCCATCCGACCGCGCGGATCGATCCGAGCGCGGTGATCGAGCCGCGCGCCGTCATCGGTCGCAACGCGCGGATCGGGGCCCGCAGCCGGATCATGGCCGGTGCCGTGATCGAGAACGACGTCATCATCGGCGAGGAATCGGTGATTCACCCGCTGGTCGTCGTCGGCTACGGATGCGTACTGGGGCGCGAGGTGGTCATCGAGTCCGGCAGCGTGATCGGCTCACAGGGTTTTGGCTTCGCGCAGGATGCCGAGAGGCACAGCCACGCGATTCCCCAGACGGGCATCGTCGTCATCGGCGACCGGGTCCGCGTGGGCGCCAACAACTGCATCGACCGCGCCACTTATCAGGTCACGCGCATCGGCGCCGGCACGAAGTTCGACAACCTCTGCCACGTCGCCCACAACGTCAGCATCGGCGAAGACTGCCTGCTCACCGCGATGCTGTGCGTCGCAGGCTCGAGCAAGATCGGTAACCGCGTGATCACCAGTGGCCAGACCGGCATCATCGATCACGTCGAGATCTGCGACGATGTCGTGCTCGTGCATCGCGCCGGCGTCGTCAAGAACATCGACCAGCCCGGTGTGCACGCATCCCTGCCCGCTCAGCCCCTCGACGAGTACCTGAAGAACACGGCTGTGACGCGCACCGGGCCAGCCCTGCGCAAGCGCGTCGCAGACCTCGAGAAAGCGATGACGCAGCGCGAGGACTGAGTCCTCGCGGCGGCGCAGGCTGCGCCGCTACCACTCCAGGATCTGTTCTCCGAGCAGCCGGCCGAAGGTCAGCGCCGGGGTCAGAGAAAGACCGCCGACGAAGCCATTGCCCGAGGTACGGCCAAAGCCGAGCACTTCACCGGCGGCGTACAGATTGCGTATCGGCCTGGCCGAAGCGCCGAGCACGCGCAGCCGCTTGTCCACCTTCAGGCCTGCAGGGCTCAGCACCGTGATGCCCTGGGCGCGGATCGCGTAGAACGGGCCCTTCTCGATGCGGCGGATCAGGAACTGCTTGCCCCACTTGCGATCCACGCCGGCATCGACCGAACGGTTGTAGTCGGCGACGGTGCGACGCAGGTTGGCGGAGGGCACGCCGAGCTTCTTCGCGAGTTCCGCCAGCGTCTTCGCCTTGATGAACGCGGGGTGCCGGCCGAACTTCGCGCGATACACCGCTGTGCTGTCGAGCGTGATCGTGCCGGCGTTCTGAAAGATGCCTTCATCGAAGATGATGTGCATCGCCGTGCCGCGCTGGCGCAGCAGCGAACGTTCACGATAATCGATGCTCGGATGATCTTCCTGCATGAAGCGCCGGCCGTCCGAGTTGACGAAGATCTCCCAGATCTTGCGATTGCCGGGCGACAGCGCCAGGAAAGCGCCGCTGCGCGGATCCTTGGGCTTGTCGAGCACGCCGGCAAACGTGCAGAGGAACTTGTCGCTGCCATCCACCGGCGCGCCGATCTCGCGCGCCGCGACGATGCCATCGCCACGCGAATACGGATTCACGTGCGAGCACAGTGGAATCTTCGGCGTCAGTTCCGACCACAGCTTCGGGTTCGCGGCGTAGCCACCGGAAGCCAGAACGATGTTCTTGCCGTGGAATTCCTGCTCACCGGATGGCGTCGCGGCGCGCACGCCTTTCACTGCGCCGCGTTTGTCCGTGATCAGGGACGTCAGCCGATGCTGCAGACGGAGGTCGATCCTGCCCTCGCCGATCAGCCGGTCGTGCACGGGCTTCAAAGTCTCGAGGATCGAAACGGCTTTGTTCGTGCCCCAGAGATAGCGCCGCGTGGAATAGGCCTCATGCGCCTCGCCAGCAACTGGCGTCCCCGGCGCTGGCTGGAAGCCGAGATCCATCAGCCAATCGATCGTGGCCGCCGCGTGATCCACCGTGAGGCGCAGCACGACCGGATCGATCTGCCCATGCGCGATCTTCTGCGCGTCCCGATAGTGATCGTCAGGGCTGTCGACAATGCCCTGCTGCTTCTGCAGCCGCGTGCCGGCGGCACTGATCTGACCCGAAGACCAGAACAGAGTCCCGCCAACGCGATAGTCCGCTTCGAGCTGCAGCACCTTCGCACCCCGCTCCGCGGCTCGAATCGCCGCAGGCAAGCCGGCCGAACCCGCACCGATCACGATGACGTCCCAGAGGGGTTCGGTACGGGAGGCCTTCGCGCGTGACGCCATGATGTCGATCCAGCTGATGAGGGGAGGTCTATTCGACCCCGGATCGACTGCCGGACGCAAGAACCGCGGAGTGGATCGCGTCAGGCCGAACAGGGCTACAGACTGAACAGCGCCACGGCCAGCGCAGTGCCAAGCACCGGCACGATCACCGTCAGCGCTCCGAGCGCCGGATACGCCGCCGAATACGACTCACGGCAGATCGAGCGCAGCGTCGTGACGACATAGCCGTTGTGCGGCAATGAATCGAGCCCGCCGGACGCGATCGCCACGACGCGATGCAATGCCTCGGGATCGACACCCTGATCGATGTAGTGCGGCGCAATCAGCGGCAATGCGATGGTTTGCCCACCCGACGCGGAACCGGTGAGGCCCGCGATCACGCTGACGGCAATCGCAGCACCAATCAGCGGCTCGCCCGGCAATGTCGTCATCAGGTCCACCGCAGACTGGAATCCGCCCGTGAGTTTCGCGACCCCACCAAAGCCCACCACGGCCGCCGTATTGGCGATCGCGATCAGCGCGCCGAGCGCGCCGCCCGCCGCCGCGCCGGACAACCGGCCCTGCAGGCGCGACCAGTTCAGTACGATGCCCGTGAGCACGCCGGCACCGAGCGCAATGATCAGGGCGGACTCCTTCAGCGAGTCATGCCAGATGAACGACACGCCCAGCACGGCGAGCAGCGGCAATGCGCCCTGCCACATCGCCGGCAGCGAACGCTGCTCGGTCGAGGGATCGTCGACGCGGGATTCGAATCTTTCCCCGGCCGCCACCGCGCGCTTCACCATCCACGCGAGCCAGGCATAACCGCCCAGGCCCATCGCGAGCGCAACCACCAGACTGACTTCCCAGCCGGCATACGGCGTGGTGCCGAGGAACTTCGTCGGAATCCAGTTCTGGATCTCGGGTGAGCCCGCCGAGGTCATCGTGAACGTGACCGAACCGAAAGCCAGGGCGGCCGGGACGAAGCGCCGCGGCACGTTGGCGACGCGAAACAGACTCAGCGCCATCGGGTACACCGAGAATGCGACCACGAACAGGCTCACGCCGCCATAGGTCAGCACCGCGCAGGCGAGCACGACGGCGAGCACCGCATGCTTCGCGCCGAGTTTCGTCACGATCCAGTTCGCGACGCTGTCCGCCGCACCGCTGGCTTCCATGATCTTGCCGAACAGCGAGCCGAGCAGGAACATGAAGAACCAGGTCTGCACGAAGCCGACGAAACCGGTCATGTAGGCGCTGGTGAAACTCGGCGCGCCCTCCGCGGCGAGCTGCGGGAACGGCGCGAAGCCGCTCGTGATGGCCACCAGCAGCGCGCACAACGGAGCAGCGATCAACAGCTCCACGCCGCGCATGGTCAGCCAGATCAGCAGCGCGAGTCCCAGCAGGAGTCCGAACAGGCTCAGCATGCAAACCTCAGTCGATTCGTGGCGTCAATCTGGAATGACGAGTGTGGCGTCGCGCCACTGGATGGCGTCGGCACCCGGATCGGCGCGCAGCGCGGTATCGACGGACTGGCTCGGCGGCAGCGGGGTGCCGCGTGTGAGCCGCGCATGGACGGCATCGAAGGCCGCATTCAGCAGCGGCTGCATCGCCACGTACTCGCCACGCAGGCCAGGCAGCGGCAGGAACGCATCGAAGTGCTGGCCGCGACGGATTTCGTAGTAGCGCAGGTTGTCCCGCTGCACGCCGCCACCCTGCGATTGACGCCAGTTTGCGATGACATAGGCGCGTGAGCTGTGGTTGACGGAGACGAGACCGTCGCCGCGCCCATGCAGGATCACGACGGGCCGACGTCCCGGCCTGGCGTTCATCTGAATTTCGGCAATGCCCGCCTGCAGCGCAGGCAGGCTGGACAGCAGGCCGCGCAGGCAGCGAGCCGTCTGCGGCATCGCGGCGGCCAGCACAGTGCGCTGCCCGGTGGCCGGATCGGCCCGGACCACGCCGATGCCAGCGCTGGGTGCGATGCCGTTGATGTCGGCGAATGCGCGTGCGAACTCGGCGTCCGTGTAGGCACGGGGAAGGCCCGCTGCATCGGTGGCGGCGAACGAAAGCCCGCATGGTGGCGCGGACACTGCGCTGCGCGAATAAGCCTGTGCATACGTGGCTGCGACGGAGGGCCAGAGACCGAACTGGATGTTCAGGACGCCGAGCCGCAACGCATCGGGGTGAATGCCGGCGGCGAGCAACTGGTCGCGCGCATTGCGAGCCTGTGCCGCGGCATCGGCGCCGCGCACCTCGCCTGCCCGGGCCAGATCCGCGCACCACGCTTCGTTCAGCGGCCGCGCGAGCGCCAGTGCACCAGCAAACGGTGCCGCCGGATCCATACCCGCCAGCACCGCACAGGGCTGAAGCAGGTGATGCAGCGTGGCGTAGTCGAATATGCCGCGGGCCCTGAATCGCTGTACGGGTGCGCCGCGTTGGCCGGCTCGGCCAGGCTGCTGCACGACCACTTCGCCCGCCGCGCGTTCGATGGCCACGCTCGGCTCGGCAACCACGCCGGCATCGAAGAATCCGTCGCGATCATGCTCGAGGGCACGCAGCGCTGCGTTGCCGCCGTTGGAGATGCCGGCAGCGATCACCAGCGTGTTGCGCGGCGTCAGCGGCTTGCGCAACTGCCGGGCGAATTCCCGATTCAGCCAGACGAAGCCAAGCTGCCCGGCGCGCAGCAGGTACGGGCCCCACTTCGCCTCGGGATTCACACCGGAATTCGCATGCTTGAGCAGCACTGTGTGCGCCGGCAATCCGCGCGCCAAGCCGGTCGACGGCGCGAAACTCAGCAGTGGGTCGTCAGGATCACCGGTGAGCTGGCCATCGATGCGCACACCGATGCCGCGATCCACATCCCATATCCCGACGCCCGTGCCCTTGTCCGTGTGCGCCACGGCGCAGCCGCGGCGAAGCCCCCACTCGGCCGCGGTCGGCAACGCGCCATAGATGCCACGCGAGCCCGACGAGGCCACGACGATCAGACAGGGTCTGGCGACATCGAAGCTGCGCGGGATCTGCAGCATCGCCGTCGTCACGCCGGCACCGTCAGGATCGCGGAGTGCGGCGAGGTACTCGATGCCGGCCACACGCTCGCCTTCACGCGGACCGTAGTCGCGGCCGAATCCGCCTTCGGCCGAGACATCGACGAGCCCGCGCCAGTTCTGCCAGATCGCGCGGCGTCGCAGTTCGCGTGCCGTCGGTGCAAGCGGGTCCGCGAACGCTGGCGCCGCCGCACGCAACCCCTCGACGCCGAGGCCCGCGGTCAGCAGATCATCGTCGTCGCCGTGGTACTCGCTGCGCAGCACGGGTGACGCGAGCTCGCGCTCGATATCGCGGGCGCTCGCAGCCGCGGCGACGGATGACGCAAGCACGCTCGCGATGCCGAGCGCGGTTGCCGTTGCGGCGACGTAGCGCATCACTGGCTCAGCCTGCCGCTGCGATGGACGGGATGCGTTCGAGCAACGCGCGGATCGCACCGCGGCACACTGGCTCATCGAGCGTCGGTGTATGGCCGCGATTGGGCACTGTCAGTACCTGCAAATCGGGATGCTCCTGCTGCATGCGTGCAAAGGTCGCGGCACTGAGGATGTCGGACGTCGCGCCACGAATCGCCAGCGTCGGCACCTTGCCAAGCAGCCGGAACAGCGGCCACAGATCCGGCAACGGCCCCGCAGCCTCGCGCATCGCATCGCCGATGCGCGGGTCCATGTCGAGCCGAGGATGGCCCGTGCCGTCGTCGCGATAGGTGCAATGCACGAATCGCAGCCAGTCCGCATCGGTGAAGTCCGGCATGGCCCGGCCATGGATCAGTCGGGCTTGTGCTGCCGCATCCTGCCAGGTGACGACGGGCGGCAACTTGC
>ERZ795044.3427-NODE-3427-length-13283-cov-4.682416_pt1 | contig 13283 bp, 13 predicted proteins | sample MGYA00375128_ERZ795044 | MGnify/ENA primary metagenome ERZ795044 (study PRJEB30173, sample SAMN05720213) | anaerobic digester metagenome | isolation source: active sludge of municipal wastewater-treating anaerobic digesters | place: USA | collected 2014-12-22 ... | reverse complement strand
CTTTTTTAATGGGCCTGTTATGGGGAATTGGCGGGTTAACGTACGGCCTGGGTGTAAGGTATCTCGGCGTTTCACTCGGCAGTTCCATCATCCTGGGTCTTTGTTCTGTTTTTGGCGCCCTGGTTCCTTCGGTATATTATTATATCAATCCCAAAGAAGGAAAGGATACCATCGCTGATCTTTTTGGTACTGCCTGGGGCCAGTTTGTGCTGGTGGGTTTACTGCTTTGCATTGTTGGCATCATCATCAGCGGTAAAGCAGGTGGTATGAAAGACAAAGAACTGGGCGGCGCAAAAGTTGATGCATCGGGCAGTGAATATAAAATAACACTGGGTTTGATACTGGCGGTTATATCGGGTGTGTTAAGCGCCTGTTTCAGTTTTGGTATTGAAGCCGGAACTACCATGGGCGAAGCGGCCAATGATGCCTGGAAAGCAGCCAATCCCGGGCAGGGAGAATTCCTCTTCAGGAACAACGTGATATTTGTTGTGATTCTCTGGGGCGGCCTGGCCACCAACTTTATATGGTGTATGATCCTGAATGCACGAAACAGATCATTCGGGGATTATACAAATACAAAGACCCCTTTACTGAAAAATTATTTGCTCTGCGCACTGGCAGGCACTACCTGGTTTCTTCAATTCTTTTTTTACGGAATGGGAGAAAGCAAACTGGGCAACGGAGCCAGCAGCTGGATACTGCACATGTCGTTCATCATACTGGTGGCAAATATGTGGGGTATTGTTTCCAACGAATGGAAGGGCGTTAGTAAAAGAACAAGAAATACAATTATTATAGGTATAGCAACCATTATACTTTCTGTTGTGGTAGTAGGCTACGGCAACCGGTTGCATGAAGAATTAATCGAAAAACAAAAAAACAATACTGTATATGTCGGCAATAGTTCAAAACTTTAAACACGTAAGTTACCTGTGGGATGAGGCAACAGCCGCAGCAATGGCCGGCGATGAAGTGGCCTTGCTGGTATACCGTTCCAATTTGCTGGGAGCTGATCTGCGTTTGACAAATTACGGCGGTGGTAACACATCCTGCAAAGCGGTCACCAAAGATCCGCTTACAGGCAACGAAACAGAAGTGATGTGGGTAAAAGGAAGCGGCGGCGACCTGGGTACCATGAAGCGAAGCGGACTGGCGGCCTTGTATGTAGACAGGTTGCGCAGTTTAAAGAATGTATACCGGGGCCTCGAGTTTGAAGACGAGATGGTGGAACTGTTCAATCATTGTATTTATGACCTTGCTTCCAAAGCGCCTTCGATAGATACCCCTTTGCATGGGTTTCTTCCATTTAAACATATCGATCACCTGCATCCCGATGCAGCCATTGCCATTGCAGCTGCCAAAGACGGCGAACGCATCACCAAAGAATTATTCAGCGGCACCATTGGCTGGGTGCCCTGGCAAAAGCCTGGTTTTGATCTTGGATTAAAACTGAAAAAATGTTTGGATGAAAATCCCGGCATACGGGGCATCATGCTGGGATCGCATGGTTTATTCACCTGGGGCGATACGGCGTATGAAAGTTATATAAACACCTTAGAAGTAATTGAACGTTGCGCCCAATACCTGCAGGATCATACCGGAAAAAAGAGAGCGGTGTTTGGCGGCGCTAAAATAAAATCATTGCCTGCAGAACAAAGACGGCAGCAGGCAGCGAAGCTGGCGCCGGTATTAAGGGGATTGTGTTCTTCCCAAATAAATATGATCGGTCATTTTACGGATGATGAACGGGTGCTGGAGTATATCAATTCAAACGACCTGGATAGATTGGCACCGATGGGCACCAGTTGCCCCGATCATTTTCTGCGTACAAAGATCAGCCCGCTGATCGTTGCTTTAACGCCGGATGAAGACCTGAATACCGCAACAGCCGTTAAAGAAAAACTGGTTCCGCAGTTTGAAGCATACCGGAAAATGTACACGGATTATTACAATACATGCAAACATGCAAACAGTCCGGCCATACGAGATGCCAACCCGGTTGTTATTCTGTACCCCGGCGTAGGCATGTTCACCTTTGCAAAAGATAAACAAACGGCCCGGGTGGCTTCGGAATTTTATATCAATGCCATCAATGTAATGAAAGGGGCGGAAGCCATTTCGGAATATACTTCCTTACCAAGGCAAGAGGCATTCAATATTGAATACTGGCTGCTGGAAGAAGCAAAGCTGCAGCGCATGCCCAAACCAAAAGCATTGTCGGGAAGGATCGCTCTTATTACCGGCAGCGCCGGCGGCATTGGTAAAGCCATCGCTAAAAAATTTGCGAACGAAGGCGCCTGTGTCATCATCAACGATAACGATGCCTCCCGTTTGGAACTGGCCATAGAAGAATTTAAAAAACAATACGGGGCCGATGTGTTTACAGCAGAATTGCTTGATGTTACCGATGCAGCCACCATCGCCAACGCATACGACGCCGCAGCCCTTGCTTTTGGCGGCGTTGATATTGTAGTGAACAATGCAGGCTTATCCATCTCCAAACCTATTGAGGAACATACGGCAAAAGACTGGGATATTTTATATGATGTACTGGTGAAAGGACAGTTCCTGGTAACACAGGCCGCCGTGGAAGTAATGCGCAAACAAAACAGGGGAGGCGATGTGATCAATATTGTAAGTAAGAATGCATTGATGAGCGGACCCAACAATGCCGGTTATGGTTCGGCAAAAGCGGCGCAGTTACACCTGAGCCGGTTAAATGCAGCCGAGCTGGGGAAAGACGGCATCCGTGTGAACGTGGTAAATCCCGATGCCGTGATCAGCGACAGTAAGATATGGGAAGGCGCCTGGGCAGAAGGAAGGGCAAAAGCCTATGGGATAAAGGTGGAAGAGCTGCCGGCTTTTTATGCCAAACGTACCTTGCTTAATGAGATCATTAACCCGGGCGATATTGCCGATGCATGTTTTGCCTTTGTGGGCGGACTTTTGAATAAATCAACCGGTAATGTATTGAATGTGGATGGCGGGGTAGCCGCAGCATTTGTTAGATAGAACACAAACTAAGTTTATATAGCAAGCAATCCAAGGGTTGATGATTGTCTAGTCTGTCAACCCATTTTTTAAACTTAGGTCTTTAATAAAGTAATTGGTTGCCGTGGTTGTTTTTCAACCGGCAGCAGAAGAAAGTAATTTTCTCATATGCGTTAGTTTGGGGCTGATGACAGCACTGGCTTATCAGCCCTTTTTTTAAACCCCGTTCAATGGAAAGAGTAGCATTTAAAATGCAGTTACATAAAGGATGTGTGGAGGAATATAAGAAACGCCACGATGCATTATGGCCCGAACTGCAGCAGTTGCTGAAAGAAACCGGGATAAACGACTATTCTATTTTTTTAGACGAGACCACCCATAGCTTATTCGGCGTATTAAAAATTGAAGATGCCGTCGCATTGGATAATTTGCCTGCTCATCCGGTTATGCAGAAATGGTGGGCCTATATGAGCGATATCATGGAAACCAATGCAGATAATTCACCGCTAAGCATACCTTTGAAAGAAGTTTTTTATTTGCCATAAATTTAACTCCATGCAATTAAGTAAACAGGTTATTCAGGAATACAATGCCAAACAACTGGCCGGGCATAAAGAACAATTTGATTTTTTCAGGAAAGGAACTGACAATACCCAGGCCATTCTTGAAAAATTAATTGCATTCCAGATCGCCATACCAAGCTGGGCACTGGGTACGGGCGGCACCCGCTTTGGCCGTTTCCCCGGTGGCGGCGAGCCCCGCAGCCTGGAAGAAAAAATAGAGGATGTTGGTTTATTGCATGCACTCAATCAATCAAGCGGCGCCATATCCCTACATATTCCCTGGGATATTCCAACCAATGCCAGTGCCATCAAAGCATTGGCCGAGCAAAACGGGTTAAAATTTGATGCCGTTAATTCCAATACCTTCCAGGACCAGCCCGATCAGCCGCACAGTTATAAATTCGGTTCACTGCAACATGTGGATGCCGGCGTACGCCGGCAGGCCATCGATCATAATATTGAAGTGATCAAACAGGGCGCTTCGCTGGGATCAAAAGCATTAACGGTGTGGCTGGCCGATGGATCCTGTTTTCCCGGCCAATTGAATTTCCGCGGCGCCTTTCAACGAACATTAGAAAGTTTGCAGGAGATATATAAAGCGTTGCCTGCTGATTGGAAAGTGTTCATTGAATACAAAGCATTTGAACCTAATTTCTATTCCATGTCGGTGGGAGACTGGGGACAATCATATTTATACGCTTCTAAATTAGGTCCGCAGGCTTATACCTTAGTTGACCTTGGTCATCATTTACCGAACGCCAATATCGAACAGATCGTTTCCCTGCTGCTGATGGAAAATAAACTGGCAGGTTTTCATTTCAACGATTCAAAGTACGGCGATGACGACCTTACTGTTGGCAGCATCAACCCCTACCAGCTCTTTCTTATTTTCAACGAACTGGTGGAAGGCATGGATGCAAAAGGAATGAACCATGCAGCCGACCTTGCCTGGATGATCGATGCATCGCACAATGTAAAAGATCCGCTGGAAGACCTGTTGCAATCTATTGAATCCATCATGATCGCCTATGCACAGGCATTGCTGGTTGATGCAAAGGCATTGAAAAACGCCCAGCAGGAAAATGATGTGGTAAGGGCGCAGGAGATCCTGCAGGCAGCATACCGTACCGATGTACGGCCATTGATCGCTGAAGCAAGGATGCTGTCGGGCGGCGCATTAAGACCGCTGGAATTATTCCGGTCGATGAAGATCAGGCAACAGTTAATTAAAGAGCGGGGCGCTAAAACGATCGCCACAGGCTTATGACCACGGCCGTGATCGCCATATTTGATATTGGCAAGACCAATAAAAAATTCTTTCTGCTGGATGAAGGATATAAGATCGTATTGGAACGCAGCGTTCAGTTTGATGAGATCAACGATGAGGACGGCGACGCCTGCGATGATGTGAACAGGCTTAGTCAATGGGTCATCAAAACACTTACAGAAATTATTCAGGTGCCCGAATTTGATATCAGGGCAGTGAATTTTTCTGCCTATGGCGCCAGCCTGGTATATATTGATGAGCAGGGCAAAGTACTGGCTCCTTTGTATAATTATCTCAAAGCTTACCCCGAAGCCGTAAGAAATGAACTGTATGATAAATATGGCGGCGCTGAGAAAATATCCTGTGAAACCGCATCGCCGGTGCTGGGCTGTTTAAATTCAGGTATGCAGTTGTACCGGTTGAAAACAGAAAGACCGGCTCTTTATGCTCAAGTTCAATTTGCATTGCACCTGCCGCAGTATATCAGTTTTCTTATCACAAAACGATCCTTTTCCGACATAACAAGCATTGGTTGCCATACACAATTGTGGGATTACGGGAAAAATGATTATCACCATTGGGTTACTGCTGAAGGTATTGATAAGAAACTGGCGCCGCTGGTTCCGGCATATAAAACAACGGAGATTGTTTTTTGCGAACGAACTATAAAAGCCGGGCCGGGCCTGCACGACAGCTCAGCGGCGCTGATCCCATACCTGTCGGTATTTAAAGAACCCTTTATATTGATCTCTACCGGCACCTGGTGCATTTCATTGAACCCGTTCAACGATACGCCGCTTACCACCGATGAGTTGAAAAAAGATTGCCTTTGTTACATGGAATACCACGGACGGCCTGTTAAAGCATCCCGTTTATTTGCCGGGCACGAGCATGAACTGCAGGTGAAAGAACTGGCAACGCATTTTAATAAGCCTGTTGACTTTTATAAAACAGTACAATACGATGGAACGATTGTAGCATCATTGCAAAAGCGATATCGTTTTGAAAAACAGGCCTACGAAAACAACGGGCACCTGCCGTCTTCTGGTTTTGGGAAAAGAGAACTGGCCGGGTTTAAAAATTACGAAGAAGCTTATCATTGCCTGATGCTTGATATCATGCAGCAACAGCTTGCCGCCACCCAATTAGTGATCACGGGTTCTGCTGTTAACCGCATCTTTGTAGATGGCGGATTCGGCAATAATGCCGTGTATATGCATTTGCTCGCTCTTTCGTTTCCCCACATAGAAGTGTATGCAGCTTCTGTGGCCCAGGCAACCGCTATGGGCGCTGCGCTGGCCATACATAATGAATGGAATACACATCCGGTTCCTGCTGATATGGTGAAACTGAAATATTATAAGATACCGGATATTTTAAACCAGGTTCAATAATTCTCTTTACGTAATGAAAACAGGCTTATTCATTCCCTGTTATATAGATCAATTCTATCCCGGTGTTGCCAGAGCAACAATGGAGTTGCTTGAAAAATCAGGATGCAAAGTGGTATACCCGCTCAACCAAACCTGTTGCGGCCAGCCCATGGCCAACAGCGGCTTTGCTGCATTCTCAAAAGGCTGCGATAAAAATTTTGTACAGAATTTTTCAGGGGTGGATTATATAGTAGCTCCCTCAGGCAGTTGTGTGCTGCATATTAAAGAACACCTGCAGGATGCAGATGAACAAAAAGCAACCTACATTAAGCAGCATATCTATGAACTGACGGAATTCTTAACCGACATTTTAAAAATAGAAAAACTGGATGCTGATTTCCCGCATAAAGTCGGCTTGCATATAAGTTGTCACGGGCAACGGGGTTTGAACCTGTCTTCAATGAGTGAATTAATGGAGCCGTCTTTTTCAAAACCCGAACGATTGCTGGGAATGGTGAACGGGTTGCAACTGGCAAAACCAAAACGCAGTGATGAATGTTGCGGCTTTGGCGGAACCTTTTGTTTATTTGAAGAAGCCGTATCGGTAAAAATGGGAAAAGACCGGGTTCGGGAACATGCCGCTAATGAAGTGGAATACATTACCGCCGCCGATACCAGTTGCCTGATGCACCTGGAAGGAATTTTAAAAAGACAGGGAAGCCACATTAAGACAATCCATATTGCAGAAATATTAAACAGCAGTAAGGCATGAGTACCGCATCACATTCCAAGGCCGCTGTCGCCTTTATTAAGGATGAACCAAGAACCGACTGGCACGATGAGACCCTTTGGTTTGTTCGGGAAAAAAGAGATAAAGCGGCGCATGGCGTTGCAGAGTGGGAACAACTAAGAGAATGGGCCTCACAAATAAAAGAGCATACACTTTCCAACTTAGATAAATACTTAACAGCATTTGAAGAAAAAGCAATAGCCAATGGCATCACCGTTCATTGGGCCGCTGATGGAAAAGAACACAACGAAATTATCCTGGAGATCATTCGCAAAAATTCCATTCAACGAATAGTAAAGAGCAAATCGATGCTCACCGAAGAATGCGGCCTGAATGAATACCTGCACGGAAAAGGAATTGAAGTGGTTGATACCGACCTGGGAGAAAGGATCGTACAGTTCCGTGATGAACCACCCAGTCATATTGTGTTACCCGCCATACATTTAAAAAAAGAAGACGTAAGCGAAACCTTTCACCGGCATCTTGGAACAGAAAAAGGCAACAACGATCCCCAGTATTTAACAGAAGCAGCCCGGCAGCATCTGCGAAGTAAATTCATTGAATCAGACCTGGCCATTACCGGGGTTAATTTTGCGGTGGCCGAAACAGGAGGTTTTGTTGTTTGCACCAATGAAGGTAATGCCGATATGGGCGCCCATGCCGCTGCAGTGCATATTGCCTGCATGGGTTTTGAGAAAATGATTCCTAAAGCTGAACATCTTTCCGTGTATCTCCGCCTGCTGGCCAGAAGTGCAACCGGCCAGCCCATCACTACCTATTCAAGTCATTTTCATAAACCCAGGAAAGGGCAGCAGGTGCATGTTGTGATCGTTGATAACGGAAGAAGCAAACAATTAGGCCGGCCCGATTTCAGGAATTCATTGAAATGCATTCGTTGCGCTGCCTGTTTCAATACCTGCCCGGTTTACAGGCGAAGCGGAGGCCATAGTTATCATACTGCTGTGGCCGGGCCCATTGGTTCCATACTTACGCCCAACATTGATATGAAAGCAAATGCAGATCTTCCCTTTGCATCCACTTTATGCGGTTCCTGCAGCAATGTTTGCCCGGTGAAGATCGACATTCATCAGCAGTTGTGGAAATGGCGACAGGTGATCGCTGCCGAAGGATATGTTTCGGCAGGGAAGAAAACGGGTATGAAGGGAATGGCCTTTGTTTTATCCAGGCCGGCGCTGTATCGCTTCAGCGGAAAAGCAGCGAGATGGTTCATGCAGGTGTTTCCTTTTTTGTTCCGGAGTAAAAAAATGAATCCCTGGTACAGGCAACGGGAGATGCCGAAACCGCCGGCACAAAGTTTTCGTGACTGGTATAAGAAAAATAAAACCGCATGAGTGTAAGAGAAAAAATATTAGCCGCTATTGCGGCGAATAAACCTGCATTAACTGATCTGCCCGTTGTTGATCTGCAGCAGGTGACGAATTATGAAGAGCCGGTTGCAAAATTCATCAGCACGCTTGAAAGCATTGGAGGAAAAGTGTACGAATTGCAGGCGATACAGCAATTGGAACAGCAGATATTACAGGAAAAGGAAGAAGGCCTTTTTGTGCTGGATACTTTTGCCGGTATGGAAGATTCATTCAGTGCCTGGCCGGCCACAGATATGGAACCAATACACAAGGCCTATATAAAAGGAAGCATTGGTGTGGCAGAGAACGGTGCTGTATGGATCAGCGAATCGCAAATGGTAAACCGGCTGTTGCCTTTTGTTTGTCAGCACCTGGTGCTGGTACTTGAAAAAGACAAGATCGTTTCCACCATGCACCATGCTTACCGGCAGGTTAATACTTTTGAGGAAGGTTTTGGCGTATTCATAGCCGGACCTTCTAAAACGGCGGATATAGAACAGTCGCTGGTGATCGGGGCGCATGGAGCAAGGAGTATGACCCTATATCTTTTGGATACAAAATAAATTGTACGGGGAGATTCAATGAAATTTCCATCGTATCTTAAGCCTTGATCCGGTATAAGGAACAATTTTTTGAACGAACCAACATAAACTGCCATACACATGAGTAAGCCGAATAAATACCTGTTGCCTTTTATCCTGGTAACGAGTTTGTTTTTTTTGTGGGCCTTCCTGCATAATATCAATCCCATATTAATACCTCATTTAAAAAAAGCCTGCCGCTTAACCGATACACAATCTGCCTTTATTGATACGGCCGTTTACCTGGCTTATTTCAGCATTGCATTACCCGCAGGCTGGTTCATGCATAAATACGGGTATAAGAAAGGGATCATTTTCGGCTTGCTGTTATATGGTATCGGCACCTTGCTTTTTTTACCGGCAGCTTCGTCGCTGAACTATTCCTTTTTTTTGCTGGCACTTTTTATCATTGCCAGCGGGGCTACTTTTTTAGAAACAGTGGCCAATCCTTATATCACCAAACTGGGTGATGAAAAGACATCTGCCCAACGGCTGAACTTTGCCCAGTCATTTAATGGGGTAGGTGCTTTCATTGCGCCGATCATTGGCGGACAAATAATATTATCAGGTATTGAACACAGCCCTGAAGAACTGAAGCAGATGGAACTGGCCGGTACCTTAAATACATACCTGCAATCAGAAGCCGCAACGGTCAGAATGCCATACCTCATCATTGCCGTGATTGTATTTTTACTGGTGGCTCTTTTCTTTGTCACCAAATTACCCGAGGGGGAGAATAGCGAAGGAGACGAAGCCCATTCTTTTTCATTCAATGTATTCCGGCACCGGCATGTTACCTGGGCAGTGATCGCCCAATTCTTTTACGTGGGTGCCCAGGTATGTGTAGGAAGTTTTTTTATCCGGTTCTCAAAATATGTAATGGATATGCCCGAGAAGGAAGCGGCATTTAAATGGGGTTCCCTTGCCATGGTGGGATTTATGGTGGGCCGGTTCACCGGTACATTCTTTATGCGGTATATCAAACCCGAGAAATTATTGGGATTGTATGCGGTCATTAATATTATACTGATGTTGCTGGCAACTTTTGTTCACAGCAGCGTGGCGGTGTATGCATTGATGGCTGTGCCGTTCTTTATGTCCATCATGTTTCCAACTATTTTTGCATTGGGCATTAAAGGACTTGGGGAGGAAACAAAGATCGCTTCTTCCTTTATTGTGATGTCAATCGTAGGCGGGGCACTGTTCCCATTATTGATCGGCAAAATATCGGATGCTACCGGTGGCAATATTCAATTGGGATATATTGTTCCAATGATATGCTTTGTGGCAGTGGCTTTGTTTGCATGGAAGGGACACCAGGTAAAACCAGTTAAGTAATTTATGAAAAGGTATTGTCTTGCATTGGACTTAAAGAATGATGAAACATTGATCAGGGAGTATGAATTGTATCATCAAAATGTATGGCCGGAGATATTGGAAAGTATCCGGGCAGCAGGTATTGCACATATGGAAATATACCGCACGGGCAACCGTCTTTTCATGATCATGGAAACCGTTGAGGGATTTAGTTTTGAACAGAAGTCAAAAGCAGATGCAGAAAATAAAAAGGTTCAGCAATGGGAAGAGCTGATGTGGAAATACCAGCAGGCATTGCCCGGCAGCAAAGCAGGAGAGAAGTGGGTGCTGATGGAAAAGATTTTTGAGGTATAAAAGACCTCACCCCAACCCCTTTCCTGGAGGAGAGGGAACTGGAAGATTGAAACGAAGGTTGTGTATGGCAAAAGTGCCGTTTGAATTATGGATGAATAAAGATCGAAAGTACAAGCGTGCGACGCCAATGAAGTTTAATAGTTGTACTCCGGCCCGGTAAATAAAAAATAAAAACATGTTCAGTCTTAAAAATAAAACAGCCGTAATAACAGGCGCCGCCAGCGGTATCGGCAAAGCCGTGGCCCTGGTTTTTTCAAAACAGGAAGCCATCGTTCATTTGCTGGATATGAACGCAGATGCATTGGCTGCTGCTGTGGAGGAAATAAAAAGATCAGGAGCTGATGCAATAGCTCATCAACTGGACGTAACCAGCCAGTCTGCAGTGAAAACCGTGTTTGAAAAGATAAGCAAGGTTGATATATTAATAAACTGTGCCGGCATATCGCATATTGGTAAAGCAGATACCACCAGCGAAGAAGACTTTGACAGAGTGTACAAAGTGAATGTGAAAGGGATGTATAACTGCCTGCACGAAGCGATACCGGGGATGAAAAAAAATAAACAGGGAGTTATCGTTAATATGGCATCCATTGCCAATCATGTTGGACTGGAAGACAGGTTTGCTTACAGTATGAGCAAGGGAGCAGTGGTGGGAATGAGCCTGTCGGTTGCAAGAGATTACCTGCATGATGGTATCCGCTGTAATTCTGTTTCGCCGGCGAGGGTGCATACGTCATTTGTAGATAATTTCCTGGCAAAGAACTACCCGGGTAAGGAACAGGAAATGTTTGACAAATTATCCCGGTCGCAGCCCATTGGCCGCATGGCGAAGCCGGAAGAAGTGGCGCATCTTATTTTGTACCTCTGTTCTGATGAGGCTTCTTTTATCACGGGTTGTGATTACCCGATCGACGGCGGATTTTTAAAACTGAATAATTAGCCCCTATCCATTAAATAGGAAAGCAGAAGATCGCAGTAACGACGAATAAAAAAATAAACCGAGCATATGAAACTGATCCGTTTTGGAGAAATGACTAAAGAAAAACCAGGCATCTGCCTTAACGATACGAATTATGATGTATCGGGTTTTATTAATGATTACAACGCCGCTTTCTTTGCAAACGGCGGACTTCCGCACCTGGCATGGATGGTGGAGCAACACAAAACGATGTTGCCGAAAGTACCGGCCGGTACAAGGATCGGGTGCCCGGTGGCCAATCCTTCAAAAATCGTTTGTATTGGTTTGAACTACGCCGATCATGCAAAAGAAACGGGGGCTGCCACGCCGCCGGAGCCCATCATCTTTTTGAAATCAACTACATCCATAAATGGGCCTTTTGATAACATCGTTATTCCCAAAGATTCGGTTAAAACAGATTGGGAAGTGGAACTGGCCGTTGTGATAAGTAAAAAGGCTGGTTATGTGGATGAGGATAAAGCCATGGAATATGTGGCGGGATATGTTTTGCATAATGATGTAAGTGAACGGGAGTTTCAATTGGAAAGAGGCGGTACCTGGGATAAGGGCAAAGGGTGTGATACGTTTGCGCCGCTTGGTCCTTATTTAGTAACGGCAGATGAAGTAAAAGAGGTGAACGATCTCCGGCTTTGGTTAAAAGTAAATGATAAACTCATGCAGGATGGAACCACGGCCAACCTGATCTTTGGTATTCCGTTTTTGATCGCTTATATCAGCCGGTTCATGACCTTGTTGCCCGGGGATATTATCTCTACAGGCACACCAGCCGGTGTTGGACTTGGATTTAAGCCACCTGTATATTTAAAAGAAGGAGATGTGGTTGAACTGGGTATTGATGGGTTGGGAACCTCGAAGCAACATTGTGTTGCATATGGCTGGCATTGATACACATATAGGTTAATATTAAATAAAGAATCTCCGCATTTGCGGAGATTCTTTTGTCGGGACGACCACACGCCCCCCAGACGTGTGCCCCGCCAATGGCGGGACTACATCCCATTAATTAACTGTTTAAAAGCATTTCCGCCTTTCCAATTTTTAATCTGTTTTTCCCTTGCCAATGCGTCTGAGCGGGTATCGAATTCTTCTACTAAAATCAATTTAAAAGGGATTCGGTCTTTAGTAGACCGTTGTTTCCCTGAGTTATGAAATAACAATCTTGCTTCTACATCATGCGTTTCGCCGATATAAAATTTCTTGTCTTTAAGGCTTTGCAATATGTAAACATAGTGGGGCATAAAAAAATCTCTACAAAAGTAGAGATTTTTAAAGTCGGGACGACTGGATTCGAACCAGCGACCACACGCCCCCCAGACGTGTGCCCCGCCAATGGCGGGGCTACATCCCATTAATTAACTGTTTAAAAGCATTTCCGCCTTTCCAATTTTTAATCTGTTTTTCCCTTGCCAATGCGTCTGAGCGGGTATCGAATTCTTCTACTAAAATCAATTTAAAAGGGATTCGGTCTTTAGTAGACCGTTGTTTCCCTGAGTTATGAAATAACAATCTTGCTTCTACATCATGCGTTTCGCCGATATAAAATTTCTTGTCTTTAAGGCTTTGCAATATGTAAACATAGTGGGGCATAAAAAAATCTCTACAAAAGTAGAGATTTTTAAAGTCGGGACGACTGGATTCGAACCAGCGACCACACGCCCCCCAGACGTGTGCGCTACCGGGCTGCGCTACGTCCCGAACAAA
>ERZ795044.3418-NODE-3418-length-13299-cov-7.796889_pt1 | contig 13299 bp, 9 predicted proteins | sample MGYA00375128_ERZ795044 | MGnify/ENA primary metagenome ERZ795044 (study PRJEB30173, sample SAMN05720213) | anaerobic digester metagenome | isolation source: active sludge of municipal wastewater-treating anaerobic digesters | place: USA | collected 2014-12-22 ... | reverse complement strand
TAAGATCAGTCAATTCATTTACACAGATCATGAATGTACTCACAGAAGTATTGAAAGAGAATTTCTCAATATCTTCTTTTACTTTCTTGATTGTTTTGTGAAGTGCTTTGTATTCTGCTTTTGTCGGCTCTGCATCTGAAACTTCAAACACAAGATCTTTTCCCGGCTCGGGAGTTTTGTGATACAACTTCCAGAGTTTGCGAATAAAACCTGAAGTTCCTGTGATGCCATTCGTATTCCAAGGCTTGGAAAGTTCTAGTGGACCGAGGAACATTTCGTATAGGCGCAAACAATCGGCGCCGTATTTATCGATCATCAGGTCCGGACTTACAACATTCCATTTCGACTTCGACATTTTTTCGACTTCGTTGCCGCAAATGTATTTTCCGTCTTCAAGAATAAATTCTGCAGACTTATTTTCTTCACGCCAAGCTTTGAAAGCTTCTACATCCAATACATCGCCTTCAACAATATTCACATCGACATGCAATTGCGTATATTCGTATTGTTCTTTCAATCCGAACGATACAAACTTATTACTGTCTTTTATTCTGTAAACAAAATTCGATCGCCCCTGAATCATTCCCTGATTGATCAGTTTCTTTGCAGGCTCATCAATAGAAATATAACCACGATCGCACAAGAATTTTGTCCAGAAGCGAACGTATAACAAATGTCCGGTTGCATGTTCTGCTCCTCCTAAATAAAGGTCAACATCTTTCCAGTAATCAAGTGCTTTCTTCGATGCGAACTCTTTATCGTTGTTTGCATCCATGTATCTCAAAAAGTACCACGATGAACCTGCCCAACCCGGCATTGTTGTCGTTTCAAGCGGATGACCTTTGTAACTCCAGTCTTTCGCTCTTGCCAAAGGTGGTTCGCCATCTTCTGTAGGCAGATATTTATCTACTTCGGGTAATACAACAGGCAGATCTTTTTCATCAACAGCATTTGCAATTCCATCTTTGTAATAGATAGGAATTGGTTCGCCCCAGTATCGCTGACGACCAAATACAGCATCACGCAAACGGAAATTTATTTTTCCTTTTCCAATTCCTTTTGATTCAATTTCAGCAATTGCTTTTTTGATTGCTGCTTTTACATCCAATCCATTCAGAAAATCTGAATTGATCAGCTTGCCTTCTTTAGCATCGTACGATTCATTTGAAATATCGCCACCGGAAACAACTTCTTCGATCGGTAGTTTAAAATGTTTTGCAAATGCATAGTCGCGTGAATCGTGTGCAGGAACTGCCATGACTGCTCCTGTTCCATATCCTGCAAGAACATAATCGCCGATCCAGATCGGAATATGCTTTCCTGAGAATGGATGAATGGCGTATGCTCCAGTAAATACTCCGGTAATATTTTTCACTTCAGCCATCCGTTCGCGTTCGCTGCGGTTCTTTGCTTCGATCACATAACTGTTGACTTCATTCTTATAATCATTCGTTGTAATGATGTCGACATATTCATGTTCAGGTGCAAGTGTCATATAGGTTGCACCAAAAATTGTATCAGGACGAGTAGTAAAGATCAATAGTTCAAGCTCAGAGTGCGCAATTTTGAAACGCACTTCTGCACCTTCACTTCTACCGATCCAGTTTCTTTGTTGTTCACGAAGTGAATCAGGCCAGTCGATCTTATCTAATCCATCGAGTAAACGCTGAGCATAAGCAGTGATCCGCATCGACCATTGCTTCATCTCTTTTCTTTCAACAGGATAACCACCACGCTCGCTTACTCCATCTTTCACTTCATCATTAGCAAGTACAGTTCCCAATGCCGGACACCAGTTGACCATTGCTTCAGAGATGTAAGCCAAACGATAATTCAACAGTATCTCTGCTTTCGTTTTTTCATCAAACGATTTCCAGTCAGCAGCAGTAAACAACCATTCATGTGAATGAACAGCCTGAACATCTTTATTACCCGATGATTCAAATGTTGAAATAAGCAATGAAATATCTTCTGCTTTATCTTTAGCAGTATTGTACCATGAATTGAACAATTGAATAAAGATCCACTGAGTCCATTTGTAATATGAAGGATCTGAAGTACGAACTTCGCGCGACCAGTCGAAAGCAAAACCGATGTTATCGAGTTGCTGACGGTAACGGGCAATGTTTTCCTCAGTTGTTACTGCAGGATGTTGTCCTGTTTGAATAGCATATTGTTCAGCAGGCAAACCAAAAGAGTCGTAACCCATTGGATGCAGAACATTGTAGCCTGACAATCTTTTGTAGCGGGCAAAAATATCTGAAGCTATATATCCAAGTGGATGACCAACATGTAATCCGGCTCCGGAAGGATAAGGAAACATATCGAGCACATAATACTTTTCTTTTGATGAATCAGTATCGGCGCGATAGGTCTGATTTTCTTTCCAGTACTGCTGCCATTTCTTTTCAATGATACTAAAATTGTACTCCATAATGCATTAACAATGATAAACAGGAATTCTGTTCAGTGAGGTTTAGTTGATGAACATGCGAATGTAGAAAAATAAGACGAAAGGTCATTTTTTTCGACCGACATACCGATAATCTTTTTATACTTTCGTTTCCTGAAAGTTATGCATCTCGATCAACCAAAAGAAGGCAATAAACGCCTCCGCTCCTCTTATGCTTCCTCCATAATCAGCGTTTCGCTCGTGCTGTTTATGCTGGGTTTGCTTGGTTTATTGATTTTAGATGCAAACAAGATCTCTGACTATGTGAAAGAACACATTCAGTTGAATGTCTATTTACAGGAAAATGTCAGTCAGCAAGACTTGAATATGTTTCTACAGGCTTTGAATGAATCAGATTTTGTTCGTTCAGCCAGATATGTTTCCAAAGAAGAAGCCCTTGACAGTCTGAAGAAAGAACTCGGTGAAGGTGCAATGGGTATGATCGATAATAATCCATTGCCGGCTACGATTGACATCAATCTGAAAGCCAGCTATGCCAATCCTGATAGTCTGAAACGAATCAAAGACCAGCTTTCTTCCATTCGTCTGGTTCAGGAAGTAGCATATCAGCAGACGGAGATCAAGAAGATGAATGAGAATTTCAGGACAGTTGCAATGGTCATTCTGATCTTTTGCGGATTGTTACTTTTTGTTGCAGTCGTACTGATCAATAATACCATCCGGCTTGCAATGTATTCAAAACGTTTCCTGATCAAGAGTATGCAATTGGTTGGCGCAACAAAAGGATTTATCCGGTGGCCATTTTTAAAGAAAGGATTTGTCCATGGTTTTTATGCCGGCATCATCAGCAGCATTCTCGTTGGGGTCATCATTTATTTTATCCATACCCAGTTTCCCGATTTCGGTCAGCTTTCCGATCTGAAATTGATTGGAATTCTTTTCGGTGGAATGATAGCCATCGGCATTCTTCTTTCGGGATTGAGTACTTTTTTTGCGATCAATCGGTATTTGAGGTTGCATGGGGATGAGCTTTATCTTTGAAATGGTGATTGGTGAGTAGTAAGTGGTGAGTAGCACAGCACGACTTTATAATAACCTGTTTTTCACTGATTTAAGCACCTTTAATAATTGCATATTGTTATTTATTAAATCGTACTGTGCGACTCACCACTTACTACTTACTACTTACTATTTTTCCCTATCTTGCGACCCGTTAATAGCAAAAAGCAATGGCAAAAAAAGAAACTAAATCGAATCTTGACTTTCCGTTTGGGAAGGAGAACCTGACATGGATGTTTATTGGCATCGGAGTTATTTTTGTGGGGTTTTATTTGATGATAGGTGGCGGTTCAGAGGATCCAAAAGTTTTCAATCCGGAAATTTTCAGTGCACGTAGAATTACTGTTGCACCTGTTTTAGTGATCCTTGGATTGGCGATTGAAGTGTATGCCATTATGAAAAAGAGTAAAGACTAGTTCTTTCACTTTTTTCTAAACGAATTCAACTCAAGAATTGAATTCATTCTATACAATAACAAATGACAATTTTCCAGGCCATTATCTTAGCCATCATTGAAGGGCTAACAGAGTTTTTACCTGTCTCTTCTACAGGTCACATGATAATCGGTTCATCGATGATGGGAATTGCCTCCGATCCTTTCACAAAATTATTTACTGTGAGTATTCAATTCGGCGCCATTCTTTCGGTAGTAATGATCTATTGGAGAAAATTCATTCCCGGAAATAATTTCGCAGAGACGTTTAAGTTTTATAAACGATTAGTAATCGCTTTCATTCCTGCAGCGATAATTGGTTTACTGTTCAAGTCGGAGATCAATGCATTACTTGAGAATGTTGTTGTAGTTGCAATTGCATTACTTGTTGGTGGAGTAATATTTATTCTGCTCGACAAATGGTTTGCATATGCAGAAGAGCGTGGTGAAAATGAACTAAAATCTGACAAGAAAGCATTTGTTATTGGTTGTTTTCAGGTTATAGCAATGATACCGGGAGTATCACGATCAGCGGCAACTATCATAGGTGGGTTGACACAAAAGCTGAATAAAAAAGCGGCAGCGGAATTTTCATTCTTCCTTGCTGTTCCTACCATGTTTGCTGCAACTGCAAAAGATCTTTTAGATTATGTACAGGATGGCGGAGTTGGATTGCAGGGAAATCAGATCATGTTATTAGTGATTGGAAATGTAGTTGCATTTTTTGTTGCACTGTTAGCCATCAGATCATTTGTATCTTATCTCACAAAACACGGATTTAAAATTTTCGGATATTACAGGATCATTGTTGGTCTGGCGATTCTCATTCTTTATGGAATGGGATATAATTTGCAGATCATCTGATGAGTAATTCAACAGACAGAATTATTCTCATTAACAAACCTCTTCGCTGGACTTCATTCGATGTTGTAAAAAAACTGAAGAAGCCTTTGCTTGAAGAATATCGTTTACTTTTTCCTGAAGAAGAACGAAAGCTGATCAAGCGATTTAAAGTTGGTCATGCCGGAACATTGGATCCATTAGCGACAGGTCTCCTTGTTTTGTGTACAGGAAAGCTGACAAAGAAGATCAGCGAAATTCAGGATGCAGAAAAAGAATATACAGGAACGATAATCATTGGATCGACGACTGCATCTTATGATCTTGAAACAGAACCGGAGAATCATAAGAGTTATGATTTTGTTACTGAGGAAATGGTGAAAGCGTTAGCAAAGGAAATGGAAGGACTTCAACAACAAACTCCGCCAATTCATAGTGCCATTAAAGTTGATGGTCGTCGTGCATACGATATGGCCAGAAAAGGAATTGAAGTAGAATTAAAGTCGCGGGAGATCGAGATCCGTGAATTTGAAATTACCCGTATTGCGCTACCTGAGATCGATTTCAGAATAGTTTGTACCAAGGGTACCTATATCCGTTCATTGGCACAGGATTTTGGGAAGAAGCTGGGAACGGGCGGACATCTTTCGGCGCTTTGCAGGACACGCATAGGGAACTATGACTTGAGAAATGCGGTGAATCCACTGGATTTTTTGGCTCAAATTACTGAAAACAAGAACGTTAGTTCCGAATAAAAATATTAGGTCAAATCCTTTACAAGGGGGGTATCGCTGTAGTATATTTGCCGCCCGTTTGGGGTCAGCCTAACTACCCCAACAATTAAAACCAAACTATGAAATTATCCCAATTTAAAGTGAATGTCCCGGACACTCTGATAGCGACCCATCCGGCTAAGAATCGCGAAGATGCACGTTTGATGGTGTTAGACAGAAAGACAGGAAAGATCGAACACAAGCACTTTAAAGACATCCTTGAATATTTTACTGATGGCGACACGATGGTAGTGAACAACACCCGTGTATTTCCTGCACGTCTTTATGGAAACAAAGAGAAGACCGGAGCAAAGATCGAAGTGTTTTTACTTCGTGAATTGAATCGTGAAAGTCGTTTGTGGGATGTGTTGGTTGATCCGGCGCGTAAGATCCGTATCGGGAACAAACTTTATTTCGGTGATGATGATCTGTTGGTTGCTGAGGTGATCGACAATACTACATCAAGAGGAAGAACATTGCGTTTTCTTTTCGATGGTCCGTATGAAGAGTTCAAAAAGACAATTACAATTTTAGGTAATACTCCCCTTCCAAAATACATCAAGCGTAAAGCAGAGCCGGAAGATATGGAACGTTACCAGACAGTTTTTGCACGTAACGAAGGAGCAGTTGCTGCTCCGACAGCAGGATTGCATTTCAGTCTGCCATTAGTAAAACGTTTAGAGTTGAAAGGTGTGAATTTCGCAGATCTTACTCTACACGTTGGACTGGGAACTTTCCGTCCGGTGGAAGTAGAAGATCTTACAAAGCACAAGATGGATTCAGAGCAGGTGATCATCACTCCTGAAGCATGTACTATTGTGAATAAAGCGAAAGCGCAGAAGAAAAAGATCTGTGCAGTTGGAACGACAGTGATGCGTGCAATTGAATCATCAGTATCAACTCAAGGCGAATTAAAACCATTCGACGGCTGGACAAACAAATTCATTTTCCCGCCATACGATTTCAGTGTTGCAAATTGCATGATCACAAACTTCCACATGCCTGAGTCGACTTTGTTGATGATGGTTTCTGCTTTCGGTGGATATGATAATATCATGAATGCATATAAAGTAGCTATAAAAGAGAAGTATCATTTTTATAGTTATGGGGATGCGATGTTGATTATCTGATCGAGCTTTTTAATTAGATATTTGAAAATATAAAAGGGATTAATGTGTAATGCACTTTAATCCCTTTTTATTTTGACGGAAATCATGCTTAAGATAATGTGGATGGCTTTCTATTTTTATTGGTAGGTGATTCTCTTGTCGAATTAACAAGCATTGTCTGTAACCCCGGCAGGAATGTCGCTTGACAGGTTACTGGTTTGAAAGAGCTTTCTTAATTTCCGCTCAACATTCCGCCTAGCGCGCAGGGTATTTACAAATTTATTCCATGGTGGAAGTTAACCTATATATAATATCAAACGCGCGCATAAGAAATTGGTAAATGCCCTGCACGCTAGGCGAATGTTAAGCGCAAGCTTGTATGCACTTTCAATAAGTAATACATCAAGCGTCATTCCGCCGGGGAATAAGGTACAACGTTTAAAAAAACAAAGGGGCTTAAAATGTTTTTACACACCTTAAGCCATTTAATATTTGTAAATTTAAATCGAAGCAATTCCCCTGCTAAGCGAAATATTGAATCCATCAACTCTCTCCTTTCCATTCCAATTGAAAAACTCGTAACATGATAGGCGGAATATTGAGCGGAAATTAAGAACACACTTTCAAATTAAGGATATCATCAAGCGGTATTCCGCCGGGAAGTATGGGAGTATTCAGTTAAAAAAAATATTTATTCCATGCATGCGTGACAGTGTATTCCTAATTCCCCGGCGGAATACCGCTTGAAATTTTCCTGGCATGAAACCGGCTACTTAATATCCGCTCAATATTCCGCCTATCATTTTACCTTTTTATCAATTTCGAATTCGCAAATGCATAAATTACAATTCCCATCCCATGCGTCCTTAGAAACCAAAAAGTTCCCCTTCGGGGATGACGATTGCGCGTGTAAAAATTGATGAGAGAAAAAAAGAAAAAGTTGCGCCTGCGGCGCAACTTTTTCTTTTTTTCTCTCATCATTATATGACTTTCCGGCCGTCACCCCCGAAAGGGAACTTTTTGGTCTCTGGAAGATTTCGTGGTCATCTATTGGTCAATGTTATCCATTATGTATTTAAAAGAGTATTAAACAAAAAAATGGTTTAAAATGCAAAACATTTTAAACCATTTGAAGCAATTCGAAAACGAATTACAAAATTATTAAGGGAAAATCCCCAACGACTGATAACTCACGCCAAGCTTTCTGATCCCGCTTACAAACGCTGCAGTACGAAGGTCTTCAATTCGTTTATCAGATTTTTTTATTTCGCGGATCTCGTTGAAAGCGGAGATCATTGTTTCCTCTAATCCGGAACGGACAAGATCGATTTCGTCTGCACCGTGTGTAATCACTTTTCTCTGGCGGGAATCAAGACTTTTTCCGGTCATCTGTTCAACAGACTTTATCATTTCAAGTGTTGAGGTTTCCTGGAAACGTTTTTCCATTCTTCCGAAACGGACGTGAGAAAGATTTTTCAGCCATTCGAAATATGAAACTGTTACACCACCGGCATTCAGATAAAGATCCGGAATGATCATTACGTTTTTCTTGTTGAGGATGATCTCTGCGTTTTTTGTTACCGGACCATTGGCACCTTCAGCAATAATTTTTGCTTTGATGTTTGGTGCATTCTCTCTTGTGATCTGGTTTTCCAATGCTGCAGGAATTAAAATATCGCATTCCAGCTCAAGCATTGCCATTGCATTCTCATAATTCTTCGATCCCGGGAAATGAAGGATACTTCCTTTTTCTTTTCTGTGTTTGAAGAGTTCTTCAATGTCTAAACCTTTGTCATTGTAAACACCACCTTCTCTTTCAATCACACCGATAACTTTCGCTCCACCTTCCTGGCAGAATTTTGCCGAGTAGAAACCAACATTACCAAGTCCCTGTACAATTACAGTCTTGCCCTCGATACCTGTTGTCAATCCAATTTCTTTCATGTCCTCAGCGTGACTCAATGCTTCACAGATGCCGAAGAAAATTCCTTGTCCTGTTGCTTCTGTTCTGCCTTGAATACCACCCTGACCTAAAGGTTTTCCGGTAACGCAACCCAATGCATTTATATCGTCATACTTAAAAGTTGCATACGTATCAGCGATCCATGCCATTTCGCGCGGACCACTTCCGTAATCAGGAGCAGGAACATCTATTCCGGCACCGATCATACTTTTCTTGATCAACTCAGTTGTATATCGACGCGTAATTTTTTCCAGTTGCTTTACAGTATAGTTCTGCGGATTTACTTTGATCCCGCCTTTTGCTCCACCGAAAGGAACATCAACAACTGCACACTTGAATGTCATTAGTGTAGCAAGTGCTTTTACTTCTTCTTCATTCACAAATTCACTGTAACGGATCCCACCTTTTGTCGGCGTTTTATGATGACTGTGCTGAACACGAATTCCTTCGATCACTTCCAGCTTTCCGTCTTTCTCAAGCGGAAAAGAAAATTTATAGATACTGTTACATATTTTTATCTGATGAAGCAGTCCCGGTTCAAAATCCGTCAGGGCTGCTGCTTTATCAAAGTAAGCCATGACGTCATTATAAAACTTCTGGCCATTCTCTAGATCATTGCTCATAGAAAGAGTTATTTTTTTATGTAAAAATAAGTAAGTTTTTAGATTGTGCAACTGACGGATGTAGGAAGTAATGCAACCTCATTCGTTTATTCGCAATCAGAGATTTGAGAATAGGAATTAGATTGAATACCCGAAAAATTAAAATAGAAAATGCTAGTAATCAGAATGTTCAACCAAAAAATAGTGTAGTAATTCTAATGAGTGAAGATTGTTCTTTCAATTAAGAAAACACTAATCCTGACTTTGCTCACGATTTAGTGCATTGAAAATTGAATTGATCAATGCTAAAATGATGCTGAAGAAAAAGGCTGTCCAGAAACCATCAACATTAAAACCGGGAACAATTTTATCAGCAAGTAAAATAAGTCCGGCATTGATGACCAGTAAAAACAATCCGAGAGTAACGATGGTAATGGGTATTGTAAGCACAACTAAGATCGGTTTTACAATTGCATTGAGCACAGCCATTACAGCAGCAACTAAAAAAGCGGTAACAACAGAATCAACATGAACGCCTTTAAAGAGAAAAGATGCGATCATTACAGCAAGCGTACTTGTAATTAATTGTGCGAGAAGTTTCATGATTAATGTCGATTAAACAGTTAACGACTATTTCAATTTAATATCCTTTACATTCATCTGAATGCTGGTTTTATTATTGAATGTATTTTCATCTAAGGCATAACAAATATCGAAAGGAATTTTTCTCGATATAAATGAAAAATGTTGTCCCATCTGAAATGCAATTCCATCCATACCGAAACGTGTGTTCTCGTCTTCAGCAAGATTTAATTTCAGGTGATTGTTTCCGACTACTCTCGACATACCTGTATCGCGTACATTATCACTACGGAAAACAGGATTCATATTTCCCGGACCAAATGGTGCAAATTGTTTGAGGATATTGAAAAACGCCGGAGTAATTTCAGACAATTTCAGCATTGAATCAATTTCTATTTCCTGGGTCAGACTGTTTTCTTCAATTGTAGAAGCAACAATTTCTTCGAAGCGTTCTTTGAACTTTTCAATATTTTCGATTTTCATTGTTAATCCTGCAGCATACATGTGTCCGCCGAACTGTTCAAGCAGATCGCTGCAACTTTCAATTGCATTATATATATCGAAATCTTTTACAGATCGGGCAGAACCCGTTGCCATACCATTTGATTCTGTGAGAATGATAGTAGGGCGATAATATTTTTCTGTCAACCGGGAAGCAACAATTCCGATCACACCTTTATGCCAGTTTGCATTGAATAAAACTGTAGAGCGACGTCTTGAGAATTCAGGATCTGTCTGAATAAATGAAAAAGCTTCCTGTGTAATTTTCACATCCAGGTTTTTGCGTTCTTCATTATGTTCTTTTATACGAAGAGAATTGGTAATTGCTATTGCAGCATTTTCAGAGATGAGCAATTCAACAGCATGACGTGCATCGTGAATTCTTCCGGCTGCATTAATTCGTGGTCCGATGATGAATACAAGATCATTCACAGTAAGATTATAATGTGGCACTCTTCGGTCATCTTCCGTGACATCTACAAACACAGGAACTTTTTCCATTTCAAGAATGGCCTTTATTCCCAAACGTGGTTTATAGTTCAATTGCTTTAATCCGAAATGAACCAGCACACGATTTTCTCCTACAAGCGGAACGATATCGGCAGCAGTACTGATTGCTACCAGATCAAGATATTGTTCAATTTCTTTAAAAGGAATTTTATGTTTCTGCGCATATCCTGAAATAAACTTGAACCCGATTCCGCATCCTGAAAGTTCGTCGAACGGATAAGTATCATCAGCACGTTTTGGATCCAGTACTGCAACAGCATCCGGCAATGTATCGCCCGGACGATGGTGATCGCAGATAATAAAATCGACACCCATTAATTTTGCAGCATGTACTTTATCGATTGATTTGATCCCGCAATCAAGTGCAATGATCAATTTGAAATCATTCAACGCTGCGTATTCAATTCCGGCAGTTGAAACGCCATAACCTTCTTTGTAACGATCGGGCAGATAGAAATCTACATTTTCATAAAAGCTTTTGATGAAAGAGTAAACCAATGCAACGGCAGTTGTTCCGTCAACATCATAATCACCATAGACTAAAATTTTCTCATTTCTTGCAATGGCTTCTTCTAAACGAATAACAGCCTTGTCCATATCGGTCATTAAAAAAGGATCATGCAGATCCGTTACCGATGGCCGAAAGAAAAGTCGGGCCTGATCAAATGTGGTGATCCCGCGACGAACCAGAAGATTAGCAAGAGTCTTGTTAATGTTCAGTTGCGAAGCGAGCGCACTGACCTGTTCCGGTTTCCCGTCAGGTTTCAATGCCCATCTTTTCTCACGAATTTCCACGTCTATCATACTGGGGTGCAAGATAACTAAAATGCACCCTTAAAATTAAGTTAACATTAAAAGAAACATACAAGATGTGGTGTATAACTCCAAACGATTGGTGAAATCATTATTTAAAGGGCAAAAATTAAGTTTTCACTCTTAAATTATCATGAAACTTTCATCATTCATTATCCTCATCATCTGCTGTATCCGCATCCACATCATGCTTAAAATTCTTTCCGGCAACAACGATTACTATTTCACCTTTCACTGTTTTTGCAGCGAAATGTTCTTTGCATTGCAATAAAGAACCGTGATAATTTTCTTCAAACATTTTAGAAATTTCCCTTGAAACTCCTGCTCTTCTTTCGGGACCAAATATTGTTATGAATTGATCCAATGCTTTAACAAGTCGATAAGGTGATTCATAGAAAATCATTGTCCGTTCTTCTTCCCGTAATTTCTCCAGTCGTGTCGCACGGCCTTTTTTCTGAGGTAAAAATCCTTCGAACGTAAATCTGTCTGCAGGCAAACCGGAATTTACCAAAGCAGGAACAAAAGCAGTCGGTCCGGGCAGTGTTTCCACTTTGATACCATTGCGAATGCATTCTCTTACCAATAAAAAACCGGGATCTGAAATTCCGGGAGTTCCGGCATCAGTAACTAAAGCAATTGTTTCACCGGCAGCAATACGGTTCACAATATCAGCAACGATCTTATGTTCGTTGTGCATGTGGTATGACTGCAAACGTTTATCGATTCCAAGATGTCGCATGAGATTTCCACTCACGCGCGTATCTTCCGCTAAAATAGTATCGGCTTCTTTTAAGATCCGGATTGCCCGCAGCGTAATATCTTCTAAATTACCTACAGGAGTTGGAACCAGGTAGAGCCCTGTTTTTTCCATTATCCAAGATAACGTCTTTCCACTATATCCATGAACAGAGAAGCAACAGAAGGTTGTTTTTCCCAGTTATAATCAAGCGAAATTGTTTTCATGAATTCCTGAGCTTTATTCGAAGAGCCGCATGTATTCAGGTGTTCAACTGAAGAATTGTATTTCTGAGAATCACCATTAAAAAGCTGGTTGATGAATTGAAATTTTTCATTGAGTCCGATCGCTGCTTTCAGATCTTTTACAGGAACTTTATGCAAGTGATCAGAAACACTATGTGAACTTTGATTCATTGCAATCCTGTCGGCCAGTGTCTCATGATCTTCGAATTTATGTGCTATAGAAGGCGAAGAAGCGAACATCTCATGCAGATCCGAATTTGATTTTTTCAGGTGATTGATCTCAGCTGCGTTTTCTGATTTAGAAATATCAGCCATTAATTTATCCATTGAAATATGACCATTTGTTTTTCCCGGAACTTCAACAGGCGCTTCACTGATCTCTTCTTTCCGGATCGGTTCAGGAGTTGAGGGAACATTCGTTGCTGCAACAGGAATATTTTCTTTCACTGAAGGAATTTCAGGAATGATTTCAGAAGTATGATTTGCAACAGGAGAATTAGGAATCACATTTGCCGGAGCCGGATTCGCAGGGAAATTCATTTTCATTTCCGCTAAATTGGAAACCTGCATTTCATTAAGTAACTGAAGTGCATTCTGATAATTAAGTTGAAGTGCTAATTCATAAACTTTACGAATTTCCGCTAAAAAAACATCCATTTCAGCAGCAGGAATTGCTGATGAATGGGCTTGCATTGAACGATGAAGGTCTCTGAGTCTTTC
>ERZ795044.3413-NODE-3413-length-13313-cov-7.022402_pt1 | contig 13313 bp, 20 predicted proteins | sample MGYA00375128_ERZ795044 | MGnify/ENA primary metagenome ERZ795044 (study PRJEB30173, sample SAMN05720213) | anaerobic digester metagenome | isolation source: active sludge of municipal wastewater-treating anaerobic digesters | place: USA | collected 2014-12-22 ... | reverse complement strand
GCCGGGTCGCCCCAGTTGCCGAGGACGAGCTGCTGGTAGCCGGGCGAGTCCACCCCGCCGTAGCGGTCGATGAGCTGACGGCGCCGCTCCTCCGTCCAGTAGGGCGGGGGCATGAGGGTCTTCGGCCACCGGAAGCGGATGGCCTTCCCGTCGGCGGGGGGGGAAAAAGGCCCCGGGGCGGCGGAGAGAGACCGCCCCGGGGTGGGAGGGGGCTCGGCCGTGCGGATGGGCACGGCGGGCGCCTGGTTGCAGAGGCGGAAGAAGACGGAGGAGCGGTCGCCGTCGGGGGTGGAGTAGATGCGGGTCTCGGCGCCGGGCTTGACCGCGCGGAAGAACTCGTCGAAGCAGCGGGGGTTCTTCACCTTGGCGGCTTCGTCGAAGTAGGCGGCGAGCCCGACGTGGAGGCCGCGGAGCGCTTCGCCGTCGTAGCCGGCGGGGCGCATCTCGAGGCGGTTGCCGTTCTTGGCGACGAGGACGCGGTACGGCTTGACCTTGCTCCGGTCCCAATCGATCTGCGCCGCGAGGTGCGGGGTGGCGCGGAGCTGGTGGACGAGCTCGACGTGGAGCGACTCGAGGTGGCCGTCCTGGCTCGCGCAGATGAGCTGGTCGCCGCGGCTCCGCGGGCCGCAGCCGAGGAGCCACCAGACGGCGAGGCCGAGGATCTCGCGCGACTTGCCGACCTCGGCGCCGCACTCGTGGACGGTGCTCCCACGGTAGCGCATCGACTGCCGCTGGTACGGCCAGAGCTCCCACGGGTGGCCGGCGCGGGGGCCGTCGCGCTCGACGAAGAAGCTCTCCACGAAGTAGACCGGGTCGGCCAGGATGACCATGAGCTGGATGTCGCTCGCGGTCAGGAGCTGGTCGCCGAGCTTCACGTCGCCGCGCTCGAGCGCCCGCCAGGTCAGCCCCCGGGCGGCGAGCCAGGCGTCGATGGCGGGCTCGATGTCCGGGTGGAGGAGCTGGCGGCGCTCAGCCATCGGCTCCCCCTTCCAGCGCCGCGGCGGCGGCGAGCTGGCGGCGGCGCTGGAGGAAGTCGGCGATCGAGCCGATCCCCTCGTCGGCCTTCCGCTCGGCGGTGGCGCGCGGGGTGATCGCCTGGTGGGTGGCCGAGAAGCCGAGCATGTCGAGGAGCTTGAGCAGCGGCTCGGCGCGGGGGTTGGCGCGCAGTTGCCGGAGGGTGTCTCCGTCCGGGCCGAAGATCTCCGCCTCGACTGCGAGGCCCTCGGTCTGCACCTTGGCGAGCTCCTGCCCGGCGAGCTGCTGCATGGCGGCGAGCGCCGTCCCGGCGAGCTCGGCGAGGCCCAGGGCTTCCCCGTTCTCGATGGCCGCGACGTAGCGCTCGCGGACGTCTGGCGAGTAGACGAGCGCCACCGGGCAGGCGGCGAGCGCGGAGCCATCGGATTCGACCTGCCGCTTGATCGCGCAGTTGGCCTTCTCGTTCGGGTCGGTCATCGGGCAGGTGCTCCGCTTGCATGGGGGGAAGGCCTGGGCGACGGCGGTCGCGGCGTACTGGCCGGTCTTCCAGGCGGCGGCCCGGCGCTGCGCCCGCGCGGCCGCCGACATGGTGTACTCCCGCCTCGGCTTTCGCCCACCTGGTCTCCTCTTCGCCATCCGGTACACTCGGGGCATGGATACCGCCCATGCACACCGTGCGCAGGATGGCAAGCCCCGGAAGGGCGGGAAAATGGAAAAGAAGCCGCAATCCCGCGTGGTTGTAGGGCGATCTCGCGGTGAGCCGAGCTTCCGACTTGTCCTAGAAAGCCCACGAGTTTCGCTACCGGCGGAGGTAGAGGGGTGGCTCGGCTACTCGCAGTACGTGGCCGGGCTCGCCGTAAACACCTGCTTCTCGTACCGCCAGACGATGCGGGCGTTCCTCGGCGACAAGGACGTCCGGGAGGCGCTCACCGGGGTGGATGGGGCGATCGACTTCACGCGGTTCGACCGGCTGACGGTCGAGCGGTGGCTGAAGAAGAAGGCGATCAGCGGGCACGCGCCCTCGACGGTGGCGCTCTACCTGGTGGCGCTCCGGGCGTTCTGCCGCTACCTGGTCGGCCACGGGCGGCTGCCGTCGAACCCGCTGGCCGAGATGCGCGGGCCGCGGCGCTACCAGACGGAGTCGCGCCCGCTCTCGACGACGGAGGTCCGCCAGCTCTTCTGGGGCACGCCGGAGAAGCCGCTCTCCGCGCCCGTGGACGGCCGCGAGCTGATCGACCACGTGCAGTTCACGGTGCAGTACGCCGGGGCGCTCCGGAGCTCCGAGGTGCGCGCGCTGCGGACGGATGACGTGATCTGGCACGAGGAGGAGCGGTGCTACTCCGTCCTCCTCAGCCGGGCGAAGTGGGCCCGCAGCGATCAGCGGCAGCTCCTCGACCAGGAGACGAGCCGCATGCTCGGGGCCTACCTGCTCGAGCGGCCGCGGCTCGGCGACGGGCCGTATCTCTTCCCCGGGCCGACCGGCCCCGACTTCCAGCAATCCACGAACTTCTATTCCGCCCGCTGGCGTCGCTTCTGCAAGGTGCGCGGCGTCGAGCCGAGGGGCCGGAAGCTGACCAGCCACCTGCTGCGGCACTCGGCGGCGACCCACATGCTCGCCGCGGGGTGGCCGATCCGCGCCGTGCAGGATCGGCTCCGCCACAAGAGCCTCGCGGCCACGCAGGTCTACCTGCACACCTCCGACCGGCAGATCGCCCGGCTGCTCGTCAAGCGCCCGCCGCTGCGGCCACGGGCCGCGAAGAAGCGGCCGGACATCCCCGGCGCTCTGCGCTCTCTCCTCGATGGCGTCCGCGAGCTGACCTAGCTATAGGACAGGGGAGCCTCTGGAGGCGCAAGGAAGGCGTAAACGGCGGAAGCCGTTGGTTTTCGGGCGTTTGCCGCAGTCGCCCGTTTTCATTTCCGCCGTTTTACGCCGTCTTTTCGGCCCGCGAGCGGGGTTTTACTCCGGGGGGGAACGGATTGGATTTCGTTCCAGCGGGAGAATGTCGCTGCCGGGCCGGTCGGGGTTTGCTCGATGGCGGAGGGTGCGCTTTCAGGGCTCCCCGTTACGCCTGTGGAGAAAATCTCGATCGGGACATTTTGTCCCACATGGTGCCGAGTGGCGCGATGACCGGAACGGGACAATCTGTCCCAGATCGGCCGTTTCGGCGTCCTGATAACTGCCTCGGAAACCGCTTGTCCTTTGTTTGCAACACTTACAGGTTGACATAATGGTGCTTATCAGACCTCGCCTGTTGATAACCCTGTGGAAATCGCCGCGCGCATCGCGGCCTCGCGGGCGGCCGTTTTCGCCTTCTCGCGCCGCTCGGCGGCTGCCTTCCACCCCGACTTCGCCTTCCGCCGGCGCCGTCGCTGCCACACCTCGCGCCCGCCGCGCACGATTTTCTGCGACCCCACCCCCCCCTCCGCCCCGCTGATGATGCCTCGCGAGATCAGGTACTCCACAGGGCGAGGCGAAATCCTCCCGGCCTTCCAGGCGCGGCGCATCCGATCGCCGATGACGCTGCCCGGGATCTCCTTCCCGGCCGCAGCCAGCCGGACGGAGGCCTCCTCGGTGCTCTCGTTCCGCCGGACGATCTCCTCGAGCTCGGCGTCGGTGGTGTCGGGCCAGCGGACGGTGTGACGGACCCGCTTCCCGGCGGCGAGGAGCCTCCCCTCCCCCTCGGCGCGGCGGCGGGTGTCGATCCGTCCCTCCCCGCGCAGGCGGTTGGCGATCTGGACAATCGTCAGGCGGCTGGTGTGGCAGCCACGGGCCGCGAGCTCCTTGTGGATCCCGTAGACCGAGTGGCCAGCGTGGATCAGGTCGAGCACTTCCTCTGGGTTGACCCAGGCCTTTGGCTGTCGGGGTGGCAGGGAGGGGTGCTCTGCCTGCCCCACCTTGCCGGCGGCGACTCCCTGGAGGTGCTTGATCCGCCGCTGGAAGCCGACGACCGTCACGAACTCCGTCCGGGCGACGACGTCCTCGGTGTCCCATCCGGTGTCCACGGTCACGACGCGCACCCCCTGCTCGAGGATCCTAGCCCCGAAGTGCGCCTGCGTGAAGGTGCCTGCGAAGAGCTGCGCCTCGTTGAGCGCCACGATCACGCCGATCTCGCCGGCGTCCACGGCCGCCGAGAGCCGGTTGAGCTCCGGATGGAAGCGCGGCGTCTGGAGGTCGAGGTACTCGCGGTCCACCACGAGGCCGAGCTCGGCTGCCCGGGCCCGCATCCGGGCGAGGATCTCCTCCTCCCCGCCCCGGCCGTCGGCCGGGGTCGTGCGGAGGTAGAGAGCCGTCGCGCGCGGTGGGGGCGCGGGCTCCACGACCGTGCCCTCGGGCGGGAGGATGAACCAGGACGGGAGTGCGTTGCCGGCGATCATGAAACCTCCTCGAGCGTTGCCTGGGCGTGGCGGATCAGCCGCCGCACCGATTCCCGCGCCATGTGCCCGCGGCCATGGCGCTGCGATGGGAAGAGCGGGCGCGCGGGGTCAGTCTCGCCGAGCAGCAAGGGCTGGAGTGCCGTCACCGTAGCCGGCGAGAGGACGACCCAGTACTGGCGTTTTGACATGACTGGCGAGCAGCCATGCCGGCGGGCGAAGGAGACGGCGCCGATCTCGCCCGTGAGGATGCTCCGCCGCAGATCGCCGACGCGCAGATTGGCGATCTCGACCGGCGAGAGGCCGTCCTTCGCGAGTTGGAGGATCGCCTTCGCCCGGGCGATCCGGTAGAACCGCTCCTGCTTCTTGCCGGCCATCAGCGCCCGCTCCTCCAGCCAGCCCACCTGGTCAGCCCGCCGCTCTCGAAGCCATCGCGGAAGAGCGTGTTCAGCGGCTCGCAGATCGGGCCGGTGTGCATCTCCGCGAACTGGGTCACGCCGGGGGGCAGCTCCTCGCCGGGGCGCGGGATTGCGCCGACGACGGAGTGCTGCCGGCCGTCGGGGCAGTCGTACCAGGCAACGAAGATCACTGGGCCGGGGACATCGAACGGCACCTCGCGCGAAAGCACGCGCTCCTGCCCCGCCGCGAACGGCTCGCGGATCGGGGCGCGGTAGTGGACCCAGCCGTACTGCGGGCCGCGCCAGTAGAGGACCGTCACGCGCGGCGTGACCGCCTGCGGGGCCGAGAGGCGGGCGTGCACCCAGTCCAACCGCCACGGCTCGTAGTCCGGCGGCGCGAGCGGCGGTGGCGGTGGCGGAGGCGTGATCGTCCAGGAGGCGTAGTGTGGCTGGAGCGGCATGACCGCGAGCAGGGAGGCGAGGGCGAGCGCGTGGCCGATCATCGGCAGATCCTCACTTCTTCCGAGGTTCCGCCACGTCCGGCAACGCGAAGTAGACCAGGACGGCGATCACGGCGAGGAGCGTGCCCACGGGAGTCACCGCGCCCTCCCGAACAGCACCTGCTCCATGTCTGCCCAGCCGGTGCACCAGGGGCACTTGGCGGCGCTGTCGCCGTGCGGGCCGAGGACGGCGACGATGTCGCGGCGGTTGTCTTCCCACGGGCAGAGCTCCATCGGGAGCATCCGCCGGCGGGCGAGGTAGCCGTCCCAGTAGAGCTGGGAGCAGAACGGGCAAGCTTCGCGATCGACCTCGTCGAGCTGGCTCTCGTCCTCCTCGTACGCGAGATGGTACTCACGCCCGCAGTAGACGCAGCGAAAATCGGTCCTCATCGCTTCTTCCCTCCCGTGGCCTGCGCCACGAAACCGGAGGCGCGCTCGAGGGCGCGGCGGAGGTACGGCCGGAGGAAGAGCATCCTCCCAGCGGCCCACCGGGCGGCCTCGAGCGGCGCCGTCTCGTGCGGCTTGGCGGCCTGAAACAGATCCGTGTAGAGCTCGCGCTCATGGTGCGTCCAGTAGCCCCACTCGAGCTCCAGGCGCGCCTGGTCCCAGTCGTGCTTCGCGCCGGCGGCGAGATCGACCGCGAGCGGCCAGGGGGTCAGCTCGTAGCCGCAGGAGCAGAGCAGCGTGCCCGGCGGATGGCTCGTGCATCTCACAGCGGGATCCCTCCCTTCCCAGTCGTCCAGGCCACCGGCGGCGGCGCGGCCGGCCGCGGCGGCGGTTTCACGAGACCGAGCTCGAGCGCGATCTCCGGATGGTCGGCGATGAGCCAGTCGCGCACCTCGGCGCAGTCGCGGGCGATCTCGCGCATCTCGCGCTGCCACTCCGCCTCCCAGCGCTGCGCCGCGAGCTCGCGCGCCGTCGCCCCGTAGAGCATCCGCTCCGTCTCCTCGTCGAGCCTCGTCGCGTCGCGCCACTCGTACCAGGCGGCGAGCTTCGCGGTGACGAGCGAGAGCCCCTCCGCGACGTACTCGGCGGCCCGCGCCACCGCCTGGCCGACGGCCACCGCCTCCCGCAGCTCCTCCGCGGCGAGCGGCAGCACCCGGAGCTCCACGAACGACTCGCCCGCCTCGGCGACGCTCTGCAGCGCCAGCTCCCGCGCGCCCATCAGAACGGCGCCTCCGCCGCCTCGCGCGGCCGGTGCGCCCGGGCCGGAGGCGGCGCGGACGAACCGAAGAAGATCTCCTCCTCCTCGCTGAACTGCTGGCGGTAGAGCGAGTAGGAGAGCCGGATCGCCCGGTTCTGCTGCCCGGTCTGACGGCACTTGAGCAGGTGGAGCTCCGTGCGGTCGAGGTCCGGCCGCCAGAGGGCGAAGATGTTGTCGGAGACGTCGTCGATCTTGCCCGTGCCGCGAATGATCTCCATCGACGGGCGGGTCGCCTCCCGCCGGGCGCGGCTGAAGTGGCAGAGCATCACGAACGGGACGTCGAGGATCTTCGCCAGGTCCTTCGCCTGCACGATCGCCGCGGCGAGCTGCTCCTGCTCGTTGCCGCGGACCTTCGAGTCCCAGTGGCCGAGGTGGTCGAACACCAGCAGCGCGAGCCCGCGCTGCGCCTGCACCCGCCGCGCCGTGGCGAGCACCTGGGCGGCGGCCAGCCGCGTGCGGGTGTCCACCACCACCCGGCCCGCGTAGTCGGCGGCCTCGATCCGCTCCAGCGCCGCGGCGAGGTCGATCGCGCCCACCGAGCGGTCCGAGATCGGCCGCCCGAGCTCGCCGTGGACCTCCCGCTGCCCCACCTGGCGCGCCGTCATCTCGGCCGAGAAGACGAGCACCGTCCCGCCCGCCGCGGCCACGCGCCGACCGAGGTCGAGGACGAAGGTGCTCTTCCCCGCGCCGCCGGCGGCCGCGAGCGTCGAGAGCTCGCCGGGGTTCAATCCCCCCATCCAGTCGTCGATGCAGCGCAGCCCCGTGACCACCCCCACGCGCCGCCCGAGCCGCAGCTCCGAAGAGCGCTCGGCCACGTAGTCGGTCGCGAGGTCCACCAGCGTGCGGACCTCCCGCTCCACCTCCTCGCCCGAGTAGCGCCGGTGCACCTGCTCGAGCTCGGCGAGCAGGGCGCCCGTGCGGTCCTCCCCGTCGCCGGACCTGCGCGCCAGCGCCACCAGGTCCGAGGCGAGCCGCTCCGAGGTCGCGAGATCACGCAGCTTCGACCACCAGTGCCGCGCCTGGTCCGGCGCGAACACCCCGCACCGGAGCGCCTCGGCCAGCGTGTCGACCGAGACGCCCGACTCCGCCGCCAGGTGCGCCACCGGCAGCCGCCCCGCCTCGTCGCGGTAGGGCACCCGCGCGACGGCCTCCCACGCCTCCCCCAGGTGCCCCGAGGCGAAGTCCCGCAGCGCCAGGCCCGCCTCCTCGGCGAGGTCCGGAAACCGCATCGCCGCGGCGATCGCGAACCGCTCGGCCGTCTCGCGGGGGGAGGTCACGACGCCTTCCCCTCCCGCTCCTCGAGCTCCAACGGCGAGGGCGGGATCTCGACGTCCGGGAAGCGCTTCACGAACTCCGCGCGTGGCACGTACTCACGGCCGTCCCACGCCTCGGTGCCGTCGTAATTCGGCCGCCCGACGAACCGGTCCGTGGCGCCGTTGCCGTTCCGGCCCGGGGTGGGCGCCGGGGAGGTGGCGCGAGGGATGGCGCGGCCGAAGTCGATGTCCCGCCGAAACCAGTCGTGGAGGAACCGCCGGTAGCCGCGGGAGGTCTTCCGCCGGTGCGGGTCCGCCTCGACCCATCGCAGGGCGCGGGTGGCGGTCGCGAGCAGGTCGATGTCCGGGTAGAGGGCGTCGAGGGCAGCGAGCTCCTCGTCGTCGAGGTTCCATGTCTTGTCTCTTTCCCGGCAGGGAAAGATCAGGTGGGGGGGGGACGGGTCGGCACCTGGCGTCGCGTCCTCGCCGCGAACTTTCTCGCCGCGAGTCTCCTCTCCACTCCTCTTCCCCTCCTCTCCCCTCCCCTCCCCTCCAGCCGCGGTTCGCCGCGAGCCCTCGACCCCTCCAGAAAAGTCGCCGCGCTTCGCCGCATTTCGCCGCGGCTCGCCGCGGTTCGCCGCGAACTCCCCCGGCGAGCCGGTTTCTCCGTCCGGCCCGGGTAGAATCGACCCCTTCGCGGCGTTGTCGAGGCGCTGGTGCTTCGCCCAGTTCACGAGCTGACCGAGCGCTTCGTCCTTTACCCTGTAGAAGATAGCCATGCCCACCTGCTCGAGCAGGCCGAGCCACTTCACCAGGTCGCCGGTGCGTGTCCCGTCGAGGGGGAAGAGCGACGCCTTCAGCAGCGCCGGGTTCGCCCGGAAGCGCCCCATGTCGTCAGCCGTCGAGATCAGCCCGATGAACAGCAGCTTCGCCCCAGTCGGAAGCCCCGCAAACTTCTCATCTGTCCAGATGTCGGGCTTGATCGTGCGGATTCGGGCCACTTCGTCCCCCTCTCGGGCTACTTTTCGTCTGAGTTGAGCTCGGCGCCGCACCGAACGAGCACCGAACGGAGAGTTGGCAACGGATCCAGAGCAACCTCAGGGCGAACCCACAGCACGGCGCAGCGAGTTGAAAGCACGCCGTCGAGCTCGCCAGCCGAGTACCTCCGGCGGAGGATGTCGAGGTACTGCGCGACCGCCTGGTCGTGCGTGACGTGGCCGGTGATCAGCGCGGCCTGGAGGCTCGAGGGCGGGGCGAGGACGTGGCCCGAGCCGGGCGAGACCTCCCACTTCACCCAGCCGTCCCGCTCCACCGGGCAGCCCGACTGCGTCCGGAACACCAGGCGCCCGCGGTGGGCGGCGCCGCGCGCGCGGGAGGCCGTTGGCGCGCGCTCCGAGTCGCCGGCGGATGGCTCGCCGCACCATCTCCAGAGAAAGGTCGAGCTTTGCGCGCCGTCTGGCGAGATGTACCGCTGCTTTTCAATCCGGACACCAAACTGGCGCAGCTCGCGCAGCCGCTTCGTCCCCTCCCCACCCCCGCTCCAGGGTTCCTTGCAGACGTGAGATGGCACCCACCCCACGGGGCCGGTATGCCGGCCGATTGAGTGGGTGGCGCCCCGCTCGGCCGTCCACCGCAGAAGCCAGTAGAGCCGCGCCCGCGCCCCGCCGAGCTGCGTGCCGTTGGGCAGCACCGCCACGTCGGGCAGCGCCCACTCTCCAGGCTTCACCTGGTAGTAGTCGGCCCCGCGCAGCGGCTCGGCGGTCATCAGTCGTAGATCCGGTAGAGCCGCTCGGCGAGCTCGACGGCGGTGGCGGCGGCGACGATGGCGTCGTGGTAGAGGTCCTGGCGGAGCTCCTCGGCCAGGCCGTCGCGGTCCTTGGAGGCGAGCGCGGGGTCGAAGCCCTGCTCCATCTCCGTCGTGCGCAGCCAGGTCGAGGCGAGGCCGCCCACGTCGGCGGCGAGGCGGTGGACCATGTCGCCCACCGAAAGGTCCTCGAGGCCGCCCTCGCGCACGTCCTCCTCGTCCTTCCGGCGCTGCCCGTCCACGTCGCGCAGCACCTCGGCACGGATCACCCAGCGGTCAGCGCTCACGCCGCCTCCCGCATCCGCTCCACGAGCGCGAAGAGGTCGTCGTCGGGCTCGGGGGTGGCGCCCTCGCGGCGCGCCTCGGCGGCCGCCAGGTGGACGCTCTCCGAGCCGCAGAGCGGGCAGCGGCCCGAGGGGTACTCCCGCTGCCAGAACATCGTCTGGCAGCCGTCCTCGACGCACACGAGCGCCTCGGAGTAGGGGATGGTCATGCTCCGTCACCTCCGGAAAATGGGGGGGCGGGGCGGCGCCCTCCTTGGGGGTGAGGTGCGAGAGTCTGGAAAGAGCTGCTGCAACGGCCACCGCCCCGGCCGGAAACGCCGCAGCCACACGCCGCGGCGGTGAAGCCAGAGGAACTGCCAGGGGAGGGCGTGCGGGCCCTCCCCCGCCCCGGCGACAGGCGGCCACACGCCGCCCACTCGGATCCGCCAGGGGTCCACGACAACCCACGCCCGCCGCACCGGGAGCTCATGTCAGTCCGTCGCCTCGGCCCAGAGGCGGTCGAGGTAGCCAGCCGCCTGGCGGATGATCAGAGCGTCGTAGGCGGCCTGCTCGGTGTCCTTCCGCTGCGCGAGCTCACGCAGCACGAGGCAGGCCCCCTGCCGGCCGTGCTTCAGCCCGAGCTGGGCGATCGCCTCCTCCCGCCTGGAGAGGGGGCCGAAGACCAACTCGAAGCCGTAGAGGCTCACGCCAGCTCCTTCGCCGCGACGCGGTCGTCGGTCTTCCGCTCGACGAAGATGCAGTAGCAGTGCCCCGACCGGCGGCTCTTCAGGAGATCGAACTGTCCGGCCTTGAGCGGCCGCCCCGTGTGGCGCACGTACCCGCGCCCGATCAGGCGCACGGCGGCGGTCTTGGCGTCCTTCTCCGCGTCCGCGCCGCTGTAGGTGAGGATGGCGACGTTCTTCGGCAGGCGGCCGGTGAAGGTGCGAGCCTCGGCGTCCGCCGTGGCCGTGACGTCCGTCGGCCCCGGCTTCTCGCGCGGCTCGCGCCGCGGCGGCGCCTGCTGCCGCTTCACCCCTGCCTTCTCGCGCTGCGTGGTCGCGCGCCGACGCCCCGGCGCCTTCGAGGAAAGCGGCCGGCGGCCCGCTGGGCGGCGCGGCGGAGCGCCGGACTCGAGCGCCGCGATGGCCGCGTCGAGCGCCGCGATCTCCCGCTGCCGCATGTCGAGCTCCTCAGCCGCCTTCCGCCGGTGCGACTGGAGATCGGCGAGCAGCGCCTGCATCGGGCCGCTCACGCCGTCGCCTCCAGCTCGACCTCGGGCAGCTCGGCCGCCTGGGCCTCCTCGATCGCGATCAGCCAGTCCTCGACCGTGTCGTCGTCGAGGGCGAAGTAGAAGAGCTCCTTCCGGAAGGCGTCGAAGACGAACGGGCTGTTGGTGAGCCAGCCGTCCTTCGCCGCCTGCTCCCAGGTGGCGGGCGTGACCTCGACCTGGTCCACCGCGCCCTGGATCGTCGCCTCGGGCAGGAGCTGCGCGAGCGGGCACTCCCGCACCTGCTCGGCCGCCTCGGCCTCCGATTCGGCCACGACGTAGCACGTCGAGACCGTCATCGCCGCCGCCTGCACGCGGTAGACACGCTTCACGGCTTCGCCGCCCGCGCCGCCAGGCGCTCGATCGCCGCGAACACGGTCGCGGCCTTCCCCTTGAACACGAACACCACGGTCTTCATCACGCCTCCCTTCCGAGAAAGCGCCGGGGGTCGACCGGCTCACCGGCCGGCTCGATCCACTCGACGCGGGCTTCCGATGGCGATGTATGGCTGGCCGCGTAGCGGCGCACCCTCAGCTCCCCCTGCGGGGTGAGCCGGTAGCCGCGCTGCCAGAGCTCGTTGAGCAGCCCGCCTACGCCGCGCGTCGCCACCTCCACCACCACCCGGCGGCGGCGGCGGGGCAGCTTCTCGACGACGATGCGGGCGGGCGCGGTCACGCGGTGCGCCTCCCCAGCGCCGCGGCCACGGGGGCCGCGAGGTGCGACGAGTCGAGGCGGTCCCACCAGGCGTGGATCGCGTCGGGGGTGGTCACCCAGCGGCGGCCGGCGGTGCGACGGAACTCCGGCCACTGCGCGCGGCGGGCCGGGTCGCTGCTCGTGAGGTCGTTCTGGATCGAGCGGTGGGAGTAGCCGACCCAGTCGGCAAAGGCGCGCAGGTTGACCACCAGCGGGCCCGAGAGCCACATGATGTCGGGGGCGGGGGGCAGCGTCACGACGCGCCCCTCCGCTCAGCGTGGTCGAGCCGCGCGAGAATCTGGTGCAGCCAGCCGAGGACGTCGAGGATCTCCGCGCGCACGTCGTCGGCCGGGCGGCTGTCGCCCTTCTCGACGTGCCCGGTCAGCGCTTCGAGCGCCTCGCCGAACTCGCGGATGCCCGCGGGCAGGTCGTGGATCGCCACCGCCTCGTCGGCCGGAGGCAGGTCGTGGGCCACGCGGCCGAAGAGGCTCTCGAGCCAGTCGAGCAGCGAGAGGGCGCGGCGGCGGGGCATCCCCTCGTCCATCGCGCACTCCACGATCTCGGCGAGCTGCCAGTGCGGGCCGCGGCGGCCGCGCTCCACGTTGCCCCAGTCGTGGACGAGGTCCTCGCTGAGGTTCAACCGGTGCGCGATGTCCGAGGCGTACCGGTGCGCGAACACCTGCCACGCCTGCGCGGCCTCCAGCCGGCGCCGCGCCCGCGCGGAAAGGCCGAGGGAATCCGCGGCGGCCAGCGAGTCGGCCTGCCGGGCCTGTACCTTCGGTAGCGCCATGGAAGTCACTCCTCGGGTCCCCGCGCGTCGCCGGCGTCCATCGCGGCCAGGTCCTCGGCGAGCACTTCGGCGAAGATCACGACGAACGCCAGGATCCCGACCGCGTACCCGAACACCTGCCACGCGCTCACGCGGCGGCCTCGGCGGACTCGAACAACTGCTCGTAGGTGAGGTCGGGCTGCCGCTCGCGAAGGAGGGCCAGCACCGCGTCGATCTCGTCCTTACGCCAGCGGCGGGAACCGCTGAGCTTCTGGCTGACCGTCGACTGGGACAGGGAAAGAGCCCGGGCGAGGTCGGCCTGCTTCACGTTCAACCGCTTGAGTGTCTGTCGCACGGTGCGAACCATACACCCACTTTTCGCACCGTGTCAACACCCCCTCACGGGGGCCTTACACTCCCCCGCGTGGGGCGTGCTCTCCGGAAGACCCCGTGGGGTCAACGTGTCGGAGAACGCCTGGCCGAGGCCCTCGAGACCCACCTGTCGCAGGCTGATCTCGCGCGCCGTCTGAAGGTCTCGGACGGGGCGATCTCGACCTGGGTGGCGGGCGGTGTGCCCGACGCCTGGTCGCGCCTGCGCGACGTCTGCCGGGAAGCCCACTGCAGCGCGGATTGGCTCCTCGGCCTCGGCAGGTACGACGCGCCGCTGCCCGACGAGGTCCGCGAGCCGGTAGACCCTGGGCCCGTCCTGCTCGTCCTCCGCGCCGCCGTCGAGTCTGGTGCGGTCAGCGTCGAGCAGCTCCGCGCCGCCCCACGACGCGGAACCCCGCCGCGCTCACGCCTGATCCGCCCGGCAC
>ERZ795044.3408-NODE-3408-length-13319-cov-7.119949_pt1 | contig 13319 bp, 7 predicted proteins | sample MGYA00375128_ERZ795044 | MGnify/ENA primary metagenome ERZ795044 (study PRJEB30173, sample SAMN05720213) | anaerobic digester metagenome | isolation source: active sludge of municipal wastewater-treating anaerobic digesters | place: USA | collected 2014-12-22 ... | reverse complement strand
TAAAACTTCCTGATGCCAGTATTGTTTCAATTACTTCTCCGGAAACAATTTCATCAGTAGAAGTGATGGCTTTCCCTTTCTTTCGTGTGATCGAATACCCGCGGGCCAGAGTATTGATCGGGTCAAGCAATTTCACTTTTGACTCTATCAGATTCAGATTTTGCTTCAGATCTTTGAACTGATGTGAAACTTGCTTAAGCGACTTGGCATTTTCATTGATCAGACTTTTGTCAATCTGAATTCTGCCGTTTGCATTGCTATATAACTGTCGTGAAAGTATGCTGATCAGGTTTTTCTGTTGTGGGATAAGTTGCCGTCCCGGAATATTTTTAATCACATTGATGTTATTCTGTAAATATGTTCGTTCATCCAGTGTATATCGAAGGCTGAATTTAACGAGTAATTCTGTTGTTTTATTGATCAGTGCATGATTTTTTTCCATTGATGTATTACACAAGACCTGAAAATCTTTTATTGTATCATGAAGCGTTTCTTTGGACTCAGATAAAAATTCTGATGTAAATCCGATCAGGTTTTCTGTCAGCTGTCTGATAAGGACATCCTGAGCAGAGAATTTTTCCAGAAAGAAATCTGCAGCAGCAGTAGGAGTGATGCAGTTCTTAAAAGCAACCATTTCAGTTACCGTTTCATTTGTTGCATGACCGATTCCCGTAACTATCGGCAGCGGGAAACTTGCTACTTCTTTTGCAAGAACATATTCATCATAACAGGCAAGTCCGGTATCGCCTGCACCACCTCTGATGATAGTGACAACGTCAAAGTCCGTGATGCGCGAAGCAATTTTTTGTAATGCTCTGATGATAGTTGTAACTGCATTGTCACCTTGAAGAGTGGCTTCAAAGAGTGAAAGTTCGAGCACAAACTTTTTGTGATAATTATTAATGGTACTGATAAAATCCTGATATCCTCTGCTGGTCTCTACAGAGATCACAGCTATTCTTTTTGGTAAAATCGGAAGTACTTTTTTCTTATTCAGATCAAAAACATTTTCCTGTTTGAGTTTAAGAATAGCTTCATTTTTCATTTTGGCCATTTCACCCAACGTAAAAGCAGGTTCTGCATCTGTCACGTACAATGAAAATCCATGGATAGGATGGAAAGTAACATTACACTGAAAAAGAACTTTCATTCCAGAGCCAAGTTCTGCATTGATCGTTGAACGGAATTTTTTCTGAATGATCTGATAAAAATCTGACCAGATAATCCCTTTGCATTGAGCTACCATTGTCGATTCATTTCTGTCGACCAGTTCAAGATAACAATGTCCGCTTGCCTGATGAAAGTTCAATTTTACCAATTCGCATTTCACCCAGAATTTTCTCGACTCGTAATTTTTTTTCACGACCGATTGAACCGAATTCATCACTTCCAGCAAAGAATATGATTTTTGGACGAGATCGGAATTTTGTTCGTTCATAGAAAAGTTAAATGGGAGTTTAGGCAGTCACAAGATGCAAAAAAAGAGGCATTTATTATTCTAGTCTGATTCAAAGGAAGTTCAATTGATTGAACGAAAGGACCATAAATCTGTAGTTTCGTTTTTTTTACCTCCAAAAACATGCTTTTTACAATATTTTGAGCAATTTTCATATATTAAACAGCATCTTTTAAACAGCATCGCCGTATATTTGTAAGTTCTTAATAATCAAGTCAAATTAATGCGGTTTTCAAGCGGTCAAAAAGTAAAGAGTTCTGTCGTTTTTTTTTCATCGATACTATTGCTTTTAATTTCTTTCAATAGTTGGGGTCAGTCAGTTTTATTGGATGATTTCAATCGCCCTGATAACAATACTGTCGGATTAAGCTGGGTTGAAACGCAAACTGTTTCTCCAACTTCAGCAACTGTCAACACAAACGTTTTAAGAATGAGTAGTGGAACAGCAGGTCGCGATTATGTGACTTACGATGTTTCAGCAATGTACAATACAGTTCTTTCATCAAATACAGGTTTGCTTGAATGGGCATTTAACATGCGACAATCGCGCGCAGATCCTTCCGGATTCGATGCCGGGAATTATGGAATTGCTTTTGTTTTAGGTGCAACAACAAATAATTTTCTGACAGCAAGTGGTTATGCAGTTGTTCTCGGAAATTCCGGCTCAGGTGATAATCTTCGTTTAGTAAGTTTTGCAAGTGGAGTAGCAACTAACCTTGGTCTTTCTGCCGTCATAAATCCGGCGAATGATTTTGGATCAGATTATCTGACCGTAAAAGTTACATACAATCCGGTCGGAAATGTCTGGACACTTTATCTCGGAACAGTCACTGCAAATTTTGTCGATCCTGCACTTGCAACCTTTAACACAATTGGTTCTGCAAGTAATTCAACTTATACATCCCTTGATCTGATGTATCTCGGTTGTTTATGGAATCATGCAACCGGAGCTACAGAGTCCGGAGTGTTTGATAACATCAGAATTCCAACTGCATGTATCATCGATGTACAGCCAACAACACAATCATCATCATTGAACTTTTCATCGATTGGTGCAAGTTCAATGACTTTAAACTGGACGAGAGGAAACGGAACTGAGTGTATCATCATTGCCAGAAGTGGCAGTGCAGTAACTGCAGTTCCGGTTGATGGTGCAGTGTATAGCGCGAATACTACGTTTGGAAGTGGTACTCAAATTTCAGCAGGTGAATATGTAGTGTATAGCGGAAGTGCAAACACAATTTCAATTTCCGGTCTGAATGCTACTACAACTTATTATTTTTCCATTTTTGAATTCAATGGAAATGGATGTACATCCAATTTTCTCTCCGGCCCGGCAACAGGTAATGCAACTACGATTGGTTGTGTACTTGCAAGTCAGCCAACCGTTGCCCCAAGCGGACTTTCAGTTTCTTCTACTATGTCGAATAGCATGAATGTAACATGGACACGCGGGAACGGTGCTTATTGTATTGTAGTTTGCAGAGGCGGAAGTGCAGTGACTTCAGCGCCTGTCGATGGGACAGCATATACTTCAAATGCTACTTACGGACTTGGAAGTACAACTTCTCCCGGCGATTATATTGTCTATTCAGGAACAGGAACGAATGTAAATGTTCTTGGTCTGATGCCGGGTACTGCATATTTCTTTTCTGTTTACGAAATGAACGGAACAGGTTGCAATACAAATTATCTGATCACGCTTAATACTACAACAAGTACAACAAATCCTGTTGTAGCGTACACAACTTACTTTGGAAATCTGCATTCGCATTCAGATTATTCTGATGGCGACATGGACAATGTATGCAACGGTGCGGGAAGTCCTGACTGTTGTTATACAATTGGAAACACTGCCAGTTATTTTGATTTCATGGGCATCAGTGATCACAATCATAATGAAGGTCCGATCATGACACCGGCTTTATATTCAAGTGGTGTTTCTGAAGCTTCAACGTATTCATCAGTGAATCCCGGCTTTGCTGCATTGTATGGAATGGAGTGGGGAACGATCTCTACCGGTGGTCACGTTGCAATTTATGGAGTGAATCAATTGATTGGATGGAATTCCGGAAACTATAATATTTTCGTAGCAAAAGGTGACTACAATGGTTTGTTCAATGTGATCAACAATACATCGGGAGCATTTGCAACGCTTTGTCATCCGAATAATACGGACTATGGTAATTTACTTGGATCGGCCTATAACGCTGCTTATGATAATGCTATCGTTGGAGTAGCAATTAAGAACGGACCATACAATTCATCGAATGTCACTTACTCTGATCCGGCAACGAGTACAAATATTACTTACTGGAATTCTCTTTTAGGAAAAGGATATCACCTCGGTCCAACTATGGATCTGGACAATCACAATTCAGTTACTATGGGAAAATCAAGTCAAGCCCGTACTGTTATTCTCGCACCTTCCATGAGTGTGAATAATGTAATGGAAGCCATGCTGAATATGCGTTTCTATGCAACAGAAGATTATAATTTAGGATTGACATATAATATAAATGGAATTTTTCCATTAGGAAGTATCGTTACTCAAACAGTTGATCCAACAATTAATGTTACGACCTCCGATGGAAATGGTGAAACGATAACTCAGATCAGAATTTTTTATGGTGTACCCGGAAGTAATGCGGCTCCGACTGTATTAACAACCGTAGCCGGTTCTTCGCTTGTCTATACGCATACATTCGCTTCCGGAACGTATTATTATTATGCGGAAATAACACAAGCAGACGGACAAAAAGCCTGGACGTCGCCGATCTGGTATACAAAGATCGTAACACCATTGCCAATTGAATTATTATCTTTTACAGGCGAAGTTACATCGAAAGGAAATCTGCTGCAGTGGAATACAGCTTCTGAAACGAACAACAATTATTTTTCAGTTGAAAGAAGTGCAGACGGCAAAAATTTTAAAGCAATAGGCCAGGTCAAAGGTGCAGGTAATAGTACTCAGGAAAACAGTTATAGCTTTCTTGATGTATGGGCTCCTGAAGGAATTAATTACTATCGGCTGAAGCAAACAGACTTTGATAACAATTCAACCAATTCCCACATCATAGCTTTGCGATCAAATAAGAAAGATGAACTTTTCTTAATTTATCCGAATCCGGCGTCAGGTAGTTTTATTGTTTCTGTAAAGGAATTTAGTTCCGAAGGTTATAGTATCTCAATTTCAAATTCTGTTGGACAAGTTGTTTTTTCAAAAGACGATAATACAACCGAACAGTTAAAATTATCACCTGATTTAAGCGACGGAGTTTACACGATAAGTCTTTTGATAAATGAAGAGATTTTCAATAAGAAACTGATAATCCGCGGTAACTAAGCCCTGTTATTTTCAAAAATAGTTGACTATCAATCTAAAATAGGCATTATTTTAACTCTCTTGGCATAAATTTTTTATAGCATTTTCGAATGATTTTTTTGCCGAACGCCCGCTTTTTATTAACTTGAACACTTAAAGCAATGCAAATGAAAAGCCGAACATAAATTCATGGTTCGGTAACATTGTTTTGAAACCGTTGTTTAAATGTAAATCTGCTGAATTGAATCATCAGAGCAAATAATAAAGAGTAAAAAAAATGAAACTGAACTTCCACACACCGCTAAAAATGATCTTTTGCTTTTTTCTTTTATTTACATCTTCTTATGGAAGTGCGTTTGCCCAGCAACCCATTATTCCAACCTTGACATTATCGGCTACTGCAGGTTCTTGTAACGAGATCAATCTGAATTTTTTTCCAGGAGATGGAAACCGCAGATTGATCATAGCAAATGCAGGTTCTCCGGTATCGGAATTTCCGGTAGATGGAACAGGCTATAATGGCGGATCGATTTATGGAACCGGATCAAATCTGGGGAATGGAAACTTTGTTGTTTACAACGGTAGTGGATCAAGTACAACTATCAGTGGATTAGATGGCGGAACAGAATACTTTTTCGCAAGTTTTGAATTCAATGGAAACGGTGGCGGAACGAATTATCTGCTTACAGGTTATCCGGAGTCAAATGAGATCGCGCCGGGAATTTCGCTTACTGTACTTTCTTCTTCAGGAGATATTTGTATAGGTGACAGTGTTCAACTGCAAGCAAGTGGTGCATTGACTTATTCATGGACACCTTCAGGAACTTTGTCCAGTAATTCTGATCCAATCGTTACTGCAATTCCTGTTTCTACAACAACATATACAGTTACTGGGACTGATGTTGGTGGTTGTCAGGATTCAAAAACTTTGACAGTAATTGTGAATCAATTACCATTGGTAACCTTAAGTTCATTTCAATCCATTTGTATAAATGAAGGTATTGTTGAACTCTCAGGTGGAAATCCGGCCGGAGGAACATATTTTGGAACAGGAGTTACTGCAAGTGAATTAGATCCGACAATACCAGGTCCCGGAAACAATCAGATCGGATATACCTATACTGATATTCACGGATGTATTGATACAGCCACCAGAAATATAAATATTAAAAGTGCACCGGTTGTAACTTTAAGTACACTGGCAGATGTTTGTATTGATGCATCTCCATTTGCAATGAGTGGTGGTTCGCCTGCAGGAGGAGACTACTCAGGAACAGGAGTAAATGGAAATGATATTTTCAATCCGGCAACTGCCGGAGACGGAGCGCATACTATAACATACATTGCAACTGCACAGGGTTGTTCTGATACAGCAACAAATACACTATCAGTAAATCCATTGCCAACTGTTTCATTTTCTAATTTGCAATCGACATGTGTCAACACAGCTGCATTTACTTTGACTGGCGGTAGTCCTGTCGGTGGTATTTATACAGGAACTGCTGTAACGAGTAATCAATTCAGTCCTTCAACAGCAGGTGAAGGAACTTTTAATATTACCTACACCTATACTGACATCAATGGCTGTTCTGACGAATCTTCAGAGTCAATTCTTGTGAATGGTATTCCTGCAGTTTCGTTTTCTGCATTACCAAATGTATGTCAGAATACTGGACCGGTTGCCTTATCTCAGGGAAGTCCCGCAGGTGGAACATATAGCGGTCCCGGTGTTGGCGGATCAACTTTCTTTACAGGTATTGCAGGTGCTGGAACGCATAATCTGACATACACTTATACCGATGCAAACAGTTGCTCAAATTCTGCCGGACAAAGCATAGTTGTAAATCCGATTCCGACTGTTAATCTTGGAGCAGATACTACAATTTGTTCAAATTCTTCTATCGTTCTCAATGGTGGAAGTTTTAGTACTTATGCCTGGTCGACAGGTGCAAACACTCCTTCAATTACTGTAGATAGTTCAGGCAGAGGATTAGGCTCATTCCGTTTTATTTTAATTGCGACAAACACGTTTGCCTGTGCTAACAGGGATACGATTTTTGTGACTATTGATGCGTGTAATGGAATTGATGAGAATTCTAAAATCAGTTTTGAAACATATCCCAATCCATTCGCAGGGAATTTTGTAGTCAGAATGAATTCTCTTTTTGATGTTCAGGTTTTTGATCTGACAGGAAAGTTAATTTTTAATAGAGAGAAGATCAGTGATCAAGTTGTAATTGGAGATGAATTTCCTTCAGGATCATATCTTTTGAGAGTGAAAACTTCACTCGGCGAAGGTTCTTCGATTATTGTGAAGCAATAAATTCACCGCAATTTTCAGAAAGTTTTTCCGGCAATCAGTTCACAATTATTTTTTCGACATGAAAAAAATCACTTGTGGAATTGAAATGTGCTTTTATCTTTGCCTCAAGACGGAAAGATAAATATGGTAAAACTAAATCTTACTCATCATGAAGAGCAGCTGATGAAGCGTGTTTGCGAGCTGCAACTGGATTCATTTGAAAGAATCTTAAGTGGACAAAGAGAATTTGATATTGATGATAAATTAAAAGAACATCAGGTTTCAGAACCTGAGTTAAAAGAAATGATCACGCAGGTTGTCCGTCAGTATATGGACATCAATCATAAACCCGACTCCCTTTTTCATATTCATGCAGATCTTCTGGTAAATTTCAGAGATGCGCTTGATTTCAATACAGAGTCATTATCCGAACATTCTACTCATATTCCTTCGCTTCTAAGTAAGCTGGATTATGCTATGTTTATTTCGCAGCACAAAAATTGATTTTTTGTAGTATATAATTCGGGATTCGTTTTTCGAAGGACGTTATCCACTTTCACCTATTGGTTATTTTTTATTTGTTGTGACTTTTCATGACTGAAAATCGGGTATATTTACATATGAATAAGAAATTAGTAGTACTCTTCAGTTTACTGTTATTGGCAGGTATTTCCCATGCCCAAATGTATTTTAACAGGACGATGAATATCCCTGTTGTAAATGGATCACAACTTCAAATGCCCTGGGCAGGCGGATTAAATTATCCTCTTTTCTCCAATATCGATTTGAATGATGACGGACTGATCGATCTTTTCGCTTTTGACAGAAGTGATAATCGCGTTACAACATATATTAACACTGGAACTTCCGGATCAAATTGCTGGCGTTATGCACCGGAGTATGAAAATATTTTTCCGAAAATGACCGGATGGGCATTTTTATACGATTACAATTGTGATGAAAAGCCGGATCTGTTTACCGTAGGATTCAGAAACAACAGTATCTCTCAATACATCAATGATTCTCCTCCGGGTGGATTGCATTTTACACTTATTGATTCAACAATGCTTGTAGATGGCGGTGCCGGTGGTCCTGCCAATATTTTTGCCAGTGCATTGTTAATGCCGAACTTTAATGACATCGATGGTGATGGCGATATGGATATCATCGGACAACAGTTTCAATGTGTTGGAGCTTTTGCTTATTATAAGAATATGTCAATGGAGCATCATGGAGTGTGTGATACACTGAATGATTATGTAATCGAAACATATGCATGGGGAAAATTTGCTCTGCGTTCAGGTGCGTATGCTGATGTAACTGTAGGTTTTTTTAACATCAACTGTTTTTCAAATCCCAATGATAATTATGATATGTCTGTTGCTGCACCTATGGACGATACTTATGCTAACATCGCTACGATCGATATCGATGGCGATGGAGATATGGATGCATTGATAGGTGATTCGCAAACAAAAAACAGTTTACTTGTTGTAAATGCTCCTGCAAGTGGAACAGATTTTATGGTGTCGCAAGACACTGCATTTCCTTCTTACAATGTGCCGGTTAATATTCAATCATTCGCCATGCATTCATATGTTGATGTCGACAATGATCAGATCCGTGATCTTGTAGTTTCAAATTATGAATATGAAAATAATAATGGAACGATCTATTACCATAATACAGGAACGGATAGTCAACCGATATTTGATTATATAAAAAGAAATTTTCTTGCAGATCAGATGATTGATGTTGGTGAAGCTGCTGCTCCTGCACTCTTTGATTATGATAATGACGGATTGCTTGATCTGGTAATTGCAAATAAGAAAAAGACGATTACTCCATCCACTTATTCCACCGGATTGGCATTGTACAGGAATACCGGTACAGCAACGATACCGTCATTTGAATTTGTAACGGATGACTATTTGAATCTGATTTCACAAAATTATATGGGTAAACTTTCTCCTGCTTTTGGTGATTTGGATGCTGATGGAGACAAAGATCTTCTGATAGGAATTGATTCAGGAGAATTGATCTACTACCGGAATGATGGTGGAAGTTTTGTTTTTATTACTGCTATGTATATGTCAATTGATGTAGGTAATGGTGCTTCTGTGCAGATATTTGATGTGAATCAGGACGGGAAACTGGATCTTTTAACAGGTGAAAAAAATGGGTCTTTAAGTTATTTCGAGAATGTAGGCTCGGCAACGATTCCATTCTTTACTGTTACGCCGACTATTAGTTTGTTTAGTGGATTTAGTTTTAATGTTGCTCCATCAACTGATTCTTATTCTACAACATATATATTCCGGCAAAATAATGATACAAAAATGCTGGTGACTACTATGAGTGGTGACATTTATTTGCTTGGTAATATTGATGGAAATCTGTCCGGTACGTTTACTGTCCTTGATACTGTAGTTTCAAAATATCTTGGAAACCGTTATGGTCCTCATACTTCAATTTGCGGAGGTGATCTGAACAATGATCAGAAGGATGATATAATTGTTGGATTATACGGAGGCGGAGTGCAGGTATTTTATCAGGATATTGTCAATTCCACATTTGAATCTTCTTCTGACAAAGAGATAAGTGTTTATCCAAATCCGGCAACTGAAAATCTGATCGTGAAATTGAGATCAGGATCCTTGAATACAAAATGTCTGATGTATGATTTACATGGCAGAAAAGTCGACGAGAAATTGCTGATTGATGGTTACACCGTTTTCAATACTTCAAAACTGGCATCCGGAATTTATTTCATTCATATCCGTACAGGAGAATCTGATGTAGTGAGAAAAGTTGTTATCACTCAATCAAATTAGAATTGAATGTCTGATTTGAACTATTCTGAATTTGCGATCGACTTTGATCTGCAGCTTAAAGATCATTTGGTAAAAGTATCACGGATCAGAGACATTGATAAACTTTTCAATCAATTACTTTCGAAAGCTCCATCGGATCTGAATATTGTCGATGAAAGAATGCCATACTGGGCCGATCTCTGGCCATCAGCGATCGGAATTTCAGAATATATCGAATCGCATACTGAAATTGTAAAGGATAAACATGTTCTTGAAATAGGCTGCGGATTAGGATTGCCCGGTATTGTTGCAGCTTTGTGTGGTGGAATGGTCACCATGACAGATTACCTTCAGGAGGCACTTGATTTCGCAGAGAGTAACTGGAAGAAAAATTTGTCGGCAAAGTTTGCCGGACAATTATTGGATTGGCGTCATGTGAGTCCAATAGCGAAAACAGATGTCATAATTGCTTCTGATGTTGCCTATGAAAGCCGGTCGTTTGAGCCTTTGAAAAATGCCATAGAAAATATTTTGAAACCTGATGGTGTCTTGCTCTTAAGCGAACCTAACAGAAAATTTGCCTCGCCATTTATAATGCTTTTAAAAAAAGATTTTGATCTGAAAAAGACAGACATCAATGTAACTTTGGATAGCATAGATTATATTATTTCAGTTTACAGAGGAACCAAAAGAAAGTAATACCACTTCTCTTATTTTATGCGGTTACGATTCCGGTTTTTGTTGACGATTTTTGAAATCAAAAATGAAAAACCGAATCAAAAAAATGTCAGACGATCTGCTATGGATTTTTTATCCGACGCTTTGTGCCGCATGTGATCGGCCATTGCTAATGGGCGAAGAATGTTTATGTACATTCTGTAAATTTTATTTACCGCGTACTAACTTTCACTTGCAAACTATTAATCCTGTTGCCAAGCATTTCTGGGGAAAAGTTCCTATACAAGCAGCAACCGGGTACTATTATTTCAGCAAAGGGGAGAAGGTGCAAAGGTTAATTCATAAATTGAAATACAAAGACCGCAAAGATGTTGGAATGTATATCGGACAGCTGATGGGTTCTGATATCAAAGGGTCGCCATTTCCTGTGCCTGATATCGTTGTTCCTGTTCCTTTGCATGAGAAAAAACTGAAGATCCGGGGTTATAATCAAAGTGATTTCATTGCAGAAGGTTTTGCAAAAAGTATGAATGCCGTCTTTGAACCACAAATGATCTATCGGAATAAAGAAACAGAGACGCAGACAAGAAAACACCGGTTTGAGCGCTATTTAAATATGGACAATGTATTTAGCGTCAATAAAGAATTAGCTCCGGCAGATAAGAATATTTTGTTGATAGATGATGTGATCACCACAGGGTCCACTTTGATTTCATGTGCGGAAGCCTTACTTGAAATTCCCGGGACTAAATTGTCGATTGCCTCGATTGCTTGTGCATGATATATGGTTGGACGTTTTAAATCAATCTTTTTAATTTAGAATTTAATTAATCATGCCGCTTAATTATTTTTTTCAATTCAAAGATATCGATTGACCACGTGCGACTCCTCCGGAGTCGTTTCGGTTCATGGTTTGTTTTTTTTCTACAAATGTGTGACCACTAACGTGGTCAAGACAAATTAATCATTCTACGTTGGGCTTTAGTTTTTGATGGCGACCTTTTCTCTGTCTAATGTTTCTTGAACTTCTATTGATTGCCATGACTCGAAAAGGTCGCATGTGTAGAAAATGAATTAATGAAGCGGCCCTGACTCTAGAGTAGTCGAATCTGAATTGTGTGAATTGTACAATTTGGATTTCAAAAATGTATTCAAATCTGATCACGAAAAAAAATGTCTCAAATGTTTTATAAGCCATTATTAATTGCAGGACCACGTAGTGGTCACACATTGGTAGCTATGGAATAGGGCAGCGGCCTCCGACTCCGGAGGAGTCGAACATGAATTCGTAGCGATTTTAATAACGGTACATCAAGTCGCGGAATTGAATTTTAAGACAGGGAAAAGCGAGGATAAAGGCAATTTTTTGTGACCTTTAATTTCCCGATAAAATAACCGTAAAATTTCCCATCTTTGCAGCACATTATGTCTGAGAATATTCACATCGAAACTCATCTGAGCAAGGCGGAAAAGTACAGTGCACTTTTACCTCAATTGAAAGCACTTACAGAAGGAGAGCCGGATAGTTTAGCAAATATTGGAAACATCATCGCCGGACTAAAAGATACATTCTCTTTTTTCTGGATTGGGTTATATTTTGTTAAACCATCTCCCAAAGGTGAAGAACTTGTTTTAGGGCCGTTTCAGGGACCTGTTGCTTGCACGAGAATTCAGAAAGGGAAAGGTGTTTGTGGTACTTCATGGGAGAATTCAGAAACGATCATAGTTCCTGATGTTGATCTTTTTCCCGGACATATTGCCTGCAGTTCGTTATCAAGATCGGAAATTGTCGTACCAATTATTAAAGGCAACATGGTTGTTGCAGTTTTGGATGTCGACAGTGAGTTTGTTTCGCACTTTGATGAGACTGATGGAAAGTATCTTGAAGAAGTATGTAAAATGATCGCTGCCTTTGTATGATAAAAAAGGCTTCCATATATTTTCTGCTTGTACTTCTCACATCATGTGCGATCCGTGTTGATCCATCAGGTGGTGAAAAAGATATTCTTCCTCCAAAAGTTCTGAAGACTGTTCCTGAAAATTATTCGATCAATACAAAGCCTACAGATATTGTTTTGACATTTGATGAATTTGTACAGCTGAAAGACATCTCTACCCAGCTTGTTGTTTCTCCTTTACTGAAATATCCTCCTGAGTCAAAGATCAAAAAGAAATCTGTTTATATTCATTTTCAGGATACATTGGAAGAGAATACAACTTACACTCTGAATTTTGGAAATTCAATAACCGATAACAATGAAGGTAATCCACTGGAAAATTATCAGTTTGTTTTTTCAACAGGAGCAGTTGTTGATTCACTGAAAATAAGTGGAAAGATTGAATACGCTTTTGATCATAAAAAAGAAAAGAATCTTCTTGCAATGATCTATAAAGGAAACGATGATTCGTTACCATTCAAACAACGTCCGAATTATTTTGCAAAAACGAATGATAATGGTGAGTTTACAATAAACAATATTGCACCCGGTAATTACAAGCTCATCGCACTGGAAGACAAAGACGGAAATTACCTTTATACAAATGGAGAAGAACATATAGGCTTTGCTGATTCAAGGATTGAGGCCGGTGATGAAAAAGTTCAGATGAGATTATTCAAAGAACCTCCGCCTCTGCGTTTAAATAAGTCCGTTTCTTTATCCCCCGGAAAAGTTTTACTGGTTTTCTCCGCTGCAGCAGATACAGTTAAACTTAACTTTTTGAGTGATACTACTAAGTTGGAGATAT
>ERZ795044.3407-NODE-3407-length-13319-cov-8.982886_pt1 | contig 13319 bp, 11 predicted proteins | sample MGYA00375128_ERZ795044 | MGnify/ENA primary metagenome ERZ795044 (study PRJEB30173, sample SAMN05720213) | anaerobic digester metagenome | isolation source: active sludge of municipal wastewater-treating anaerobic digesters | place: USA | collected 2014-12-22 ... | reverse complement strand
CAGATTATTTTAATAAAAATCTGAGACTCATGTCCAAAAACGCTTTCGGGTTTTCCGCATGTACCCAGTGCCCCGCATCAGGAACAGTTTCAATTTTCACATTTGAAAATCTTGTCTTTATTAATTCTTCCTGTTCAGGTTGAATGTATCCAGATCGTTCTCCCTTTAAAAACAAAGTAGGAACTTCGATAACTTTTGTTCCGGGCAAAGCTTCACCAACCATTTCAATATTCTCTTCAATCTCCTGCAAACCGAAACGCCAGTCGAGTTGTGTTTCAGTTTTCCAGTATAAATTTTTCAGAAGGAATTGAATAGTACCATCATCGTTTAAAGATTCTTTTAATTTTTCTTCGGCTTCCTTTCTGCTTTTTATCTCATTTAAATTAAGAGAATGCAAAGCAGACAAAACTGATTGGTGATGCTGCGGATAATAAGCAGGTGAAATATCAGCGACGATCATTTTATTTATCAGTTCCGGATATTCAAGTGCAAAATACATAGCAGTTTTTCCACCCATTGAATGGCCGATAACATCTGCTTTGTTCAGGTTTTCATCCTGCATCAGAATTTTAAGATCGTTCGCCATGAAATCATAGGAGAAATCAAAACTATGTTCACTTCGGCCATGATTTCTCTGGTCGATGAGATATGCACAAAAACCATTTTCAGCAAATGCCTTCGACAAAGTAGACCAATTGTCTCCTATTCCGAACAATCCGTGCAGGATCAGAAGTGGTTTTCCTTCGCCGACTTTTTTAAAATATAGTTTCATTTCAATTGACGTAAATATAGTTGAACAGTATTTTCAAGACCAAAATATAATGCATCAGAGATCAAAGCGTGTCCGATAGAAACTTCTAAAAGCTGTGGAATATTTTGCGCAAAATATTTCAGATTTTCCAGACTCAGATCATGTCCTGCATTAATTCCCAATCCAAGTTCAACAGCTTTTTTTGCAGCAGTGATGTACGGAGCGATTGCTTTTGCTTTATCAATTGAATAATGACTTGCATAAGCTTCAGTATACAATTCAACTCTGGATGTTCCGGTTTCTTTTGCATGCAGCATCATTTCAGGATCCGGATCTATGAAAACAGAAGAACGTACTCCATACGAATGAATTTCCGCTATACAATCTTGTAAAAATGTTTTTTGTTCACGTGCGTTCCAGCCTGCATTAGATGTAAGTACATGTGGCGGATCAGGAACAAGTGTTGCCTGCGCAGGTTTAATTTCTTTAATGAGTTGCAAAAAATCTTTTGATGGATAGCCTTCGATATTGAATTCAGTTTTAACAACAGGTTTCAGATCATACACATCTTTCCTGCGAATGTGTCTTTCATCAGGGCGTGGGTGAATCGTAATTCCTTCAGCACCGAATTTCTCGAGGTCAACTGCAATTTTTATCAGGTCAGGCACATTTCCTCCGCGTGCATTGCGGAGGGTTGCGATCTTGTTGATATTTACACTTAGTTTCGTCATTGCATCATCAGTAAAATGTAAAAATCAGTATAAAGATCGGAAATGAAAAGGAATGGTACACAAGTTGTTGTATATTGGTGAAAACAAAACGATTAAAAGAAATTGAATAAAATTGCATAAAAAATCTCAAACTGATAAAATTGCGTAAGTTTGAAACCCGAAGTAGATCTGTAAACCTTATTTTCAGATAATCGTAAACGAATACCCACTATGATTGCGAAAGAACTGATTAATGATTCATACCCACCTCTAAAACTGAGTGACACCGGTTTGAAGGCTTTGAACTGGATGGAAGAATTCCGCCTGGAACATTTACCTATTGTTGATGGCGTGAATTATATTGGACTTGCAAATGAAGAAGATATTTTAAAACTCAGTTCACTTGATCAGCCGCTTGCAATACACAAGCTTCCATTGATCAGGCCATTTGTGAAATTCAATAAACCTGTTTTCGAAGTTGTAAAAATAATTTCAAAAGATAAGCTTACTATCATTCCTGTTCTGGATGAAGCTGATCATTATATCGGCCTGATCACATTAGCTGATATTTTAAAACATTACGCCGACAGTGGAATCTTTGAAGATGCAATGGGTGTGATCGTACTTGAAGTAAGCGCAAAGAGTTATTCTTTGAGTGAGATAGCAACACTTGTTGAAGCAGAAGGTGCAAAGATCATGAGTAGTTATATGACACCAAATCCCGAAAATGAAACTTTTGATCTGACTTTGAAAATAAATCAGCAGGAGCTTTCAAGAATACTGGCTTCATTTAACCGTCGCGGATTTTATGTAAAAGAATTTTATCATCAAAGCGAATTTATCGACAGTATGCAATCCAGATATGATTCACTTATGAATTACCTGGGGATATGATCAGACATGCGAACATGCCAGACAATTTTCATATTCTTTTCACTCCTCTTTTCAGCAAACTTTTCTAAAGGTGCGACTGAATTAATTTCCGATACTACAAATACTACTGTTGACTCAGCATCGGTTTTATTAATAACAGATCAGATTGTACTGATCGGAAACAAGATCACAAAACCAAGGATCATTTATCGCGAACTTACTTTTAAAGCGGGAGATACAATTTCACTGAAAGATATCAGTCTACGCATCAAGCGGAGTGAGGAGAACCTTCACAATACATCCTTATTTAATTCAGTAAAGATCACATGGCTTCAGGAAAAAAACAAAGTAAATTTTTATATACTTGTAACTGAACGCTGGTATGTATTCCCTTTGCCAATTTTTGAAATTGCTGAAAGAAATTTTAATGTTTGGTGGGAAACTAAAGATTTTTCAAGAGTTATTTATGGCGGGACATTAAACTGGTATAATTTCAGAGGAAGAAATGAAGTACTTGCTGTTACAGCACGATTAGGATACACACAACGGTTGAGTTTTTATTACAGTCTGCCCGCTCTTACAAAAGGTCAAAAATCCGGACTTACATTCAGTCTGGCGTATTCAAGAAATCATCAGACATCCATAAGCACACAAGAAAACAAGATCGTTTATTATAAAGATTCAGAAATTTTTACACGTAGAGAAGCAGGTGGATCGATTGTATATTCATACAGACCGGGATTGAATGTTACACATAATTTTGAAGTTGCTTACCGTCACGCTGATGTTGAAGATACAGTTGTTACTCTGAACCCGAATTATTTTGCAGGCAGTAACGAAGTAAATTATACCACTTTACGATATTTTCTTAAAATTGAACACAGAGATCTTGCAGTATATCCTTTGAAAGGAAATTATTTTGATATTGAATTAATAAAAAACGGACTGGGATTTCTGAATGATGATATAGATCTTTCTTATGCAGTAACTCATTACAAACATTTCTGGCCTTTGAGCAAACGCTTTCATGCCGGAGCCGGACTGAGTGCTAAATATTCTTTTCAATCTAAGATGCCATATTATTTTACAAAAGGTCTCGGTTACAGTCGCGATTTTATAAGAGGTTATGAATATTATGTAATGGACGGCGAGCACTTTGCATTGATGAAGACAGGAATAAAATTCACATTGCTTCCAAAGAAAGAAGTGTACGCATCATTTATTCCACTTAATAAATTTGCAACAATACCTTTTGCGTTCTACCTGAATCTCTTTTCCGATTTCGGATATGTCAGTGATTCACAATTCAAGGAGACAAACTTTCTGAATAATAGCTGGCAATACGGATATGGGGCAGGTATAGATTTTGTTACTTATTACGATATGATTTTCAGACTTGAATTTTCCCGTAACAAATTAGGAGAATCAGGATTTTTTCTTCATTTTACATCACCAATTTAGAAATGCACAGTCATCAGACTTCATGAAAATATGTATTTACGGTCGTCCCGGTATCGGTAGTCAGGGCGAACTCACAGAAGGAATTATCAGCATACTTATCAAAGGTGGACATACTGTATCCATGCATAAGCCATATTATGATTTCATGCGGACCCAGGCTAAGTTGCCACTATCAGTAGAGTGCATTGAAAGCGGCAAAGATCTTTCGGGTAATACCGATTTTCTTTTTAGCATCGGTGGTGATGGAACTCTGCTTGATACAATATTCCTTGTCAAAGAATCGAATGTTCCTGTTGTAGGAATTAATGCCGGCAGACTAGGATTTTTAGCTTCTATTTCGAGAGAGAATCTTGAAATGGCAATTGAAAGTCTTGCAAAAGGACATTATGCAATTGATGCACGAACGCTGCTTCGTCTGGAAACCAATCATCCGATTTTTGAAGGAGAAAATATTGCGCTTAACGAATTTACTATTCATAAGAAAGAGACTTCAAGTATGATCACCATTCATACTTATCTGAACGGAGAATATCTGAATTCTTACTGGGCCGATGGAATCATGATCTCCACTCCTACCGGTTCAACAGGATATAATCTGAGTTGCGGCGGACCCATCATTGTTCCGCAATCCGAATCATTTGTGATCACACCAATTGCACCACACAACCTGACGGTCAGACCTATTGTTGTATCCGATAAAAATGTGATCTCACTGGAAGTTGAAGGCCGGAGCCAGCATTTCATGGCAACACTGGATTCACGCTCTGCAACAATTGATAGCAGCTTTCAGCTTGCCATCAGGAAAGAAGCCTTTAATATAAATCTGGTCCGATTGAATTCCGAAAATTTCCTTAACACTTTGAGGAAAAAGTTAAACTGGGGTCTGGACACAAGAAACTGAAAATAATGGGATTACTTTGTAAGAGAAATCCAAGGAAAAAATAAAAAAATAGTGGAACATCCTTACCTTTATCTAACGTATAGGTGTTCATATTTTTAATTTATTATATTTGCCCATCTCACGCTAACTCATGAAGAAAGCATTACTAGTTATAATATCTGTCATCCTTCTGATTCCATCCGTTTCAGAAGCCCAGAGATGGAAACGTCAGCGCTATGAATTCAGTTTTGGCGCAGGAATCAGCAATTTCTTAGGCGAATTAGGAGGAGCAAACCAGATAGGAACGCATTATTTCAAGGATCTTGAATGGTCGATGACCCGTCTTGCACTGTCAGTTGGACTACGATATAAACTGAGTAATTATTTTGCATTGAAATCTCATTTGAGTTATGGACGTGTTGCCGGAGATGATAAGCTAACAACAGAATATTTCAGAAACTATCGGAACCTCGATTTTTACTCTGACATATACGAATTCAACCTGAACTTTGAAGGTGCATTCCAGCAGGAACAAGTTGGTCACCGGTACAGGTTGAGAAAAGTAAAAGGGATGAAGGGCTATGAGATCTATACCTACGCTTTTGTTGGCGCCGGAGTATTTTATTTCGATCCAAAGACCAATTATCAGGGTAATGTCGTCCGTCTGCAGCCATTAGGAACAGAAGGTCAAGGCTTTATCGCTACCCGAACGAAATACTCATTGATTCAATTATGCGTTCCTGTGGGGATCGGTTTTAAATATACTCTTGACAGAAGCTGGGGTGTTGGTCTTGAACTTGGCATCAGAAAAACTTTCACTGATTACATTGACGATGTAAGTACAACTTATTTCGATTTCAGCAATTATTCTGGCACAAATCCACTATCTGCGCAACTTTCTGATCGCTCAAATCATTCAGTTCAATTTATTACTGATCCGGGAGCACAGCGAGGAGATCCCCGTGAAAACGACTCATACATGTTTGCAATTTTCAGCTTAAATTACAAGCTAACAAACGGAAGAGGAAATTTGCCACGATTCTGATCATTCAATTTTTCGGTTCAAAAGCCGTTAACTGACTTCTGTACCCATCCTATTCATGCCGATCCGATTCATAAAATATTGCCTCATTGCGATTCTATTTGCCTCATTTTCAAATGTTAAAGCGCAATACAATGAATTTGGAATAATGATCGGCGCCTCTAATTATAAAGGGGAACTTTCCGCTCATACATTCAATACCGATTTCCTGCATCCCGCTTTCGGCGCTTTTTACAGGCATAACTGGGATCGCCGCTGGAGCTGGAAGCTTGAATTAAATTATGGAAAGATCTCAGGAGACGATGCCTATGCAAAGACTGCCTATGAAGTCGACAGAAATCTCCATTTTGAAAGCAATATTCTGGAACTCTCGCCTCAGATAGAGTTCAATTTTTTGCCTTACGAAACAGGGCGGCCCGACTATCCATTTACGCCCTATATTTTTACAGGAATCAGTATTTTCACATTTAATCCGAAAGCCTATTTTGGTGACGATCTGATCGAATTACAACCTTTAGGTACTGAAGGTCAGGGAATAAATGGAACCAAAAAATATAAGAGGACAGCAATTGCCATTCCTATCGGAGGTGGCTTAAAATTCAATGTCGGCCGGTTTGGGGTTGGGATTGAAGTGGGAGCCCGTCGGTCGTATTCTGACTATATCGATGATGTAAGCACCACTTACCCTGATCCGGCTCTCCTGCAGGCAGCAAATGGAACGGTAGCAATGATCATGTCAAACCGGTCATTTACGTACAACGACCCAACTTTAATTCAGCCCACCTTTAATTACAAGCAACGCGGAAATTCGACAAATAAAGATTGGTTCGTATTTGGTGGAGTCACCATCTATTTCCGATTGACGAGTTTTTTGAAAGATATTTGTAAACCGTTCAAGTTCAGGAGATACTGACAGAACTGGTGAGTAGTAAGTAGTGAGTGGTAATTAGCACAGCTTTCTTATTTCACAGAAATTCTCATTAACAAATTGCCTTAAAAAGCTCAATTAAAATTGATACTCGACCCTTTTACGAGCATTGCTACTCACCACTTACCAATTACTACTCACTAAAAAACTATTAACACATTTTATCACTCCAACTCCTTAAAAAAGAGGGCTATTTTATTAACTTGCGCCGCTTTCTAATTTTGCAAATGAGTCTAAAAGATCAGATAAATACAGAAAAATTGCCTCAGCACATTGCTATCATCATGGATGGTAATGGCCGTTGGGCAGAGCGCCATGGTGAACAAAGAGTTTTTGGTCATCAAAATGGTGTTAAATCTGTTCGTGATACTACAGAAGCAGCTGCAGAACTGGGTATTAAATTTTTGACACTTTATGCTTTCTCCACAGAGAACTGGAATCGTCCGGTAGAGGAAGTGAATGCATTGATGGAATTATTAGTCCATACGATAGCTCAGGAAAAAGAGACATTGAATAAAAATAACATCAGGTTATTAGCCATCGGTGATCTTGATTCACTTCCGGGAAATTGTCAGGCAGAATTAGCAGAAGCGATTAAAGACACATCTAAAAATACCAGAATGAGTCTTGTTCTTGCATTGAGTTATTCTTCACGCTGGGAGATCACCAATGCAATGAAAAAAATTGCAGCAGGTATAAAAACCGGAACAATTTCACCGGAAAACATTGATGAGAAACTTATCTCATCATCACTTACTACGAATGGAATTCCTGATCCTGAATTAATGATCAGAACCAGTGGCGAAACGCGCATCAGTAATTTTCTTTTGTGGCAGCTCGCTTATACAGAATTATATTTTACAGAAAAATTATGGCCTGAATTCACTAAAGAAGAATTTTACAAAGCCATCCTTGACTACCAAAACCGGGAAAGAAGATTCGGAATGGTAAGTGCACAAATCTCCCCCACTAAATGATAAAACGCTTTCTGGCAGTAATTGCCCTGACTATCTCTGTCTTTACCGCTTCGGCACAAGTACAGATCGGCGGTGAAACCCAATCGATCGACTACGGAAATCCGGGTACGTATGTAATTGGCGGTGTTGTTATCACAGGCACAAAATATCTTGATGAAAATGTTTTGATCAGTATTTCAGGATTAACAGTTGGAGATTCTCTTGAAGTTCCAAGTGAAAGAACATCTGACGCAATAAAAAATCTCTGGAAGCAAGGATTATTTTCTGACATTCAGATTCTGGTTCAGAGAATTCAGGGAAAAACAATTTTTCTTGAACTTAAATTAACTGAACGTCCAAGACTTTCTTCTTTTAAATTTAATGGTGTCAGTAAATCTGATGCAGATAAAATTCGCGAGAAAATAAAACTTGAACGCGATAAAGTTGTAACCGAAAGTGTACTGGCTTCTACAAAAACTGCTGTGGTAGATTTTTATATTGAGAAAGGATACCTTAATGCAACAGCTGAAGTACGCGAAGTAAAAGATTCAACTTTTGCAAACAGAGTTGTATTGATCATCGACGTTGATAAAAAGAACAGGATCAAGATCCATAGTCTTGAATTCGAAGGCAACACTTATTTCTCCGACAAAAAACTTCGTAAGGCTATGAAAGAAACGAAGGTGAAGAAATGGTATAAGATCTTTACTTCTTCAAAGTTCCTTGACGAAAAATATCAGGAAGATAAAGCAAAGGTTATAGCAAAGTATACCGATAAAGGATATCGTGATGCCAAGATCGTAAGCGATACAGTTTTCAAACACGATGAAAAAACAGTTGATATCCGGATCACAATTGATGAAGGGAAACAATATTATTTCCGCAACATCACATGGGTTGGAAATATCAAATACACATCTCACGTTTTAGATTCAATTCTTGGAATCAGAAAAGGTGATATTTACGAAGGAAGTGTACTTGATGAAAGGTTATTCATGAACCAGAGTGGACGTGATATTAGTTCGCTTTATATGGACGATGGATATCTTTTCTTTTCAGTAACACCTGTTGAAGTAAATGTAGAGAATGACAGTATCGATCTTGAAATGCGCATCTATGAAGGTAAGCAGGCACGCATCAATAAAGTAACTGTTGTAGGAAATGTAAAGACAAACGATCGCGTGATCATGCGGGAGATCCGTACAAAACCGGGTGAGTTATTTTCAAGAGAGAAAATTATCCGTACACAAAGAGAACTTGCGCAATTAGGATATTTTGATCAGGAAAAACTTGGCGTTAATCCAAAACCTAATCCAATTGACGGAACTGTTGATATAGAGTATACAGTAGAAGAAAAACCTTCAGATCAATTAGAACTTTCAGGAGGTTATGGTTCTAATCAGCTTGTTGGAACGCTTGGTCTTTCATTCAACAATTTCTCTGCAAGAAATATTTTTAACGGCGCATCATATTCGCCATTGCCTTCCGGTGACGGACAAAAATTGAGTTTGCGTGCGCAAACGAATGGAAAATATTATCAATCTTATAATGCTTCTTTTACTGAGCCTTGGCTAGGTGGAAAAAAACCGAATTCATTAAGTGTTTCCATCTTCCGATCTATTCAATCGAATGGTGTTTCAAAAGGTGAATTAAATCGTCAGTCAATTGAGATCACAGGAGCTTCAGTTGGATTAGGTAAACGTCTGAAAAAACCGGATGATTATTTCACAAATTATATTGAAGCAAGTTATCAGTATTACGTATTGAACAATTATGGCGGAACATTTCTTTTCGCAAACGGTTATTCGAATAACCTGAGTTTCCAGGAATCCATTTCAAGAAACTCTGTTGATGCACCGATCTATCCGAGAACAGGTTCTACTGTATCGCTTACTCTTCAGTTTACATTGCCATATTCTTTATTCAACGACATTGATTATAGAACAGCGACAGATGCAGAGCGGTATAAATTCATTGAATATCACAAATGGAAGTTTTCTTCCAGCTGGTTTACGAAACTTGCAGGTAATCTGGTCCTGAACACAAAAATCCAATATGGCTTCTTAGGCTTATATAATCGAAATGTGGGTGCTTCGCCATTTGAGCGATTCTATCTTGGTGGTGACGGATTAAGCGGTTATGCACTGGATGGACGGGAAATTATCGCTTTAAGAGGTTATGCAAACAACTCTGTGACTCCGCGGAATGCCAACAATGCACAGGTCGGTGGCACAATCTTTGACAAATACACTTTAGAATTAAGATACCCACTTTCATTGAATCCATCAGCAACTATTTATCTCCTTGCTTTCGCAGAAGGCGGAAATTCCTGGTTAAAGTTTAATGAATTTAATCCGTTCAGCGCTAAACGTTCTGCGGGTATGGGTGTCAGAATTTATCTTCCGGTATTTGGTTTACTCGGTTTGGATTGGGGTTACGGATTTGATGAAATTCCGAATGATCCGGGTGTAAATAAAGGCCAATTCCACTTCTCAATTGGACAACAGTTTTAAATTCATAAATTTGATTCCCATGAAAATGACAAGCAAAAAAACATCCGTTATGAAACGAATGAATATGGTAAAAGGAATTATTGCTTTCGCAGCGATTGCAATACTTTCAATGGGCACTGCCAACGCTCAGAAATATGCGTATGTGAACAGTGAATATATTTTAGAAAATATTCCTGAATACAAAACAGCGCAACAAACACTTGACAATTTATCGTTGACCTGGCAAAAAGAGATCGAAGATAAATACGCTATCATCGACAAATTATACAAAGCTTATCAGGCGGAACAAGTTCTTTTAACAGAAGAAATGAAAAAACGTCGTCAGGATGAGATCACTTCAAAAGAAAAAGATGTAAAGGATCTTCAGAAACAACGCTTTGGTTACGATGGTGATCTTTTCAAAAAGAAACAAGAAGTGGTGAAGCCGATCCAGGATAAGATCTACAATGCTGTAAAGAAAATGGCAACGGATCAAAGTTATGCTGTGATCTTTGACAAATCGAGTGATCTGATCATGTTGTATACAAATCCAAAATACGACAAGAGTAATGATATCCTTTTAGCAATGGGCTACAAACCGGCACAAGCTGCAACGAAAGAAGCAAAAGGAAGCGCTCCGTCTGGCACTACAACACCTACAACTCCGACGAGAGAAAATAAGGATGCTGATCAACCTAAAAAATAATTTAAACCTATATTACCACTATTATGAAAAAACAAATGTTGTTTGCGGCAATCGTAATGTTATTCTCAGGAATGACAGCAGTTGCTCAGACTTTAAAATTCGGGCATATCGATTCAGGAGCCTTGATTCAGTTAATGCCGCAAACAAAATCAGCGGATAGTACATTAAAAAGATTCGGTGAGTCTTTGGATGGACAATTGAAAGCGATGACTGCAGAGTATCAGTCGAAACTTCAATCGTATCAGTCAAAAGCAGATTCTTTACCTGATGCGATCCGCGCAACTAAAGAAAAAGAGTTAACTGATCTTGGGCAAAGAATCCAGGATTTCCAGCAAACAGCTCAGGAGTCTATCCAAAGCAAAAAGCAAGAGATCTACGGTCCGATATTAAAGAAAGCAGAAGATGCGATCAAAGAAATTGCCAAAGAAAAAAGTTACTCTTATATCTTTGACACAAGTCTGGGATCAGTGATCTTTGCACAGGAAGGTGACAACATTATGCCACTGGTAAAAGCCAAATTAGGAATCAAATAATATTTTCGTCTAACCGAAATGAAAGGGCCGCTTCGAAATGAAGCGGCTTTTTTTATGGCAATTTTTTATTTTCTTTCAAAATGATTGTAAAACCTTACCATTATACAATCTATCTTTCATTTATTAATTCAATTATCAAATTGAATTTTTGATTTCTATTCTGATCGTACGATTAAACATTTTCAAAAAATGCAACTGTCTTCCGATTCATGTGCGACCCCTCCGGAGTCGATGCGATATGCTGTTTGATATCTTTCTACAAATATGCGACCCCTTCAAGGTCGGGTGGTTGCGAACTGCAACTGTTGTCTAAAATCAAACCGAGTAGGATTCGTTGGTTAATTTCTATCTACAAATATGCGACCTCTTCAGGCTCGGGTAGTTACGAATTGATACTGTTGTCTAAAATCAACTAACATTTCAATTAAACATTTTCAATAAAATGCAACTGTTTTCCAAATCATGTGCGACCCCTCCGGGGTCGATACGATATGGTTGTTACAATCTAATCTACAAATGTGCGACCCCTTCAGGGTCGGGTAGTTACTAATTGATACTGTTGTCTAAAATCAAACCGAATAGGATTCGATGTTTATTTCTTTCTACAAATATGCGACCTCTTCAGGGTCGGGTAGTTACAAATTGATACTGTTGTCAAAAATCAAACCGAATAGGATTCGTTGGTTAATTTCTATTTACAAATATGCGACCTCTTCAGAGTCGGGCTGTTGCTAACTGCTGCTGTTGTATAAAATCTACTAACATTTCAATTAAACATTTTCAATAAAATGCAACTGGCTTCCAATTCATGTGCGACCCCTTCGGGGTCGATAGGATTGCATGGTAAATTTGTTTCTACAAATGTGCGACCCCTTCAGGGTCGGGCAGTTACTAACTGAAACTGTTATCTAAAATCTGGCTGAAATCACATTACAAATTATTAGTCTTGCAACTGTTTCTGTTTTCTAAAATCAAACTGAAATCACATTACACATTAATATTTTCAACGCTTCTGTTTTCCAAGATCAAACTGAAATCACATTTCCAAATATTAATTTCGCTTTTAAGAATTGTTCCAGAAGGGATAATATGTCACGACCCTGAAGGGGTCGCATATTTGTAGAAAAACGAATGAAACACCCGACCCCACGACCCCGGAGGGGTCGCACATGATTTGATGTAATTTCTGATTATTGAAAACAAACAGAAAAAATTCAATTCGAAAATTAGGTTCTTTTGTTATGTCTGATAATTTACAATTGAGCCCCATAATACAAATTTGCTATATTTGGGTTTATAGATAAACCCAAATTCCTGTTTTTTAATTAAGCACAACCGATGAAATATATAATCTTATTTTTCTTACTTCCTGTTTCCGTTGTAGCACAATATGGTTTTCGTACTGAAATTCCTTACAATGAACTTTCTTTGGATACACCACTTGTAGATGAAACTGTTGAAGATTTTTTTGAAATTTATACTGGTGTAAAAGCTAATTCAGATACAATTGTTCAATGTTCTGTAAACAAAGATGGCAACGAAATTTTACGTATTGCAAAACGAAGAGGCAGAAACTCAGTTATACAAAAGTCGAAACGAAGTTATGATGAAAAGGGACGTTTGCTTTCCCGCGTGGACTACGGAACACCAAATACAATCAGCAAACTCTTGGTCTCATATAATAAGAATGATAAAAAAGAAATGATAGAAGAATTTTCATACCTGCCAATCAAGAAACTGAAAAGCCCTGAACTGAAGCAACAAAACAACTCACAATTTTTTTCAATTTCGGACGAAGTCGATTCAAATTATATCTTTTCCAACGAATGGGTTCAGAAGCATGTCTGGTTTTTCAAATATGACAAAAACGGAAATCTAACAGAATATTATTTCGGTGATAGTTTTAATCAAAGCATCAGAGAAGTTTCAAATTATAATCGCGAAGGGAAGATTTCAGGGAAAATTACCTATTCAGGTAGTTGCTGTA
>ERZ795044.3400-NODE-3400-length-13336-cov-5.354115_pt1 | contig 13336 bp, 10 predicted proteins | sample MGYA00375128_ERZ795044 | MGnify/ENA primary metagenome ERZ795044 (study PRJEB30173, sample SAMN05720213) | anaerobic digester metagenome | isolation source: active sludge of municipal wastewater-treating anaerobic digesters | place: USA | collected 2014-12-22 ... | reverse complement strand
GCTGACTCGCGCGGCCATGTATCCGGCTGCAACGCATGCTTGTAGAACAGATGAATGTGCCGCTCGAGCTTCGCGTACTGGCCCTGCTGCTTCCAAGGCAGGATCAGCGGGATCTTCGGCGGCGCCGCTTTCGGATTCAGGCCGCCGTAGTTCGGCGGCGCCTCGAATTCGTCACGGATGATCTGGTTGAACGGATCATTGGCGACGTGCACGACGCGAACCTTCTCGTTCGTGTACGGGTTGAGCCACTCTTCCAGCGGCTCGAGGGTCTTCAGGTCGTAGTAGATGCCGACTTCGCGCAGCACCTTGCGATAGCCGACGCCGCTCTCATGCGGCAGCAGTCGCGCCATGCCGAAGCCGGCGAAGCCGAACAGATCGCGCACCGCTTCACCCGGTCGGACCCCGCAGACGTAGCCGTTGTACCAGCCAGCCTTCTGTTTGCCGAGATCGAGATCGGCCACGAGGCGCGCGAGCGCGATCATGTTGCCGCGCGGCGTGGTGAGGTCGACATACGGCCCCTTCAGGCTCGGTGCGACAGACGCCGCATCGGCAAGCGTCGGCGCAGCGGCGCCAGCGGCCAGAGTCGTCAGGCCACCCAACAGAATTTCGCGTCTATCCAGATACATTGACATCTCCTTGTCGGCAGACAGATCAGAACATGAACAGCGACGCTTCAGGAGCGTTGCGCAGAACCCAGTACAGCACGCCCGACAGCAGCGCGAGAATCAGCAGCGCAAGCCAGCTGCGCGACGAGGAAATCGCCTGATCCGACGGGACCTGTGCCGCAGCCTTGCGCCCGGTGAACATCGGCAGGATGAGATTTTCACGCTTCAGGAACAAATAAACGAATGCGGCCGCCACGTGCAGCGCGATTGCGGCCAGCAGCACGTCGAACAGCTGGCCGTGTATCGATGTGATGCGGTCACTGGTGGCGTTGCTCACGTAGCCGAACAGCGGCCCGGTGTTCATGATCTGGTCGTTCGCAAACAGGCCGGTGATCGCCTGCACCGCCAGCATCAGCAGCAGCGCCACCACCATCAGCGCGCCCAGCGGGTTGTGGCCGACATACTGCGCGCCGCCCCGAAGGTAGCCGAGGATCGCGCGCGGTCCGCGCAGAAAATTCCCGAAGCGCGCGTGCCGCGTGCCGACGAAGCCCCACAGCAGCCGCGTGGTCACGAGCAGCAGCACCGTGTAGCCGCACCAGACGTGATAACGAAACCAGTCCCCTTCGAGTTCCTGGGTGGCCCAGGAGCCGCAGACCGCCAGCACGAGCGACCAGTGCATCACGCGGACCGGCAGGTCCCATACGAGGACGCGGCGAGGCGGCGGCGCTTCGACCGCGGTCGCGTCGACTCCGGGCGCCTCGGCACCGGGTGCGTCAACTGATCCGTCACTCATGCCGCTGGTTGTACTCGATGAAATAGTCGTCCGGATCCCACAGGCTGAGCGAAGTCATGCGCAGCATGTGGCCGCTCGCCCCGCGCACTTCGAAGTCGTGCGGCGCCGCGTGAACGCGCGCGCCGAAGGCCACTGCGCGCTGATGTGTGGCCACGGCATCGGAGCCTTGCATCACGAACACGATGTCACCAATTCCGAGGCGCTCGCGCCGCGTCGCAGGCTCCGGCATGCGCGGCTCCGTGAACTCGAGCAGGCCGATCATCCCGATGACAGGATCCTGGGATTGCATGATCACGAGGTGCGTGCGATCGCCGCGGGAACCGGCGGCGAGACCCACGCCGGAGAGCACCACCTCATCGTCGTACCAGACCGACAGACCCAGCACGTCGCGGTAAAACGCGATCGAGCGCTGCATGTTGCGGATGATCAGGGTGGTGCGCTTGACGAGCGTCGGCATGGGGCGATTCTATCGCTGGTTTTCGCCCGTGAGGGAACCTTCGCGGCCCGGCAGGATCAGACTGGAGCCCTCAATCGGGCCCGCCGACCCTTGATAACCGTCAACCCCGGGCAGCAGAATCGCGCGCCATGATCGAGACCCAGCACCTGACCCGACGCTACGGCGCCCTGACCGCCGTCGACGACCTCACCTTCCGCGTGGAGCCGGGCGAGGTGCTCGGCTTCCTCGGACCCAATGGGGCAGGCAAGTCCACGACCATGCGGATGCTCGCGGGTTTCATCACGCCCTCCTCCGGCAGCGCGCGTGTCTGCGGACATGACCTCGAGACCGCCACGCTCGAAGCGAAGCGCTGCATCGGCTATCTGCCCGAGGGCGCGCCGAGCTACGGGGAGATGACCGTGCGCGGCTTTCTCGGCTTCATCGCCGACCTGCGCGGACTCGAAGGCAATGCGCGCCGCCTGCGCCTCGAGCACGTGACGGAACGCTTGCAGCTCGGCGGCGTGCTGGAGCAGTCGATCGAAACCCTGTCGAAAGGCTTCCGCCGCCGCGTGGGACTCGCGCAGGCCATCCTGCACGATCCGCCGGTGCTGCTCCTCGATGAGCCCACCGATGGGCTCGACCCGAACCAGAAGCACGAAGTGCGCAGCCTGATCAACGAAATGGCGCGGGACAAGCTGATCGTGGTCTCGACGCACATCCTCGAGGAAGTCAGCGCCGTGTGCAGCCGCGCGATCATCATCGCGCAGGGTCGCCTGGTCGCCGACGACACGCCGGCCGGGCTCGCCGCGCGCTCGCGCTATCACAATGCGGTGTCGTTCCGCCTCGATTCCGCGGCAGCCCTCGAGAGCGCACGCGCCGCGCTGGCCCAGATGCCCGAGGTTGCGTCAGTGGAGTTCGTCGAGCGCGACCAGAAACTCACCGCCCTGCCCCAGCCCGCGACGCTGGGCAACGCGAGCGAACCGGGACTCGCGCTGATGCGCGCGATCACCGGCTGGGCTCAGGCACAGGGCCTCGTACTGCGGGACCTCGCCGTCGAATCCGGCCGGCTCGACGACGTTTTCCGCAGCATCACCGCCTGACACCGGAGTCCCCCCGCTTGCGCAGCATCGGCATCATCTTCAGGCGTGAACTCGCGAGTTACTTCGCGACGCCGCTCGCCTATGTATTCATCGTGATCTTCCTCGTGCTCGCCTCCGCGTTCACGTTCTACCTCGGTGGCTTCTTCGAGCGCGGCCAGGCGGATCTGGCACCCTTCTTCAACTTCCATCCCTGGCTGTACCTGTTCCTGATCCCGGCGTTGTCGATGCGGCTGTGGGCGGAGGAGCGCAAGAGCGGCAGCATCGAACTGCTGATGACCCAGCCCATCACGCTTGCGCAGGCGGTGCTCGGCAAGTTCCTGGCGGCCTGGGCATTCTCTGCGATCGCACTCGCGTTGACGTTCCCGATCTGGATCACGGTCAACTGGCTGGGCTCGCCCGACAACGGCGCAATCATCACGGGATACCTCGGCAGCCTGCTGATGGCCGGCGGCTTCCTCGCGATAGGCTCCTGTCTCTCGGCGTTGACGCGCAATCAGGTCATCGCGTTCATCACGACCGTCGTCGCCTGCTTCGCGTTCCTCCTTGCCGGCTTCCCGCTGGTGCTGGATGCGTTCCGCGGCTGGGCAGCGGCGCCGGTGGTCGAAGCCGTCGCCTCGTTGTCCTTCCTCACGCATTTCGAAGCGCTGAGCAAGGGCGTCATCGATCTTCGCGATGTCCTGTATTTCGGCATGACGATAGCGCTGTTCCTGATCAGCACGGTCATCGTGCTCGACGTGAGAAAATCCCAGTGAGCGGCGCGGGACGGAATCGCACGGCCCTCGGCGGCGGCGCGATCGCAGCGCTCGCGCTGCTGTTCGTCGGGCTCACCGTCGTCAGCGGTTTTGCGCTGCGCGGTTGGCGCCTCGATCTGACCCAGAATCGCCTCTACACCGTGGCGCCGGGCACACTCAACATCGTGAAAGGGCTCGGCGAACCGGTGACGCTGAACCTGTTCCTCTCCGCAGATAGCGCCGGCGAGCTGCCGCAGATCAACACCTACGCCACGCGCGTACGCGAGTTCCTCGATGAACTCGTCTCGCGCTCTGGCGGCAAGCTGCGCCTGAACGTCATCGATCCGCAGCCGTTCTCGGAAGATGAAGACCGCGCCTCGGAGCTTGGCATTCGCGCCGTGCCACTCGGCAGTGCGGGACGCCAGCTCTACTTCGGACTTGCCGGCAGCAATTCGACCGACGGCAAGGCCGTGATCGAATTCCTCGATCCCGCCAAGGAGCAGTTCCTCGAATATGACGTCGCCAAGCTGATCCAGCAGCTCGGCAATGCGCGCAAGCCGGTGATCGGCTGGCTCACCAGCCTGCCGATGGAAGGGGGCGTCGATCCCGCAACGGGCCAGCCCACCGAGCCGTGGCTGGTGCTCTCCCAGGCACAGCAACTGTTCGACGTGCGCATGCTGGAGCCGAGCCTGGCAGAGCTCGACCAGGACATCGACGTCCTCGTCGTCGTGCATCCCAAGGGCCTCACGCCGGCTGCGCAGTTCGCAATCGACCAGTACGCGCTCGCGGGCGGCCGCATTCTGATGTTCGTGGATCCACTGGCCGAATCGGATACCTCGGCGGCAGAGCCCGGCAATCCGCTTGCGGCCCTCGGCGCGACCCGCGCGTCGGATCCCGGTCCGTTGCTCTCTGCCTGGGGCGTGTCGTTCGACCCCGCGGTCGCCGTCGGTGATCTCGAATACGGCATCACCGTCAGCATGCAGCCGGGCGACCCGCCGACGCGTCACATCGGCATCCTGGGCCTCGACGCGGGCGCCTTCTCCACTGATGACGTGACCACCGCGATCCTCTCGAGCCTGAACGTCGCGTCGAGCGGATTCATCTCGCCCGCGAAGGGCGCGGCGACTCGATTCGAGCCGCTGCTGCAGACCAGTCAACAGGCCGGCCCGTTGCCGGTGGCACGCTTCGAGATGCTGATGGATCCCGCCACGCTGCGCGACGGTTTCAAGCCGCAGGGGCAGCGCCTCGCGCTGGCCGCGCGCATCAGTGGCACGGCGCAGAGCGCCTTTCCCGGCGGCCCTCCGGCCGGCGCCAATCCACCGGCGGGCGCGCCCGTCCTGAAGCAGTCCGCGCAGCCGCTGAACGTCATCGTCGTGGCGGATACCGACATGCTTGCTGACTTTCTGTGGGTGCGTCAGCAGAACTTCTTCGGTCAGCGCGTTGCCCAGGCCTGGGCCAACAACGGCGACTTCGTCTGGAACGCGCTCGAGAATCTCGCAGGCAGTGGCGATCTGATCAGCGTGCGCGGTCGCGCGAGTTTTCGTCGGCCGTTCGAACGCGTCGAGTCACTGCGACTCCGAGCCGAGGACCGTTTCCGCGCGAAGGAAGTAGAACTCGAGCAGGAACTCGAGGCCACGGAGCAGAAGCTCACGGCACTCCAGTCGACCGCGGCGGACAACACCGGCCTGATCCTGACACCCGAGCAGGAACTGGAACTCGAGCGCTTCCAGGGAGAAAAGCTGCGCATCCGTCGCGATCTGCGCGACGTGCGGCTGGGTCTCGATCAGGAAATCAAGGCACTGGGTGATCGGCTCAAGCTGCTGAACATCGTCGTCGTGCCCGTCGTGCTCGCAGGGCTCGCGCTCTGCATGGCGTTCTGGCGGCGGCGACGGCAGGCGGCGATCGTCGGCCTGCAGCGCGATCGCAGCGCGCCACCGGACGCCCCATGAGTCCAGCGCGCCTCGCTGCGATTGCGGCCGCCGCGCTGCTCGCGATCAGCGGCGCCTGGTGGCTCTCGACGCAGCGCCATCTCGAGCGCGCCGTGGAGACCGGCTCTCCGGTGCTGCCGGATCTCGAGGCCAGCATCAATGACGTGACCTCGATTCAGATCGCGCGCGGCGACGGCACGCAGGCCACGCTCCGCCGCGACAGCGACGGCTGGAGGGTCGTCGAGCGAAATCACGCCGCCAATTCCGGCCAGGTCCGCAAGCTGCTGCTGGACCTCGCTGCGCTCGCGGTCGTCGAGCAGAAGACGTCCGACCCCAAGCGCTACGCGGTGCTAGGCGTCGACGACGTGAAAAGCCCGGCGGCAAAGGGCGCGCTGATCACGCTTCAGGGCAAAACCACCACGACACTGATCATCGGCAAGCCAGAAGGCGCGCGCGCCGTGTACGTGCGCCGCTCCGACCAGGCCGGCAGCGTACTCGCAACGCCGCAGATCGTCGTGGATGCCGATCCGCGCCGCTGGCTCGACACGCTGCTGATCGACGTCAAGCCGAACCGGATTCGGCGCGTCGCCATCACCGTGCGCGACGAACCCACTTACATTGCGGAACGCAGCCCGGGCAGCCAGGGAGCGCTCGCGCTGACGGCAGTGCCGCGCGGGCGGGAAGTCGCCGATCCGGCCGGCGTCGATGCGCTGGCCGGCGCGCTCGCGGAGCTGCGATTCGATGATGTCGAGGCGGCCGGCGCATCGTCGCCCGCGTCGCTGCCTACCGGTTCGATGAGCCGATTCGACACCGTCGATGGACTGACGCTGGATATCGCGGAGCGGCAGGCCGGATCCCGGCGGCTGATCACGCTCGTGGCCACGGGCAGCACGGAGAGTTCACGCACCGAGGCGGAACGAATCAATGCACGGACGCGCGGCCTCGAGTTCGAAATCGCCGGCTACAAGGCCAGCGTATTGTTCCGGCGCCTCGAAGAACTGCTGAAATCCGGCTGAGCCGCCCGAAGGCCGTGCTAGCGCACGCGCGAGATCAGCACGGCCGTCAGCACACCCATCGAGGCTGCCGGCACCCACGCAAGCAGCACGGGGTTGACGTCGAACACCAGCGCGCCATTCTCGAGCGCGCTCTGCAGCGTGAAGAACGCAATCCCGAGCAGCAGGCCCACCATGGTACGTGCGCCGGACCCGGCGGCGCGCAATGACCCGAACACGAAAGGTACCGCCAACAGCACGCCGAACACCACGGCGAAGGTGCGGGCGACACGCGACCAGAATGCAAACACGGGCTCGCGGTTATCGAGCCCGTTCGAATCGAGGTGGCGGATCAGGCGATAGAGCGCGGCCGTATCGAGCTGACTGGGATCGCTGACCGCGAGGCCGAGAAACTCCGGATCGATGCGCGAATCGAGCATCGTGGTCGAGGATCGGCGCGCGCTCACGGCATCGCCTTCGAAACGCGACTCGTTGAAGCCGTTCAGCACCCAGGCACCGGTGCTGTTCGCGCGCGCGGAACTCGCACGCCCGACCGACGCGAGACTCTGATCCGGCATGACGCGGTAGACGACCATGCCGCCAAACTCGTTGTCGCTGGTCTGCTGTTCTACGTTGACGATCAGATCGCCATCGCGCACCCACGCGCCGCCGCCACCGACGAAGCTGACATTCGAGAACTTGCCGAAAGCCTTTTGCTGCTTCGCCATCTGCGCCAGCGGCGGCGCGACCGTGCCGCCGATCGCGGCGCCAGCGATTGCGAGCACGAGGCCCGCGACCAGGGCTGCGCCGGCGATGCGCCACACTGACAATCCCGCCGCGCGCATTACTGTCAGCTCGCTACCGCGCGCCAGCAGCCCAAGCCCCGTCAGCGCACCGATCAGACCACCGATCGGCAGGAACTCCCAGGCCTTCTGCGGCAGGTTCAGCAATACGAACCACAACGCATCCGCGTTGGTGTAGCTACCCACGCCGATATCGTCCTGCTGGGAAAGAAAGATGAACAGCGCGCCCAGCGTCAGCAGCACGCCCATGACGAGCGCGACCGAACCGAAAATGGCACGCAGGATGTAACGATCGAGAATCGTGAACATGGCGAGCGGCGGGTACCTGCGCGGGAGCGGCGAGCTGTGAATGGGTTACACTACCAAGAAAACCTGAGCCGCGCGCCGAACCTGACCACGCGCCCGGCGGAGACAAGAATCATGCAGCTTGATGTGTTTTCCAAGGGTCTCGCCGCCCTCAAGGTGGATTGCGTCGTCGTTGGTGTGTTCGAGGGGCAGCAGCTCTCTGACAGCGCGCGGGACCTCGATCGGGCCTCGCGCGGTGCGCTCGGGCGCCTGGTCGCACGCGGCGACATCACCGGCCGGCTCGGCGAATCCCTGCTGGTGCCGGATCTCGCGGGCGTACAGTCGCCGCGCGTGCTGCTCGTCGGCCAGGGCAAGGCAGATCTCACGCGTGCCGCCTGGCGCAAAGCCTTCACCGCCGCCATCACGGCGCTCAGCAAGACCCAGGTGAAGACGGCGGCGCTCGCCCTCACCCGCCCCGGCCGTCGCGATCTCGACGACGTCCTGTTCGGCCGGGCGAGCACGGAACTCGTCGCCGCTGCGCTGTATCGCATCAACGATCTGAAAACCGGCCGCAAACCCGCCGCGCCGCTACTCGAGCGGGTACTGCTCGGGCCCGTGAAGAACACCGCGGTGGCTGCGGTGCGCCGGGGCATTGCCCAGGGGCACGGTCTCGCGGTCGGCCTTCGCACGATGCGGGATCTCGCGAACCTGCCGTCGAACGTCTGCACGCCCACCTATCTCGCCGACAGTGCGACGGCGCTCGCCAAGCGCTATGCCTCGCTGAAGGTCGACATCCTCGATGAGACGGCCATCCGACGTGAAAAGATGGGCTGCTTCCTCGCGGTGACCCAGGGCAGCGAACAGCCGCCGAAGTTCATCGTCATGCAGCATCGAGGTGGCCGCGCGCGCCAGGCCCCGATCGTCCTCGTGGGCAAGGGCGTCACCTTCGACACCGGCGGCATCTCCCTGAAAGACCCCGCCGCGATGGACGAGATGAAGTACGACATGTCCGGGGCGGCCGCCGTCATCGCCGCGCTCGCCGTGGCAGCGGAACTGAAGCTCAAGCTGAACGTCGTCGGACTCGTGCCCGCCTGCGAGAACATGCCGAGCGGCCGGGCCATCAAGCCCGGCGACATCGTCACCAGCGCCGCGGGCCACACCGTCGAAATCCTGAACACCGACGCCGAGGGCCGGCTGATCCTGAGCGATGCCCTGCACTACGCGCGGCGTTTCAAGCCCGCCGCGCTGATCGACGTGGCGACGCTGACCGGCGCCTGCGTGGTCGCCCTGGGCGCGCACCACACCGGTGTTTTCGCGAACGACAACGCCCTGGCCCGTGAACTGGTCGACTGCGGCCTGCGCGCCGACGACCGCGCCTGGCAGATGCCCTTGACCGAGGAATATGGCGAGCAGCTGAAGAGCAATTTCGCGGATTTCGCCAACGTCGCCGGCCGGGACGGTGGCGCCATCACGGCCAGCGCCTTCCTGGCGAAGTTCACCGGCGGCATGCACTGGGCACACCTCGACATCGCCGGCAGCTCCTGGGTGTCGGGCAGCCAGAAGAGCAGCACGGGACGGCCAATGGCCCTGCTCACGGAGTTCCTGGTCCGGCGCGCAAGCAGTCGCTGACGCCCGCGCGTCGCTGGCTATAATCCGGGTTCATGGAAAAAGTCTATTCGCCGCCGGAAATCGAGCGGCGCCTCTACTCGTGGTGGGAATCCTCTGGCCTGTTCGCGCCGCGTTTGGCGGGCGACCAGCCGGGGTATTGCATCGTCGTGCCTCCGCCCAACGTCACGGGCACGCTGCACATGGGGCACGCGTTCCAGGACACGATCATGGACACGCTCACGCGTTTCCATCGCATGCACGGCCAGCCGACGCTGTGGCAACCCGGCACCGACCATGCAGGCATCGCAACCCAGATGGTGGTCGAGCGTCAGCTCAATGCCGAAGGCAAGAAGCGCACTGATCTGAGCCGCGAGGAATTCCTCGCGCGGGTCTGGCAGTGGAAAGCGCAGTCCGGCGGCGCGATCAACCAGCAGTTCCGCCGCCTCGGCGCCTCACTCGACTGGTCGCGCGACTGCTTCACGATGGACGAACGGCTGACGGAATCGGTCGTCGAGGCCTTCGTGCGGCTGCACGATGAAGGACTGATCTATCGAGGCAAGCGCCTGGTCAACTGGGATCCGGTGCTGCTGACCGCGGTCTCGGATCTCGAGGTGCTGAGCGCCGAAGAAGAAGGATCGCTCTGGCATCTGCGCTATCCGCTCGCCGATGGCAGCGGCCATCTCGTCGTCGCAACGACTCGCCCGGAGACCATGCTCGGCGACTCGGCCGTTGCAGTGAATCCGGACGATGAACGATACAGGCACCTGATCGGCCGGCAGATCCGCCTGCCGATCGCGGACCGGCTGATTCCGATCATCGCGGATTCCTATGTCGATCCGGAATTCGGCACAGGCTGCGTCAAGATCACGCCCGCGCATGATTTCAACGATTACGAAGTCGGGCAGCGCCACGCCCTGCCGCAGATCAACATCTTCACGCCGCAGGCGCGCATCAACGAGAACGCTCCGGCCGCGCTGCAGGGCCTCGATCGCTTCGAGGCACGCAAACAGGTCGTCGCGGAGTTCGAGCGGCTCGGGCTGCTCGAGAAGATCGATCCGCACAAACTGATGGTGCCGCGCGGAGATCGCTCCGGTGCAGTGATCGAGCCCTACCTCACGGATCAGTGGTACGTGAAGATCGCGCCGCTGGCGGAGCCGGCGATTCGCGCCGTCGAAAGCGGCGAGATCCGTTTCGTGCCGGAGAACTGGTCGCGCACCTACTTCGAGTGGATGCGCAACATCAAGGACTGGTGCATCAGCCGCCAGCTGTGGTGGGGTCATCGAATCCCGGCCTGGTACGACGACGCCGGCAAGATCTACGTCGGTCGCAATGAGGCGGAGGTCCGGGCGAAGCACGGACTCGCCGCCAGCGTCACGCTCCGCCAGGACGAGGACGTACTCGATACCTGGTTCTCGTCGGGATTGTGGCCATTCTCGACGCTCGGCTGGCCGGGCAAGACGCCGGAGCTCGAGCACTTCTACCCGACCAGCGTGCTGGTCACCGGCTTCGACATCATTTTCTTCTGGGTTGCCCGGATGATCATGATGGGCATCAAGTTCACGGGTCAGGTGCCGTTCCGCGAAGTCTACGTGCATGGCCTCGTGCGCGACTCCGAAGGGCAGAAGATGTCGAAGTCCAAGGGCAACGTCATCGACCCGCTGGACGTGGTCGACGGCATCCTGCTCGAGGCGCTTGTGAAGAGGCGCACGACCGGACTGATGCAGCCGCATCTCGCGCCGTCGATCGAGAAAGCCACGCGCAAGGCCTATCCGGACGGCATCCCAGCGTTTGGCACGGATGCGCTGCGCTTCAGCTTCGCGTCGCTCGCGACGCAGAGCGCGGACATCCGCTTCGACCTGCAGCGCGTCGCGGGCTATCGCAACTTCTGCAACAAGCTGTGGAACGCCTCGCGTTTCGTGCTGATGATGGTGGAGGGTTCGGAGGAACAGCCCGCGGATCCGCTGCTGATGACGGGCCCCGTCGAATTGAGCGTGGCAGATCGCTGGATCGCCTCGCGGCTCGGCCAGACACTGACGGAGGTCGACGCAGCCTTCCGCGACTACCGTTTCGACTTCGCGGCCACGGCCCTGTACGAGTTCACGTGGTACTCGTTCTGCGACTGGTATCTCGAGCTGACCAAGCCGGTATTGCAGGCTTCGGAAAGCTCCGACGCCGCGCGCCGCGGCGCGCGGCGCACGCTGGTGACGTCACTCGAAGCATTGCTGCGCGCACTGCATCCGATCATGCCGTTCATCACCGAAGAAATCTGGCAGCGCGTCGCACCGATCGCCGGCGCGCGCTCGATGCCGACCGGGGACGGTCGGGACTCGATCGTCGTCGCGCACTGGCCGCGTAGCACGGATTACCCGCGCGATGCCCTGGCGGAACGCGACATCGCCTGGATCCAGCAGGTGGTACTCGGTATCCGGCAGATCCGCGGCGAAATGGACATCAGCCCCGCGCGCAAGCTGCCCGTATTGCTCGAGAACGCAGCGGCTGCGGACCTCGACTGCGCTCGCGAACATCGTGGCTTCCTCGAGCGGCTCGCCGGCCTCGAATCGCTGCGAGTGCTCGGCGCCGCCGAAGTGGCACCGCCCTCGGCCACGGCACTGGTCGGTGACATGAAAGTGCTCGTGCCGATGGCCGGCCTGATCGACCCGAGAGCTGAGCTCGACCGGCTCGCCAAGCGCAGTGCGAAGACGCAGGCGGAGATCGCCAAGGCCCGCGCCAAGCTCGGCAACGAAAAGTTCGTCAGCAATGCGCCGCCCGAAGTCGTGGCGCAGGAGCAGGCGCGCGTCGCAGACTTCGAACGCCAGCTGCAGGGATTCGAAGAACAGTCGGCGCGGGTCAGGCAACTGCTGGCGGAGGGCTGAGCGTGGCGGACGCCCTGACCCAGTCACTGAATCAGTCGCTCACGACGCTCGATGGCATCATCCTCGGGAAGTCGCGCGCCTTGCGGTTGTGCGTGGCCTGTCTGCTGGCCCGCGGTCATCTGCTGATCGAAGACGTGCCCGGCGTTGGCAAGACGACGCTCGCCCATGCGCTCGCGCAGGTGTTCGGCCTCGGCTGGAATCGCGTGCAGTTCACCAGCGATCTGTTGCCCGCCGACATCATCGGTGTCTCGATCTTCGATCGCAGCGCGCAGCAGTTCGAGTTCCGCAAGGGCCCGGTCTTCACGCAGCTGCTGCTCGCCGATGAGGTCAATCGCGCAAGTCCGCGCACGCAGAGCGCGCTGCTCGAAGCCATGGAAGAACGGCAGGTCAGCGCCGACGGTCAGACCTACGTGCTGCCGGAACCGTTCTTCGTCGTCGCGACGCAGAACCCGACCGAGCAGCTCGGCACCTTCGCGCTGCCGGAATCGCAGCTCGATCGCTTCCTGATGCGCGTGGAGCTCGGCTATCCGGACGCCGCACATGAACGTGAGTTGCTGCGCAGCGGCGAGCGGCGCGAAATGCTGACGCGGATTCCCGCGGCGCTCGATTCCGTGCGGGTCTGCGAACTGCAGCAGCGCGTCAGGCGGGTGCATGTTGCCGACGTGCTGCTCGATTACCTGCAGAAACTGATCCAGCGCAGCCGCGAGCGCCCCGACGTGAAGCTCGGGCTGTCCCCGCGTGCAGGCCAGGGACTGCTGCGCGCGGCGCAGGCCTGGGCGCTGCTGCAGGGACGCAACGCCGTGCTGCCTGAAGATGTGCAGGCGGTGTTCCCCGCGATCGCGAGTCACCGGCTGGTTGCCGAGGAAGTGGCGACGTCCCGCGGCAGCCGCGAGCTCGCGCTGGATCTGCTGCGCAGTCAGGCCGTTCCGGAGTAAGACGTGTTCGCGGAACGCCGTGCGCGATGGCGGGCCCGCATGGCGGAACGCGCCGCCGCGTGGAGCCGGCGTCGCCAGGGCGCCGACCACTTCCCGATCGAAATCACCCGCCGCCGCCTGTATATCCTGCCGACACGCGCCGGACTCGGCTTCAGCGCCCTGCTGCTCGTGATGGGCATTGCCGGGCTCAACTACGCAACAGTCTCGCGCTGCTTGTCGCTTTCGTCCTCGGCGGCTTCGTGCTGGT
>ERZ795044.3396-NODE-3396-length-13344-cov-4.992249_pt1 | contig 13344 bp, 10 predicted proteins | sample MGYA00375128_ERZ795044 | MGnify/ENA primary metagenome ERZ795044 (study PRJEB30173, sample SAMN05720213) | anaerobic digester metagenome | isolation source: active sludge of municipal wastewater-treating anaerobic digesters | place: USA | collected 2014-12-22 ... | reverse complement strand
GCGGCGCGCAGGCCGAAGAGGTCTCCGCCATGGCTGGTGCAGAGCAGCGGCGCCTTCCGGCCGGCACCGGCCAGCAGTGCGATCAGCGTCTGTGGAATCAGCCAGTGGCTGTGGATGGCGTCGAAATGCTGCCGACGCAGCAGGCGGTGCAGCGCCCACCACTGCGCGGTGATGAAGAGCGGCACCAGCAGCCAGCGCCACGGCTGCTGCTTCAGGCGGGCCAGAATGCCGCCCTGGTAGGCCAGTTGCTCCAGGCTGTCGGGCGCATAGCGAAACCGTTCGACCTCGATGCCGGCCATCTGCTCCTGTCGCCGTGCACCCGGCGCATGAGGGGCCAGCAGCCAGACATCGAAGCGCTCGGCCAATCGCCGGGAGAGCTCCAGCACGAAAGGGGGTTCATGGTCGCCCGGCCAACGGGGAAAGGTGGAGCTGAGCACCAGAATGGCCGGCCGCCGCCCAACGGCGTCAGCCATCGCGCTCTCGCGGCTGGTAGAGCAGTTGGGTGATCTGCTCGGAGACGAGGCCGATCAGAAAAATGGTGACGGCGGCGGTGAACATGAACACCGACATGTTCGACAGTCGGTGCTGGGTCAGGAAGGTGAAGAGGTAGTAACCGGCACCCAGCATGAAGTGGGCGATGGCCAGCGGCGCAAAGAGCTTCAGCGGCGAGTAGAGGGTGCCCACCTTGAAGATGATCAGTAAAAAGCGCAGGCCATCGTGCAGCGGCCGGATGTGGCTCTTGCCCACCCGGGCCGCGGCATGAATCGGCAGGTAGCCCACCGGATAGCCGGCGCGAAAGAACGCCATGGTGCTGGTGGTGGGGTAGGAAAAACCGTTGGGCAGCAGGTGCATGAATTCACGGAAGCGGCGGGCACGCACCAGCCGAAAGCCCGAGGTGAGGTCATCGACCCGCTGACCGGTCATGTAGCTGGCAATGCGGTTGTAGAGCCGGTTGGCCAGGCCGCGCCCCCAGCTCGCCTGGGAGTGCGCATCGCGCGCACCCACCACCATGTCATAGCCCTCATCGAGTTTTTCCAGCAGGCGCGGAATGTCGGCCGGGTCGTGCTGGCCATCGGCGTCCATGAACAGCAACAGCTCGCCGGTGGCGTGGCGCGCGCCGCTCTTGATCGCCGCGCCATTGCCCATCGAGTAGGGGTGCGAGATCAGCCTGACACCATGCTGCCGGGCCACCTGGGCGGTCGCGTCGGTCGAGCCATCGTCCACCAGATGGATCTGCTCGGCGCGGACATGCTCCAGCAACCTCGGCAGCAGCCGTTGCAGGCCGGCCGCCTCGTTCTTGGCGGGAATCACCAGGCTGACATTCTCTCTGATCATGAAAAGTCCTTGTCGTCGTTCCGCGAATCGCTCTCATCGACATGGCCGCGCTGCCACGCCACCAGATGAAGCGGGAGAATATCACCCCTGCGATGCCGCCTGCTCTGCCTGCTGCCGTTGCTGATGTTCGAGAATCTGTTGCAGGCGGGTGATCTTGTAGCGGTCGGGGGCCAGCCGCCCCTGGGTGGTCATGGCGGTCTTGAGGGCCACTTCCGCCGTGACCGTGTCGCTGGCACCCAGGGCCAGGTCGGCCTTCTCGATCAGCACGGCCGTGCCGCCGCCGGCCTGATAGGCCAGGTCGAGCTGCTCATAGGCCGCCGCCAGATCGCCCCGCGCCACCGCCACCTGTGCCTGCAACCGATGCAGGTAGCTGCGGCTCGATCGCGACTGCTCGCTGGCCAGCGACCCGGCAATCATCTGCCACAGCCGGTCGGCCTCGATCGCGTTGCATTTGCCATGTACCAGCCGCTGCGCCAGCATGTTGAGGCCGCTCAGCGCATAGGGGTTGACCGGGTAATCGATCAACCGCTGGGCCGCCTCGACCAGCAGCGGCTCCGGCATCTGTGCCTCGTTGCAGTGGCTGCCCATCAGATGCAAAGTGACCCCGGCATCGGGCAGCAGCCGGGTGCGGATGTATTCCAGTTGCTCCCGCCCCTTGGCCAGTTCACCGCGCTCGAACAGATAGTTGGCATAGTAGGAGCGCGCCCGCGCCGAGTCGGGATGCTCCTGCACCGACATCTCCTGCAGCAGCCCATCGTCGCTCCACACCTTGGCGCGGGCCGAGGTCATCAGGGCAAAACTGCACAGCAGCGTCACCACCACCCCCCATTTGAACGGGCGCATCTGCTGCGAGAAGGCCAGAATGCCATAGGCCACCAGCAGCAGCGGGCCGAAGGCCGCCAGATAGTTGCGGTGCTCGAACACCATCTCCAGCGGCAGCAGGGTCGACTCCAGCAGATGGCCGACAAAGAACCAGCCGATGCCCAGCGACACCACCGGCCAGCGCTTGCGCACCGCCCCGGCCACGGCCAGCAGAGCAGCCAGCCCGGCGCCGGCCAGCCAGGTGAGCAGCGACGGCTGGCTGACGATGGCAAAGTCATCGTGGTAGAGCCCCATCTCGCCCAGTCGCGGCAGCAGTATCAGCTTGAGATAGAACCAGAGCACATGCAGCTGGGTGTAGATGCGCTCAGGCAGTGTGAACAGCCGGCCGCTGTAGTCGAGCAGGCGCGGCCAGCGCAGGGCAAAGTAGAGCAGGCCCAGCAGCAGCGGCAGCAGCACCAGCAGCAGCGCGAAGTTCCGTTGCAGTCCGATCACTCCCTGCCGTGGTCGCAATGTCGGCCAGATGAAGCCGAGTGCCAGCAACGTCAAGGGCAGCAGCAGCACCCCGCTCTCCTTGCTGGCCACGGCCATCGCCAGCAGCAGCGGATAGCCAAAGAACAGCAGCCCGATCGCACTGCCACGCCGGCCGTCGCGGGCCTGTTCCAGCCCCAGCAGCGCCACATAGAGCCCCGCCACCGTGAAGAGCACACCCAGTTGCGCCATGCGCTGCACCGGATAGAGCACCGTGCTCACCTGCAACGGATGCAGCAGCCAGAAGATGCCGGCCAGCACGGCAAGAGGCCATGCCTCGCGCTGCGCCAGCCGCCAGCCAAGCAACCGGCCACAGCAGCCGATCAGCAGCAGCCCGGTCAGCAGATGAATCAGCAGGTTGTGATATTTGAAACCCCAGGAGCCGGGGCCATGCAGCCAGCCGGTGAAGAGCAGGCTGGCGGTGGAGAGCATCCGCCCGAACAGGCCGCTCTCGTTGTGGGTCAGCGCATACCAGATCGCCGACGGGCTGTAGCTGCCCAGCAGCAGCGGGGCAATGTTGTACTCATCATCGAGCAGAAAGGGGCCGGTCAGACCCGGCCAGTAGAGCCACAACGTCAACGCCAGCGCAGCGCCCAGCATCAGCAGCAGCCACCATTGCCAGCCTGAACTCGAAAGTGTGTTGCGCTGCTTCATTGGAGTGGACGGCAACAAAAAGAGGCTGGCCACCGGGATGGCCAGCCTCTGTCACCCGCCGAGGGTCAAGCGGTTATCGGCAAGAGGCTGGCAGGTACTTGGTACCGGCGGTGGCACCGCAGGTCCAGTTGACCGTGCCGGAGGTGGTGGCGATACGCGGCGTCAGCGTGAGGGCAATGTTCTTGTTGTTCAGTGCCGACGCCTTGCCATTGACGGTGATGACGCCACCGGCACCGTAGCCGATGCTGCTGACATACTTCGAGGTGACGTTGGTGCTGACACCCACGGTCGCCGCAGTGGCCGGGAAGGTCGTTGCGTTGCGCGACACCATGTATTCGCTCACTGCCATCTTGGCTGGCGAGGCAAAGCCGACCAGTTCCGATGCCTTGGCGCGGATGGTGTAGTCCTGATAGGCCGGAATCGCCACTGCCGCCAGAATGCCGATGATCGCCACGACGATCATCAGTTCGATCAGGGTGAAACCCTTCTGTACCGTTTTCATGCTCAAAATCTCCTGAGGTTGATTGCAATGCCGGAGTGCCCGACAGCTTCGCATTCCAAGTATAGTCAAACCTGCCGGGACGCAAGGATGACGACGCTGCCATGGTCGCGGCTGAAGCCCGACGACCATGCCGAACCGACCAAAGCAGTTGCCATGCCATGTTTTAGATCGACCTGGCGCTCATCTTTATTTGTGCCAGGTCACACTTTATCGGTCAGACTGCCCGACATGGCGCCCTCGACCGCCGCCAGCATGGCCCGCTGCGGCAACAGGTGACAATTCTGGTCACCCTTGCAGCCGAGGTCATTGGGTTGCCATCATGGCAGCGTCTACTAGAATTACCGGGAAACTCTTCGTTCCCCTCTACCTACGGCCGACAGGAAGTTCCAGCGTGGCATCACTCTCCCCGATCAAACTGACCGGCTTCTCGCGCCGTCTGGTCGAGAATGGGCTGTTGAGCGAAGAGGTGGCCGTCGAGGCGCTCAGCAAGTCGCGTCAGGAGAATGTGTCGCTGGTGTCGCACCTGGTGAAGCGCAAGCTGGCCAGCAGCCTCGACATCGCGATGGCGGCCGCCGAGGAGTTCGGCACGCCGCTGCTCGATCTCGACGCCTTCGACGCCACCATGCATCCGAAGCGGCTGATCGATGTCAAGCTGGTCCGCCGCCACCATGTGCTGCCACTCTACCGCCGCGGCAACCGGCTCTACATCGCGCTGTCGGACCCGACCAACCTGCGTGCGCTCGACGAGATCACCTTTCACACCGGCATCACCACCCAGCCGGTGCTGGTCGAGGAGGAGAAACTCGGCAAGAGCATCGATGCCTACATCGACGCCCAGGATGACCAGCTCTCCTCGCTCGGCAACCTCGACGACGCCTCGCTCGAGGATCTCGAAATCAGCGCCGGTGACGAGCGCGGCGAAGAGAACGACAATTCCGAGGTCGACGAAGCGCCGATCGTGCGCTTCATCAACAAGCTGCTGCTCGACGCCATCAAGCTCGGCTCTTCGGACATCCACTTCGAACCCTACGAAAAGAACTACCGGGTGCGGTTTCGCACCGATGGCATTCTGCAGGAGATGGCACGTCCACCGCAGAACCTGGCGCCACGCATCGCCGCGCGACTGAAGGTGATGTCGCAGATGGACATCTCCGAACGCCGCATCCCGCAGGATGGCCGCATCAAGATGAAGCTGTCGAAAACCCGCGCGATCGACTTTCGGGTCAACACCCTGCCGACGCTGTGGGGCGAGAAGATCGTGCTGCGGATTCTCGACCCCAGCAGCGCGCAGATGGGCATCGACGCGCTCGGCTATGAGGAGGAGCAGAAGCAACTCTATATGCGGGCGCTCGAACAGCCACAGGGGATGATTCTGGTCACCGGCCCGACCGGCAGCGGCAAGACGGTGTCGCTCTATACCGGCCTCAACATCCTCAACACCGAAGAGCGCAACATCTCCACCGCCGAGGATCCGGTCGAGATCAACCTCGAAGGGATCAACCAGGTCCATGTCAACCCGAAGGTGGGGCTCGACTTCGCCACCGCGCTGCGCTCGTTCCTGCGCCAGGACCCGGACGTGGTGATGGTGGGCGAGATCCGCGACCTCGAGACCGCCGAAATCGCCATCAAGGCGGCGCAGACCGGTCACCTGGTGCTGTCAACGCTGCACACCAACAGCGCGCCCGAGACGCTGACCCGACTGCGCAACATGGGGGTGCCGGCCTTCAACATCGCCACCTCGGTTTCGCTGATCATCGCCCAGCGGCTGGCCCGACGCCTCTGCGAGCACTGCAAGGCACCCAGCAGCGCACCGGTCGAGACGCTGCTGGCCGAAGGTTTCACGCCCGAGCAGCTCGAAACCGCCCGCATCTACACCCCGGTCGGCTGCGAGCGCTGCGTGCGCGGCTACAAGGGCCGAACCGGAATCTATGAAGTGGTTCCCATCACGCCAGCGATCAGCCAACTTATCATGGAAGAGGGCAACTCCCTGCAGATCGGCGCCCAGGCGCAGAAGGAGGGGTTCCGCAACCTGCGGCAGTCCGGACTGCGCAAGGTTGCCCAGGGCATCACCTCGCTGGAAGAGATCAACCGCGTCACCAAAGAGTAACCCATGGCCACCGACATCAAATCGAAGCAGACCTTTCTCTGGCAGGGAACCGACCGCCGCGGCAACAAGTCCAGGGGCGAGATCGACGGCGTCAGCCAGGCACTGGTCAAGGCGCAGTTGCGCAAGCAGGGCATCAACCCGACCAAGGTGAAAAAGAAGCCCAAACCGCTGTTCGGTGGCGGCAAGAAGAAGATCACGCCGCTCGACATCGCCTTCTTCACCCGCCAACTGGCGACGATGATCAAATCGGGGGTGCCGCTGGTGCAGGCCTTCGAGATCGTCGCCGATGGCCTCGACCACATCGCCTTCAAGGAGCTGGTGCTGACGATCCGCAACGACATCGCCGGCGGCGACAGCTTCGCCGGCGCCATCCGCAAGCATCCGCTCTACTTTGACGACCTCTACTGCAGCCTGATCGCCTCGGGCGAGGATTCCGGCTCGCTCGAAACCATGCTCGACCGGGTGGCCACCTACAAGGAGAAGACCGAGGCGCTCAAGTCGAAGCTGAAAAAGGCGATGAAATATCCGATCGCGGTGGTGACGGTCGCGGTCATCGTCACCGGCATCCTGCTGGTCAAGGTGGTGCCGCAGTTCCAGGAGATCTTCACCAGCTTCGGCGCCCAGTTGCCGGCCTTCACGCTGTTCGTGATCGGCCTGTCGGAGATCGTGCAGGCCTACTGGTTCATCGTGCTGGCCGTGATCTTCGCCCTCGTCGCCGGTTTCAACCGGTTGATGAAGACCTCGGAATCGTTTCGCCACAACTTCGAACGCCTGACGCTGAAGCTGCCGGTGGCCGGACCGATCATTCAGCAGTCGGCGCTGGCCCGCTACGCCCGCACGCTCTCCACCACCTTCGCGGCCGGCGTGCCGCTGATCAGCGCGCTGGAGTCGGTGGCCGACGCCACCGGCAACATCGTCTACAAGGAGGCGGTGCTCAAGGTGCGTGACGATGTCTCCACCGGCCAGCAGTTGCAGTTCTCGATGCGCGCCACCGGCGTCTTTCCGGCGATGGCGGTGCAGATGGTGGCGATTGGCGAAGAGGCCGGTTCGCTCGACGAGATGCTCGACAAGGTGGCCACCTACTACGAGGATGAAGTCGACACCCAGGTCGACAGCCTGACCAGCCTGATGGAGCCGATCATCATGTCGGTGCTGGGGGTGCTGGTCGGCGGTCTGGTGATGGCGATGTACCTGCCCATCTTCCAGCTCGGCAACGTGGTCTGATCCCGTTGCCCACAGCGCTGATCGAACTGCTGGCCCAGCATCCGGGCGGGCTGGCCGCGCTGCTGTTCGGCCTTGGCGCGCTGATCGGCAGCTTTCTGAATGTGGTGATCCACCGCCTGCCGAAGATGATGGAGCAAAACTGGCGGCACGAGTGCCAGACCCTGCTGGAACTGCCCGTCAGCGCGCCGCCAGCGCGCTTCGACCTGCTCTGGCCCAACTCGCACTGCCCCCACTGCCAGACCGAAATCCGGCCCTGGCACAACATCCCGCTGCTGAGCTACCTCTGGCTGCGCGGCCGCTGCGCCCACTGCCAGGGCCGCATCTCGCTGCGTTATCCGCTGATCGAGCTGATCACCGCGCTGCTGAGCGTCACCACCTTCATGCTGCTGTGGGATGGCAGCCAGCTCTGGCCGCCCGTCGCGGCACTGCTGCTGACCTGGACCCTGATTGCCCTGACCGTGATCGACCTCGACCACCAACTGCTGCCCGACAGCCTGACCCTGCCGCTGCTCTGGCTCGGCCTGCTGCTCAATCAGGCCTCACTGTTTGCCGCACCGGCGGATGCACTGTATGGCGCCGTCGCCGGCTACCTGTCACTGTGGAGTTTCTACTGGCTGTTCAAGCTGACGACCGGCAAGGAGGGGATGGGCCATGGCGACTTCAAGCTGCTGGCGCTGCTGGGCGCCTGGCTCGGCTGGCGGCTGCTGCCGCTGATCCTTATACTTTCGTCGCTGATCGGCGCCCTGGTCGGCATCGCACTGATCGCACTGCGCGGCCATGACCGGCAGATACCGATTCCGTTCGGACCCTTTCTGGCCGGCGCCGGCTGGATCGCGCTGATCTGGGGCGAGACGCTGACCCGCGGCTATCTGGCCTACCTCGGCATCGGCTGACAAAACTGCGCAGCCCGTGCACCTCCTGCACTCCAACACGGTAACCTCAGGATGTTTGTGATCGGACTCACCGGCGGCATCGGCAGCGGCAAGAGCGCCGTGTCGGACCGCTTTGCCCAGCATGGCATCACCATCGTCGATGCCGACGTCGCCTCCCGCGTGGTGGTGGAACCGGGTCGCCCGGCACTGACGCGCATTGCCGAGCATTTCGGCGCCGAACTGATCACATCCTCTGGCACGCTCGACCGCGCCCTGCTGCGCAGCAAGGTGTTCAGCAGCGAGCAGGAGCGCAAATGGCTCGAAGCCCTGCTCCATCCACTGATTGCCGAAGAGATTCAGTCAGGTCTCGCCAACAGCCGCTCGCCCTACACGGTGCTGGTTTCGCCGCTGCTGCTCGAAACCACCCAGCACAGCTACGTCGACCGCATCCTGGTGGTCGACGTGCCGGTCGAGCTGCAACTGCGCCGCACCATGGCGCGCGACAACAACAGCGAGAGTCAGGTGCGCGCCATCATCGCGGCGCAGATGGCACGCGACACCCGCCGCAGCCGGGCCGATGACCTGATCAGCAACGATGGCAGCCTCGAACAGCTCCAGCAGCAGGTCGATGCGCTGCACCAGCGCTATCTGGCACTGGCGGCAGCCAAGGCCGCAGGAGCACCCGCTTGAACCGATCGAGCGCCGACGCGCCGACCCGCATCCACCCCTGCCCGGTCTGCCGCAAGCCGGTCGCCTGGAATGCCAGCTCGCCGCAACGCCCCTTCTGCTCACGCCGCTGCCAGCTGGTCGACCTCGGCACTTGGGCCAGCGAGGGCTACCAGATTCCAGCCGAACCTTCGAGTGCATTGGAGCAGGCACCGCTCGAAGACGAAGAGCAGCCGTAGCCGAACCGCCACTCAGCCACGCCACAACGCCCGGATCGCCGCCACCCCCTGCCCGCCGCGCTGCAGGACGTTTGGCAGATCAGCCTCGCCAACCCCGCCCAACGCGTAGACCGGCAATGCCGCCGCGCTGACCCACTGCTCGAACCGCGCCCAGCCGATCGGCTGCGCCGCGGGGTGTGAGGCGGTCGGCTGCACCGGCGCCAGCGTGGCATAGTCGGCGCCGATGGCCACCGCCTGGGCCAGTTCAGCGGGTGAGTGGCAGGAGGCCCCAAGCAGCAGCGTGGCCGGCAGCGGCCGCTCGCGCAGTGCCAGCAGTTTCCGGCTCGGCAGGTGCAGCCCATCCGCACTCACCTGCTGGAGCAGTTCAGGTTCACCATGCAGCAGCAGTTTGGCACCCACCGCGCGACAGCGCGCCAGACTCAGCTTCGCCAGTCGCAGGTAATCGGACTGCTTGACCTCCGGCAGCCGCAGTTGCAGCAGGCGAATGCCGCGCGTCAGGGCGGCCTCGATGCCGGCGAGCAGTTCGGTCTCGGTCAGCCCTGAAGGTGTGATCAGCAACCGTTGCGGCAGCAGCAGGCTCTGCACCAGCGGCCGGTTGGCGGACAGCAGCGGCAGGCCGAGCAGCTCTTCAGGGCGACACCAGCGCAGCCCCTGCCCTTCGCGCGGCGCGGGTTCGCCGCTGAAGGAGTCGATGGCGAACAGCTGGATGCGCACCCGCTTGGTGGGGTAACGGTAGGGAAGTTCGATCAGCCGCCGCCCCGGAGTGGCGTCGATGCCGAGCTCTTCGTGCAGTTCACGCCTGAGCGCCGCCTCGGCACTCTCGCCGGCTTCGATCTTGCCTCCGGGGAACTCCCAGAGCCCGGCGAACTCCTTGCCGGCCGGACGGCAGCAGGCCAGTACCCGGCCACTGCGGTCAAAGAGGGCGGCGGCGACGACCTCGACCGTCATCGCTGGCCTGCCTCAGGTGCGGTACTCGGCATTGATGCGCACATAGTCGTGCGACAGGTCGGTGGTCCAGATCTGCTGCGCCACGCGTCCACGACCCAGTTCGATGCGCACCCGGATCTCGGCCCGATCCATCACCGCCTGGCCGCGCTCTTCACGGTAGTCGGGATCGCGTCCACCGGCGCTGACGATGCGCACTTCATCCAGATCGATGTTGATCAGCCCGACATCGAGCCCCTCGACACCGGCACGGCCGACGGCGGCCAGAATGCGGCCCCAGTTGGGATCACTGGCAAAGAAGGCGGTCTTCACCAGCGGCGAGTGGGCCACCGTGTAGGCGACCTGCAACGCCTCGGCCTCACTGCGCGCCTGCTCGACCTCGATGGTGATGAACTTGGTCGCCCCTTCGCCATCGCGGACGATCGCCTGCGCCAGTTCGCGGCAGACCTCGGTGACCACGTCGATGAACTGCCGCCCCAGCGGGCTGTCGAGGTCGGTCAGGGCAGTCGCGCCACTGCGGCCGGTGGCGGCCAGCACACAGGCGTCGTTGGTCGAGGTGTCGCCATCGATGGTGATGCGGTTGAAGGAGGCATCGACCGCCTGGCGCAGCACGGTGTCGAGCAGTGGCCTCGACACTTCGAGGTCGGTGGCGAGAAAGGCCAGCATCGTCGCCATGTCGGGGCGGATCATGCCGGCCCCTTTGGCGATGCCGGCCACCCGGACCACTTTGTCACCCTGCATGAATTCGCGCTGGCTGCCCTTGGGCAAGGTGTCGGTGGTCATGATTGCCCGCGCTGCCGCTTCCCAGCCATCGGCAGCGAGTGCCGTTACCAGCCTCGGCAGCGCCGTCTCGAAGCGCGCCACCGGCAGCGGCTCGCCGATCACCCCGGTCGAAAACGGCAACACCTCTTCAGGCCGGCAACCGGTCTCGGCGGCCAGCAGTTCGCAGCAGCGCCGTGCGGCCGCCATGCCGCCCGGTCCGGTGCCGGCATTGGCGTTGCCGCTGTTGATCAGCAAATAGCGCGGCGGTGCCAGCGCCAGATGCGTCTCGGCCAGCAGCACCGGCGCCGCACGAAAGGCATTGCGGGTGAAGAGCGCGCTGACCACACTGCCGGCATCGAAGGCAAAGAGGGTGAGGTCGGCGCCGCCACGGCGCTTGATGCCGGCCTCGGCAGTCGCCAGACGCACTCCGGCAACCGGCTGAATCGACGGCCAAGGCAGCGGAAGCACGGCCATGCTGTTCTATCTCCTGATGGATGAGCGGACGACTAATCGAGCTTGCCGTGGCACTGCTTGTATTTCTTGCCGGAGCCACAGGGGCAGGGGGCGTTGCGGCCGACCTTTTCACCGACACGCACATAGGGTTGCGCGCCGGCTGCTTCGGCCGCTTCCTCTTCGGGGGGCTGCAGCGCCGACGCCTGATCGTGCTGATAGCGCAGCGCCTGCCGCGCCTGCTCCTCGCGGCGACGCCGCTCGATCTCCTCGATGTCTTCCTGCACGATTTCGATGCGCGACAGCGTCTTCACCACCTCGTGCCTGAGGTTGCTCAACAGCTGCTGGAACAGCTCGAACGCCTCGCGTTTGTACTCCTGCTTCGGGTTGCGCTGTGCATAGGCGCGCAGGTGAATGCCCTGCCGCAGGTGGTCCATGGTGGCCAGATGCTCTTTCCACAGGTTGTCGAGAATCTGCAACATCACCTGTTTTTCGAGCAGCCGCATCTGCGTGCCGAGAAGCTGCCCCTTGCGCTCGTAGGCCTCGATCAGTGCCTGCAGGATGCGCTCGCGCAGCGTCGCCTCGTGCAGGTCGCTCTCCTGGTCCAGCCACTGCGCCAGCGGCAGCGAAAGCGCCAGATCGGCACTGAGGTGCTGCTCCAGACCGGCAATGTTCCACTGCTCTTCGAGGCTCTGCGGTGGAATGAATTCGTCGATCACCTCATTGACCACCACCTTGCGGAAATCGACGATGGTGTCGCTGATGTCGTCCGACTCAAGCAGCGCACGGCGCTGCCGATAGACGATCTGCCGCTGCTCGTTGGCCACGTCGTCATATTCGAGCAGCTGCTTGCGGATGTCGAAGTTGCGCCCCTCGACCTTGCGCTGCGCCTTCTCGATCGCGTTGCTGACCATGCGATGCTCGATCGCCTCGCCCTGCTCCATGCCGAGCCGCTGCATGAACTGGCGCATCCGCTCCGAGGCGAAGATGCGCATCAGGTTGTCTTCGAGCGAGAGATAGAAGCGGGAAGAGCCGGGGTCGCCCTGCCGGCCGGACCGGCCGCGCAACTGGTTGTCGATGCGTCGCGACTCATGCCGCTCGGTGCCGATGATGTGCAGTCCACCACTGGCCAGCACCTGCTCATGGCGCAGCTGCCAGGCCTGGCGGGCCGCCTCGCGCTGCTCGGGGGTCACGCTGCCCAGTTGCGTCAGCTCGACCTCGAAATTGCCACCCAGCACGATGTCGGTGCCGCGGCCGGCCATGTTGGTGGCAATGGTGACCGCCCCGGGTTGCCCGGCCTGGGCGACGATCTGCGCCTCCTGCTCGTGGTACTTGGCATTGAGCACCTTGTGCTCGATCTTGCGCTTCTTCAATGCGCTGGAGAGCAGCTCGGAACTCTCGATCGAGGCGGTACCGACCAGCACCGGCCTGCCCTCGGCACGACAGGATTCGATGTCTGCGATGATGGCGTCGTACTTCTCTTCCAGCGTCAGGTAGACCAGGTCGTTGTGGTCGATGCGCAGCATCGGCTTGTTGGTCGGGATCACCACCACATCGAGGTTGTAGATCTCCTTCAGCTCAAAGGCTTCGGTGTCGGCCGTGCCGGTCATGCCAGAGAGCTTGTGGTAGAGCCGGAAGTAGTTCTGGAAGGTGGTCGAGGCCAGCGTCTGGCTCTCGGCCTGCACCGCCACCCCTTCACGCGCCTCGATCGCCTGATGCAGCCCTTCGGAGAGGCGCCGGCCCGGCATCGTGCGGCCGGTGTGCTCATCGATCAGAATGACCTGACCATTCTGCACGATGTATTCGACATCACGATGGAACAGCACATGGGCGCGCAGTGCCGTGTGCACATGGTGCAGCAGCCCGAGATTGGCCGCCGAATAGAGGCTCTCGCCCTCACCCAGCAGACCGGCTTCGGTCAACAACTGCTCGACATGCTCATGTCCCTCTTCGGTCAGTTCGACCTGCCGCAGCTTCTCGTCGACCAGATAGTGACCCGCCACCGCCGGCTGAACCTCGCTCGCCTCGACCGCCCGGGTCAGCTTCGGAATCAGCCGGTTGATGCGCCGGTAGAGCTCGGAGCTGTCTTCGGCCTGGCCGGAGATGATCAGCGGTGTACGTGCCTCGTCGATCAGGATCGAGTCGACCTCGTCAACGATGGCGAAATTGAGCGCGCGCTGGACGCGCTCCTCGACCGTGAAGGCCATGTTGTCGCGCAGGTAGTCGAAGCCATACTCG
>ERZ795044.3393-NODE-3393-length-13351-cov-3.941937_pt1 | contig 13351 bp, 16 predicted proteins | sample MGYA00375128_ERZ795044 | MGnify/ENA primary metagenome ERZ795044 (study PRJEB30173, sample SAMN05720213) | anaerobic digester metagenome | isolation source: active sludge of municipal wastewater-treating anaerobic digesters | place: USA | collected 2014-12-22 ... | reverse complement strand
CACCGTAAGCTGAACCAGCACCAAGTCTTACATTGTTCCCCCAAGTAGCAGTACCAGTGTTTTTTACCTCAATCCATACATTTGTAGTAGCACCAGGAGCTAGTGTAGCAGGGTATGAAGACTGGGTAATTAATTGGTAGTCATAAGCAGGAGCAGCTAGAGCCTTTGGAGCCGAGAAAGCGAAAACGCTTCCAAGGATGATAGCAGCAGCTGCGATACTGTAAACTACCTTTCTTAGTTTGTTTGCCATTTTAAATGACCTCCTTTTTCACCCGACTAATATTATTTTGGGTGAATTTATTTATATTTTGTATTGATTTCCGTTACAGAGATATAATCTCCAAACTCATTTATTACATTTTGTTGCCACTCTTAAGGTTTCATGGGCTCAAGAGTTTCGACCTTTTGTTTTTATTTTTGTAATGAGTTTCTAAAGAAATAAATTATTTCTATAACTAATAAGTTCATGGAAACGCACAGTTTTCCACAACTTTATTGATTTTCTGAATCACATTTTTCCCCAATTTTTAATGTACTAAATATCTTTAAAAAACCGCTAACTAAAGAAAAATTTCAGACAACAAATAACAACCTTGCATCCGATAAAATGAAATTTTTTGATTAAATTTTTATCATTTCTTTAATAAATTATATACTTTCGTACAATCAAGTCAACATACTTTTTATACTTTTTTTAAACCGTTGGTTATTGAAAAAAATATAAAAATCTTTTTCAATTTTAACCTAGTAAAATATATTGTCAAATAATATAGTTAAATTGACTTTGATAAGCCATTTTTTCTTTTTTCTATTTTATTGTCGCACCACCAAGGAGAACATTTTTATCATAAAAAGCAACGATTTGGCCAGGGGTTATTGCCCGAACTGGAGTAGAGAATTTTAAAGAAATCTCATCTTTTTTGATATTTATTTTGCACTTTTCCGCTTTATGCCCTCCTCTTATCTGTGCATAAATATATTTGCCTTCTTTGGATATTTTATAGATTTTATCATTCAAAACATTAAGATCTTTCGCAAAAAGCAGATTAGAAAAACAATCTTTGTTTTCACCTACAACTAATTGGTTTTTGCCCACATTTATTTTTGTAACGTAAATACGTGGAACATCTACGCTATTAGAGTACCTAGCCTTTACATACTCAGCTGAAGCCAGATCACTACCAATCTTTTGCCCAACAGTATAAAAAACTAGACCCTTGTGTTTGCCCAGCTTGTTCCCCTCCTCATCAACCATGTCTCCCGGATTATTTAATTTCTTACTATAACGAAGAAGGAAGCCGGTGTTATCTCCATCTGGAATAAAGCAGATCCCCATACTATCCCTTTTATTAAAAACAGGTAGCTTTGCCTTTTTTGCTATTATACGTACCTCTTTTTTTTCTAGATTTCCCAGAGGGAAAAGAAGGTGCGAAATGACTTTTTTGTCGATATGGGAAAGAAAATAAGTTTGATCCTTATTGGTATCATGAGGACGGATTAACGAAGTATAAATTTTAGAATTCTTATTCTTTATTCTTGATTCTTTATTCTTGATTCTAACGTAGTGTCCAGAAGCTAGGTAGTCAGCGCCTAGTTCTCTGGATTTTTTCCATAAAAAGCCAAACTTTATGTATCTATTGCAATAAACACACGGATTTGGAGTATTCCCAGATTCGTATTCTTTTACAAAATAATCAACTATCTTTTCCTTGAATTCATTTTCTACACGAATTACATAAAAAGGAATGTCCAGTCTTTCTGCAACTTGTCTAGCCATATTCAAAGAGTCCATGTTACAGCAACTGTTCTCCCTTTTGTTGCCACAAGCATCCTCCGCTGGTTGCCAGAATTTTAGGAAAATTCCAATCACATCAAATCCCTGCTTTTTCAATAAATAAGCAGCAACAGAACTATCAACGCCACCAGACATAGCGACGACAACGCGGGGCTTTTTTTTAGAAATATTTTTTGACATAAAAATTAAAATACTCAATACCTAATATTCAATTTCCAATTAATAACCAATGCTCAAATATCCAATTGGGCATTAATTTATTGAATATTGATTGGACATTGTGCATTGAGCATTGGATATTTTACTGTGTTTTGCTTCTATAGTTCTCTATAGCTTTTTTCAATGCATCTGCGGCCAAATTTGAGCAGTGCATTTTTATTGCTGGAATTCCACCCAACTCTTCAGCTACATCATCTTTGGTTATCTTTTCTGCCTCATCCAAGGTTTTACCTTTTGCAAGATCAGTAATCATCGAAGAAGTAGCAATGGCTGCAGCACAACCATAAGTCTGAAACTTTATATCAGAAATGATCTCTTTATTTCCTTGAGTTTCTACTTTTATAGTTAATTTCATCATATCACCACAGGTGGGATTTCCTACCTCTCCTACTCCGTCGGCATTTTTTATAACCCCAACATTATGCGGGTGAGTAAAATGATCAATAACTTTTTGACTGTAATCATTCATAGTAAAATTTTTAATTTTATTATTAGTTTTTATATGAGACCAAAATATTAATACAGCGGGCTCATTTCTCTTAATCTTTCTACGATTCCAGGTAAAACCTCCAAAACTCTCTTTATGTCCGCATCTTTAGTAAACCTACCGAGAGAGAAACGAATATTCCCCTGTGCTTCAACATGGGTGTACCCACACGCCATCAGAACATGACTAGGGGAAAGCGTACCGGAAGTACATGCGCTTCCTGTAGAAACTGCAATGCCTTCCAGATCAAGACTAATCAGTACAGACTCACCTTCAATACCGTCAAAAAGAAAGCTAGCCAAACTAGGAATTCTTTCTTTTGTATGGCCAGACAGATGCGTTCCTGCAATCTCTAGGATCCCCTCTGTCAATTTATCCTTCAATTTTTGGATTTTTTCAACATCTTTGTTCTGTTCTTTTTCTAAAATTTTTATCGCTTTTGCCATCCCCACTATACTAATCATATTTTCTGTTCCAGCCCTTTTGCCAAACTCCTGAGACCCTCCGGTTATCATAGTAGCTAGCGGAGTTCCTTTTTTTACATAAAGAAATCCAACGCCCTTTGGACCATAAAATTTATGAGCCGAAACTGACATCATATCTACATGGAGATGTCGCACATCACAGTTGAGATGCGGGAACGCCTGCACAGCGTCTGTGTGCAGATATATTTTTGGGAAAGCTGCTCGCTCTCTTTCTTTATTTAATTTTTCTAGATATTTCCCTATCTCGCGAATTGGTTGGAGGGAACCAATTTCATTATTGGCATACATAATAGAAATAAGCACTGTATTATGTCTAATTTCTCTTTTTAAAATGTCCATGCTTATTTGTCCATGCTTGTCCACCTTTAAATACGAAGCCTCTATTAAACCTTTTTCTTCAAGCTCTTTTACTGTACTCAAAACTGCCTTATGCTCAATAGCGCTAGTAATCATATGTGGCTTTGATCGCATCTTTGCTATCAACCCTCGAATAGCGAGATTATCTGACTCACTACCTCCCGAAGTAAATATGATCTCGGACGAATTTTCTGCTTTTATAAAATCTTTACATACCTCACGTGATTCTTCTAAAACTTTTTTTGCATCTCTCCCAAAGCTGTGAATCGAAGAAGGGTTACCGAAATTGGTAGCCATAAATCTGCTCATTTCATCCGCTACTCTTGGATCTATAGGTGTAGTAGCGGAATAATCGAGATAGATTTTTTCTGATTTAGCCATTTCTTTCTTCATATTATTATTTAATTATTTATTTATTTTTTAATTTTCTAAATTCCTCCACACAATGTCGACAGCTGCCCTTCAGCTCAACAAGTTCTTCTAACAGTTTTTCATATTTCTCACTCGACAAAACTACCGCTACCGGTTTACTGTAGCGGACAACTTCATGGTCCTCTCCTTTTTCTACAGATTTTATAACCTGAGATATTTTTGATTGCAACTCATTGATATTTATTGTTTTCATACGTCCAAACTTTCTCGGTGCTCTTCGCAAAATCCAAGATTTTTCTACGAGCACTTCACAAGTTTCTCCTTTAAGAAAAAATCCAATTGAATATTGTTGGTATAGATTTTTTCTTTATTAATACTTACTACTTTATTTAATATAACATTATATATAACATCAATCAAGCACTATTTTTAAGATTGTTTTTACTATAGACAAAATAAATTGAGAATGTAAAATATTAGTAATAGTCAAGACAATAAGATTGCCAAATATGTCTACCCAGTTATCACTGAGCGAAACAGCAAATATTCTTCATGTTTCCGAAAAAAGTATTCGGCGCTATATTAAGTCTGGCCGCATAAAGGCTACTCTTATAAAAGGTCAGAAAGGATATGAGTATAGAATAGATCGAGATCAATTAAAGATTTTTGATAAACCACCTCGAGGCAAAAACTCTCATAAAGTTATCAGCAAAAGAAAACCTCAGAAGACACCTGATTATAAAAAAGTTTTCACTACTAAACAACAGTCCGACATTTACAACAGCGTCGAAGAAAATATATCTAGAGACGAAATGTCAAAAGTCAGTGATATAACTCCAAAAAATAAAGAGAGGATCCTCTACATGGCAGATCGAGAAGGAGAAGTGGTTGATTATAGATTACTTTACGAAAAGCTTCTCGCAAAATATGAACAAGCTTTGGTAATGATCGGCAGCTTAGAAGCACAACTCAAAAACGGTAATCAGGCGCAAAGCATTAAGGGATATTATAATCCAGCAAATGTACAAATTCAGGAATCTATATCAAGACAAGAGGATTTGATCTTAGAACTCTATCAGATGCTACGTATGTATCAAGATAATAGATATTAAAAACTGCTCTAAAGAGCAGTTTTTAATATCTATTTTTTAAAAGATTGATTATTATTTCTTTGGTATTTTCAATACCTGTCCAATTTCTATCTGATAAGGAGCGGCCAGACTATTAAGCTCTCCGATCGCCTGATAACTTACTCCGAATTGCGCAGCTATTGCTGCCAAAGTATCACCTGATTTTACGGTATAAGTCTGCCCACTATCTGTAGCCGTAGAGGTAGTATTTGTAGTTGTACTGGTTCCTGTCGTGCTAGTAGTAGTATCGGTAGTAGTACCAGTCTTTTTTACACCTGGAATTTTTAATTGTTGACCAACCTCAAGATTGTATGGCTCCTTCAAATCGTTGGCCTCCGCAATAGTTTTAAAGTCAACATTAAATTGTGCCCCAATCGCAGCCAAAGCATCACCCGCTTTTACTGTATAAACCATTACTTCAGCTTCTTCTTTTTTCTTTGCTTCTTCTGCTGCCGCAGCATCTTTTGCCGCCTGATCTTCTTGAGCTTTCTTCAGATCATCGGCTGCTTGCTGTTCTTTGTTTATACTATCCATGTTCTCCAAACTAGAAAGATCATCTTTTTTGAACATATCCTTGAAAGCAATGAACAATAAAAGAACTGTACAAATCAATACTAGAATAACCGTAAGATTGGAAACGATGTTTGATTTTTTCTTTCCTTGACCCAAGACTTCGGTATGAATCCAATCACGATCAATATCCATTGAGTCAAAAAAATCATCTTTGTTTGGTTTCATTTTTATCTCCTCAAATTTTTTATTAAATATTTATAAATATATTTTAGGGCAAATATATTTTTTTTAAAATACTTATTTTATTCTATAGGAAGAACCGTAATATCTTTTTCAACTATTCTCCCGTTAAAGTCTACTCTTACTCTACAATCGCCAATACTGCCCGCGATGAATCTTCCAGGAATTTCTGTATGCATAGTGCCGCTACCAGTGCCACTGACTACTTCCCAAGCCACCATCTCGGTTGCATCCTGCTCTGATCCATTTGAATAATTTACTGTAACATCTAAATCAATAACATCCCCGCTCGTAATGCTAATATGGCCTGCAGGAGTCATTGTAAGACTAGTTATTGAAACATTGGATCCTACTGACTGATCGCATTTTGGTATGCAATCATTATCTGGATCACGAGGAGCAAAAGAACCATCTGCACATTCTACCATCTCTTGAGAACAGAAAATTCCATCTTCATTACTAACTTTTATTTCCCAATAGATTCCAATGTCCTTCATCCACTCAACACCTTCTACAACCGGTGTAAAATATGCTTTATAATCACCGGGGGTCGTAGGAGCTTTTAGTTTAAATTGAAATCTAGTATGCCAACCTGGGCGAACTTCTGGATGCATTACAGCCACCGGTCTATTTGAAGATAACCATGTACTATCATACTCTGTACAATCAGTATCAGACTCTTCGCAAACAACAGAGGAATCATAAAATTCAGAAGTATAGTCACGTTGTTGATCTTGATTACCGTATTGTGAACCTGATCCCAAACGAACAACATTTTCTATGCCATCACGATTCCAGGTAACTGTACCGGTATTTTTCACCTCAATCCACACGGTTGTAGTTTCTCCAGGAAACATTACTGAAGGATATGAGGATTGTTTGATTAGTTCATAATCAAAAGGTTGCGGATAGGCCGCCTGTACTTTTGATATTCCGAAAAAGCTAAACACAACCATAAAAGAAATTACGAGATTTATAATTTTTTTTGTTTTTGACATGCTTCCTCCTTCTTTAAAATTAAAAAATATCTTAATGCTATGGAATATTTCAGATACTCTCAATTATCATTATATAGCATCTTGCTACCATCGCAATGATGTTTTTGTAAAAAAATAACACCCCTGATGAGATGCTATTTCTTTGTCGCCTAGACAATCTATTTATAACATAGATTATGCTAAAAATCAATTTGATTCTTTTTCAATTTTTTCTAGAGAACTGACGTAATTCTCCCATTCAATCGGTAGGAGTTTTTTTGCTAATTCTTCTGGCGTCGTACCTTCGGGAATTTCCATTTTCATTTGGCTAATGATATCGCCTCGATCATAAACTTCATCAACCCAATGAATCGTACTCATTGTTTCTTTTTCTCCGGCAGCGATCACTGCTTCATGCACAAATTTACCATACATTCCCTGTCCACCAAAGCGTTTTGTATCGCCGGGATGAGAATTAATCATTCTCCCACCAAATTTTGCTACTACATTTGCAGGAATCATTTGTAGAAAACCAGCGAGGCAAATGAAATCTACCCCATGATTCTCAAGCGCTTCGAGCATTGCTTCCCCATATTTTTCCTCATTCTCAAAATCTTTCTTTTTAATAACAACATAAGGTATACCTCTTGGCTTTACATAACTTTCAATCGCACCCGCATCTTCTTTACTTGAAACAACTAGAGCAATACGACTTTTCAATCTCCCACTCTCGATCGCTTCTGCGATAGCATTAAGAGTTGTCCCACCACCAGAAACAAAAATAGCTAAGTTCATTGTTTTTTTGATTATTTTAATAATAGGTATATAATCATTTTAGACTCTTTAATGCCTTAGGAGGATACAAACATGGGAAAGGCGATTGAAATATTAGAAAAATTAAAGGGTTCCAGAAAGCCAGCCTCCAAAATAACACCCCAACTTTCCAACGATTCTCAATCACGCAACGAAGAATGCATTCCCTGTGATTGCGGAGGAGACTGTGGATGCGACTGTATAGGAAAAGGCTGGTAGCTCGACACAGATCTTTCCGAAAGGAAGATCCAACACACGCCCTCTAGTAGGGCTTTTTTATTTCATTTGAATGGCCAGGGCGGGGGTCGAACCCGCACTCCGTTTTACCGGAAAAGGATTTTAAGTCCTTCGCGTCTGCCAATTCCGCCACCTGGCCATAAAAAATGTAAAACGTAAAACCAATTTTCTAGATCTAAATTTATCGGAGTCTAACACTTTACACTTTTATATTTTCAAAACTATGTCAAAATTACCAATCTCATTCCCTCTACTGGCAAATCTTTCTTTTCTATTTTCAGAACATCGAGATTTTCAGCTTCAATCCCCATTTCTTTTACAAATTTATCAACTTCATCAAGATCCATTTTTAACCCACTGGTAGCATAATGCATTGGGATAATAATTCTTGGTTCAATCTTATTTATGATTTTTACCGCGCCTTCGGCATCTAGAGTATATTTTCCACCCACTGGTACCAGTAAGATGTCTACTCCATCTAGCTCTTCCATTTGATCTTCAGTCATATCACCTCCGAGATCTCCCAAATGACATATCGAAATACCGTCCATTTTTATGTCATAAACTGTATTTATACCACGCTCTGTTCCACTTTTATCATCGTGAAAAGTTCTTATGCCTTCGATCAAAACACCCTCAATCTCATAACCGCCAGCTCCATTTATCACAAAAGCTTTTTTATCAGTATAAGCACTATCTACTGCACTAACATTATTGTGATCAAAATGATCGTGGCTGGTAGTAATAATATTTGCCTTTAGCTTTGGCAGTTTCAGACCAACCTCTGAGCTAAATGGATCAGTGACGATAGAAATGTTCTTATTTTTGATTTCAAAACAAGAATGACCAATATGTCTTATTTCCATTTTAATTTTTCTCCCTTTATACTAATATATTTTTATTTTAACTTTTCGTTACCATTTGTTCAAAGCTTTTTTCTGGCAAACTGACGCTAGTCGCTTTTTTTGCATCTGAACCAATTCTGATTTTTCTTTTCTTTGCCACTGCGCCATCCCAACATTCAGCAGAACAAATATAGAATCCTCTGCCAAGTTTTTTTCCTTCTCGATCTAATTCAATTCCACCATTTTTACCAACCAAGAAGCGAAAAAGTTCATTCTTGGGCTTTTTTATCCTACAGACCACACAAGTTCTCTCTGGCAGATGTGCCATATTTTTAGACTAATCTTTTGCTAATTCCAATATTTTTTCTGCTGTCTTGTCGCCGATACCTTCAATATCCATTATCTCATCTTTGGTTTTACCTTTTAGATCTTCAGCAGATTTTATTCCAGCCTTCTCTAGTTTTTTCAAAATGGCTGCGCCCAAAGAGTCAAAGCTACCCTTTTCTGCTTTATCTTCCTTTGATTCTTTGTCTTTTGGATCTTCAAGGGCTTTCAAACTCAAAGATAATCTGTGCTGATCTGGTTCAATCGAAACAACCTTGTATTGCTTTTTCTCGCCCATCTTCAAAACTTCTTTAGGATCATTGATATGGCGGCTAGATATTTCTGAAATATGAACCAAAGCATCCAAATCTCCGTTAGAAGTCTTCACTTTAACAAAAGCACCGAACGGAGTAAATCTGCTAACCTCACCTTCTACAACATCGCCTTCTTTCAAGTCTTTTACCAATTTCTTCCATGGGTCTTCTTCCAACCTCTTCATTGATAGAGAAAGTCTGCTGTTCTCAATATCGATAATCTTCAATTTCAAAACATCGCCAACTTTCACAAAAGCAGATATATTATCTACCTTTGCCCAACTAATCTCAGAAATATGAACTAGGCCTTCGATACCATTTACGTCCACAAAGAATCCAAAATCTACGATTCCGGTTACTTTGCCTTCTACAATATCGCCAACCTTGATTTCTTTTGGAATATCACGATTTCCGATAGCCTCTCTCTCACTGAATATAAGTTTGTTGCTATTCTTCTCAATCGACAATATTTTTACATCAATACTCTTGCCGACTAACTGTTGCAACTTTGTCAAAATTTCATTCTTGTCTCCACCATCTACTCTAGGATAATGTTCTGTAGATAATTGAGAGACTGGCAAAAATCCTTTTAGACCTCCTACGTCAATCATCAAACCACCCTTGTTTGCTTCAGTTACCACCACTGAGATAGTCTCTTTGTCATTGAATTTCTGCATCAAGTTTGCCCACGCACTTTCTTTTCCGGCTTTTCTTAGAGACAATAACATTCTTCCTTCATCATCTTCTGGCAAAACCACGTATGCAGTTACATTATCACCAGCTTTCAATCCTTTAACAAATTGAGGATCAAAAAGTAACTCCTTACCACCAATAATACCGTTAAGACGTTCATCAATAGTAACAAGAACTTTGTTCTTCATTACTTTTTGTACTACTGCATTTACGGCGTCACCATCTTTGTAAATTTTAAGACCGGCTTTTGCTTCTTTCAAAAGCTTGTCCATAGAGACAAGTCCGCCTTTTATTATGTCCTTTTTCTCTTCTTTTTCTGCTGCTACATTACTCATATTATTTATTTCTCCTTCCTATGAAATATTTTTGCTTTGATTTTTCAGTATTAAATTCTTTTAATATTTTCTTATAACCTTTGAAGTAGAAGAATGCTATAAATATTCCCCAAACTACAAAAGTAATCAACCAAATCAAGAGGATAAACCTCATCGATAGAAAACCAATTTCTTCATATCGGAAAAACATCAAAGCCAAACCAATGATGCCAGTCCAAAAAAGCCAGTTATATATGTAAGCAAAAACCAGACTAGAAGGTTTCTTCTTCTTTTTGCGTTTTTTTGCTATAAAAAAACTGACTAAAGATAGTATTACGGAAACACCAAAAAATACCAAAAATGGTATCATATACTTTGTATCCGGACTTGGATACGGAGTAAAAAGATAAGCAGGGTTTATAAAAACCTTTATGTTTTCCAGAATCATTACTTATATTGTTATTAATATTATTTTTTGGAAAAGATAGCCACTTCATGCGCAAGACCTGCTTCAAAATTTCTCGAAAACTGAAATCCTATTTTTTGTGCTAGATCTTTTAATTCTTTTAAAGAAACATGCTCGTTTTTCTCAAGCATGGTTGTGCTTTTTTTATCAGACCACTCCATTATAACCATTTTCCCATTATTTTTCAAGATCCTATATGCTTCCTCCATTACCGCGGCCTTATTTTTAATCAAATACAGCAAATTTATCATCAAAACTATATCGCAAGATTCATTTTTTAAACCTGTAGCGCCTGGCTCTTCGAGATCTGCACGGACTCCATAAATATTTTTCATTCCGCTCTCAATAGCCTTCACTTTCAGACTATCAAGCATCTTTTGGTCGATATCTACGGCATAAATGCTACCTTTTTCACCAACAATGTCAGCTGCCTCCATTACAAAGAATCCTACACCACATCCAAAATCCGCGATCACTTCATCTTCGCTAACCCCAATCTCCAATAGTATCCCATGCGGATTTGAACCAATCCTTTTTGATGCTGAAAAAATATTAGGATTAAACTCAGGCAAAATTATTTCATAAGGATCGTTTTGATTTTTGTTTTGTGTTGGCATTTTTTTGATTTATTTTACAATTTGGAACGTAGAAATTATCTCATTAAACAAACCGTACCATTCCTGACTGATTGGATCCGTCTTACCGCTTATCAAATCTTTATAAAATGTTTCCGTATCTTTCCAACGTTTTTCCCCGCCGCAATTACTTGCATCTGCCACAAAATATTTGCTATTTGCTACTTTTAGTGAATCTACGTTATTTGCTATTACGGAAACAGCGATGCGAAAAGGATTTTGGCCGTTACTATAAATATACGCTGTCCTCTTAAATTGTACATTACAAACTTCCAATACTGCCAAGGTGGTAGTTTCTTTTGCTACTCCGCCATCTATATTTAGAATTTTCGAAGATCCCTTTACAGGCATACCAATACTTACACTGGCATCGCCCGTCGAAATCGCAGTTGCATCAGACAGAGCAGTTTCCTTGTCATTACCCATAGGAGCAGATTCCGGAAGATCTTTTATGTAACTTTTTTCAAGCGATACATAAATGTCCCCACTAGTTGATTTTGTATCGCCTACCACAACTTGTACGCTATCCGGATATTTGAAAGTGAAACCATATTTTTCATCGGTGTAGGTCATCCATCCTGAAGTTTTATCGCTCGTATTCCCTTTATTAATCGTACTTACATTTTCTCCTTTGCTTAACTCATTAGCCTGTCTTACTAGATCTTTTAGGCCATTCTCTGCTTTACGATTAACAAAAAAATAAGTTGCCCCAACAGCAACAATTCCCAATAAAACTACCACCATACAAGCAACAATCACCCATTTCCTCTTCATACTTTTTTAAAATTAATTATAATTTTGTTTTTGTCTGCTAAGCTAGTCTAAAATGCCGAGGAGCAGAATTGAACTGCTGACGCAAGGATTTTCAGTCCTTCGCTCTACCACTGAGCTACCTCGGCACGTCGTGATTGGCTAAATTAAGCTTCATAAAAATTTTATTATAAATTTTTCTTACACCCGCTTCACCATCACTCCTATCAGGAAAAAATCCTACTATATGTTTTTATGGTATAGATTTTTTCTTTTTTCAACATAAACTAATACCAACACAAAAAGTTTTGTTCAGAAATCATTCTACCATAAGGAATATTTTTTGCAAATAAAAAAACTCTAAGTAGTACTAATCTAATATTTTAGTCAACCCGCTGAATTATTGATTAATGACTGTAATCTATTCTTAATTTTTCTTTTTCGCTGCGGATTTTTTTACCGGAGTCTTTTTTGTAGTTGCTTTTTCTACCTTTGCAGATTTCTTTAATGTCTTTTTTGGTTCAGCCTTCTTTTTAGGCGTAAGATCTAGCACCACTTCAGGATCCTCGATCTTTGATTCTACTTTTTTATTAGAACCACCCTCTAGAATTTGTAATATTTTATCCATTTTAGCATTTAGTGCATCTAGCTGATCTTTCATTTTTCCATCGCCACTTGCACCTCTCATAGAACCGCTACCACCTTTATTTTTTTCGAAACAAGAATCGCAGTAGATTGGCTTGTCCCCCGTAGGTCTGAATGGCACTTCGCATTTTTGACCACATGCATCACATATGGCGCTATGCATTTGACGACTCGATCTATCATTACCAAACCCTGATCTTTCACGTCTAGGACTGTCACCTCTTTTTCCTTGGAAACAATCACTACAATATATTGGCTTATCGCCTGTTGGTTTGAAAGGAACTTCACAGCTCTGTCCGCATGCATCACAAACTGCCCTAAATGATTCTGATCTTCCTCCGCCTCTTTTACCAAAATCTCTTCCACCACCAAAATTTCCTCCTCTGCTAAATTTCCCTTCTTTTTTAAATTTTCCCAAAATAACTCCTTTTTCTAATTTTAATTTTTATTGTCTTACTTTTACTTACATTGTGTAGTATATCTGTTTAATCAATAAATAGCAAATAAATATTGCAAAATCATTATAATTAGTTTAGAATAATGAGGCACAGAAAAAATAATGAGAAAATTTTAAAACAAAAGATCTATACCATAAAAACATATAGTCGGATTTTTTGTTAGAAGGAGAAACTTTACGAAAGCTGGAGCAGACAAGGTAACAACCTTGGATGCGGAAGCTGAAATGAAGTTTGGACGTGGGCGATTAGCTCAGTTGGCTAGAGCGTCTCGTTTACACCGAG
>ERZ795044.3388-NODE-3388-length-13365-cov-6.868520_pt1 | contig 13365 bp, 8 predicted proteins | sample MGYA00375128_ERZ795044 | MGnify/ENA primary metagenome ERZ795044 (study PRJEB30173, sample SAMN05720213) | anaerobic digester metagenome | isolation source: active sludge of municipal wastewater-treating anaerobic digesters | place: USA | collected 2014-12-22 ... | reverse complement strand
AGCCTGTTTTCGAGATTGCTTTGAGACAATATTTCCGTAGTATGATTCAGCGATAATTAGAGCACCTCAAAAAGGCTAGGGGACGGGACATTGGCTGATTTAACCAAGCTGCGCGGCGTCAAGGTGATGGTCATTGACGACAGCAATACCATACGGCGAAGCGCCGAGATTTTTCTCGTCCAGGCTGGCTGCCAGGTTGTTCTTGCCGAAGACGGTTTTGACGCGCTGGCCAAAATCGCCGATCACCAGCCGCAGGTTATCTTCTGCGACATCATGATGCCCCGTCTGGATGGTTACCAGACCTGCTCCCTCATCAAGAAAAATGCCCGCTTCAAAGGTACGCCGGTGATCATGCTGTCCTCCAAGGATGGCCTGTTCGATCGGGCGCGCGGGCGCATGGTCGGGTCCGATCAATACCTGACAAAACCTTTTACCAAAGACAGTCTTTTGCAAACAGTTGCCAGCTTTGCGCTGCCGGCTGAAACAGCATCCAACCCGTAGTTCAGGAGCACAAATGCCGGTCAAGAATATCCTTGTGGTCGACGATTCCCCGACCGAACGGTTTTTTACGGTCGACATACTGACCAAGGCCGGTTATCAGGTGATCACCGCCGAAAACGGCGAAGAAGGTATAGCCAAGGCCAAGGCCAACAAACCCGACCTCATCCTGATGGATGTCGTCATGCCCGGACTCAACGGTTATCAGGCAACGCGGACGTTGACCCGCGACGAAGAAACCAAGGGTATTCCGGTCATTGTCTGCACCTCTAAAGGTCAGGAGACCGACAAAATTTGGGGCTTGCGTCAGGGGGCGGTGGATTATCTGGTCAAACCGCTTAACCCTGAAGAGTTGCTGCAACGGGTTGCTGCGCTGCCCTGACGCAATGGCCAAAAAAACCAGTCTGCGAGATTTTCAGGAATACTTGGCGGCTCGCCTGACGACGGCTGCTCAAGGTCGTGGTGCCTTGTCGTGGCTGGGTGTCGAGGCCGGGAGCGAGGCTTGGTTGCTCGATCTTTCTGATAGCGGCGAAATTATCCAGGCGCCGCAGTTGGCCCCGGTGCCGCTGACCCGTGCATGGTTTGCCGGGATCGCCAATATTCGCGGCAACCTGCACGCAGTGACCGATTTTTCGGTGTTTCGTGGCGGTGCACCGACGCCGCAGAATGCCAATGCCCGCTTGCTGCTGATCGGCGCCAAGCATGGCGCCAATGCAGCCCTGCTGGTTTCACGCATGCTCGGTTTGAAGAGCCCTGAAGACTTCACGCCGGAAGCACAGGATAGTAATGAGCCCAGTTGGGCGGCGCAGCGCTTTGCCGATCCGCAAGGCAAGGTCTGGCGCAAACTTTCGGTACGCGAACTGCTGGCCGATCACGATTTTATGAATATCGGGGTTTGATTCAGGGCCTCGCGGCCCTAACCCTTAGTGGAGGATTTCCATGGCTTTCAGTTTCAAACGCTCCAAGGCCGGCACTGCCGACCAGGGTGATGCATCAGCAGTCATGACCGGTTCGCCTGAGCTTGGTGCAGCCTCCGGCAAGCTGCCACTACCTGGATTCCTGGGCAATCAGCCGGTTATTCAGCAAATGAAAACCGTCGGTGCCGCCTTTGTGGTTTTGCTTTTATTGATTGCGGGGCTGGTCTATCACGATAACCGCGAATCAACGCACGGCACGACCTACATTGCGGCCGCTGGAGAAATGCGCATGTTGTCGCAGCGTCTGGCCAAGGCCTCTTCGCTGGCGCTACAGGGTAACCCGGTGGCTTTTGCCCAATTGAAGGAGTCACGCGATACCTTCTCACTGCTGCTGGAGCGCCTCGGCGCCGGCGGCGAAGTGGGCGGCATGAGCGTTCCCGCCTCGCCGGACGAAGTGCGGCCGCAACTGGATGCCTTGACCCAGCTTTGGGCTGCGGCTGACAAAGATGCAATGACCGTGATCGGTCAGGAGAAGAATCTGGTTGCACTCGGCAAAAGCGTTGCCACGATCGACAACAAAAACGGCGTGATGCTGGAGTTGACCGAGCAAATCGCCGCGCTCAAGTTGCAATCGGGGGCCAGCGTGCGCGAGATTGCCTCAGCCAGTCAGTTGGCCATGCTGACCCAGCGGATTGCCAAGAACGCTTCGGTTCTGCTGGTTGGTGACGAGATTAGTCCCGAGGTGGCTTTTCTTCTCGGCAAGGATACCAATACTTTCCGCGACACTCTTATCGCCCTGAACAAGGGCAGCAACGATGCCGATAGCCGCACCAAGTTGGCCGAGCTCGATGGGGCCTACAAGGAATATCAGGAGGCAATTGCCAGCATTCTCGGCAACATGCAGCCGCTGGTCCTTTCCAAGCAGGCCGGTTCGCGGATTTTCCGTGAAAGCGAGGAGTTGCTGAAGGCGACTGACAATCTGTTGCTCGGTTATCAGGAGGCGCTATCCGAGCGGGCAATCTATGTCGTGCTGCTGATTGTGATGTCTTTGGCTGCGCTCGCAACGCTGGCGCTGCTCGCCAAAATCTACCTTGAGGACAATACGCGCCGGGCACTGGATGCCGAGAAGCAGCGTCAGGCATCGGAGCAGGTTAATCGTGAAAATCAGGATGCCATTCTGCGTCTGATGAACGAGCTAGGCGATCTGGCTGACGGTGATCTGACGGTGACGGCGACGGTGAGCGAAAACATTACGGGCGCGATCGCCGATTCGATCAACTACACCATTGAAGAACTCCGTGTGCTGGTCGGCCGGATCAACGACGCGGCCAACCGGGTGACGGCGGCTACCGAAATTGCCCGCCAGACGTCGACTCAGTTGCTCGACGCTGCCGAGCGGCAGTCCAGCGAAATTCAGGAAGCTGGCCAGTCGGCCCTCAAGATGGCTCGTTCGATGAGCGAGGTTTCCGGCAATGCGATGCAGTCGGCGCAGGTTGCTCGTCAGTCACTGATGGCGGCGGAAAAAGGCACGGTGGCGGTGGAGGATTCGATCAAGGGTATGAACGAAATTCGCAATCAGATCCAGGAAACATCGAAGCGCATCAAGCGTCTGGGCGAGAGTTCGCAGGAGATCGGTGAAATCGTTGAACTGATTTCCGACATTACCGAGCAAACCAACGTGCTGGCGCTGAACGCTGCGATTCAGGCGGCCTCGGCCGGCGATGCTGGGCGCGGCTTTACCGTGGTTGCCGAAGAGGTGCAGCGCTTGGCTGAACGCTCCGGCGAAGCGACCAAGCAGATCGCGGCGATTGTGAAAACGATTCAGACCGACACTCAGGATGCGGTTTTCGCCATGGAGCAATCGACCCAGGGCGTCGTTGAGGGTGCCAAGTTGTCAGATGCCGCCGGTCAGGCGCTCTCCGAAATTGGTCTGGTGTCGCGCGATCTGGCTGACCTGATTCAAAGCATCTCCACCTCGACGCAGAATCAGGCGGATTCGGCCACCCAGGTGGCGGGCATGATGCAGGATATTTTGCGCGTAACTGAACAGACGACAGCGGGTACCCAGCGCACAGCACAGGCAGTCGATGAGCTGACGGCGCTGGCCTCTGAATTGAAGGGATCGGTCGCCGGCTTCAAGGTGAACTGACAAGCATCGCGAGAGACTATGAACGCGGCAACAGAATTCGATTTGGGCCCGCTCACCTGGGTCAAGGGTGAGATTGACCTGGCTCTGCAGCGCGCCGAGGAGGCGCTCGGGCAGTACGAGGCGGGGGCGGATGGTACGCCGCTCAAGTTTTGCCGCACCCATGTGCACCAGGTACATGGCGCGCTGTCGATTGTCGGGCTGGACGGGGTCACCCAGGTAACCGAGTCGATTGAGGCGCTGCTTGCGGCTATTGAAGACGGCAGTCTGGCCCCGGCAAAGCCCGGGATCGCCGTGTTGCATCAAGCTTTTTCCGGGGTGCGCCAATATCTCGACGATCTGATGGCCGGCGAGCCGAATCAACCCTTGCGTCTGTTGCCGACTTATCTGTCTCTGGCGGCCGCCCGTGGTTTGGCCACGGCCCATCCGAGCGACTTGTTCCACCCCGATCTTTCCCTGCGCCCACCTCGGCGGACGACGCAGCAGGTGATTCTCGACCCCGATCAGTTGAAGCATGCCCTCAAGGCAGAGCGCATGTCCTACCAGAAAGGCTTGCTGAACTGGTTGAAGAAGCCGTCGGAAGCCGAAGCCGGACGCCAGTTGATGCGCGATGCGCTGGCTGGTATCGAGCTGCATCAGCAAACGCAGGCGGCGCGTAGTTTTTGGTGGACCGCCAGGGCTTTCCTTGAAGCGCTGGCCGACCCGGCGATTGGGGCAGACGCTTCGGCCCGTCAGTTGTGCTCGCTGATCGATGCCCAGATTCGTCGTCTGCTTGACGGCTCCGGCAATGTCGCCGAGCGGGTGATGCGTGAGGTGCTTTACTACGTCGCCCAAGCCCCGGCTGAGCTTGATCCGTTGATTGCCCAGGTTCAGGCCACGTTTGACTTGCCGGCGCTATTGCCCGCCGCCGCTTCGCCAAACCGCGCGCAACCGCAGGACAACGCTCTGCGTAAATTGCGCGAGACACTGGCCGCGACCGAGGAGCTCTGGAACAAGTTTTGTACCGGCAGCACCACCAGCCTTTCGGGATTTGCCGATAGCGCACGGGCTTGTGCTCAGCTGACTGAAGAAGTCGGCCAGACCGACCTTAAACGCCTCGGTCAAGGCCTGGGTGCGGTCGCAAATTGGCTGGCTGAAGACTCAACGCGCTTTAGCGATACCGTGGCGATGGAAGTGGCCACCGCCATTCTGCTTTTACAGAACGCTCAGGAGAGTTTCAAGCGCCTGGGAACCGATTTTGCCCAGCAGGTTGACCTGATGGTTGCCCGCTTGTACGCCTGCATAGCGGGCAAACCTGCGGCCGATGATGCCGGGATTCCGCTGCTCGATGAAATGACGCGGCGCGCTCAGGAAAAACTCTTGGTTGGCCAGGTCGGGCGTGAGATTCAGAATAATCTGGCTCAGATCGAGCAGGCGCTGGATGGCTTCTTCCGCGATCCGGCTAAAGCCCATGATCTGGCGCAACTGGATGGCCCGATCCGGCAGGTTGGCGGCGCGCTGGCCATGCTTGGCCATTTTTCGGCGGCGAGCAGCCTCAAGGAGTGCGGCAGTCGTATTCAGCAATTCGCTCGGCCGGGCAGTTTGCCCGCCAGTGAAGAGTTCGAGTGGGTGGCAAATCAGTTGTCCTTGCTCGGCTTTTTTGTCGATGCCTTGCAGAACGGGGAAACTGATTTCGAGATCTTTGTTCGCCGGATGAAAGGCGAAAAACCAGCGGCGGTGGAAGCTGGAACTGACGCTGCAATAGAAGCGGCGGCCGAAGCCGAAGGTGTTGCCGCGCCGAGCGTTGAAACGCAGCTTGCCCAGCACGCTCGCGATACACAAACCCTGATGGCGGCGCTTCATGAGGCGCCGGAAGATGTCGGGTTGCAGGATGAGCTCAAGCAAAATCTGCAAACGATCCAGAAAGATGCTGACCTCGTTGCCAATGTTGAATTGGGCGAGAATGCCAAGGCGGCGTTGAAAGCCTTGCAGGCCGGCGAAGGTGCCGATGCCGCGCTGGCTGGCTTCAAGCCGCAGGTGCAGGAAACGCAGCAGCCTTCTGCGGCAACCCTGCAACTGGCTGAATCGACGCATGAGGAAATTGATGCCGAATTGCTTGGTATCTTCCTCGAAGAGGCCACCGAAGTACTGGCTGCGCTCGACGAACAACTCAATCTGCTGGCTGCCGATACCGGCAATACCGAAGCGCTGAGCACGATCCGCCGCGCTACGCACACGCTGAAAGGCAGTGGGCGGATGGTGGGGCTGACCGATCTCGGTGACGTTGCGTGGGAGCTGGAGCAGACGATCAACCTCTGGTTGCGCCAGGATCAGCCGGTGACGCCGGAAATGTTGCAGTTGCTCGCTGACGAGCACGCCCTGTTTACGACTTGGGTCGCCTATCTTGAGCGCGGTCAGGGAACGCCCCCCGATGCGAGCGCATTGGTCGCGCTGGCGGGTCGCTTGCGTGGCGTGGAACCGTTGCCGACCTCGGCCGTCGCCCAACCCGTCGAAGCCCCCGGGCTCAGCCAGACAATTGAACTTCCTGCGCCGGCAGCCGACGACGAAGCGCCGTCTTTCGTCCTTGACTTGCTGATGCTTGACGAGCCAACGTTGGCCGAGCCGGAGTTGGCCGTGCCGGAGCTTGCTGAACTGGAGCTTGCCGAACCGGCTGTTACTGAACCGGCGCCGGCAACATCTGATATTCATTTGCAGTCCGCCGCCGAGGCGCTTGAAGATTTGTTGGTGCCAGAAACACCATTGCTGCGGTCAACGCCAGAAATCGAGCAAATTCCCGAACTGGTTTCCGAGGAAATTGCAGATTCGCTGGGTGCTAAAGCGGTGCCTGTGCCTTCGCCAGAAATCGCACCGGTCGAAATCGCCCCGGCGCCGCCGCAGACGCTTTACGACATCTTCCTTGAAGAAGCCCGCGGCCACCTGCAAACCCTGCTTGAAAGCTATGCCGCGCTCGATGCCCATCCGGTCGCGCCAACCACCTTTGAAATGACCCGTGCCGCTCATACCTTGGGCGGGATTGCGGCGACGGTCGGTCTGATGCCGCTCCATCATCTGGCGGTTGCGCTTGAGCATGCCTTGCTCCGGCGGGATGGTTCCGCCCAGCCGGATAGTATCGAAGGGCTGGAAACCGTTCGCCAGTCCATCATCACGCTGGAAAGCATGTTTGCCGGGCTGGCCGATCAGCAGGCGCCGGGTGAGCAGACGCAACTTGTTGCGGCGCTCGATGATGTCTTTCTCGCGCCAGTACGGCAGCCAGAGATCGCTGAGCCTGTTGAGCCAGTGGCGCCGCTTAGCGCCGAAATCATCCCGCTCCCGGTCGCGCCTGTTAGCGCACTGGGTATCGCGCTCCCGACTGTTGCAGCTGATCACCCCGCGCTTGCGGCGGCCCCACTTTTGCCGGCGCTCCTCCCGCAACTGACCGACGAAATCGACGAACAGCTACTGCCGCTTTTCCTCGAAGAAGCCGCCGATCAGCTGCGCGACCTGACGACCCAGCTTCACGTCTGGCAAGCCGATCCGCTCAGTGTTGCCGCGCCACACGCCATTGCCCGCCTGCTCCATACCTTCAAGGGCAATGCCCGGATGGCGGGGGCGATGAATCTGGGCGAGCTGACTCACCTGATCGAAACGCGGGTCGAAGATGCGGTACGCGCCAAGCATGCAACGCCGGCTTTCCTGGATGAACTTGAGGCCGCCATCGACACGATGGCGCAAGCTGTCGAGCGTTTGCGTCAAGGGCCGCAGTCCGCAACGCTGACCGAAGGCGCGGCCGTTGCCGAGGCAATTCCGGCCAGTGCGCAAGCCTCGGCCGGCATCGCGGCGAAAGCAGAGCCAGATGCCGAGGCGGGTGGTCAGCAGGCAACGGTACGGGTCCGTGCCGACCTGATTGACCGTCTGGTTAACGAGGCGGGTGAGTTGTCGATTGCACGAACCCGGATTGAAGGCGAAATGCGCAGCCTGAAAGGCTCGTTGCTCGACCTCACCGAAAACGTCATTCGCCTGCGCCGCCAATTGCGTGAAATTGAAATTCAGGCCGAAGGCCAGATTCAGGCTCACGTTGCTCACACCCCCGAAGGTGAGGCCGAGTTCGACCCGCTTGAACTCGACCGTTTTACGCGCTTCCAGGAACTCACCCGCTTCATGGCGGAGTCGGTCAATGACGTGGCGACGGTGCAGCAGAATCTGTTGAAGAACCTCGACGACGCCAATGCGGCCATTCTTGCCCAGTCGCGCCTCAACCGTAGTTTGCAGCAGGCGTTGATGAGCGTTCGGATGATTCCCTTCGCCAGTCAGGCGGAACGCCTTTACCGCATCGTCCGCCAGACGGCCAAGGAGGTTGGCAAACGCGCCAACCTGGATATCGTTGGTGGCCAGGTTGAAATTGACCGTTCGGTGCTCGACAAGATGCTCGGGCCCATCGAACACATGTTGCGCAATGCGGTGACCCACGGCATCGAAACCCGTGAGCAACGCCTCGTCGCCGGCAAATCGGAAATCGGCGAAATCAGCATGGCGCTGACTCAGGAGGGGAACGAAATTATCCTTTCCATGATTGATGATGGTAAAGGACTGGATACCGCGCGTATTCGCGAGCGCGCTGAAGTCATGGGGCTGCTGCCGCACGGTCAGCCTGCCGACACGGCAACGCTCTTCGATTTTATTTTCCAGCCGGGTTTCTCGACAGCGACCGAACTTACTCAGGTGGCTGGCCGGGGCGTCGGTATGGATGTCGTCAAGACCGAAGTGACCGCGTTGGGCGGGCGGATCGAAACGCTCTCGCAACCTGGCGCGGGCACGACTTTCCGTCTTTATTTGCCATTGACGCTGGCGGTGACCAAAACGCTGCAGATTCGTGCCGGTAGCCGCCTGTATGCGGTGCCGTCGACGATGGTCGAGCAGGTCCAGGAACTGAAGGAAAAGGCTCTGACTGCGCTGCGTGAAAGCGGTGAAGCCGAATGGCAGGGCCATCGTTACCCCTTCCATTACCTGCCGCATCTGCTCGGCGACACGGATACCATGCCGGAGGAACACCGGCGCTACTGGGTGCTGCTCTTGCGCTCAGGGACTCAGCGCGTCGCGGTGCAGGTGGACGAGCTGCGGGGCAATCACGAAGTCGTGGTCAAGAATATCGGCGCCCAGCTTTCCCGCGTCGTGGGTATTGCCGGCGCAACGGTACTCGGTGACGGTCAGGTCGTGCTCATCCTCAACCCGGTGGCGCTGGCCAGCCGGACGCCGGTGGCACATTCGCAGGCAACGGCACCGGTCGCCAGCCTCAAGGCCAAATCACCGACGGTGATGGTGGTCGATGACTCGCTGACCGTGCGCAAAATTATCAGCCGCTTGCTGGCGCGCGAGGGCTATCAGGTCATTCTGGCCAAGGATGGCGTTGATGCGCTGGAGCAATTACTCGACGTCATGCCAGATGTCATTCTTTCTGACATCGAGATGCCCCGCATGGATGGCTTCGACTTTGTCCGCAACCTGCGGGCCGACAATCGCCTGCGTTCGCTTCCCGTCATCATGATCACCTCGCGAACGGCCGACAAACACCGCAACTATGCGCTGCAGATCGGCGCCAATCACTACCTCGGCAAGCCTTACGACGAGGAAGAATTGCTGGGTCTGATCGCCGGGTATATTGCGGCCAAGAACATTGCGGCAAAATCTGTCGGCTGATGGTCGTCAAAACTGGAATGCAGGATGTCATTGAACGAAATAAGCGAATCTGACCTGTCCACCGCAGTATTTGAGCCACTATTGTGGATAAATAAAGGGTGGACCGCGCGCGTCATCAAAAATGAAGATGATGAGGGCTGGGCGGTAGAAATGATCAAGGAGGGCGAATCCGAGCCCGCTTTGGTTGGCCCGTGGACAATGGGGCGCGACAAGAAAAATCCCAAGCCGCTGGATGCTTCGGCATTCAGCACGCTGGTTAAAACAGCCTCGGAAATTTTGATGCGTCACGAACAGCATCTGCATGCGATGTTCCACCAGAAAGTCTCGGTGAGTTCACCTTCGGGCTGGATTGATGTCAGGCTCGACATCGTGCCTGATGAAGATGATCCTCATGCCTGGCTTGGGGCCTATGGTGCCAACGAGGAAGAATTGGCGCGGGTTCGCGTCGAGGCAGGATTCAAACTCAACAATGCCAGCGCGAATGCCTGGATCAACGACGAGTTCCGGTCGCCCCGCTAGTTGTCTCAAGGCCCTCCGAAGCTTGTGGCTACGCCCATCGGACGGCCGGTATTACGAGGCCCATCGCTGTCCGCCGGCCTGCCCAGCGCAAAAATCATCACTTTGCATTAGCTTTAACTAACGCGAATCGAGTATTGCGGCGAATTCAAAAACAGGAAAAATTGGCAAAATCAATTGAGCGCCGCCGCTTGGCTGGCGTTTCTCTGGCGACGTTCCTTTTTTCCTTAACCCGCAGTGAGGGTGGTTTCTTGTTCTGCCTGGCAGTCGTTGCCACAAGATCTGGAGCATCCTGAGTTTATACGGAGAGCGATCAGTGACTAAAAAGAAAGGCGCTCCTGCGCCGGCCGATGAGTTACGTCGCTGTGCCGAGGAGCGCCTGGTTACGCGGGGTGAAACTACCGCGGATATGCAAGCCAATCTGCTGAAACTGGTGCATGAGTTGCAGGTGCACCAGATCGAACTGGAAATGCAGAACGATGCGTTGGTCGCGGCGCAGGCCGAAATCGAGGACGGCCAGCGCTTTACCGACCTTTACGAATTTGCCCCGGTTGCTTATTTCAGTATCGATCCGGATACGAGCATTCGCTTGCTCAACCAGGCCGCGGCGAGCCTGCTTGGTTTGCCTGCCACGCAATTAAAAGGGCTGCGTTTGGCTACTTACGTTGCGGCCGATTCACTTTCGGCTTTCAGCCATTTCATTGACGGCGTCTTCGCCAAAGGCAGCCATGAATCCTGCGAAATAAATCTGTTTCTCAAGAGGGCGGAAGCGCCAATCGCCGTCCTGGTTGAGGCCGTAACCGATCGCCAGCGGCGAGTCTGTAATTTGGCGATTACCGACATTAGCGCCCGCAAAAGCGTGGAAGATTCCTTGCGCGACCAGAAGGAGTTTTTTCGTCTGATTGCCGAGAACATTGAGGGGTATATCGCGGTTCTCGATCATGAAGGACGGCGGATTTATAACAGCCCGTCCTACGCGGAACTGATGGGCGATCGTGACCTGAGCGGCTCTATTTCCTTTGCCGAGATTCATCCTGCCGACCGGGAACGCGTTGAGCAGGCTTTTCGCGAGACGGTGACAAGCGGGCTGGGGCGGCATCTCGAATACCGTTTCATCACGGCCAAAGGCAATGTCCGGCTCATGGAGTCGCACGGTGGGGCGGTTCGCGATGGTGAAGGCCGGGTGAAATATGTGGTGGTTGTCACCCATGATGTGACCGAGCGCCATGAAGCGGCCGAAAGAATTCACCATCTCGCCTTCCATGACCCGCTGACCCAGCTCCCCAACCGCCTGACGCTGAGCGACCGGCTTCAGCACGCGATGGCTGCGAGCAAACGGAGTGGCCGTTACGGTGCGCTGCTATTTCTCGACCTTGATAACTTCAAGCCGGTCAACGATATTCACGGGCACGTTGCTGGTGACCTGCTTTTGGTCCAGACGGCGGAACGCATCTCAAAATGTGTTCGGGAAATGGACACCGTGGCCCGCTTTGGCGGCGATGAATTTGTCGTGATGCTCGGTGAACTTGATGTTAACTTTGCTTCATCAATGGCGCAGGCCAAGCTAGTTGCCGAGAAGATTCGCGCCGCTATCTCCGAACCCTATTTTCTCGATATCACGGCAAATGATGGCTCGTTACGCCATATCGAGCACCATTGCACGACGAGTATCGGCGTCACGCTCTTCCTGAATCACGAGCGCACCGAGGATGAGGTGCTCAAACTGGCGGATGTGGCGATGTATCAGGCCAAGCATGCCGGGCGCGACCGCATTTCATACGCAACAAACTGTCCGTAGGCGCCAACCAGAATCAAGCAGGCGCGGTCCGGCACTCTATTTCTTTACCACGGCGTAACGCGCCAGGGTTTCTTCCCGGGCTTGGGCATGATCGACAATCGGCCCCGGATAATCCTTGCCGATGACCACGCCGATTCCTTCCTGCTCGACACGGCCCATCAGCCAGGGGGCGTGGATATATTTATTGGCGACCTTGGCCAGTTCCGGCACATAGCGGCGAATAAATTTACCTTCCAAGTCGAATCTTTCCGACTGGGTGATCGGGTTGAAAATGCGGAAGTAGGGCTGGGCGTCGCAGCCACTGGAGGAGGCCCATTGCCAGCCGCCGTTGTTGGCGGAAAGGTCGAAGTCGTTGAGCTGCTCGGCAAAGTATCGCTCGCCGAGGCGCCAGTCGATGCCGAGATCCTTGGTCAGGAAAGAGGCAACCACCATGCGTAAGCGGTTGTGCATCCAGCCGCTGTGGTTGAGCTGGCGCATCGCGGCATCGACCAGCGGGTAGCCGGTACGGCCGGCGCACCAGGCGGCAAAGGCTTCCGGCCGGTCGGCCCACTGAATCGCATCGTATTCCGGCTTGAAGGCATGGCCGACGACGCGTGGGAAACGATCGAGGATCATGAAATAGAAATCACGCCAGATCAGTTCGCTGAGCCAGACATCAGCCGCGCTTTGCCGGGCGCCGCGGACCAGTTCGCGGATCGAAATGGTGCCGAAGCGTTGATGTACCGAAAGATAGGAAACGCCCTTCAGCGCCGGAAAATCGCGCAGCGCACCGTAACGCTGGATGCGACCGGCGCTGAACTCGTCCCACAAGACCCGGGCGCCCGACATGCCGGGCTGAATGCCGAGTTCACTCAGATCGGTGGTTTCAAAGCCGATTTCAGCCAGGCTGGGCACGCCAGCCCGTTCACTGCCGGCCAATTGGCCGCTGCACAAGTGCGCCGCACAGTCTGCTGCGGTCAACCGCTTTAACCAGGCATTTTTGTAGGGGGTGAAAACCGAATACGGCTTGCCCTGTTGGGTCAGTACTTCATCGCCATCGAAAATGGCCTGATCCTTGAGCGCGTGGAAAGCAATCCCGCTGCTCCCCAGATCTGCCGCAACCGCAGCATCCCGCTGTTTGGCGGCCGGTTCGTAATCACGGTTGGCAAACACGGCCGAGACGCCGAGTTCACGGGCGAGCGCCGGGATTTCGCTGTTCGCCCAGCCGTGGCGAACGATCAGCCCGCCACCCTTGGCGCGCAGTGCGGCATCCAGTTCCACCAATGATTCACGGATGAATTCGACCCGCCGATCCCGTTTCGCGGGCAGGGCATCGAGAATTTCGCTGTCAAAAACAAAGGCGCAATAAACCTGCTTTGCTTCGGCAAGTGCCGCACTTAGCGCAGCGTGATCGTGGTCGCGCAGGTCGCGGCGGAACCAGACAAGGGCTTTTTCAATTTTCATGGTTGGTTTGTACCTCGCTGGCGATTAAAATTCCAGCCATGGATACTGTAAATTTCACCGATAACTTCCTGATTGCCATGCCGGCGCTTGAAGACCCGTATTTCGCCCATGCGCTCGTCTATATCTGCGAGCACAACGAAAACGGGGCGCTGGGGATTATCGTCAATCGCCCGATCGACATGGATCTGGCCGGCTTGTTCGACAAGATCGACCTCAAGCTGGAAGCCGAAAATCTGGCCAAGCTGCCGGTCTATTTTGGTGGCCCGGTACAACTGGATCGCGGCTTCGTGCTGCATCGCCCGGTTGGCCAATGGCAATCGACGCTGGCGGTGAATAGCGAAGTCGGCCTGACCAGTTCGCGCGACGTGCTGGCG